>ERZ888423.1410-NODE-1410-length-20723-cov-11.322431_pt1 | contig 20723 bp, 19 predicted proteins | sample MGYA00520523_ERZ888423 | MGnify/ENA primary metagenome ERZ888423 (study PRJEB32303, sample SAMEA104408611) | aquatic metagenome | biome: Brackish water; feature: Pelagic; material: water | place: Baltic Sea | collected 2014-06-08T10:24:00 | depth 30,27 m ...
CGAACGCTTTGGGAATCCCGAAAATGAGTCTGCCTCACCGCAGGCTGGTATTAACAGGCGGCACGCTTAACGTGTGCTGAACGCGGCATTGAATCCCGCCGCAAACGAAAACGGCCGGGCGATCGCCCGGCCGTTCCCGCGTTCGCCAGATGGCGATCGTCACCAACCGTAGTCGGCCGTGTCGTAGTACTGCACGCCTTCGACTTCCAGAACGAAGCCTTCGAAGTTCGCCACCTTGAAACCAAGGTCGCTGTGGAAGGGATTGGAGCCATACCCTTCGATCGCGGCCGCCAGAGCCATCGCGTCCGCTTGCACGTCGCTGTCGTAGGCTTCGGCTGCTGTCAGGCGCAGCACAAAGGTGTCGTAGCCGTCGCCGCCGTCATAGTGATCGTAGGCGCCGTAGCCGGCGTCCGACAGGGCATGGATGACGGTATCGTGGCCTGCGTCGCCGTAGACCTTGTCCGAACCGGCGCCGCCCAGAAGGACATCGTCGCCTGCGCCGCCCGACAGGATGTCGTCGCCGTCGCCGCCGGACAGGTAGTCGTCGCCGTCGCCCGCCCAGATGCTGTCATCGCCGCCCTGGCCAAAGAAGGCGTCGTCGCCGCCGGCGTCTTCGAACAGATCGTCGCCGTCGCCGCCCAGAGCATAGTCGTCGCCCTGACCGCCCCAGATGACGTCGTCGCCCGCGCCGCCTTCGAGATAGTCGTCGCCGTCGGAGCCGTCGAGCTTGTCGGCATCCGCGCCGCCGAACAGCGCATCGTCGCCCGCGCCGCCGAACAGCGTGTCGTAACCGTCGCCGCCTTCGATGTAGTCGTCGCCATTGTCGCCATAGAGCGTGTCGTCGCCGGCGTCGCCGAAGAGCGCGTCGCGGCCGTCGCCGCCATAGGCCACATCGTCGCCGTCGCCGCCTTCCAGGTCGTCGTCGCCGGTTTCGCCGAACAATTGGTCGTCGCCGTCGCCGCCGCCGATCCAGTCGTCGCCCGCATCGCCGTGCAGTTCGTCATCGCCGTCGCCGCCGTCGACGAGGTCGTGGCCGTTGCCGGCATACATCTTGTCGTCGCCGGCTTCGCCGAAGAGCGCGTCATTGCCGTCGTCGCCGGTCACCTTGTCGTCGCCCCAGCCGGCCCAGACCTGGTCGTCATCGTCGCCGGCGAAGATCTGGTCGTCGCCTTCGCCGCCAAGCATCACGTCGCCGCCGCCGCTGCCGGTCAGCTTGTCGTCGCCGTCGCCGCCGTCGATCAGGTCATAGCCGTCATTGCCGTGGATTTCGTCCCGGCCTGCGCCGCCGAACAACTGGTCATGGCCGTCGCCGCCGGTGATCATGTCGTCGCCCGCGCCGCCGTCGATCGTATCGTGGCCTTCGTGGCCGTGCAGCGCGTCATTGCCGGCGCCGCCCCAGATGACGTCATTGCCCGCGTCGCCGCCGATCATGTCGTCGCCGTCGCCGCCGTCCAGAACGTCATCGCCGCGTCCGCCGCCCATCCAGTCGTCGCCTTTGCCGCCGTCCATCCAGTCGTCGCCGTCGCCGCCGTTCATTTCATCCTTGTCGCCGCCGCCGACGATGACATCGTCGCCGTCGCCGCCGTTCAGGTTGTCCATGCCGGGGCCGCCGTCGATATAGTCATCGCCGTCGCCGCCGAGGATGACGTCGCGGCCCTTGCCGCCGAACAGCTTGTCGTCGCCGTCGCCGCCGTCGAGAAAGTCGTCGTAGTTCGTGCCGTAAAGCTCGTCGTCGAGGGACGGCGCATATGCGTGTTTCATGATCGCTTCTCCTGCGTTCGCTGGTTCCAGCGCCTAGCCTTGCGGGTGCGTCCCTCCGCCCGGCCGGGCTCTCGGCTGCGGCCCCGCCTGGGGACTCCACATCCGGCTGGCTGTTAATCTGTCGTAAACCGTGTTCGGGCGGCGCCCTCGCATAGGGCTTAACGATTCCTCGTGGCCGCCTTTCGTTCAGGCCGCTGGCGGATTAATCTCTGGGCGAATTCGCGTTGATGAGGAGCAGTCACATGGCGTTGCGCAAAGGCTACAAGGCGTTGCTGGCGGAAGCGGACGCGGTCGCGCCGACCCTGGCGGCGGCGGAATTGCATGGCCGCCTGAATGACGCGAGCACGGTCGTCGTCGATATCCGCGACGTCCGGGAGCTTGACCGCGAAGGGATGATCCCCGGCGCCCGCCACGCGCCGCGCGGCATGCTGGAATTCTGGGCGGCGCCGGACAGCCCCTACCATAAGGACTGGCTCGCCGACCCGGCCAAGACCTATGTCTTCTATTGCCAGAGCGCCTGGCGGAGCGCGCTCGCCGTCAAGGACCTGATGGACATGGGCGCCACGAATGTCGCGCACCTTGCCGACGGCTTCAAAGGCTGGAAAGACGCTGGAATGCCCGTCGCGCAACGCGAACCGAAGAAAGGCTGAAGCCATGCAGATCACCAAAGGCGTCAAGCAGCTCTGCGCCGAGGCGGAAGCGGAGATCGAGAATATTCCGGCCGCTGAAGCCGTGACGCTCGCGGCCGACCCGAACGTCCGCCTCGTCGATATCCGCGACGTGCGCGAACTGGAGCGGGACGGCCAGACGCCGGGCGCGCTGCATGCGCCGCGCGACATGCTGGAATTCTGGGTTGATCCCGAGAGCCCGTATTATCGGGACGCATTCGGCACGGGGCAGAAGTTCGTGCTGTTCTGCGCAGGCGGCCTCCGCTCGGCGCTCGCGGCGAAGCGGCTGCAGGACATGGGCTTCGGCCCGGTCGCCCATATCGTCGGCGGTTTCAGGGCCTGGAAGGAAGCAGGCGGCGCGACGGAGCCGCGGCCTGCCAAAGGCAAGGCCTGACGCTGCGGCGGACCCTGAACCATTGAAGAAGGCGCATTTCGGATGAGCGAGTGGGACTATATCATTGTCGGCGGCGGCTCAGCGGGCTCCGTGATGGCGAACCGGCTGTCCGCCAGATCGGGCAATCGGGTGCTGTTGATCGAAGCCGGCCCCGACATGCCGCACGGCGAAATCCCGCCGGAAATCTCCTCAAGCTATCCGGGGGTCGCCTATTTCGACCCGCGCTTTCATTGGACCGAACTGAAAGTCACCACCCAGCCGAAGCGCCACAATGACCCGAGCTATGCGCCGCCCCGGCGGTCCTACGAGCAGGCGCGCATCATGGGCGGCGGGTCGTCGATCAACGGCCAGCTTTTCAATCGCGGCGCGCCGACGGACTTCGACGGCTGGCGCGACCTGGGCGTTGCGGGCTGGGGCTGGGACGATGTCCTGCCCTATTTCAAGAAAGCCGAGCGCGACCTGGATTTCCCGGAAAGCGACTGGCATGGCGACGAGGGCCGCATCCTGGTCCGGCGCCTGTTCGAGGAACAATGGACGGGCCACACCCACGCCGCCAGGAAAGCGTTGGAAGCGGCTGGCTATGACTATATCGAGGACCAGAACGGCGCCTTCCGCGACGGCTTCTTCCCGCTGACGATCTCGAACGCCTTCGACCGCCGGGTCTCCGCCGCCGTGGGCTATCTCGATCCGCCGACGCGGCGCCGGCCGAACCTGACGATCATGGCCGAAACCCGCGTCTCGGAAATCCTGTTCAACGGGCTGAAGGCGACCGGCGTCCGCATCCAGCCGAAAGCCGGCGGCGCGCAGGACCTGCAAGCCGCGCGGGAAGTCGTCGTCTGTTCAGGCGCATTGCACTCGCCGGCACACCTGCTGCGCGCCGGCATCGGCCCCGCCGGTCATTTGAAGGCGCTTGGCATCGAGGTCCGGCACGCGCTCGCGGGCGTCGGCCAGAACTTGCAGGACCATCCATCGGTCAGCGCGTCCGCCTACCTGCCGGCCGAGCATCGCCTGATGCGGGACGACGTGCGCCACATGCATCTTGGGTGGCGCTTCTCCTCCAACCTGCATGAGGCGCCGGCGGGGGACATGTTCGCGGCGCAGATCACGAAGTCCGCCTGGCATGATCTCGGCAAGCGCCTCGGCTCGTTCCTGGTCTGGGTCAATCGCACGTACTCGACCGGCGAGGTGAAGCTCGCGACGAAGGACTGGCGGGACGAGCCGGCGGTCGATTTCGGCCTGTGCAGCGACCGCCGGGATGTCGACCGGCTGGCGGACGGCTTCCGCCGGACGGCGGCGATCATGATGTCCGACGCCATGCGCCATGTCGCGAAGGACCCGTTCCCGACCGCCTATACCGAGCAAGTGCGCTCGATCGCCAAGGTGACGACCCGCAACAAAGCGATCACCTGGCTGCTCGGCAAGGCGATGGACGGACCGGAGGCCGTGCGGCGCATGCTGATCGAGAAAGTCATTACCGGGGGCGTCTCGATGCGCGACCTGCTGGAGGACGCCGAGGCTCTCGATACCTTCGTGCTGGCGAACGCGACCGGCACATGGCACGCCTCCTGCACCTGCCGGATGGGCGGCGACGACGATCCGATGGCGGTGACCGACAATCAGGGCCGGGTGCGCGGCGTCTCGGGCTTGCGCGTCGTCGACGCTTCGATCTTCCCGACCGTGCCCTGCGCCAACACCAACGGGCCGACGATCATGAGCGCGGAGAAGATCGCTGACCGGATCGTCGCCGCATGAGCGCGCCGCCGCCCCCAGCCGATGACCGGATCCTGGTGATGGATAGCGTCACCAAGCTGGCGCCGGCGGATTTCGGCAAGGTCCTGGTCGCGGCCTCCCATGGCGGCGTCTATGCCGCATATCTGGCGGCGAAGGGTCAGGCGCGCGGCGTGATCCTGAATGACGCCGGCGGCGGGTTGGAGGGGGCTGGGTTTTCCGGCCTCGACTGGGCCGACGGGTTCGGCATGCCGGCCGCTGTGGTCGATTGCAACTCCGCCCGCATCGGCGATGGTGAGGACATGCTGGCCAACGGCGCGATCAGCCGGGCCAATCGGGCCGCCGCGGCCGCTGGCGTGACGGTCGGCATGGCGGCGGCGGCGGCGGCGCGCCTGCTGGCCGATGCGGCCATGTGGGAAGGGGACATTCCGGACCTGCCCGAGAGCCGCTTCGTCATCCGGGCCGGCGCCGGCGCGCCGCGGGTCATCGGTTGCGACTCGGCGTCCCTGATCCGGGAGGAGGACGCCGGCCAGATCGTCGTCTGCGGCAGCCACGGCGGGCTGCTGGCGGGCGCGCCAGCCTATATCCTGAAAGCATCGCTATTCGGCGTCATTCTGAACGATGCGGGCATCGGAAAAGACCGGGCCGGCATCGCCCGCGTCCAGGCGGCCGGGCGCATGGGGATCGCCGCCGGCGCCGTATCGGCGGCGAGCGCCAGGATCGGCGACGCGCGCTCGACCTGGGAAACAGGGATCATCTCGAACGTGAATGACCTGGCCCGCGCACGGGGCGGCGCTGTCGGCATGCATGCCCAGGCGTTCGTCGCGGCGTTGATCCAGTCGGCGAAGTCATAGAACGTCCGGGCGCTCGCGTTCCTTCAAGCCGCTGGCACAAGCTTCGGGTCGTGGCTGAAGCGGATGCGGGCGCGCACCCCGAAGCGTTCGGCTTCCGCCTGCAATCTCTCGGCCAGACTGGCCAGCGCGGCTGCGTCCTGGGGGCGGCTGTGCCGCGCCAGCACGAGGAAACCGCCGTTGCTCCGGCGGGTTTCAAGGCGGAAGCAGCCAAGGATGGAGAGGTCGACCTCGGCGATCATCGGATCGTCGCCGGGCTCTGACAGCAACGCCGCCCGCGCCCGATCCTCCCGCCAGGTGAGATCGCGCCATTGCGGCGCCGGCATGTCCGGGCGGAACGGCAGGAAGATATCCGCATCGGTCGATGGCTCAGCGGCGGCGCCGGGTTGCGGCGCCGTGAACAACGCTTGCCGCGCGGTCGGGCTGTCCAGGCTGGCGTCGGCCCCGGCCGGCCGCATCAGGGTCTGCATGATCGTCGTCATCTCGACCGTGGCGACGGGCGGCGGCGGTCCGCCTGTCGGGATGGGGGACGGCGCGGCAGGTTGGGCGGGCGCCGGGGTGGTCTGCTGCACGGCTGCCTGCAAGCTGACAGGACGCGCGGCCGCAGCCTCCGCGACCGGCGCTTGCGGGACGGCAGTCTGCGGCCGGGCGGGCGTCGCCGTGGCGTCGCCCACGGGCGCGCGCGGCAATGGCGGAAGCGGCAGGGGTTGCGGCGGCAGTACGCTGGCGCCGCCGGGTCGGGCGCCGCCATCGGCTGCAGGCGGGGCAGGCGCGCCAGTTAGCGGCGGCATGAGCGTGTCCGCCCCACGCTGCGGCGGCGGTTGCGGCAAAGCCGGTCCCGCTTCGACCGGCAAGCGGGCGGCTGGCGGCGCGGGCGACGGCGTGGGCGACGGCGTGGGCGACGGCGTGGGCAGGCGCGGCCCGGCCGCTGGCGCTTCCGCCATCGGAACCGGTCTCGGGGGCTGATCCGGCGGCGGGGCGGCAGGGGCAGGCGACCCGCCCGTCGGGGCCTGCGGTTGAGTTTGCGGCGCGAGGGATGACGGCGGCGCGGCGGGCGGCGGCAAGCTGCGAGCGGCATTGAGGTCATGCAGAGGGGGCGCAGCGCGCGTATCCGGCGGCGCCGGGAGCGGGGAGCGCTGGTCTTGCCCTGAGGCTGGTTGCGGCGCTGGCTGGCTTCTGCCAGCGGTCTCGGGCGGCGATCCGGCCACATCCGACGGGCGCCCTGGCGGCGGCGGCGAGGCGCCGGTTACTGTGACAGTCGAACTCGCCAAAGCGTTGGCGCGCTCCTGGGCTGGCGCGGGCGGCCGGGCATCCGGCGCGCTCAAGGCAGGCGAGGGCGAGGGCGGGGCCTGGGGCGGCGCCGCTGCGACTGACGACGCGCCGGCGGGCGGGCGGGCGCTCGCCGGCTGCTGCACGTCAGGCGGGCTTGGCCGTGTCTCGGGTTTCGGCTCCGCGCTTTCCGGGGCGGCGCCCAGTTGTGCTGGCGGGACGGCTGCTGGCGAACGCTCTGCCACAGCGGTGGCGGGCTGCTGCGTCGGCACAAGCGCAGGCTGGGATGGGCTGGGAGCAGGCGCAGTCCCGTTGGATGCAGGCGTGCCGTCCGGGGGCGTCATCAGGGGCGCTGGATTGCTCGACGGCAATGGCGGCGTTGCAGGGCTTGCGGCGCCGGATGGGGGCATCGGCATCCCGCTCGCCGGGATTGGCGTTGGGATCGGCGCGGACGCCTGTGGCGGGCCGGCCAGCGGCGGCTGCGCCCCGGGCGTGGGCGGCGGCTGTGGCGCGGTTGAGGCTTGCGGCGGCGATCCGGCAGGCGACGGGATGACGGGCGGCGGGATGGCAGGGCGGATGGGGTGCGATTGTTGGCGGTAAGCGTCATGCGCCGCCGGGTGCGGGATTGGGCCTGGCGCCGGCCGGCTTCTGCCGCCATCGCCTCCGGTCGGCGGACGCTCGGCATCGGGGTTGGGCGGGCGTTGACCGATGGGCTCCAGCGGCAGGATCGGGGCTGTCAGGCGCGTCGGCGACAAGCTTGGGCGGCCGGGCGCTGTCGGCGGCGGGGGAATGGCCGCGCCGGGCGGCGGCGCTGGCCCCGGCATTGACGTCGAAGGCGGCGCTGGCGTTGACGGCGCCCCGGGCTTTGTCGGCGCGGGCTTTGCTTCGGGCCGGGCGAGGGATACCAGGGCCAGCAAGCTCGCGGCTGGGGCGGGCGGCAATTGCAGGTGAACCGCAAGGTCGGGCTTCAGCAGCGCCGCGAGCTTCAGGGCGATTTCGCCGTGGGCGGTCTGCAACGTCGTGATCCCATCGGTCCGCCCGAGGACGACCGCTGGAATTGCGCTATTGCCGGCGGCGGCCGCCGCTTGCAAGGCCGGGGCGATCGATACGATCCGCGCCGGCGTCGGCAGCCGCCCAAGCGCTGCCTGGGCGCTTGCTGTGGCGGCGACGGCTTGCTGCGGCTGGTTCATGGCTGGACGCTGGCGATCTAGGCAGCGCGAGCAGCGCCGCCGCGCTGCAACGCCTTGGCGATCTTGATGACGTCCAGCGCCGCCGGCGCGCCGGGCGCATGGGTCAGCAATGGGGTCTGGCGGCGGATCGCGGCTGCGACCGCCGGGTCGCGGCGGATGACGCCAAGCAAGGGCAGATCGAGCTTGAGAAAGCCCTTCGCCGCCTTGGCGAGCGAGAGATAGGCGCGTTCGCCGCTCGCCGGCGTATCGGCCATGTTGACCACGACCTGAAAGGCCGGCGGCCGCTTCAGGCGCTGCGCCATTTTCACGAAAGCATAGCCATCGGTCAGCGATGTGGGATCGCTGGTGATCACCAGAATGCAGCGGCCGGCCGCGCCGGCGAGCCGCAATTGCGCCGGTTCGACGCCAGCCGCGATATCGATCAGGCCGACATCGTAATGCGCCGCCAGACCGTGGAAGTCGCCGACAAGCCGGGCGATCTCGGCGCCGGGCATGGCAGACATGGCGATCGATCCAGATGCCCCGGGCGCGACGTCGAACCCAGCCGGCGTCCGCTCGACAATATCGGCGAGAGCCGTCTTCCCGGTCGCCCATTCCGCCAGATCGTGCTTGGGCGCGATGCCAAGCTGGATGTCGATATTGGCGAGGCCGATGTCGCCGTCCAGAACGACGACCCGGTCGCCAGCTTCCGTCAGCGCCTGGGCGAGCGTGATCGCCAGCCAGGTCTTGCCGACGCCGCCCTTGCCCGAGGCGACGGCGAGGATTTGCGGTGGTGCGGTCATGCGGCGGCTCCATGGGCGGCATAGGATGTGACAGGCCGGGATACGGCCGCGGGCCGCCGGGGTTTGGCGAGCGGCAATGGGGTCGCCAGGATCAGACGCGCCAGGCTGGCTCCCGTCAGCGCCTTCAGGCCGTCGCCGACGCGGCGGCCGACGCTGACGCCAGCGATAATCAGGTCGCCGGCGTCCGCGGCCGCCAGCAAGCCGCCGACGCGGCGGGCGATATCCAGTTGGGTCATGATCAGTTCGGTCGCGCCCGCGGCCGCGAAGCATTCCGCCAGTTCCGCCGCTTCGACCGGCGCCGTCGTCGCGGGCAGCACGAGCACGCCGTTGCCGGCGGCCGCGATTTCCTGCGCCAGCCCGTCGATATCCTCGGCGTCGGCCGGGGCGCGGCCGCTGGTGTCGACAAAGATCGCAGTGTCGGGGCCGATTTTGGCGATGGCGGCGTCGATGTCGGCGGCGGCGTTCGCTTCATGGGCCGTCACGTCGAGCGCCGCTGCGAACGCGCCGATGCGCTCGCGGGCGCCGGCGGTTTCGATATCGGCATTGATCAGCGCGATGTCCGCGCCGGCGAGGCTCCTGGCGGCGGCGAGCTTCGCCAGGGTCGCGGTCTTGCCGGAACCGGGCGGGCCGACGAGCGCGAGCGGGGTCGCCAGATTGTCCGGCCGGCCGAAGCGGAAGACGCGGTTGAGAGCATTGGCGAGCGCGGCCTCGGGCGTATCGGCGCTATCGGCCTCGACGGCGAGCAGCAAGCTCCGCGTCACGAGCGGCGGCGCGCCATGCCAGGCAAGCGCTTCCGCCACCCTGTCGGCGACGCTGGAGACGGCCTTGGTCCGCGCCTGAGCGACGACGGCGGCGGGGCCTGAAGCGGCGGCGGGGCTCGCCGCGCCGGGCGCTTGCGGCGGGGCCGGGATATCGCTCTCGATGCCAATGCGGATCGCTACGCCTTGCGCGCTTTCGGCGGTGTCCAGAACGATGGCCTCGTCGCCGAAGGCGTCGCGGACTTGCGCGAGCGCCGCAGGCAGCGTCGGGGCGCGGATGACATGAATGCGCATGCTCTACCTCAAACCTGAGCGACAGTGCGGATGCGCGCGCGGGGGTGAACCTCCGCCTGGCTCATCACGACGGTCATCGGGCGGAAGCGCTCGATGATCGAGCGCACATAGGGACGGATGGCGGGGCTGGTCAGCAGCACCGGGCTTTCGCCAAGCAGCGCGTGCCGGTCGAAAGCTTCGCGAACCCCGGCGATGAACTTCTGCAACTGGCTTGGCGGCATCGCGAGCTGTTTCTCCTCGCCTTCGCCGATCAGAGCTTCGGCGAAGGCGTTCTCCCAGTCGGGCGTCAGCGCGACAAGGCGGAGAATGCCGTCGGGACCGGCGTTCGCTTCTGAGAGGCTGCGGGCCAGCCGGCTGCGGACATGCTCGGTGATCATCGCGATATTCCGCGTGAAGCCGTTCGCCTCGGATATGCCTTCCAGGATCGTCGGCAGGTCGCGGATCGAAACCCGTTCGGCGAGCAGGTTCTGCAGCACCCGTTGTAAGCTGCCCATGCTGATCTGGGCCGGAATGACTTCGTCGATCAGGCGCTTGTGCTCTTGCGGCAGTTTTTCGATCAGCTTCTGGGTCTCGGCATAGGACAGAAGGTCGGCCGTATGGTCGCGGACGATTTCGGTGACGTGGGTCGTGATGACCGTCGCCGGGTCGACGACCGTATAGCCGCGGAACTGCGCTTCCTCGCGGTCGGACGGATCGATCCATTTGGCCGCGAGGCCGAAGGTCGGCTCGATCGTGTCCTCGCCGTGCAAGGTGATTTCCTCGCCGCGCGGGTCCATCACCATCAGCATGTTCGGGCGGAGTTCGCCTTCGCCGGCGCTGATCTCCTTGATGCGGACAAGATAGCCGTTGGCCGCGAGCTGCATGTTGTCCTGAATGCGCACGGCCGGCAGGACGAAGCCCATGTCGGCCGCGAGCTGGCGGCGGAGGCCCTTGATCTGATCGGTCAGGCGCGCGCCCTCGTCGCCGTTCACCATGGGCAGCAGGCCGTAGCCAAGCTCCAGCCGGATCTCGTCGATCTTCAGCGAGTCGGAGATCGGCGCTTCCGATGGCGGCGCTGCGGCGGCGGCCGTCGCGGTATCCGCATCGTCGGCGGCGGTCCGGATGCGCTTGCTCGACCGGTAGGCGAAATAGCCCATGCCGCCCGACATCAACAGGAACGGGATGGCCGGCAGGCCCGGCGCCAGCGCGAGGCCGGCGGTCAGGAAAGACGTGACGCCAAGGGCGGTCGGATAGCCGCTCAACTGGCCGAACAGGGCCTTGTGGGTCGATCCGGTGACGCCGGCTTTCGAGACGAGCAGGCCGGCCGCCGTCGAGACGATGAGCGCCGGAATTTGCGACACCAGGCCGTCGCCGACCGTCAGCATCGTGTAGGTGCGGGCGGCGTCGCCGAGGCTCATGCCGTTCTGGGCCGAGCCGACGATGATGCCGCCGATGATGTTGATCACCGTGATGAGCAGGCCGGCGATGGCGTCGCCGCGCACGAATTTCGCCGCGCCGTCCATGGAGCCGAAGAAGGCGTTCTCTTCTTCCAGGGTCTTGCGGCGGGTGCGCGCTTGCTCTTCGTCGATCAGCCCGGCGGAGAGATCGGCGTCGATCGCCATCTGCTTGCCCGGCATGGCGTCCAGGTTGAAGCGCGCCGCGACTTCCGCGATCCGGCCCGAACCCTTGGTGATGACGACGAAATTGACCAGCACCAGAATGATGAAAACGATCAGGCCGATGACGAAATTGCCGCCCATGACGAAGCCGCCGAACGCTTCGATCACGTTGCCGGCCGCCCCCATGCCCTCATGCCCGTTCGACAGGATCAGGCGCGTGGAGGCAAGATTGAGCGACAGCCGCAACATCGTCGCGACCAGAAGAATGGTCGGAAATGACGAAAGGTCGAGCGGCTTTTCGATGAACAGCGCCGTCATCAGCACGACGACCGACAGCGTGATCGAGATCGCGAGCGCGATATCGAGCAGCCAGGTCGGCAGCGGCAGGATCATGACGGTGAGCACCGCCACGATCGCCAGCGCCAGGCCGACGTCGCCACGGAAGCTCGCGCGCATGATGTTGCGCCCGGTAAGCCCCCCGATCGAGAAGCCGCTGGTTTTTACGTCTTCAGCCATGTCTGGATACGGCGCCTAAAATCGGATCAAGCGTAGGGTTGCATCTGTTGCGCCGCGTTAGGCGGCACGCGCACGCCTTCGCCGGCATATTGCTTCAGCTTGTTCCTGAGGGTTCGGATCGAGATGCCGAGGATGTTGGCCGCATGGGTGCGATTGCCCAGGCAGTGTTCCAGGGTTTCGATGATCAGGTCCCGCTCGACATCGGCGACGGTGCGGCCGACGAAGTTGGCCTCGTCGCCGGCGGCCGTCGCGCGATCGTCGGCCATCCGGGCTTCCGCGGCGGCGGTTTCGATCAGGGGCCGCGGCGCCTGGTTCGCGAGCCTGCTGGTCAGCATGATCGCTTTCGGATCGATCGCCCCGTTGGTCGCAAGCAGCACCGCCCGATGCATCGCGTTTTCCAGTTCGCGGACATTGCCCGGCCAGGAATGGCCAAGCATCGCGCGCTTTGCGTCCGTCGTCAGCGGCAGCGGGTCCAGGCCATTGGCTTTGGCGTATTTCGCGATGAAATGTTCCGCGAGCTTCAGGATATCGCTTGGGCGGTCGCGCAAGGCCGGCGGCGTCAAGGTCATGACGTTGATGCGGAAGTACAGATCTTCGCGGAAATCGCCCGCGGCGACGCTGCCTTCCAGATCGCGGTTGGAGGTGCAGATCAGCCGAAGGTCCACCTTGATCGGCGTATTGCCGCCGACCCGGTCGATCACGCGCTCCTGAATGGCGCGCAGCAGTTTGGCCTGCAGGCGGGGATGCATCTCGGAAATTTCGTCGAGCAGCAGCGTGCCGCCCTCGGCTTCCTCGAACTTGCCGATCCGGCGGGCGGCGGCGCCGGTGAACGCGCCTTTCTCGTGGCCGAACAGCTCCGACTCGAGCAGGTTCTCCGGGATCGCGGCGCAGTTGATCGAGATGAATGGCTTCTTGGCGCGCTTGCTCTTCTTGTGGATATAGCGGGCGAGCAATTCCTTGCCGGTGCCGCTTTCGCCATTCAGCAGAACGGTGGCGTCGCTTGGCGCAATCTGATCTGCTAGCCGCATCGTCGCGATCATGGCCGGGTCGCTGAAGACCAGGGTATCGTCTTCTTCGGCGACGGCGGCGAGGACGGCCGCGATCAATTCCGGGTCCGGCGGCAGCGGCACATATTCCTTGACGCCGGCCTTGATCGCGCGGACGGCTGCGGCCGTGTCGGCGCCCAGGCCGCAGGCGATCACCGGCGTCGCGATCCGCTCGGCCTGCAGGCTCTTCATGAAGTCGGGGACGTTCAGTTGCACGTCGATGAACACAAGGTCGGCGCCCTGGCCGGCGCGCAGCGCTTTCAGCGCGCCGTCGCACTCATCGCAATGCAGCACCTTGACGCCCTGGCTAACCGCAATCTTGCTGGCTTCGCCCATATACCCGTTCAGCGAGCCGACAATCAGCAACCGCATGAAATGAAACTCCCGTTAGACAGAAAATCGGCGGCGGATGCGCCGTTACTTGCGGTCTTGCTTGACGATTTCCGTCATGGTGACGCCGAGCCGGTCGTCGACGATGACGACCTCGCCCCGCGCGACCAGGCGGTCGTTCACGTAAATCTCGATGGCTTCGCCGACCCGCCGGTCGAGTTCGATCACGGCGCCGCGGCCAAGCTTCAGCAACTGGCTGACCTGCATCGAGGCATGGCCGAGCACGGCGGAGACCTGAACGGGAACGTCGTAGACAGCGCCGAGATTGAGCGGCGCCGACGGATCGCCGTCGTGCCCGCCCCCAACCAGGGGCGCGCCTTCTTCGACGGCTTGATGCTCTGGCAACGCCAGGTCGGAATGGTCGGACATGAGAGCGGGTCTCCTCAGACCTGGGGTTCGGACGACCGTGCGCGGTCGTCGCTGTGGGATTGGGAGGCGACTGCGGCGAGAGCTTCGGCGATCGCCCTGGTCAAGCGTCCAAGGTCGCGGACCAGGCCGCCGTCGGCCCATTCGACCTTGACGTCGCCTGGCGCGATCGCCCCGTCTTCCAGGGTGATCACCTTGCCGGCAAAGCCGGTGGACCTGGCGATATCGTTCAGGTCGTCCGCGGTCTTTTCAAAGGCGTCGGGCGCGATCCGGACGACGATCCTGGGCTCGTCGCTGGCGCGGGCCAGCGCGTCGCGGAACAGGAGGTCGATCTCGCCGGCGCCGACTGTCGCCGCGAAAGCCGGAAACCCGTGGACGACTGCCTGGCTCGCGGCGGTCGCCGCTACGGCGAGGGCGCCGGCTTCGGCGGCCGCGGCATGCTCCATGAAACTTGTCAGATGAGCGGCGATGGCTTCGCGGGCGCTTGCCGATGCGGCGTCGGCCGCCGCTTCCGCGTCACGCTGTCCCTGGGCGTAGCCTTCGAGACGGCCCGCATCGAAACCTTCGGCGCGCGCCGCCTGCAGCGCCGCTTCGTCAAAGGTCGGCGCCGCCGCCGGTTCATCCGCCATCGGCTCCACGACGTCGTCGTCGTCAAACGCGACTTCAAACAGGAAGGGTCTTGCAGCGCTCATCAGAAGATCATCTCTTCTTCTTCGCCGACGGAGATCACGATCTCGCCGACTTCCGCCAATTGCTTGGCCAATGCGACGATCCGGGCCTGGGCATGATCGACTTCCTTCAGGCGGACAGGGCCCATGTTCGCCATGTCATCCTTGAAGATCTTGGCCTGACGTTCGGCCATGTTCTTGATGACCTTGTCGCGGAAATCTTCCGAGCCGCCCTTGAGCGCCAGCGCCAGATCCTGCTTGTCGACCCCGCGCAGCAGGGTCTGAATGCCGCCGTTATCCAGGCGCGACAGGTGGTCGAACGAGAACATCAGGGCTTTCACGCGCTCGGCCGATTCCCGATTGCGATCCTCCAGGTGGACCATCAGGCGCTGTTCGGCATGGCGATCGAGCGCATTGAAGATGCTGGCCAGCCGCTCATGCGGATCGGTCTTGTCGGTGCGGGCGAGCGAGGACAGGAATTCGGCCCGCAGCGTTTCTTCAATGTCTTCAAGGACATCCTGCTGGACGTTTTCCAGCGACAGCATGCGCTGCATGACATCGACCGCCTCGGAATCCGGTAACAGCGCCAGGACACGGGCCGCCTGATCCGGCTTCACCCGCGACAACACCACCGCGACGGTCTGGGGATATTCGTTTCTGAGGAAGCCCGCGAGGACTTCTTCGTTCACATTGGAAAGCTTCTCCCACATCGTCCGCCCGGCCGGGCCGCGAATATCTTCCATGATCGCCGCGACCTGATCCGGGGGCATGACGCTGGCGAGCAAGCGTTCCGTCGTGTCGAGATTGCCCTTCAAGCCGTCGGCGCCGAGCAGCCGTTCCGTGAATTCCACAAACAGCGACTCGATTTCGCGGCTTTGCACCACGCCGAGGGAAGCGATGGCCTTCGAGACTTCGCGCACGTCTTCGTTATCGAGTTGTTTGACGATCTTCGCTGAATTCGCTTCGCCGATCGCCAGGAAAAATGCGGCGGCCTTCCGGCGCCCGCTCTTCCGCGCTTCGGTGATGCTTTCCTCGGCTCTGGCCTTTTTCGTTTTCGTTTGCGCCATGGCTTATTCTCCCCGGATCCAAGAGCTGATGACTTCGGCCGACCCTTGCGGGTATTCGTCGAGGAGCGCGCCGATCTTCGCGAGGGTTTCGCTTTCGATCCCGGCCTGAATGCGATCGAGCTTCAAGCGCTCGAGCTGGCTCAGTATGGCGGGCCCTGCAGCCGCGCCCTCGCTATCGCCGGCGATGGCGAGGGCGTCGCTATTCGGCCCTGCAAGCTGGGCCTGCGCCCCGCCAGGGCCGGCAAGCGCTGCGGGACCATTGTCTTCCGCGCCAGAGGAGCCGTCGCCGCGCTTCCGCACGCCGAGCGCGCGGTTCATCGCCGGGCGCATCACCAGCAACACGGCCAGGAGCGCGATCAGGAACAGCGCCCCCAACTGGCCCATCCGGAAGTAGTCTTCTTTAGTCAGCTCGATCGCGTCCGGGTCTTCGGCGCCGAAGATCGCTTCCGGACGGGCGAACTCCATGCTCACGATTTCGAACGTGTCGCCGCGCCCGGCGTCATAGCCGACGGCGGACTTGGCCAGCGCTTCCAGCTTGGAGAGTTGCTCGGCGGGGCGCGGCGTGAAGACGGTCTGACCGTCGCCGTTCTGGGACGCGGCGGCGTTGACGATCACTGCGACGCTCAGGCGGCGGACCAGGCCGCTTTCGCGGATATGGGTGCGGATGGTCTTGGAAATCTCGAAATTGCTGATTTCCTCGGTGCGCTGCGAGCGGCTGGCGGACTTGGCGCCGGCGCCGCCGGCTTCGGCATCGGTATTCGGCAGGTTGCGATCGACTGAAACGCGATCGTTGCTGGCGCCGTCATTGGCCTCGTTCTCTTCCGTCACGGTCTGGCTCGACCGGAGCACCTGGCCTTCGGGGTCGAACTGTTCGGAATTCGTGGTGATTCGGTCGAAATCCAGGTCGGCGCTGACTTCGGCGCGAACGTTCCCGGCGCCGACCACACGTTCAAGCAGTTCCTGAATCGCGGCGGCCATGCGCTTCTCGACATCGATCTTCCGGTCCTGGGCGACGGCGCCGGCGGGCGCGCCCGCTGGGTCTGTCGATTCGCCGCTCGCCAGAAGATTGCCGTTCGTGTCGACGATGGAGATGCGCGTCGGGCTGAGTTTCGGCACGGCCGAGGCGACGAGATGGCGGATCGCGGAAACCTGCTGGCTGTTCAGGGCCGACCCGCGCACTGCCACGACGATCGAGGCGCTTGGCTCGAGCTGTTCCCGGCTGAACAGTTCGCGCTTCGGCAGCACCAGATGTACGCGGGCCTGGCGGACCGAGCTCAGGGTGCGGATCGAGCGGGCGAGTTCGCCTTCAAGCGCCCGCAGCTTGTTCATCTGCTGGGCGAAGCTTGTCGCGCCCAGGCCGTCGGCCTTGTCGAGGAGCTCGTAGCCGCCGCCGCCGCCGGCCGGCAGGCCGTCCTGGGCCAGCAGCATGCGGAGGCGGGCGACTTCATCCCGCGGCGCCAGGACGGTCGCGCCGTCCGGGCCGGTTCCGACCGTGACGCCCATGGCTTCGAGGCGATTGATGACGGCGCCCGCGTCGCTTGGCTCCAGATCGGTAAACAGGACGCTCATTTCCGGCGTGGTCATCTTTGTGACGAAAAAGCCGAAAAAGCCCAGAAGGCCCGCGACCGTCACGCCGATCGCGATCAGCCGGGCCGGGCCGATCCGGGTCAGGATGTCGAGGAGGTTTTGCACTCTGGCGTCGATCTCTGCGTGGCGGGCCCAATGGGCGACAGCCGGACGCTAAGGGCGACACGGTGAACGAGGCGTTAAGTCTAGGAAAATTTTGCCGGGTTTATGGATTTTCCGTCGCCGGGGCTGTCGGCGCTTCAGGCATCCCGGTATTGCTGGACGCGCGTAGTCCGCAGGCCAGCGAGGCCGTGGGCCGATATGAGCCGGCGCCAGCCCTCGAATTCCTCTTCCGACAGGTGATAGCGGGCGCAGGCGTCATTCAACGACAAAAGGCCGCCCTCGACCGCCGCCACCACTTCCGCCTTGCGGCGGATCACCCAGCGTTTGGTGCCGGGCGACGGCAGGTCGGCGAGGCTCAGCCGTTCTCCCAGCGGTCCGATGACCGTCTGGGGCCTATTCTGATTTGCAGCATCTCGCGGCATGGATATTTCCGAAGCGGGTGGCGATGGCGTCTTGTTGACGACGCTAATATGGACCAGCGTCACTTTCCGCTCGCCTAATGGGCACGGTTAAAGGGCGCGAAAAAATATTCCGAACCCTTTAACTGAATTACCGCTTGATCTGAACGAGTTCCTGCAACATCTCATCGGCTGTCGTGATGACGGTTGAGGCCGAGGAGAACGCGCGCTGGGTCACGATCATGTTCGTGAACTCCCGGGCGATGTCGACGGTGGACTGCTCCAGCGAGCGCGGAATGATCTCGCCCGCGCCGCCCTTGCCGGCCTGGTTCAGGAAGAAATTGCCAGACTCGAGGGTCGCCTGGAAGTCGTTGCCGTTCGGCGCGTTCAGGCCGTTCGGATTGTTGAAGTCTGCGATCGGCAGTTGATAGATCGGGAGGAAGGTGCCGTTCTTGAAGTTCGCGATGACGAAGCCTTCGTTATCGATGGTCACCCCTTCGAATGAGCCGAACGCGAAGCCGTCCTGTTGGGTCGAGCTCAGGACGAAGTCATTGCCGCCGACCGACAGGCCCGAAGACGTGCCGACACGGCCGAGATCGAAGGAGATCGCCGAGTTCACGGCCAATGTATCGGCATTGTCCCAGTTGACGACAAGATCCAGCGAACTCGGGCTCAGGAGGTTGCCGCCTTGATCGAAGCGCACGAAGGTCGAGGAGGCGCCGATGAATGCATCGTTCGGATTGCCGGTCGAAGTTTCGAGCAGCATCGCGAGGCCGTTCTCGTTCACGGTGCCGGTCGCGGCCGGCGTTCCCCCGGCGGTCAGGACCATTCCCGAAAAGTCGAGCGCCACGAGCGTGTCAGCGGCATTGAGGGTGGGATCCCATGCGATATTCAATTGCTGAATGGCGGGACTGGCCATTTCGCCTTCGGCATTGAAGAACACCTCGAATGTGGTCGTCGCCGCGTCGACGGTTCCATTGTTGGCGGTCGCCGTCACGGTCCATGTGGTTCCAGTCGCGTCGGTCAATGTGTGGTCGAACGTCAGGTCGATGCTGGTGCTGGAGGTCAGGTTGCCGAGTTCGGCTATCGGGGATTGCAGCGCGATCGTGGACATCGTGAATGACGCTGGCGCCGGGCCGCCGCCTGGCTCGGGCGCGAGGACGCCTGTCAGCTCCAGATGGTCGGCCTTCGAGAACTCGAATCCCAGGTTATGGGTCCCGCCAAGATCGTCGAAGACCCGCGACGAGACGTCGAAGACATCGCCCATAGCCTGCTTGGTCGGGAAGCTCGCCTTGATCGATACTTCTTCCGTTCCGGCCGAGGTGAAGGTCACGTCGTTCAGGTTGACCGCCAGAAGATCTTCCTCGTTGGTCGGATCCGGCACGATGACGTCGTTCGACGCATTGACGAAATCGCCGTCCTTGTTCAGCTTCCACCCCATCAGATAGTGGCCGGAGGCGTTCGCGAGATTATTGTCCTTGTCGATCGCAAAGTGGCCGGCGCGGGTGAAGATCGTATCGCCCTGGGCGACGCCGTTGACCACATCGTCGTTCACCACAAAGAAGCCGCTGCCGTTAATCGCGATATCGGTGTCGGTTTCGGTGGTCTGCAGGATGCCCTGCTTATCGATCTTGGCCGATGTCGTATGGATGACGCCGCCGACGGAGCCGGAGTTGGATTTTCCAGCCGCGACCAGGGTCGAGAATTGTGTCGTCTTGGCCTTGAAGCCGACCGTATTCACGTTCGCGATATTCTCCGAAATCGTGCCAAGGGCGCGGGATTGGGCGGTCAACGCCGTGACGCCGGAGAAAAGGCTGCCGTAGATGCTCATTGAAATGCTCCTCGGGAGGGAATGCGGTCGGGTACGCTCGGCGCTGGTTTATGAAGCAGGCGTTGCGGCGGGTTTCGGGGGCCTTGCGGCAAGAATGGAGGACAGCGGGATCTGAGCGCCGCCGGCGGAGAGGGTCAGCGCGCCGCCGTCGTTGCGCAGCTCGTCGACCGTGGCCGTGAAGCCGATCTGCGCGGTGATCTCCTTGCCGTCTGCCGCAAGCGCCGTGACGTTCAGACGGTAGGTCTTCGTGGGATCGACGGCCTCGCCTGCGTCGTTCAGGCCATTCCAGGCGACGCGGTGTGTGCCGGCGCTCTTGTCGGGATCCTGGATCCTGCGGACGACCGCTTCGAGCGGATCCTTGATCGACGTGTCGACGATCTCGGCGCGGACGAAGTTGGCGCTGGCCGGCAGGTTGTAGAACATCTCCGCGCCGTCGGCTTCGAGCGGCACGATGTCGCCGATCGCGTCGATCTGCTTGCCGACGAACTGGACCGCCGACTGGATCTGCTGGGTTTCCTGGACATCGATCAGCGCGCCCAGGCGCTGGTTCATGGACACGGTCTGCTCGACCTGGGTCATGTTGACCAACTGCTCGGTGAACTGGTTGGTGTCCAGCGGCTCAAGCGGGTCCTGGTTCTGCAATTGCACGGTCAGCAGGTGCAGGAAATTGTTGAAGTCCTCGGCGATCGACGCATTCGAGTCCGACCCTGGCCGCTTCGTGCTGCTCAGGTTCGAGAACAGCGGATTGATGACGCTCATCGTTTAAATCCTATCAAGCCAGGAGATCGACGCCGCCGAGCGTCGGTTGACGCCAGCGTGCGATGGGCGGCGGAGCGAAGCGGTCGCCTTCGGGGGCGTCTTCGGTTTCGCCGGCCTTGCCGGACCAGGCAGTGTCGTCGGTCTCGCCGCGGCCGCCTTTTTCGCGGCCGCCAAGCTCAAACGACAAGCTGCCCTGGTCGACGTTCAATCCGGCGGATTGCAGGGCGCGCTGCAGTTCGCGGGCGTCCCGCTGCAGCAGCTCGACCGTTTCCGGGCGCTCGGCGCGGATCACGATATCCGTGCGCCGGTCGTCCTGAATATCGATCGCGACCTCAACCTTGCCCAGCTCATGCGGGTAGAGCTGCATGCGAATGCGTTCCGGCTGATCGGCGGCCTGGCGCGCAATGGAGAAGGCGACCTGGGACGTCGGCGACTGGTGGGCCATGGCGGTTTCGAACTTGCGGCCAAGGGCGATGGCGGCGGCGATCGGCCGGGCCTCAAGGGGCGGGGCGCTCGCCGTCGGCGACAAGGGCGCGGTCGTCGGCGCGGCGGCCTTGCCGCCATCGGCTTTCGCCGGATCGGATGCCTCGGCCTTGGGCGCGGCGTCGCCGGCGCTGGCAAGCGGGTCGTCAGCGGCGGGCAGGCCGAGCGGTCCCGATGGTGCGGCCGGCGCGGTCGCGGCGAGCGTCAGCGCGGCGGC
>ERZ888423.1411-NODE-1411-length-20721-cov-12.556324_pt1 | contig 20721 bp, 16 predicted proteins | sample MGYA00520523_ERZ888423 | MGnify/ENA primary metagenome ERZ888423 (study PRJEB32303, sample SAMEA104408611) | aquatic metagenome | biome: Brackish water; feature: Pelagic; material: water | place: Baltic Sea | collected 2014-06-08T10:24:00 | depth 30,27 m ...
GGCGCTCGCCGCCCGCGCAGCAGCGGCCGTCGGCGACCGCGCGAGCGCCCGCCGCCATGTCCGCGCGGCGCTTGAAGCTGGCAAGCTCGACCCGGAAACGGCGGTCGCCCTGGCCGCGACCGCGGAGCTGATCGGCGACCGCGAGGCCGCCCAGGCTGCCGTCCGCCTGTTCCCATCCCCGGCCGCCGCGACGCCGGCGACGCTGGAAGCCATGGCTGGCTTCCATGTGCGCTTCGGCGACGCCAAGGCGATGCTGCCGGCGTTCAGCGCTGTCCATCAAAGCCGCCCGTCTCCTGCAAGCGCCCGCGCCTGGGCCCGCCTTGCCGCCGCGGCAGGCGACCCGGCGGCCGTGACGGCATGGCTGCTGAGCGCCCTCCAGGTCGCGGAGCCCGCGCTGATCGATATCGCCAACGCCGCCGTCGCGCGCGGCGCCCGGGACCTGGCGGTCGCCGCCATGGGCCAACTCGCCGCCCTGAAGCCGACCCGCCAGAACCGCGCCTATCTCGCATATCTCCAGCACCAGCTTGGCGACGACGCAGCGGCGCTCGCCCTGCTGGACGCCCTCGAGCCGCTCTCGAAGGACGAACGCGCGCTTTACACGGCGGCGGCATTGCGGCTCGGCGATCCGCGCCGCGTCGCGTCGGCGGTCGGCGCCGACTTGAAGCGCGGCGGCGCGGCCGCCGCCGGGGCGATCCAGGCGCTGCTCGCGTCAGGCAATTTCGCCCTGGCCGAACCGACCGTGCGCCAGCGCATCGCGGCCGGCGAGACCGACTGGCTCTATTCCTATGGCGCGGCCGCCAAGGCCAAGGGCCAGGTCGCGCGCTTTGAAGCCTTTGCCGGCGGCATCGTCGAGACGACGACCGCGCCGGCCGTCATCGAAGCCGCCATAGCGGCCACGGAAGAATCTGTCGGCCTCGATGCGGCGCTCGCGCTGCGCGCCGCCGTCGCCGCCCGCCTCGGCGGGACCTGGGCGGAAGCGTATGAATATGCCCTGATCGGGCCGGGGCGCCGCCGCCGCCGCCAACCGCTTGAGCCGGGCGACCAGGCAGGGCGTGCCGGAACGGGAGCGGCTGGAAGTCGCCGACGCGCTGGTCGCCCAGGGCCGCCGGGACGATGCCGAACGCCTGCTGCGCGCCCTCGCCAAGCGCGGCGGCGCCTATTCGACGCCGACCGACCGCCTGGTCTATCTCTGGGGCCCCCGGCCGCCAGTCCCGGCCTTGAGCTGGGTCGCCGCCCGCGCCAAGGAAAGCAAGGCGCCGGAAGAGCGCTCGGAATGGCTGCGCCGCCTTGCCGAGATCGGCGGCGCGGCGACGGCGTTCGCCATGATCGTGCAGAACGCCGCGGCGGCCACGCCAGCCGAGGCCCTGCTCGCCGCCGAGACCGCGCCCGGCCTGCCCGACCGGGCCATGGCGCTGGCGGGCGTCCGCCGCCTTGCGGAAATAACCCGCGACCCACGCGCCCTGACCGCGCTCGGCGACGCCGCCGAGACCTTCGGCGATAAGCAGACCGCGTATCTGGCGCGCGCCGGCGCCGTCCGCGCCCAGCCGAACGATGCCGCGGCCTTGCGCGCTTATGGGTTCGCCGCCGCGAGCGTCGGCCGGAAGGCAGAAGCCTACGACGCCCTGCAGCGCTATGTCCGCCTTCGCCCGAACGACGCGGAAGCAAGCATGGACCTGGGCTATGCCGCCATGGAAGCCCGGCGCTTCGCGGACGCGGCCGCGACGTTCACGGCCGCCGCCCGCGCCTTCCGGCAAGCCCGGCGGGACGAAACGCCAGCCCGCCTCGCCGCCGCCGATGCCCTGCGTCAGGCCGGACAGACCGACGCCGCCCTTAGCGCGCTTGCGGCCCTGGACCGGGAACGCCCGAGCGACCCGCGCGCCCGCGCCGCCTATGTCGAAGCCTTGTTGAACGCCGGCAAACCGGAGGAGGCGCGCCGTGCGCTCAATCGCTAGAACCGCCGCCCTCACGCTTGGCGCGCTCGCTGCAGCGACGCTTGCGCCGCCCGCGGCGGACGCTGTATCCGTCAAGGACTGGATGTCCGCCGACGGCCTGATGATCGACCTGAACATCGGGCGGCCGACGACCGTCGGCATGCGCCAATCGGCCGGCGAGCTCTATCTTGAGTTCTCGAACCCGCTTGGCGATCCGCGCGACCTGGAGCGGTTGGCCGCCGCCCACCCGGCCGCGATCGCCGACATTCAATTCGGCCAGAACAGCGTACTGCTGCGCACGAACCCCGGCGCCGACGTGCGCGTCTGGAGCACGCCCCAGGGCGCGCGCCTCGCCGTTCGCGGCCCGGCCGGTCAAGGCGTAGTCGCCCCAACGCCCCCAGCCGCCTCGTCCGCCGATGGATCCAACAGCGACCGCGCCGCCGCGGAACGACGGCTGGAGGTGCTGCGCGGCCGGGTCGAGCTCGCGACCGGCCGCCCGGAAGCAGCACGCACGGCCCTGGAAGCCGCCGCCCGGAACGATCCCGCCGATCCGGAAACCCTGACCGCCCTCGCCGCCGCCGAAAGCGAGCTCGGGCGGACCGACCGGGCGCTCGCCTATCTCGACCGGGCAATCTCCGCCAGGCCCGACGATCCCAATCTCGCCCGCGACCGGGCGCGGCTGCTGCGCGATCAGGCAGCCTTTATCGAGGTCAACGGCGGCTGGCGCGAAACCGACGATTCCGACCGGCAAAGCCGCGCCGGCTTCATCCTCGCCGCCCGCTTCGGCGAGCGCTGGCGCGTTGGCGCGGAAGGCTTCGCCGGCCATGTCCGCGCCGATGCCGTGCAACGGGCGGACGGCCGGACGACGACGGCGAACGACGCCTTCGGCGCCGGCCAGGTGAGCGCTGCCTACCGGTTCCGTCCGGAGCACGAAACCGAAGGGACGCTCCATGGCGCCGAGCATGGCCCGGGCGCCGGGTTAACCCACCGCATCGGCCCGGCGACGGCCCGGACGACCCTGTCCGCCGGCTATGGCGCGCCGCATTTCGACGATGTCGCCGGCATTCTCGACGAGGGCCGCAAGCATCATGTTCAGATCGGCCATGAGCGCCGCTTCGACCGCGACTGGCGCGCAAGCGTCGGCGGCGCGCTCAATCAATATGGCGTCGCCGACGACGACAATGTCGCGCGCACCGGCGCCGTGACGGCGACTGTCCGCCGCCGCGTCTATAGCCAGGCGCCCTTCTACGTCGATGCCGGCTACAGCTTCGACGGCGAATACGAGATCGACGTCGATACCCGCCGGGACGCCCTCGGCGCGACCTTCAATCCATTGCCGATCGACAGCCGCGAAGTGCATTTCGGCGACGTCTCCGCCTCGGTCAGCCTCGCCGAGACCGTGACCGCATCGACGACGGTCGGCTACGGCTTCGACCGTTTCGGCGGCGACGGCGCGACCTTCGCCGGGTCGGTCGAATGGGAGCCGTCGGCGACATGGAAGCTCGGCCTTTCCGCCGGGCACAGCTTCGCCGCGACCCGCGGCGATAACGCTTCAGTGATAAACTTCGGGTTTTATGTGCGCCGCAGCCTCGGCAGCGATCTGGCCCCAAGCGCAACCCCGACGGAGCCGCCCCGATGACCAATATCGCCGCAAAGTTCGAAAGCTTCGAGCGTCGCTTCCCCAATCACCGGCCCGCCGCCTTTGGCCTGAGCCGAGCCGCCGTGCTGGAATTGCTGGCGTTTTTCGCGCTTGCCTTCGCCATCGACTTCGCGCTGTTCGGCGGCGGCCGCTTTCAGGCGGTGCAGCCCCACCCGTTCTGGATCCCCGTGATCCTGTTGAGCGTTCAGTACGGCACAAGCGAAGGCCTGCTGGCGGCTGTGACCTCGACCGTGGCGTTGCTGCTGGGCGCGCTGCCGCCGCAATTGTTCGGGCAGGACATCTTCGATTATCTGGCAGGCGTCAGCGCGACGCCGCTGATGTGGTGCATCGCGGCGATCGTCGTCGGCGAGCTTGCGGCCCGCCGGCGCCGCCGCCTGGAGCAGACCGAACGGGCGCTTGCGGAAACCCGGGAAGAGGCGGACGGCCTGGCCGACGCCTACGCCAATGCCCGCCAGACCAAGGACCGGCTTGAAGCGCGGCTCGCGGGCGAACTGAAGACGACCCTGGCGCTGTATGAAGGCGCCCGCGCGGTCGAGCGCGCCAGCGCCGGCGACGTGCTGCGCGGCGCGGTCGACCTGACGCGCGGCGTCCTGGGGCCGGAGAAATTCTCGATCTTTCTGCTGAACGGCGACATGCTCGAAGCGGCGGTGCAGGAAGGCTGGACCGCCGACGACACTTTCACGCGCTGCCACACGGCGGATTCGGCCCTGTACCAGGCGATCGTCGCCGAGGGTCGCCAGCTTTGCGCCGCCTACAAGGACGACGCCGACGTGCTGGCGGGCGAAGGCGTGCTGGCCGCGCCGCTGGCCGGCGGGCCGGGCGGCCGACCGGTCGGCATGCTGAAGATCGAGAGCTTGTCCTTCGCCGAACTGACGACCAGCGCCATCGAGAATTTCCGGCTCGCCGCCGATTGGATCGGGGCGGCGCTCGAGCGCGCCCGCCGCCAGGAAGCGCTCGCTGCCGGACAGGTGACGGATGCGAGCGGCGAAACGCTCTCAGCCGCGCTCTACGCCCACGAAGCGACCCTGATGAGCCGCCTCGGCGCCCGGTTCGGCTTCGACTGCTCGCAATTGGTGATCGACGCCGAAGCCGCCCACGGCCTCTCCGCCGACGATCAACGCAGCTTCGCCCGAGCGCTCGCAGCGGCGGCGGCAGAAACCCTTCGCGATACCGACCTCGCCTTCGATCTCGGCCGCCATGGCCGGAAATATGCGGTGCTGCTGCCCGGCGCCGACCCGGAAGCCGCGGCGCAAATCGCGCGGCGCCTGGAGGCGGCGCTTGCCCGTCTGGCGCCGGCCGCGGTCCTGCAAGGCCGGGTCCGTGTTCATGTCGAACTGCTGGAGGCCGCGGCGTGACCGCGTCCAGCCGCACATCCGGCCGCTCGTCCAGCCTGGCCCGGAGGGCGAGCCAGCGCCTTGAGACCAAGCTGGTCACGCTCGCCATCGTCGCGGTCGAGTCGCTGCTGACCTTCGGCCTCGCCTTCTGGACGGCGGGCTGGCCCTTGTGGATGCTGCTGCACGTCGTGACCGGCGGGCTGGCGATCTGGTGGGCGCTTGGCATGCGCGGCCGGCGCCGGGCGCAGCGCTTCCCGGCGCTGCTCGCGATCATGACAGCGACGCTTGGGCTTGCCGGCATCGTCGGCATCGCGTTCGCATCGCTGGCGCAGCAGGGTTACCGCACCCAGGCCCGATCCTTCCAGACCTGGTATTTCACCCTGTTTCCGCCGCGGACCCAACGCAAGGCCCGCGCCTGGTACGATCTGGCCCAGGCGCTTGGCGACGAAGGCGCGGGCGCGATCGAATCCTTCGCGGACCTGATCCGTTTCGGCGATATCGACCAGAAGCTCGCCATCGTCGCGCTGCTCGCGCGCCGCTTTGAGCCCCGATTCGCCCCTGTCCTGCGCGCTGCCCTGCAGGACCCGGACGCATCGGTGCGCGTGCAGGCGGCGACCGCGTCCGCCCATATCGAGGACGCCTTCGTCGAGCGTTGGGTCGCCGGCCGCCGCCAGGCCGATGCGCGCGGCAGCGATCCCCAGGCGATCGGCGCGCTCGCCCGCCTGCTCGACGACTACGCCTTCGCCGGCATCCTGGACGAACGCCGGGAAGCCGCTGTCCGCGAGGAAGCCGAAGCTTGCTTCCGCGAAGCCCTCGCCCTCAACCCGGCCGACGACGCCATGCGCATCGGCCTGGGGCGCCTGCTGATCCGGCTGGAGCGCCACAGCGACGCCCTGGCCGTGCTGGCGCCGCTTGCCGACCGGCCCACGCCCGAAGCCGCAGGCTGGCTGATGGAAGCGCTGTTCCGGCTCGGCCGCTTCGACGACCTCCGCCGGGTGAGCGCCGCATTGCCGCCGGACGGTCTGCCGGACGCGCTCGAAGCCGCGGTCGCCCTCTGGCGGCCGACGCGGGCCGATCCCGCATTCAAGATGGACGCAGCAGCATGAACCGGACCGCCGATATCTGCCTGATCCTGGAAGGCGCCTACCCCCATGTCGCCGGCGGCGTGTCGAGCTGGATGCATGATATGATCAAGGGCCAGCCGGACCTGACCTTCCATGTCGTCGCCCTGACGGCCACGGCGGACCCGCGGCCCCTGAAATACGACCTGCCGCCGAATGTCGTCGGCTTCACGCAGATCCCCTTGCAGCTTGGCCCCGGACCGTCCCGCCGGCCGCGCGGCCTCGATCGATTGTTCGACGCCCTCGACGCGCCGCTCGACCGGATGCTCCGGCAAGGCGGGCTCGCCGATCTTGCCGCGGTCATCGATGTGCTGGCGCCCCATCGCGGACGGCTTGGCAGTCAGGCGCTGCTCGAATCCGAGGATGCATGGCGGCTGGTGCAGCGCATGTATGAGCGCGGCCTGCCCGGCGCCTCGTTCATCGACTATTTCTGGAGCTGGCGCGCCCTGATGGGCGGCTTGTTCCAGATGCTGCTGACGCCCTTGCCGCCGGCCCGCGCCTACCACTGCATTTCAACGGGCTATGCCGGCCTGCTGGCGGCCAGGGCGCGGATCGAAACCGGGCGGCCGGCTTTCATCACCGAACATGGCATCTACACCAATGAACGCCGCATTGAGATCGCCATGGCCGACTGGCTGCACGAACGGGCGCCGACCGGCTTCAGCTTGAAACGCGGCGCCCGCGACCTGCGCGATTTCTGGATCGATGCGTTCCGGGCCTATGCACGGGTCTGCTATCAGGCGATGGACCCGATCGTGACGCTGTATGGCGACAACCAGCTAATGCAGCGCCGCGACGGCGCGCCGGAGGCGGCGCTTCGGGTCATTCCGAACGGCGTCGACTTCGAGCGGTTCTCGGCCGTGCCGCCGGTCGAGGACAAACAGGCGCTGGAGATCGCGTTGATCGGCCGCGTCGTCCCGATCAAGGACGTCAAGACCTACATTCGCGCCGCCGGCATCCTGAAGCAGCGCTTCCCGGACCTGATCGCCTATGTGATGGGGCCGACGGAAGAAGACCCGGTCTATGCAAAGGAATGCCTGACCTTGGCGAAACACCTGAAACTGACCGACACGGTGATCTTCACCGGCGCCGTGAAGCTGGACGACTATCTGGGCCGGCTCGACGCGCTGGCGCTGACCAGCCTTTCCGAAGCTCAGCCGCTGGTCGTGCTGGAAGCCGGGGCCGCCGGCGTGCCGTCGGTCACGACCGACGTCGGCTGCTGCCGCGAACTGCTGTTCGGCATGGCTGGCGAGAATCCGGCGCTTGGGGCGGGGGGCGCGGTCACGCCGGGCGCCGATCCCGAGGCGACCGCGAATGCGCTCGCCGGCATTCTCGCCAATCCCGCCCGGCGGCGCGCCATGGGCCAGGCGATGCAGGCGCGCGTGCGCCAGACCTATAACAAGCCCGATATCATGGCAATCTACGGTGAGCTGTATCGTCGGCTCGCGGCCGCCCCCGGGCTGCCGCCGCTGCGGATGACGGCGGAGGCGGCATAATGGCTGGCGTCGGTTTCGCGCTTCGGCGCCTGTCGGACAAACCGGACCTGGGCGGCGCCGCCCAAGCCTATCTGCACGCGACGGTCATCACCAGCGGCCCCTGGCTGATGACGATCGCGTCGCTTGCGGGCATCACCTTCCTGAGCGAAGGCCAGGTCGACGCCAGCGACAGCCTGGCCTTCCGCACGATCCTGATCTACAGCTTCTGCCTCTCGCTTTGCCTGTCCGGCGGTCCGACGATGGCGGCGGCGCGCATGATCGCCGACATGATCTTCGCCCGCCGGCTTGGGGAAGCATCCAGCCTGATCGTCTCGCTCTACGCCGTGGCGCTGGGCGGTTCGCTGCTGGTCGCCGTGCCCCTGTTCCTGCTGATCGCCGACCTGCCGGCGACATCGGGCCTGGCGGCGGTCGTGAACTTCGGCCTGGTCGCGGCGGTATGGGCCGGCGCAACCTTCGTCACCGCGCTCAAGGATTACTGGACGATCACGGCGGCCTTCGGGATCGGCATGGCGCTGGCGCTTGGCTGCGCCGTGGGGCTTGGCGGCGTCTGGCATCTGGACGGGCTGATCTGGGGCTTCAATATCGGCATGGGCGCGATCGCGTTTACGCTGCTCGGACGCATCCTGGCGGAGTATCCCTCCGACATTCGCAATATGGGCAATATCGCCGGGCGGTTCCGACCGCTCTGGCCCTATCTTGCCATCGGCGCGCTGCATAATCTCGCCGCCTGGTCGGACAAATGGGTGATGTGGTTCGCGCCGGAAGCCCAAGGCGCCATCGGCCTCGCCTATTACGCCCACTACGATGGCGCGATGTTCGCCGCATATCTGACCATGATCCCGGCGCTCGCGGCCTTCACCCTGCATGTGGAGACAAGCTTCTTCGAGCGCTACCGCCGCTTCTACGACGACATCGCCGACCACGCGGCCCTACCCGAAATCCGCCGGGCGCATGGGGACCTGATGTCGACCCTGTTCTCGGGCCTGCGGAACCTGATCGTGCTGCAAGCCGCGGTCGCCGCCGTGGCGCTGCTGGCCGCCCCGACCATCATCGAGCTTCTGACGATGGATTACCGGCAGGTCGGCATGTTCCGCTTCGGCGTGCTGGGCGCGGCCTTCCATTGCCTGGTCGTCGTGGCGACGATCCTGCTGTCGTATTTCGATCTGCGCTGGGACAATCTGAAACTGCAGGCCTTCTTCCTGACCGCGAATGTCGTGGGCGCGGTCGGCTCGCTGCTCTCCGGCTTCGCGTTCTATGGCTACGGCTATTTCCTGGCGAGCGCGGCGACGGCGCTGTTCGGGCTCTGGCTGGTCTATCGCCGGGTCGGCAAGCTGCCGTTCGTGACGTTCATCGCGAACAACCCCGCGCTCCGCGCCCACGCGCACAAGGTCAAATAACGCCGAAGGGCGGGAGAGACCATGGCGCGCTCAGACCATGGCGCATCCAGGGGGACGCGCCATGGTCCAACATCATGATCGGCCGCTTCTGAGCGCGCCGCCCCTGCGCCAGATCCGTCGGCTCAGTTCGCGCCGAGCATCTGGTTCGGCAGCCAGAGCACGATGCCGGGGAACGCCACGAAGAGCGCAACCGTCAGCACGTCGCAGACAAAGAACCACCAGATGCCCTTGAAGATCGAGCTCAGCGGGATGTCCGGTCTGACCCCGGCCACGACGAAACAGTTCAGCCCGATCGGCGGCGTGATCAGACAGATCTCGACCATCTTCACGACGATGATGCCGAACCAGATCGGGTCGAACCCAAGCGCGATGATCAGCGGCTGCACCAGCGGCAAGGTCAGCAGCAGCATGCCGATGGCGTCCATGAACATGCCAAGCACGCCATAGAGCAGCAGGATGGCCAGGAGGATCCAGTAGCGGTTCACATCGAGGCCAAGGATCAGCTCCTTGATGACGTTCGGCAGGTCCGAGAACCCAAGGAACCGCACCAGGATCAGGATGCCCCAGATGATCGTGATGATCATCACCGCCGTCTTGGCGCTTTCCGCAAGCCCGTTCAGGAACTGGCCTTTCGTCATGCCGTTCTTGAGCGCCAGCAAGAACACGACGAAGGCGCCGATCGCCCCGGATTCCGTCGGGGTCATGAGGCCGGTATAGACGCCGCCCATGATGACCGCGACGACAAACAGGATGCCCCACATCTGGCCGAGCGACGAAATCCGCTCGCTCCAGGTGACGTCGCCGAGCTTCTCGCCGCCAAGCGCGGGATTGAGCTTGACCCGGACCATGATCGAGGCCGCATAGATCACGGCAGAAATGATGCCGGGGATGAAGCCCGCCAGCAAAAGCTTGCCGACCGATTCCTCGACGATGATCGCGTAGATCACCAGGATGCCAGAGGGCGGAATCAGCGAGGCGAGCGTGCCGCCCGCCGCGACGACGCCGGCCGAAAAGCCCGGCGGATAGCCGTAGCGCAGCATTTCCGGGATGGCGACGCGGCTGAAGACGGCCGCGGTCGCCGTCGAGGCGCCGGAGACCGCGGCGAAGGCCGCCGTCGCGAACACCGTCGCGACCGCGAGCCCGCCCGGCAGATGGCCGAACCACATGCGCATGCAATAGAACGCGCCCTGGGTGAGCCGGGCATGGAACGCCATGTAGCCGATCAGGATGAACATCGGCAGCACAGAGAGCGAGTAATGCGCCAATTCCGAGAACGGGACCGTGCCGGCGTTCAGCAAGCCCGGCGACCAGCCCTTCTCGATGACGTCGAAGATATCGCCGTCCCGGACGCGGCGCGCGCCGATGGTGAGCACAATGCCGATCAGGCCGACAAACGCGCCCGCGTAGGCGACATGCATGCCGATGACGACCAGGACGGCCAGCATGCCGAGGCCGATCAGGCCGATGGTGATGGGTTCGATCATCGACGTGTCTCCGCGTCTTCGTCACGAATGGCGTCGCGGGCGACTTCGGCCTCGCTTTTCGCGATGTCGCTGACAGTTGGACTGATCGGCACGCCGATCGGCTCCGCGTCGGGATGCCTGATCAGGCGGATGTAGCCGCAGAATGCGATCAGGCAGCGGCCCAGCAGCAGGCAGAAGCCCAATGTGATGATGAGCTTGGGCGGCCAGACCGGGATCTGCGCATCCATGCTGGTGTCGCCGATTTCATAGGCGTTCAGGAAATTCGTCCAGGTGCCGTAGATCATTATCACGACGATAATGATCGTCGCGAAATTGCTCGTGAATTCCGCAAGCCAGAGCGCCCGCCCCTTGAGCTTGTGGATCAACAGCTCCATGCGGACATGGCCTGCCAGGCGCTGGCAATAAGCCAGGCCAAAGAAGCCCATCGTCGGGATCATGATCTCGACAAGGTCGGCTTGCCCGTGAATGGGCGAATTGAAGACCTTCCGCATGAAAACTTCCGCGCACGCAAGCAGCATGAGCGAAAACAGAAATGCGGCGGCAATGTAGTTCATGGACTTTTCGATCATGAAATAGCCACGATCGAGCCGCGCAAACGGCGTGTCGCTGACTGGCAGCACCATGGTAACGCTCCGGAAATCGTCGCCGTCAGCCGACGGCTGAAACAGGGCGGCGGCGGCGCCGCCGCCCCATAACGCTCAGGCCTTTATTTCGCGGCGGCCTTGTTTTTCTTGATGGAGGCGAAGATCGTGTCGAGCAATTCCTGCCCGTTATATCCAGCCGCATCCATCGACTTGGCCCAATCCTGCCAGACAGGCTTGCCGCCAGCTTCTTCGAAAGCTGCGCGTTCGACCGGATTGACCTTCCATTCCTTCAGGCCAGCCGCCTTGAACTCGCCGGGCGCAGCCAACTCGGCCGCATCCAGGGCCGCGATCTGGGCAGGATAGCCGGCATCGGATTCGATGAACTCTTCGAAGAGCGCCTTGTATTGGGGCGGTAACGCGTCGTAGTCGTCGGAATTGAACATCGAGCCGCAGGCGATCGATCCCATCGCGAGTCCGGTGGTGAACCAGTTGCCAAGCTCAAAGGTCCGGTAGGACTTGTGGGCGTAGTAGGCGAAGCCCGCCGCATCCAGAAGCCCGCGATCCATTGACGTGTAGACTTCCGGCGCCGGCACGCTGGTCGGCACCGCGCCGAGCTTCTCCATCGCCTTGCCTTGTTGGCCGAGCGAGCGGATGCGCATGCCCTTGAAGCCGTCAAGCGAGGTCGGCATGTCGCCCTTGCCGACGATCTCATAGAGCGGTAGCAGCGAGGACATGTAGAACTTCGCGTTCCATTGCTTCATCTCGGCCTGCAGGACGGGATGCTCGTAATAATCGTGCGTCACGGACTTCAGCATCGACAAGCCGTCGATCGGCAGGAACGGCAGGTCCATGCCGGTATGCGCTTCCAGCTTGCCTGGATAATAGCTCGCGCAGAACGATCCCATCTGGAAGGAGCCGGCCTTCAGATTGTCCAGAATGGCGCGTGGCTTCGATATGGTGCCCCAGTGGAGCTGGAAGGTGAACTTGCCGCCGGTGCGTTCCGGCAGCCACTTCTCCATGTTGTCCAGATAGGTCGTGATCGCGCGGGATTTGCCCCAAAGCGCATAGTCCCAATGGATGCGGGGACCGTCGACGACCGCCATTTCAGATTTCGCATGGCTGCCGGCCAGGGCAGGGTTGCTCGCCATCGCAAGCGCCGCGGCGCCGCCAAGCGCAGCTTTCCAAAGCATCTTCATAATGTCTCCTCCCGAAGTATTATCGGCCTGTGTCGCGTTGACATCGGACAGGTTAATCCCCATCTCCACAAAAATCCTAACTCTATTGCGAACGGCCTGACAACCGGGAAATTTTGCTGCGGCGCAGTACGATATTGGCGCTATGGAATTGCCGTTCGCTTCGCGACAATGCTATGCGTCTTCGAACAGGTACCCTCGAAGGCGAATTCCCAGATGTCCGATATTCTTCAGCGACTAGAGGCCATGCGCGCGGCCGCGCGGCTCGGCGGCGGCCAGCGCCGCATCGACGCCCAACATGCCCGCGGCAAGCTGACGGCCAGGGAGCGGCTGGACCTGCTGCTCGACGAGGGGTCGTTCGAGGAATACGACATGTTTGTCGAGCATCGCTCGACCGATTTCGGCATGGCCGACCAGCGGGTGCCGGGCGACGGCGTCGTCACCGGCCACGGGCTGATCAACGGCCGCCTGGTCTTCGTCTACAGCCAGGATTTCACGGTCTTCGGCGGCTCGCTTTCCGAGCCGCACGCCGAGAAGATCTGCAAGATCATGGATCAGGCGATGAAGGTCGGCGCGCCGGTCATCGGCCTGAACGACAGCGGCGGCGCCCGCATCCAGGAGGGCGTCGCATCGCTTGGCGGCTATGCGGAAGTTTTTCAACGAAACGTACTGGCCTCGGGCGTCGTGCCGCAGATTTCCCTGATCATGGGCCCTTGCGCCGGCGGCGCGGTTTATTCCCCCGCCATGACGGACTTCATCTTCATGGTGAAAGACACCTCCTACATGTTCGTCACGGGGCCGGACGTGGTGAAGACCGTGACCCATGAGGAAGTGACCCAGGAAGCGCTCGGCGGCGCCGTCACCCATTCCACGAAATCCGGCGTCGCGGACATGGCGTTCGAGAACGACGTCGAGGCCTTGCTGGAGCTGCGCCGCTTCGTCGATTTCCTGCCCGCCTCCAACCGTCAGGCCCCGCCCCGGCGCGAAACCAGCGACCCGCCGACCCGGCAGGAGTTGTCGCTCGACACCCTGGCCCCCGCCAACCCGAACCAGCCCTATGACATCAAGGAGCTGATCGAGAAGGTCGTCGACGAGGGCGATTTTTACGAACTCCAGCCGAACTATGCCGGCAATATCGTCATCGGCCTCGCCCGCATGGACGGCGAGACCGTCGGCATCGTCGCCAACCAACCGCTGGTGCTGGCGGGCTGCCTGGATATCGACAGCGCCCGCAAGGCCGCGCGTTTCGTCCGCTTCCTCGACGCCTTCAACATCCCGATCGTCACCTTCGTCGACGTGCCGGGCTTCCTGCCCGGCGTCGGCCAGGAACTGGGCGGCATCATCAAGCACGGCGCCAAGCTTCTGTTCGCCTATGCCGAGGCGACCGTGCCGAAGGTCACCGTCATCACCCGCAAGGCCTATGGCGGCGCCTATGACGTGATGGCGTCGAAGCATCTCCGCGGCGACGTCAACTATGCCTGGCCGAACGCGGAAATCGCGGTCATGGGCGCCAAGGGCGCGGTCGAGATCATCTTCCGCCAGGACATCGGCGACGACGCCAAGATCAAGGCCCGCACGGACGCCTATGCGGCCGCCTTCGCCAATCCCTTCGTCGCCGCCCGGCGCGGCTACATCGACGACGTCATCCGCCCGCACAACACCCGCGCCCGCATCTGCAAATCCCTGAAAATGCTCAAAGGCAAGCAGTTGCAGAATCCATGGAAGAAGCACGACAACATCCCGCTCTGACAATCGCCGCCGGACCGACCGCAGCTTTAACTCGCCGAAAGCACCTCGCCCCATGTTCTCCAAGATCCTGATCGCCAACCGTGGCGAAATCGCCTGCCGGGTCATCAAGACCGCCAGGCGCCTCGGCGTGAAGACGGTCGCTGTCTATTCCGACGCCGATGCGGGCGCGCCCCACGTGCTGCAGGCCGATGAAGCTGTCGCCCTCGGCGGCATGACGGCGGCGGAGAGCTATCTGAAGGCGGACCTGATCATCCAGGCCGCCAAGGACACCGGCGCGGAGGCGATCCATCCGGGCTTCGGCTTTCTGTCGGAGAACGCCGGCTTCGCGCGGCAGGTCGCGGCCGCCGGCCTGGTTTTCATCGGCCCGCCGCCGGCCGCCATCGACGCCATGGGCGACAAGATCGAGTCCAAGCGGCTGGCGAAAGCCGCCGGCGTCTCGACCGTGCCCGGCTCGGCCGAAGCGATCACCGACCCCGAAGAAGCCGTGCGCATCGCCAATGAGATCGGCTATCCCGTCATGCTGAAGGCGTCCGCTGGCGGCGGCGGCAAGGGCATGCGCATCGCCTTCGATGACGCCGAGGCCCGCGAAGGCCTGATCCGCGCCGCGAGCGAGGCGAAATCCAGCTTCGGCGACGACCGGGTGTTCGTCGAGAAATTCGTCGTCGAGCCGCGCCATATCGAAATCCAGGTGCTGGCGGACGGCCACGGCAATATCGTGCATCTGTTCGAGCGGGAATGCTCGATCCAGCGCCGCCACCAGAAGGTCATCGAGGAAGCGCCGAGCCCCTTCCTGGACGCCGAGACCCGCGCCAGCATGGGCGCCCAGGCCGTCGCTCTCGCCGCCGCCGTCGGCTACCAGTCGGCCGGCACGGTCGAGTTCATTGTCGGGCCGAACCGCGACTTCTATTTCCTCGAGATGAATACCCGCCTGCAGGTCGAGCATCCGGTGACGGAGATGATCACTGGCCTCGATCTGGTCGAGCAGATGCTGCGCGTCGCCGCCGGCGAAAAGCTCGCCTTCGGCCAGGACGACCTCAAAATCGACGGCTGGGCGATGGAGTGCCGCCTCTACGCCGAGGATCCCGCCCGGAATTTCGCGCCCTCCATCGGCCGGCTGACGCGCTATCGTCCGCCCGAGGAGGTCAACGGCGTGCGGGTCGATACCGGCGTCGCGGAAGGCGGCGAGGTGTCGATGTATTACGACCCGATGCTCGCCAAGCTCGTGACCCACGGGGCCGACCGCGCCGCCGCCATCGACCGGATGCGCCAGGCGCTGGACCGGTTCCAGGTCGCCGGCATCCGCCACAACCTGACCTTCCTCGCGGCCGTGATGGGCCATGCCCGCTTCCGCTCGGGCAAGATTTCAACCGCCTTTATCGCCGAGGAATTCCCGGACGGCTTCGCCGACGACGCCCTGGCGCCGGCGCGGATCGACACGCTCGCCCCCATCGTCGCCGCCCGCCATGCGGCGCTGAGGGAGCGCGAAGCTGCGCTGGGCGGCCCTTCGGCGCCGACGCTCGCCCATGCCTATGCGGTCCTGATCGGCGAGGAACGCCGGGACGTGACGGTCGATCTGGCGTCCGGCGACGGCGGCGCGACGGTCGCGATGGACGGCCGCTTCGTGCGCATTCTGGGCGACCTCGATCCCGTGAGCCGCATGTTCGACGGGGAAGCCGACGATATCGCCCTCTCCGTCCAGATCACGCGCGAAGGCCCCGGCTACCGACTGATCCACGGCGGCGTCAACCTCCGGGCCCTGGTGCTGAGCCCGAGAGCCGCCGAGCTTTACGCCCTGATGCCGGAGAAGCCCGAGCCCGACACCTCGAAATTCCTGCTGTCGCCGATGCCCGGCCTGCTGAAGACGGTTCTGGTCAAGGCCGGCGATCAGGTCGAACCGGGCCAGGCCCTCGCCATGGTCGAGGCGATGAAGATGGAAAACGTCCTCCGCGCCGAGCGCTCCGCCATCGTCGCGACCGTCGACGCCGAACCGGGCGCCAGCCTCGCCGCCGACCAGATCATCCTGACCTTCGCAGAGTAGGTCGGCCCAAGGCTTTGGGGGATGGCTTGCGGTCTGGCGGCAATCGCCGCCGCTATTCCGGAAACGGCAGCGGCTCGCCCTCCGGGAGGGCGACGGCGGCGACGTTCAGGGTGAGGCCGACGAGGGTGTAGTAGCCGACGGCGCCGACGATCTCGACCACGCCTTCCTCGCCGAACTGCGCGACCGCCTTCTTGTAAGTCGTGTCCGACACCCGTTTCGTCCGCAGCAATTCCTCCGCGAAGGTGTAGGCCATCTCTTCGTCGGGGGGCATGTCGGCGGGCGTCAGATTGTTGCGGATCGCTTCGAGCGATCCCATGGCGACGCCAGCTTCCAAGGCGATCCGGGCATGGGCGAACCACTCGTACTGGGCGCGGAGCGACGCGGCGGTCGTGCAAATCACGACCTCGCGCACGCGGTCGTTCAGGCAGGAGCGGAAGCGCACATGCGCGCCCAGGTCCTGGGCGATCGCCGCGAATTCGGGGCTGCGGATCCAGGCGCCGAACGGGCCGCGGACGCCGCCGCGCGGGCCGTTCCGCACCATATCGACCACCTCAAGCTGGCGGGGCGTCAGTTCGGCGTCGGCGGGCAGGGGAAGGCGTGACATGCGGCGGGTTCTCCGGTGTGAATTAGCTAAAACAGGGCGCAATTTTGACCGGCTATCGGCGCGAAGCCAATGTCGAAATGGCAATCCGCCTTTAGCTGGCGCCGACGATAGTAGACAGCGTTCGATCCATTACGCTAGGAGCTTCGCCCATGAGCCACGTCATCGCCGATCCGCGACGGCCCGGCGCCGCCGCGATCCCGATCGCCGACCGTCTCGACCCGCGGTTGATCGTGCTCGGCGCGCTGACGGTGAATTTCGGCTTCTGGCTGGCGGCGCTGGCGGCGTTCGGCCTGGTGTGACGCGCCGGCCTGAGCGCACTAACCCCAGAACCTAAGACTAGAACTGATCGAGCGGCAATTTCAGGTAGCGCACGCCATTGTCTTCCGGCTCCGGCAGGCGGCCGGCGCGGATATTGACCTGCAGCGCCGGCAGCAGGAGCGACGGCATGTCGAGCTCCTTGTCGCGGGCCTGACGCATCGCGACGAAATCCGCTTCGGAGATGCCGTCATGCACATGCTTGTTGGCCGCGCGCTCGTCGGCGACGGTGGTCTCCCAGGCATGGGCGCGCCCGCCCGGCGCGTAGTCGTGGCAGACGAATATCCGGGTTTCCGGCGGCAAGGACAGGATGCGCTTGATGGACCGGAAGAGGATTCCCGCGTCGCCGCCCGGAAAGTCGCAGCGCGCCGTGCCGAAATCCGGCATGAAAATCGTGTCGCCGACGAACGCCGCATCCCCGATCACATAGGCGACGCAGGCCGGCGTATGGCCGGGCGTGTGCAGCACCTCCGCCGAGAGGCCGCCGATCGCGAACCGGTCGCCATCCTGCCAGAGCCTGTCGAACTGGGCGCCGTCGGCATGGAAGGCTGGCCCCAAATTGTACAGCTTCGCAAAGGATGCCTGGACTTCGTCGATCGCGGCCCCGATCGCGATCTGGCCGCCGACCCGCGCCTTCAGATGCCGCGCGCCGGAGAGATGGTCGGCATGGACATGGGTCTCGAGGATCCAGTCAACCGTCAGGCCCAGCGCCTCGACCCGGTCCGCGACGCTATCGGCGAAGGCCGTGCCGGTCTTGCCGCTCGCGGCGTCGAAGTCGAGCACCGGGTCGATCACGGCCGCGCGCCGGCTCTCCGGGTCATGGACGATGTAGCAGATCGTCGAGCTGCCCTTGTGGAAATGGCCTTCGACGACCGGTATCGCGCGCATGACGCCGCCTCCGTTGCTGACTGCCGCTTGCGCCCGAGGGGCGCGCGCGGTTTCATGGGCGCGAACCATATCGCAATCAGGAGCCAACGGCATGACCGCGCCGGTTATTACTTATGAGTCCAAGGATCAGATCGCAACGATCACGATCAACCGCCCCGAAAAGATGAACGCCCTCTCGAACCAGTTGGTGCTGGAGCTGCGTGAGGCATTCCAACGGCTGCAGGAAAGCGATGACCGGGTGTGCGTGCTGACCGCCGCCGGCGACCGCGCGTTCTCCGTCGGCGCGGACCTGAAAGACCCGCCGCGCAATCCCGACCTTTGGGAATGCATGCCCGGCGTCGGCGTCATGCTGGACAAGCCGGTGATCGCGGCGATCCATGGCTATTGCGTCGGCGGCGCCTATTGCCTGGTGCAGTTCTCCGACCTCGCGGTCGCGGATGAGACCGCGGATTTCTTCTATCCCGAAGCGCAGATCGGCTTCTGCGGCGGCCTGATCGCGGGCCTCGCCTCCCGCGTCGCCCACAAGCATGCCATGGAATTCATGCTGACCGGCGTGCACATCAAGGCGCAGCGCGCTTATGAGATCGGCCTCGTCAACAAGGTGACGCCGAAGGGCGAGCATCTGGCGGCCGCCTACGAATATGCCCGCATCCTGGCCGATTCGGCGCCGCTCGTGGTGCGCGCGTTGAAGCGCTTCACCCGCGACGTCGTCATTCAGCGCGGCCCGTCGGAACTGGCGGCGCTCGCCCGCTCGGAACTGCTCGCCGTCTCCCGCTCGGAAGACCAGCAGGAAGGCGGCCGCGCCTTCCGCGAGAAGCGCAAGCCCGTCTTCACCGGCCGTTGAGGATAAACCCCATGACCCGCACCGCCCCCGTCTGGCGCTCGATGATGTTCGTGCCGACCGTCAACGAGAAGTTCATCGAAAAAGCGCCCGGCGTCGGCGCCGACGCCGTGATCCTGGATCTTGAGGATTCGATCGCGGCGTCGGAAAAGGCGCGCGCCCGGGAGGCCGTCGGCGACGTCGCCCGCCGGCTCGCCGCCCAGGGCCTCGACGTCACGGTCCGCATCAACCGCCCCTGGCGGCTCGCGGCCCGGGACATCGAGGCGGCGGTCACGCCGGATGTCACGGCGCTACTGCTGCCGATGACCGACTGCGCCGCCCATGTCCGGGAAGTTGCGAAGGTCGTGACCGAGATCGAAGCCGAGAAAGGCATGGCGATCGGCCACACCTTCCTGTTCCCCCTGATCGAGACCGCCGAGGGCCTCCTGAACGCCCGGGAGATCGCCGCCGCCCATCCGCGCATGATGGCGGTGTCCCTGGGCTCGGAGGATTTTGCGCTCTCCATGGGCTCGACCACGGACACCGACATCCTGTTCGGGCCGAAGCAGCATGTCGTGGCCTGCGCGAAGGCCGCCGGCGTGGCGCCCATGGGCTTTATCGGCTCGATCGCCGAATTCCGCGATATCGAGAAGCTGCGGGGCATGATGACGCTGTCGAAGCGCGTCGGGTTCCGGGGCGCGTCCTGCATCCATCCCAATCAGGTCAAAATCGCCAACGAGGTCTTCGGGCCGAGCGATGAGGAAATCGCCGAAGCCCGCGAAATCGTCGAGGCCTATGACGCGGCGCTCGCCCGCGGCGAAGGCGCCATCACCGTGCGCGGCAAGATGGTCGATGTGCCGGTCGCGGACCGGATGCGCGCCGTCCTCGCCTTCGCCGACGCCATCGCCGCCCGCAAATCCCGCTGACGCTGGAGAATAGACCTTCCATGACCGCCCCCCTGCTGTTCACGCCGATGATGCTGCGCGACGTCGCCCTGAAGAACCGCGTCGTCATCGCGCCGATGCACCAATATGCCGCCGTCGATGGGTTCGCCCAGGACTGGCACCTGATGAACGTCGGCAAGTATGCCGCCGGCGGCGCCGGGCTGGTCTTCGTCGAATCGACCAAGGTCGACCGGCGCGGCTGCGGCACCATCGGCGACCTGGGCGCCTGGAAGGACGACCATATTCCGGGCCTGAAGCGCTTGGCGGACCATATCCGCGCCAATGGCTCGGTCCCGGCGATCCAGTTGGGCCATTCCGGCCGCAAGGCCCGGCGCTTCCGCCCCTGGGAGGGCGGCAAGCCGCTGACCCGGGAAGCGGCGGAGGCGGAAGGCGTGGCGGACTGGGATGCATGGCGCCTCGTCTCCTGCTCGGCCAACGCCCAACCGGGCGACCCGGAGCCCCATGGCCTGACCCGGGCCGAGGTCCAGGACCTGGTCGCGATGTGGGGCCAGGGCGTCCGCCGCTCAGTCGAAGCCGGGTTCGACGTGCTGGAGCTGCATGGCGCCCATGGCTACCTCATCCACCAGTTCCTCTCGCCCGCCGCCAATACCCGCAATGACGAGTATGGCGGCACGGAGGAAAACCGCCGCCGCTTCCTGATGGAGATCGTCGAGGAAGCCCGCCGCTATTGGCCGGCCGACAAGCCCTTGTTCCTCCGGCTTTCGGTCGAGGACGACGCGGGCTTCGGCCCGGACGAAAGCGTCAACGTCGCCCGCGCCGTCGGCCCGCTCGGCGTCGACGTGATCGACTGTTCCTCGGGCGGCATGCGCGGCTCGCCGGTGGTGAGCGCCGGCCCCGTCTCCTACGGCTACCAGACGCCCTATTCCGAACGCCTGAAGCGCGACGGCGGCGTCCTCAGCATGGCCGTCGGCCTGATCGTCCACGCCGACCAGGCCGAAGCGATCCTCCAACAAGGCAAAGCCGACCTGATCGCGATCGCGCGCGAGGCCATGTACAACCCGAATTGGCCGATGGACGCCGCCATCAAACTCGGCGCCGCCCCCGAAACCGCCTCCGTGCCGCCGGCGCTGGCCTACTGGCTGGAAAAGCGCGCCAGCTCCGTCGATATCACGCCGTCCACCTTCGGCGCGGGGATTGATCGC
>ERZ888423.1412-NODE-1412-length-20714-cov-30.803185_pt1 | contig 20714 bp, 19 predicted proteins | sample MGYA00520523_ERZ888423 | MGnify/ENA primary metagenome ERZ888423 (study PRJEB32303, sample SAMEA104408611) | aquatic metagenome | biome: Brackish water; feature: Pelagic; material: water | place: Baltic Sea | collected 2014-06-08T10:24:00 | depth 30,27 m ...
TTCAACAGCGCCATGGTGCTGGGCCTGCTGCCGGTGCTCGGCATGCCGTTGCCGCTGATCTCGTATGGCGGTACCGCGCTGATCACCGTAATGGCCTGTTTCGGGCTGATCCTGTCGGCCCACCTGCACCAGGAAGAGAAGATGTCGGCCCGGGGCCTGTTTTAGGGCAGATGCGCTGATCCGCGTTGATATTTGCCGCTGGCTGGCTAGGGTCTCGCGATCCATTACCTTGGGGAGCATAATTCATGGCACAGATCGGCCGCAAGACTGAGAACTGGAGTTCACGGTTCGCGTTCATAATGGCGGCCATCGGGTCGTCGGTCGGCCTCGGCAATTTCTGGCGCTTTCCCTATACTGCGGGCGAGAATGGCGGCGGGGCGTTCATCCTCATCTATATCTTTTGCGTTGTGCTGATCGCGCTGCCTCTGCTGATGGCGGAATATGCGATGGGGCGCAAATCCGGCATGTCAGCCATCGAGGGGGTGCAGTCGCTGGCGCGGGCCGAGAACCGCAGCCAGAACTGGGGCATCGTGACGTGGATCGGGTCGCTGACAGCGTTTTTTATACTGACTTTCTACATGGTGATTTCGTCCTGGCTGCTGGCCTACATCATCCAGGCCATCGGCGGAGACCTGAGCGGGACGACGGCGGCGGAATCCGGCCAGAATTTCCTCAACACCATCGGCCAGGGCGAGATGCCGATGCAGTCGCGCTGGTACATGCTGATGCTGCTCGCGCTGTTTATTACCGCCAATGTGGTGGTAGTCGGGCGCGGGGTCAAAGGCGGGCTTGAACAGGCAGCAACGATCCTGATGCCGCTTTTCTTCATCATGCTCGTGGTGGTGGTCGGCTTTGCCGTCATGAATGGCGACACGGCCCGCACCTTCGCGTTCATCTTCGAGCCGAAGTGGGAGGATGTCGGTTTCAAGACACTGCTGGCGGCGCTCGGCCAGGCCTTCTTCTCGATCGGCGTCGGTGTCGGCCTTATGATCACCTACGGGGCCTACCTGACCAGGGACACCAGCATTCCGCGTTCGTCCGGCATCATCGCCGCGTCCGATACGTTCGTTGCGCTGATCGCCGGCTTCGCCATTTTCCCGATCGTCTTCGCCGCCGGACTTGATCCGGCTGCGGGCCCCAGCCTCTTCTTCGTGTCGATGCCGGTCGCCTTCGAAGCTATCCCGGGCGGCACCCTGTTCGCCGTGGTCTTCTTCTCGCTGGCGCTGTTTGCAGCCTTCACCTCGTCGATCTCGCTGATGGAAGTCGGCGTATCCTGGCTTGAGGAACGCGAAGGCGTCACCCGGTTCGGCGCTGCAACAGGTGTCGGCTTCGTACTGTTCATGATCGGCGCGGCCTATGTTTTCTCGCTCGACTATCTCGACTTCATGGATTTCATGACCGAGGGCCTGCTGCTGCCCCTCGGCGGGCTGCTCTGCGCGATCTTTGCCGGCTGGGTCCTGTCGCGCGACATGCTGGTCTCGGAGCTTGGCGAAGGCCTTGTGATGAACGCCTGGCGGTTCCTGATGCGCTGGTTCGTGCCACCTTTCGTCGCGATCATCCTGGTCTTCGGTTTCCTCGACAAGGTTCAGGATCAGTATCATGTCCCGCTGCCCGGCTTACTGGAGGGCCTGCTGGGTCCGAACTGGACGCCGCCTCCGGCAGGCTAGGCCCGGGGCCGTGACCGGATCCGCCAGGGCCCGGGTTTTGTCGGACCGGCGCCCTTGGGTCACGGCTAGGCAGGCAGGCCTGATCGGTTATGTTTCCTCCTGAGCGCCGGGCAGGGCGCAGGAAGAACGGGAGAGGGTACCACGATGGCCGACGACGCGGCGCAGATCCAACGCAAGCCCATCGACAAGGACGCGATCCGCGAACGCTACCGCGCCGAGCGCGACAAGCGCCTTCGCACCGACGGCAATGACCAGTACACCCGGATCGCCGGCCTGTTCGACGAATACCTTGAAGACCCCTATACGCCGGTCACGCCGCGCGCGCCCAAGACAGACCACGTCACCTTTGCCTTCGTTGGCGGCGGCTTTGCCGGCCTGGTGACCGGCGCCCGCCTGAAGGAAGCCGGGATCAATGACGTCCGCATCATAGAGAAAGGCGGAGACTTCGGCGGCACCTGGTACTGGAACCGCTATCCCGGCGCGCAGTGCGATACCGCCTCGATGATCTACATGCCGCTGCTCGAAGAGACCGGGCACATGCCGAGCGAGAAGTATGCGCACGCGCCGGAAATCCTGCAGCAGTGCCAGCGCATCGGACAGCATTACGGGCTTTACGAGAATGCCCTCTTCCACACTGTCATCGAGGAGCTTTCCTGGGACGAGGCGCGCAGCGTCTGGGCCATCCGCACGAACCGCGGCGACAACTTCACGGCAAAGTATATCGGCCTCGGCACCGGCCCGCTGAATACGCCGAAGCTGCCCGGCATTCCCGGCATCAAGGACTTCAAAGGCCACGCCTTCCACACCAGCCGCTGGGATTACGACTATACCGGCGGCGATCCGAACGGCGCGCCGCTGGACAAGCTCAAGGACAAGCGCGTCGCCATCATCGGCACCGGCGCCACCGCCGTGCAGGTCGTCCCGCATCTCGCGCGCGCCGCCAGGGCGCTCTATGTTTTCCAGCGCACGCCGTCGTCCATCGATGTACGCGACAACCGTCCGATCGATCCGGAATGGTTCGCCTCGATCGCAACGCCGGGCTGGCAGCAGCGCTGGCTGGAAAACTTCACGCAGAACCAGGCGGGTATCGGGATGGCCCCCGAAGATCTCGTGCAAGACGGTTGGACTGATCTCGCCAAGCGCATCCGTAACCGCATCCTGCAATTGCCGGCCGATCAGCGCAACCCGATGGGGATGCTGGCTGCCTATGAGGACGCCGACCATGAGAAGATGGAAGAGATCCGCCAGCGCGCCGAAGCGGTCGTCAGGGACGCTGAAACTGCAGAGAAGCTGAAGGCCTGGTACCGCCAGCTCTGCAAGCGGCCCTGCTTCCACGACCAGTACCTGCAGGCGTTCAACGAACCTGCGGCGCACCTGATCGATACCGATGGCCAGGGTGTGGAGCGCATCACTGAAAAAGGCGTCGTCGTAAACGGCGTGGAGTATGAGGTGGACTGCATCGTCTACGCCTCGGGCTTCGAAGTGGGCACGCCGCTGGAGCGGCGCGCCGGCTTTGATCCTAAGGGCCGCGGCGGGGTCACGCTGTCGCATTACTGGGCCGACGGCATGCGCACCAAGCACGGCATGCACGTCCACAACTTCCCGAACGCCTTCCTCGTCCAGGCGACGCAGGCGGCGAATCTGATTTCCAACTACCCGCACAACCTCGTCGACTCCGCGCGGACGATCTCCCTGATCGTCAGCCACGCAGAAGCGACGGGCGCAAAGGAAGTCGAGGTCAGCAAACAGGCTGAGGACGAGTGGGTGAACCTGCTACTGTCAGGCATGGGCCTGATGATCGGCTCGCCCGACTGCACGCCGGGCTATTACAACAACGAGGGCCGTGATCCCGGTCCGCAGGCACGCTACTTCGTCGGATATCCCCCGGGCGCCGTGGCCTTCTTCAATTACATTGAGGGCTGGCGCACGTCTGGCGCCTTCGAGGGGGTTGCGTTCCGTAAGCACGCCTGACGCCCGGGCTGTGTGCCTGTCCCGGACGCGGACCCTTTGGCGGGGTAGGGCGCTGGCGGTTCGGGCGACTGCGAGAGCGGTAGGAAATCGCCGATTGTGTTGAAAAAGTCTAAGTTCGTCATTTCGTTACGAAGACGCAGCGCCAGGGTCGGATTTTTACAAGGTAAATTTCCATCCGCATACGGATGGAAATTTAGGTTTTTCAGGTTTTTGGGGCTTTTTCAAAGAAATCGGCCGAAAGGCGACCTTCCGATCAAGCAATCTATGCCCGTGACCGTGCCGCCAGCTGGTCCGCGAAATCGTCTGTGGCCTGAACAAGCCGGTCGATGATACCCGGCTCCATCGAGGAGTGGCCGGCGTCCGGAACGATGTGCAGCTCCGCCTTGGGCCAGGCCTTGGAAAGTTCCCAGGCTGTCGACAGCGGTGTCACCACATCATACCGCCCGTGCACGATCACGCCGGGCGTCGCCTGAAGTTTCAGCTTCGCCTTTTCGAGCAGCCAGTTGTCGCTCTCGAAGAAGCCGTCATTGATGAAATAGTGGCACTCGATGCGCGCGAAGGCGTCGACGAAGTCATCCTCGTTGAAGCGCGGCGGCGTGGTTACCGGGCCCTTGATCGAGAGCGTCTGGCCCTCCCAGCGGGCCCAGGCGCGGGCCGCGTCGATCCGGGCCACCGCATCTGTGCCCGTCAGGCGCTTGTAGAAGGCGGCAACGAGATCGCCGCGCTCGGCTTCCGGGATCGGCGCGACATAGCGGTCGAACGCATCCGGGAAAAGCCGGCTCGCGCCTTCCTGGTAGAACCACTGGATCTCGGACTTCGAGACCAGGAAAATGCCGCGCAGGACCAGGCCGAGGACGCGGCTGGTGTGGGTCACCGCGTAGGCGATGGCCAGCGTCGAGCCCCAGGAGCCGCCGAAGACGAGCCAGCTGGAGACGCCCGCATGCTTGCGCAGGGCTTCGATGTCATCGACCAGGTCCCAGGTCGTGTTGCCTTCCAGTTCCGAGTGCGGGGTGGAGCGACCACACCCGCGCTGGTCGAACAGGAAGATGCGGTAACGCTCGGGATCGAAGAACCGGCGCATCTCGGGGCTGGAGCCGCCGCCCGGGCCGCCATGCAGGGCGACGACCGGTATGCCTTTCGGGTTGCCTGATTCTTCCCAGTATATCTCGTGCAGCGGTGAGACGCGCAGGCGCCCGGACGCGTAGGGCTCGTGCCTGTGGTAGAGAATACGGCGGCTCTGGCGTCTGTTCATGCGCTCTTCACTTGTAATCGACTAGCTTTTCAACAATGTCTGGACTTGTATACGCCCTACCCATACTGATTTTGATGAGTGGGGCCCTAGCTTCTGGCGGGTGGCATATTGATGCGTATCGTTCTTCTGTGCCTATCCCTAGGCGTTCTTGCGGGATGCGCAACAGTTTCGGTTGTGCCGGGTGAGGCGACGGTTGAGACTTCGTTAACCAAAAGCCAATCCGAACTGCGCCAGGCGTCCAATGCCTATTGCGACGAAGTCGTCGAGGCGGGCTGGGTCGAGGAGGCCGATGGCCTCGCCTCGCTCGCCGATACCCTGATGCATGGCAAAACCGAAGTCGCCGGCTCGCCGGGTTTCTACGCCTCCCGGATCGGCGCCAGCACCAAGGCGCCCTCACTTGTCCTCGTCCGGATCATTACCGACAGTCAGTCAGCGCGCCGGGGCCTGGCGGGGGTTACCGCCGAAGCCGAATCGGTGCTGCGCAGCGGCGACAGGAATGCCTCGAATCGCGGCGACGTGATGAGCTATGAGCGCGCGCTGGTGCGGGCCCAGATGGCCCATCGCGGCTTCCAGGAAGCGCTCGACCTCGTAGCCGTGCGTGCCGACATGGACGTGCAGCCGATCGTGTCGGAAATCGAAGCCTTCGCGGTGCTGATCGATGATGCCCGCATCACGGCCGACAAGCTGGCCGACCGCTATGTCGGCGAAGGCACCACCGGCTCCTAGTCTTTCCGCAATGCGCTGAGTGCGAGGGTCAGCCATCCCGCAAGGAGGCTAAGCCCGCCGAACGGCGTGATCGCGCCGAACCAGCGCGGCGCGCCGAGCACCAGGGCATACAGGCTGCCCGCAAAGATCACCGCGCCGGTTACGAACAACCAGCCGCTGAGCGCCGTGCGCCCGCCTTGTCCGCTGAGGCCGGCGGCAAGGGCGGCGGCGGCATGAGGCAGGACATAGAGCGTCGCGGTATCCCACCAGCCGTGCGCTTCCTCCGTAAGCTGAGCATCCAGCGCATGTGCGCCGAAGGCGCCCAGCGCGACACCGAGAAAACCGAGCAGTGCGGCGGCGAAGACGAGCCGGTTCATGTCGCTGCCTTGCGCGGCAGCGCATAGGTGACGATCGCATGGCTTGCGGGCTTGGCGGCGCCCTCAACGCGGATGTCCACATCGATTACCGCGAGCGCCTGTCCGATCTTCATGATCTTGCCCTCGGCCAGCACGACCGGGCCGATACAGGGGCGCAGGAAGTTGATGTTGAGATTGCTGGTCACCGTCATTGGCTCGAGTCCGGTCAGCGTCATGATCGCCATGTAGGCCACCGAGTCGGCCAGGCTCATCTGGGTCGGGCCGGAGATATAGCCGCCGGGGCGCAGGTGGGTCACGTCCGCCTCGAGGCGCAGGATGGCGCGGCCTTCCTCCATCAGGATCACCTGGTTCTGCCGGCCCCGGCCCTGAAAGGCGGCGTCGAGGAAGGCGTTGGCCTCGGCAGCGGTGAACCTGGTCATGCGGCTTCTCCCGGCGGAACGGCTTGATTGTGCTGCGGCGCGGCGCCAACCTAACCCTACGGACCCATACGCCAAGAGGTCACGCCAAGGAAGGAAGCCGCCATGCTCACCGCCGGAGACGAATATCCGATCCACCAGACACCGGAACCGGTCGCCTTCGCCGGCTCGGACCGCAACTTCTATGACCGCTTCTTCTTCAACGGCTACAGCGCCGACGGGAAGAACTTCTTCGCCGCCGCCATGGGCGTCTATCCGGCCCTGAACATCATCGACGCCTCCGTCTCGATCCTGCGGGACGGCAAGCAGTCGTCGGTCTTCATGTCGCGCCCGCTGAACATGGAGCGGATGGACACCTTCGTCGGCCCGCTCTCGGTGACGGTCGTCGAGCCGCTGAAGAAGGTGCGCCTGACGCTCAAGGAAACTGAAGGCCTCGCGCTGGACGTCGAGTTCACCGGCCGCGCCTTTCCGATCGAGGAGCCGCGCTTCACCCGCCGCATCGGCTCGCGCATGATGATGGACCTCACGCGGATGACGCAGAATGGCCGCTGGTCGGGCACGCTGAAAGTCGATGGCACGCAAATCAAGGTCGATCCCGCCAGCTGGACCGGCACGCGTGACCGCAGCTGGGGCGTGCGCCCGATCGGTGCGCCGGATCCGCAGCCCGCCATTCCGGCGGTACCGCCGCAATTCTACTGGATCTGGACGCCGACCAATTTCCCGAACCTCTCGATGTTCTTCCACGTCAACGAAGATGGCGCCGGTGAGCCCTGGAACCAGCGCGCCTCGCTGGTGATGGATGGCTCGAAACAGGGCGAGGGCATTCACCTCAGCAACCCGGTGATGGATGTGCGCTATGCCAAGGGCACGCGCCGGATGCAGACGGCGACCTTGTCGGCCACCGATCCGTCAGGCCGTCCGCATACGGTGGACTTCACGCCGCTTGGCACCTTCCTGATGAAGGGCATCGGCTATGGCCACCCGGTCTGGCGCCACGGCGCCTTCCAGGGCGACCAGCTGAAAGTGGTTCGCGAGAATTTCGAGCCAGCGAAGACGCCCTGGGCAATGCCGGAAAATCTGCACATCCAGGAAATCGTCAAGGCCGTGCACAAGGGACCGGATGGCACCGGCTCGGAAGGCATCGGCACGTTTGAGCAGCTGTTCATCGGCCCGCACGCGCCGAGCGGCTTCAGGGAAATCCTCGACGGCGCGGCCTGATCAGACATAGCGGCGCACGCGAACCGGCGGCCCCAGGTCTTGCGCCGGAGCCGTCTGCTTCACGCCCGCGCGGATCGCGTCGCCTGCCGCAGTCTGCGTCAGCCCTTCCAGTTTTCGTACGGCGGTCTGGATATCTAACCGGTAGCTGACCACCGGCCCGTCGCGGTGCGCCGACAGCCCGCCCAGGCTGCGCAGCAGCGGCCGGGCCGCGCGGTTCCCGGCGAACGTCTCCGCCGTCAGTCGGGTGATGCCGGCGCGGCGCGCATCTGGCATCACGTCCGTCAGCAGCAGCCGGGCCGGTCTCTTGCCACGCCAGTCCCTTGCCCTGCAAGTCATCCAGCACGGCGAGGGCCAGTTCGGCGTCGCAGCTCGTGCCCTTGCGAATGGCGTGGACCGCGCCGATCGCCGGTTCGCCGGGGCTGGCCAGGTCAATGGCGCCCCCGGCAATGTGTTTCGGGCCATCGGCGTCGCAAAGTTGCTGGGTGACGTACTCTGGCATCGCCTGGCCGCCGTTGAAGAAGCGCAGATAGCGCGAATGGTCTGACAGCGCGGCGATCCCGGCGCGCACGCGGCCGGCCTCGTGCCGCCCGATGGGCCGTAGGAGAACCGGTTCGCCGCTGTCCGGATGGCCGGGGAGACTGCGATTATCCATGATTGAATGGTTGCAATGCCGCGTGGCGGGAATGGGGCGCGGGCGGAGCATGGCCGAGACGTAATGTTGCAGCGCTTTTAGCGTGTCTTTTCCGCGTCGAGCAGGTATGGGACGCGCATGCTCGAAATCCGCAATCTCGACTACCGCGTGGAAGCGCGCCCGCTGTTTGAAGCTGCGTCGGCGCGCATCGCCTCCGGCTGGAAAGTCGGCATGGTGGGGCGCAACGGCACAGGCAAGTCGACCCTGCTGCGCCTGATCCGCGAGGAGATCGCCTCGCCGGGCAAGGACAGCCCGATCCGGCTGCAAAATGGCGCCCGGCTCGGTTGGGTCGCGCAGGAAGTCGCGCCCTCGGATGAGACGATCATGGACGTCGTGCTGCAGGCCGACGCCGAACGCCACGCCCTGATGACGGAATCCGAGACCGCGACCGATCCGGACCGGATCGGCGAAATCCATGCGCGCCTGCTCGACATCGACGCCTGGTCGGCTGAAGCCCGCGCCGCCGAAGTGCTGATGGGCCTCGGCTTCAAGCATGCGGACCTCTCGCGCGCGACGCGGGAGTTCTCCGGCGGCTGGCGGATGCGCGCAGCGATCGCCGGCGCCCTCTTCGCGCAGCCGGACCTCCTGCTGCTCGACGAGCCGTCGAACTATCTCGACCTTGAAGGCGCCGCCTGGCTCGAAGGCTACCTGCGCAAATATCCGAACACGGTGCTGATCGTCAGCCACGACCGCGAACTGCTGAACCGCTCGGTCACGCACACGCTGGCGCTGGAACATCGCAAGCTGTCGATCACACCCGGCGGCTATGACGACTGGCTGCGCCTGCGCGCGGCGAAACTCGCGCAGCTCGAAAGCCAGCGCACCAAACAAGCCGCCGAGCGCGCGCACCTGCAGGCCTTCGTGGACCGGTTCCGTGCCAAGGCTTCCAAGGCGCGCCAGGCGCAGAGCCGCGTCAAGATGCTCGAGAAGATGCAGGACGTCTCAATCCCGATTGCGGAGCGCACGACGCCTTTCCTGTTCCCGGCGCCCGAGTCCAAACTCTCGCCGCCGCTCCTGGAGATCAAGGGCGCCGATCTCGGCTACGGCGCCAATGCGCGCATCCTGCACAATGTCGATATCCGTCTGGACCCGGACGACCGCATCGCAATTGTCGGCACAAACGGGCAGGGCAAGACAACCCTCGTGAAGTCCATCGCCGAGCGGCTCCCGCTAATGGCAGGCAGGCGCCTGATGCCGAAAGCCGTGCGTATAGGGTATTTCTCGCAGGACCAGCTGGACGAACTGACCGCCGGCGACACGCTGCTCGAACACGTCATGCGCGCGCTGCCGCAAGGCACGCCGCCCGCCAAGCAGCGCGCGGTCGCCGCCCAGATGGGCTTCAGCCACGAAAAGGTCGAGACCAAGGTCGAAGCCCTGTCCGGCGGCGAGAAGGTGCGCCTCATCCTCGGGCTGATCGCGCTGGAAAAGCCCCACATCCTGATCCTCGACGAGCCGACATCGCACCTTGATATCGACAGCCGCGAAGCGCTGATTTACGCGATCAACGACTTTGCCGGCGCCGTCCTCCTGATCACCCACGATGTGTATCTCGCCGAAGCCACCGCCGATGCGCTCTGGCTGGTCAAGGACGGCAAGGTCTCGTCCTATGACGGCGACCTCAACGATTACCGCACGCTGGTGCTCAGCACCGACCGCGAGAAGACATCACCCTCGAAAGCCGCCGCATCTGACGAGACCGGCGACAGGGCCGAAGCCCGCCGCAAGGCCTCGCAGGCCCGCGAAGCCGCCGCGCCGCTGAAGAAGAAAGCTCAGGATGCGGAGAAAACGATGGAGCGGCTCGCCGCCAAGATCGCCGCACTCGACATCGAAGTCGCCCGCCCCGACATCCCGCCCCACGAGGTGCGCCAGCGCCTCAAGGAACGCGCGAAGTTCGTGGCCGAGAGAGACGCGGCGGAAGCCGTCTGGCTCGAAGCCAGCGAAGCCTATGAGGCGGCGGTCCGCTAGCCCCAAAGCGCCGTGCTGGGCGGCGAAACCATCCCGTCCGTAAACGCCAATCCGTCCTCAATGTCCGCTTCCAGCCAGAGCGGCCCATCCACGTCCGCCGCGTGCGCAAGTCCAGCCAGCAGCACGGCGGGCGCCATCGACAGCGACCCCGCCACCATGCACCCCACCATGACGCCCATGCCGGACTGGCGTGCCGCGCGCACCATGGCGAGCGCTTCCGTAAGTCCGCCCGCCTTGTCGAGCTTGACGTTCACCGCGTCATAGGCGCGCGCGAGCGTCTGGATGTCGCCGCTGGTGTGCGCGCTTTCGTCCGCACACACCGCAACCGGGCCGGGCCGATTGATCAGCGCGTCATCCTTGCCGGCGGGAAAGGGCTGCTCGATCAGCACCACACCAATCTTTGCCGCAGCCGCCGCGATGGCGGGGTAGGCATCCGGCGCAAGGCCCTCATTGGCGTCGAGGATCAGGCGCGCGTCCGGCCGGGCGAGGTGGACGGCCGTGAGGCGGTCGAGGTCCTCCGGCCCGCCCAGTTTCAGTTTCAGCAGACGGCCCGGAGCCCGTTTCGCCGCTTCGGCCATCGCGGCGGGGTCGGCGAGGCTGATCGTGAGCGCGGTTTCGAGCGGCTTCGGCTCCGGCAACCCCGCGAGCTGCCAGACCGGGCGGCCCGCGCGTTTCGCTTGAAGGTCCCAGAGCGCGCAGTCGAGCGCGCAGCGAGCGGCGCCGGCGGGCAGGGCGAGTTGCAGCGCCGCCAGATCCATGCCCGCCTCAACCTGGCCGCGCACGCTTTCGAGCGCCGCGATCACGCTGTCCACCGTTTCGCCGTACCGTGCATAGGGAACGCCCTCGCCCCGCCCGGTGCTGGTGCTGTCCGAGACCTGCACGCGCACCGTCTCGGCCTGTGTCTTGGCGCCGCGCGAGATGGCGAAGGCTGCCCGCAAAGGCGAGGAAACATGGACAATTTCGAGCCGGAGATTGCGCATGGGTTAATCCTGCCGGGTAAATTATGCTGGACTGGCCAGCCCTGTGCTTAAGCATATTTTGGTAGTGAGGTCAGGCCCGTACGGTACATGATGAGCCCATCCGCCCCCGGTTTCGCGCTTGAGAAGAGCGGCGAAGAAACGATCCTCCGCCTGCGGGGCGACTGGACCGTGGCGACCCTGCATAATGTCGAACGCGAATTTTCCGACGTCCGTTTGCCCTCCGGCGCCGGGATCGATGTGTCCGGCCTTGGCCGCATTGACACCGCCGGCGCCTTCCTGATCGACCGGCTCGTGCGCGAAGGCGGCGAGACCCCGCCCCGCCTGATCGGCGAGCATGCCTCCGCCGCCAGCCTTATCGCGCAGGTGCACGCCGTCTCCGATCCGGCTGAACCGCAGAAGGCGACGGCGAGCGGCCTCATCGAGATGCTCGAACGCGTCGGCCGCGGAACGCAAGCCTTCGTGCGCGAACTCATCGCGACGCTCGCGTTTCTCGGCGAGACGGTATTCACGATCGTCCGGCTCTGCGCGCAGCCGTGGAAAATGCGCTGGACCTCGATCGTCGCCGTCATGGAGGAGGCCGGCCTCAATGCGATGCCGATCGTCGCCTTTCTCTCCTTCTTCGTCGGCATGGTCGTCGCCTATATCGGCGCCACCACCCTCAGCGATTTCGATCTTGAAATCTACACGGTCGAACTGATCGGCTACTCGATGCTGCGCGAATTCGGCGTAGTGCTGACCGGCATCGTGCTGGCGGGGCGGACGAATTCGTCCTTCACCGCGCAGATCGGCACGATGAAGATGCGTCAGGAAATCGATGCGATGCAGACGCTCGGCCTGAAGCCGATGGAAGTGCTCGTCGCCCCGCGCGTGCTGGCCATGGTGGTGATGACGCCGATCCTGGCCTTTGTCGCCACGATGGCTGGTATTGCCGGGGGCATCGTCGTCGGTTGGACCTCGCTCGACATCAATCCGGGCCTGTTCATCGAGCGCCTGCGCACTTCCGTGCCGCTCGACCAGTTCTGGATCGGCATGTCCAAGGCCCCGGTCTTCGGTCTCGTCGTCGCCCTGATCGCGTGCCGGCAAGGCCTGCTCACCGGCGGCAGCGTCCAGTCGCTCGGCCACCGCACGACGACATCGGTCGTGCAGGCGATCTTCGCTATCATCGTGCTCGATGCCATTTTCGCGGTCTTCTACATGGAGCTCGGCATATGAACGCTGCGCCGATCATCCGTGTACGCGACCTCAAGGTGGCCTTCGGGTCCTCGGTGGTGCTCGAGCATCTGAACCTCGACATTCCGAAGGGCGAAGTGGTCGGCGTGATCGGCCCGTCCGGCTGCGGCAAGTCTGTCCTCTTGCGCGCCATCACCGGCCTGAAGCCCCCGGAAAGCGGCAGCGTCGAAGTGTTCGGCGAGCGGCTGGAAACCCTGTCGCGTGACGAGCGTACGGCCATCGAGCGGCGCTGGGGCATCATGTTCCAGGACGGAGCCCTGTTCTCGAACCTGACGGTGCGCGAGAATGTCATGGTGCCGATGAAAGAGCATACGCAGCTCAGCCGCCCGCTGATGCACGACCTCGCCGACATGAAGATCCGCCTCTCCGGCCTCGCCGCCAGCGCCGGCGACAAATACCCCTCCGACCTGTCCGGCGGCATGCGCAAGCGTGCCGCCCTGGCCCGCGCGCTGGCGCTCGATCCGGAGCTGCTGTTTCTCGACGAGCCGACGGCGGGTCTCGACCCGATCACGGCGGCGGCCTTCGATACGCTCGTGCGCTCCCTGCAGCGCGCCCTTGGCCTTACAGTCTTTCTCGTCACCCATGATGTCGATACACTCTATGCGACGTGCGACCGGATCGTGGTGCTGGGAGAAAAGAAGGTATTGGCCGTCGGAACGATCCCGGAGCTTCGCGAAGTCGATCATCCGTGGATCCAGGAATATTTCAGCGGGCCGCGGGGACGTGCTGCAGCGCCGATGACAGAAGAAGAGGCTTAGAAAAAGCATGGAAACCCGGGCAAACTACGCACTGATCGGCGCGCTCGTCCTCGTGGCGGCGGCGGTGATCGCTGGCTTCGTGCTCTGGCTTGGACAGTCCGAATTCCAGCGCGACTACAAGTCCTACGATATTGTCTTCGAAGGGCCGGTCTCGCTCGAGGAAGGCGCGGCGGTGCGCTATATCGGCGTGAAGGTCGGCGAGGTGGCCACGGTGCGCATCGACAAGGCAGACCCCTCGAAAGTGCGCGCGCATGTGCGCGTCTCCCGCGAGACGCCGATCCGCGAGGACTCGACCGCCTCGATCCAGCTCGCCGGCATCACCGGCATCACCTTCGTGCAGCTGACGGCGGGCACGGGCAAGCCGCTCGAAAGCCGGCCGGGCCAGCCGGTGCCGATCATCAAGTCCGAGCGCACGCTGGTTGACCAGATTGTGGCCGGCGGCGCGCAGGCCCTCGGCCGCGCCAACATGACCTTCGACGGGATCAACAAGATACTGACGGAAGAGAACATAGCCTCGCTGAGCGCCTCGATCCGGAATCTCGAGACGATCACCACCAGGCTCGCCTCCGATGACGGCCTGATCGTCGAGGCCTCGGCAACGCTGAAGGATGTGTCGGAAGCCTCGGTCGCCTTCGAGGCCGCATCGCGCGAATGGGAGACGGTCGGTGTGTCCGCGGGTTCCGGCCTTGCTGACGTGCAGACCGATCTCAAAACGCTGGTCGGGGATTTCCGCGCAGTGGCGAGCGCCGCCACCAGCACCCTGAAGGAAAGCCAGCGCGCCGTGGCCGCCGCAACCGCCGTCATGGAGGGCCCGGCCGCGGCCACCTTCGAGAATACGACCGCGGCCAGCCAGGACCTGCGCGTACTGATCAACCGGCTTGACCGGACAGTGCGCGAAATTGAACGCAACCCGCAGGGCTTCATCGTCGGTGAGCCCCTGCCGTATGAGGAGAAGAAGCGATGATCCGGACCCTGATCCTGTCTGCTGCGCTGGCCAGCCTCGCCGGCTGCGTGAACGTCCTCAGCCAGCCAGAGGCGCCGGACGCCTTCTACCGGATCGGCCCGATGGAGCCAATGCACCGCCTCAACGCGACTGTCACCATACGCGAGCCGGAAGCGTCACGCCTGTTTTCCGGCCGCGCCATCGCAGCGGAAGACGAGACCGGCGCGCTGCGCATCGTGCGCGCCGTTCAGTGGACGGACAATGCCACCGAAATGATGCAGGGCGCCCTGCTCGATTCCCTGAGCGGGGAGGGCGAATTTGCCGCCCTGCCGTCCAATACTTCCGGACCAACCCAGTTCGAGCTGACCTGGCGGCTGTCCGAATTCACCCTCTATGGCGAGACAGCGCGCTGCCGTCTTGATGCCACCGTGCTTCGCGGCCGCACGCGGGGCGTCGCGGCGCAGACAACAGTGGAGACGACAGCGATTGCGCTGGATCCGTCCAACGCTGCCCGCGCCAAGGCGCTCACCGATGCCGGCCGGGCCTGCGTCAGCGAACTCGCTGCCTTCATTGTTGATACCACCGACAAGGAAGCGGTCTCAGCCGCCGCGCCGCTGCCTTAGCCTTTCCTGACCGGGCAGGTTCAGCCCGAACAGGCATCGTCCGGCCGGAACATGAGCGTGCCAGCCAGGCTGGCCAGCCGCTGCGCGCCCTGAGAGATAGAAATCGGGCCTGTCATGGCGCGATAAATGGAAAGGGCGGCCTGCTGCGCAGGCCGCCCTGACTTTTGGTCCCGCAAAGGGGCAGGCCTCAGCCCGCTTTCATCTCGTCAAACGCAAGGTCCTTGTCGACGCGGACATCCTGCGGCAGGCCGAGCACGCGCTCGGCGATAATATTCTTCAGGATCTCGTCCGTGCCGCCCGCGATGCGAAGGCCCGGCGCCCACATGAAGCTCTGCTGGAAGATCGCATCGCCCGGCATCCGCTCGGCTTCGGTGATGATGCCGAAATGGTCCTGCATCTCGATCGCCGAGTTGCAGATGTCCTGCAGGTGATTGGCGGTGATGATCTTGCCGATCGAGTTTTCCGGTCCCGGCGTCTGGCCGCGCGAGAGCGCCGTCATCGTGCGGAACTTGGTCAGCTTGTAGCCTTGGGCTGCGACATACCAGTCGGCCAGCTTCTCACGGAAGGCCTGGTCGGAGATGCTGCCGGCATCCTTGGCATAGGTCATGATCTCGCCCCAGTCGGGACCCGGCGAGCCGCCCACGGCGAGACGCTCGTTCATCAGCGTGACCAGCGCGACTTTCCAGCCATCGCCCACGGCGCCGAGACGGTCCGCGTCCGGAATACGCACGTCGGTGAAATACACCTCGTTGAACTCGCTTCCACCGGAAGCCTGGTGGATCGGGCGCACTTCAACGCCCTTCTGCTTCATGTTGACGATGAACATCGTCAGGCCCTTGTGCTTCGGAACCTTCGGGTTCGTCCGCACGAGGACTATGCCGAAATCGGAATAGTGGGCGCCGGACGTCCAGACCTTCTGGCCGTTGATCACCCATTCATCGCCGTCCTTGACCGCCTTGGTCTTGAGGCCTGCCACGTCGGAGCCGGCCGAGGGCTCGGAGAACAGCTGGCACCAGATTTCTTCTCCCATCAGGGCTTTCTGGACATAGCGTGCCTTGTGCGCGTCGGAGCCGAACGCGATTACGGTCGGCACGCACATGCCGAGGCCGATGGCGAACGGGCCGGTCGGGGCGTCGAACTTGCCCTCTTCCTGGCCCCAGATCACCGATTCCATCGAGGTGCCGCCGCGCCCGCCCCATTCCTTCGGCCAGGTGATCTGGGCGAACTTGTTCTCGGCCTTGGTCCGCTGCCAGTCCTTGGCGCGCTTCAGCGCCGAATCGCCGGAGCCAGCCCGCGGACGCGCGCCGGTTTTCAGCTCAAGGTGTTTCGACAGGAAGTCATAGGCTTCCTTTCGGAAGGCGGCTTCGGCGGGGGTATCGTTGAAGTCCATGTAGGTCTCCGTCTGCTTTCAGTGGCTGGGGGTTGAAACCGGAATTTCAAGGCTGGTTAGAGTTTGGTAAAAATGTTTCGGCGTGAACGGTTGATGACAGGCGGTTGCCATATTCCATCCCGAATTGGGGCGTCTGGTGTCTTCCGTGCGCCGGGGCGATGAGCGATGGGCTCCCGCCCGCGGCGCACTACGAAGGGACAATGTTATATGTCGAATATCTTTGCGCACACCCGCCGCATCGCCGCAGCCTCGGCCGCCTCCGTACTCATTGCCGGGATGGCGCATGCCGGCGTCGAACTCAAGCTCGGCGCCGACAAGGTTCCGGCGACCGCCATTACCTTCAGCGTGTCGCAGCAGCCGGTCTACGACCCGGTCACCTACCTGCCGGTCGAGCCAGCCCAGTCGACCCTGTATGCTGGCGGCATCTATATCACCCGCACATTCGACACCGCGTCCGTTAAAGTGCTCAAGCACGTCGTCAACGCGACCCCGGTTTCCACCGTGGACATCACGATCACCGCCGACGGCTCGGCCGACAAGCAGGTCTGGACGCTCACCGACGCAGTGATCAACAACTATTCCACCTACACCGGCGAGAATGCGACGGTCATCGAGAACTTCGACATCACCTACAAGACCGCCACACTGAAAGTGTTCACGGGCGGCGCAGCCACGCCGTCCGACACCGTCACCTGGTCGGCTCCGGAGCCTGTGGCTGCCGTCGCCTACACCGGCGAATAAGCCAGCATGTTGCGAGCGGCGGGAGAGATCCCGCCGCTCGATATGTTTGAGGGCGCTTGCCTCAGGCCGCATTCTTCGCCTCGAGCGCGCGCACCAGTTTCTCTTTCCAGACCTTCGGCGAACCTGCCTGCACGGCCAGGAGCTTGGCCCGGCGGTAGAAGAGGTGGCAGTCGACTTCCCAGGTGAAGCCCATACCGCCATGCGTCTGGATGTTTTCCTTCGACGCAAACCAGTAGGCCTCCGACGCAGCCACCCGCGCCGCCGCCGCCGCTTCCGGCAATTCGGCCGCGCCCGTCGAGAGCGCCCAGGCGCCGTAATAGCAGTTTGACCGGGCGACCTCGTTCTTCACATACATGTCGGCCAGCTTGTGCTTGATCGCCTGGTTGCCGCCGATCGGGCGGCCGAAAGCGTAGCGGTTCTTGGCATAGTCATTCGCCATCTCGAGGCACACCGAGGCGCCGCCAAGCTGTTCGAAGGCGAGCAGCACGGCTACCCGGTCCAGCAGATGGGTGTTCAGCGACTCGCCGTCGCCCTTGGCGCCGAGGCGTTCGGCGGGGGCGGCGTCAAAGTGGAGCTCGGCATGGCTGCGGGTCGGGTCGATCGTCTGCAGCGGCTTGCGTGTGACGCCCCTGGTCGACAGGTCGACCAGCACCAGCGAGACACCCTTGCCTTCCTTGGCTAGCACGACCGCATGGGTCGCGATGTCGCCGTCGGTGACGGGAATCTTCACGCCGGTCAGCGTCTTGCCGTCGAATGTGGTGCGCAAGGAAGCGGCATCCGGATTGCCCGGGCCCTCGGAGGCAGCATAGGCGCCGATCACGTTGCCGGCGGCGATCTGCGGCAGGATGGCGGCTTTCTGTTTCTCGCTGCCGCCGAGCTTCACTGCTTCGGTCAGGTAATAGGCGGTCGAGGCAAACGGTACCGGCGCTATCGCGCGGCCCATCTCTTCGGCCAGCACGCACATTTCCAGCATGCCGAGGCCAAGCCCGCCATGCTCTTCCGGAATGGCGGCGCCCAGCCAGCCCATTTCCACGACCTTTTTCCAGAGGTCAGCGTGATAGGCGAGCTTGTCGTCGTTCAGCACCTTGCGGACTTCCGATGTCGGGCTTTCGGCCGACAGGAACTTCCTGGCCTCACCGGCGAGGTATTTCTGGTCTTCGGAGAAATCAAAATTCATGGCGCGCTGGCTCCCATAGCCCTTGGGGGGCGTTACCTGTTATCTCTGATGGGTATAGGATAGCCTACTTTACGCGTGCGGAAAGGTGTGACCCAGCGGCAATGGTGCCGCGTCATTTAGATCAATTTCACGGGTCCTGTTCACCGGACTCCCACGATCATGTGGCACTCTGCACGCTGGTTGAGGAGACGCACCCATGGTCAAGGCCCTGTTCCACAAATCGCAGCGCGTGTTCGTGAAGCCGGTCGGCACCTGGGCGGTGATCGAACATGTCGTGCCCCATTGGGTCAAGGATGTGAACGAGCCGCTGCGCATTACCTATGACTGCGGTCTGGGCCGCCCGTTCCATGCCCACGACCTGGTCTCCGAGCACGCCGTGCACAGCCAGAACCGCGTCAGCGACGACGACGAAGACATGATGCTCGAGCATTGGAACGTCGAACGCCGCCTGATCAAATGGCGCCCCAGCCAGTTCGGCGGCAGCCTGGCTAATCCGTCAACCTATCCGGTGGTTGCCACTGACGAGGGGGGCAAAGGCGGATGGCGTGTCGGCGGGGCGGAATATGACCGCGACCCGCAGCGCATCGAGCACCAGGCCCGGATGATCGTCCATACGCCGGAACTGATGCGCATCGCCCGCAGGATCGCCGAGTTCGTGTCCGCAAATCCGGACGAACTGCCGCCGGATCTCAAGCCCGTCGCCCAGCAGTGCGCCTTGATCCTGCGAGACGTCTACCGCCCTGACGAAGAGATCATTATCGCGGCTGAGTGATCAGCGCGCCCGCGTGCGGGCGATAAACCAGATCAGCAGGAATCCGGCGGCCGCACCCAGCGTATTGGCCGCGGCATCGGCGAGGGAGGCTTCCCGCCCCGTGCCCGCCAGCCCTTGCGCGATTTCGAGGCCGATCCCGTAAGCCGCCGCGACGAGCACCGCCGCCAGGCGTCCCGGCCCGAACCACATCGACACCGGTACGGCGAGCCCCGCATAGGCGGCGAAATGGCGTACCTTGTCGGAAATCTGCGGCGCAGGTGCTTCGCCTGGCGGGACGAGTGAAAAATACGCAATCGCTGCCGCGAGCAAGGCTGCGATGATGACAGCCGCGCGCCGGATGGGGGGCGGGTAAGGGGTGAGGGCAGGGTCCATCGCCGATGTCTTGCCAGCGCGCGGCGCCGGCGACAACGGCCCTCGACGGCTACGGCCCGTCCCTATATCCCTGCAAGCTGATTCACCTGACTTGAGGAGCGCCATGCCATGCGAACGGAAACCCCGGTGGCGGTGAAACTCAGGGACTACACGCCCTATCCCTTCGAGATCACCGGTGTGACGCTCGACTTTGACCTTGGCGCGCAGAAGACCGTTGTGAAAGCCGCGCTCTCGATCACGCCGCGCGGCCAGGGCGCGATGTGCCTAGACGGCGAAGCGCTGCACCTGAATTACATTGCCATTGGCCTCGCGGGCGAGACAGCAAAGCCCCTCGACACCGCAGACTTCACAGTCGATGCGCGCGGCCTGACGCTGCACACGCCGCCGAAGGGGCCCTTCGTCCTTGAAACCGAAGTCGGTATTTCACCGGAAGCCAACACCGCGCTGTCGGGTCTCTACCTCTCGGGCGGGCGGCTCTGCACCCAGTGCGAGGCAGAAGGCTTCCGCCGCATCACCTTCTATCCGGACCGTCCGGACGTGATGAGTTCCTTCCGCGTACGGATGGTCGGCCCGAAGGACGAATTCCCGATCCTCCTCTCCAATGGCACCCCTGGCGCCTCGGGCGACCTTCCGGGCGGGCGCCATTACGCGGAATGGATCGACCCCCACAAGAAGCCCGCCTATCTCTTCGCGCTCTGCGCCGGCGAATATGACGTGCTGCGCGATACCTTCACCACGATGTCCGGTAAACACGTCGATCTCGGCATCCATGTCGACAGGGGCGACGCCCCGCGCGCCGCCTGGGCGATGGACGCGCTGAAGCGCTCGATGCGCTGGGACGAGGAAGCCTATGGCCGCGAGTATGATCTCGGCGTGTTCAACATCGTCGCGGTGCGCGACTTCAATTTCGGCGCCATGGAGAACAAGGGGCTCAACATCTTCAACTCGGCCTATGTCCTGGCCGATGAAGCGACCGCCACGGATTTCGATTTCGAAGCCATAGAATCGATCGTCGCCCATGAATACTTCCACAACTGGACCGGTAACCGGATCACCTGCCGGGACTGGTTCCAGCTCTGCCTGAAGGAAGGCCTGACGGTTTTCCGGGACCAGAATTTCTCCGCAGACATGCGCTCACGCCCGGTGCAGCGCATCAAGGACGTCATCAAGCTGCGCGCCCGCCAGTTCGGGGAAGATGCAGGCCCGCTCGCCCACGCGGTCCGTCCGGACACCTATGGCGCGATCGACAATCTCTACACGGCGACCGTGTATGAGAAGGGCTCCGAACTCATCGGCATGCTGCGCCGGATGATAGGGAATGATAAATACCGGGAAGGAATGGACCTGTATTTTGCCCGCCATGATGGTCAGGCGGTAACGATCGAGGACTATTATGCGTGCTTTGAAGCGGTTTCCGGGCAGGACCTGTCGGCTTTCCGCCGCTGGTACGCCCAGGCCGGCACCCC
>ERZ888423.1413-NODE-1413-length-20701-cov-9.242807_pt1 | contig 20701 bp, 20 predicted proteins | sample MGYA00520523_ERZ888423 | MGnify/ENA primary metagenome ERZ888423 (study PRJEB32303, sample SAMEA104408611) | aquatic metagenome | biome: Brackish water; feature: Pelagic; material: water | place: Baltic Sea | collected 2014-06-08T10:24:00 | depth 30,27 m ...
CCATCTTTGATCTCGCCATCTTCGATGATGCGACCTTGTTCAATATCAACTAAGAACATCTTGCCTGGCTGCAAACGGCCCTTACGTTCAATATTTTCAGCGGGAATATCTAAAACTCCGACCTCTGATGCGAGAACAACCATTCCATCCTTGGTAACCCAGAACCGTGATGGACGTAGACCGTTGCGATCAAGCACCGCACCAACTTGATGACCATCTGTAAAGGTTACGCAAGCAGGTCCATCCCATGGCTCCATCATCGATGCATGGAAGGCGTAGAAATCACGTCGGTTCTGCGGCATCGTTGCATGGTTCTCCCATGCCTCTGGAATCATCATCAACACCGCGTGGGGAAGTGATCGTCCACCCAAGTACAAGAGCTCTAATACCTCATCAAATGAGGCGGAATCAGAGCCTGACATTTCAACGATTGGAAATAGACGGTTGAGATCTCCAGGAATTAAATCGCTTTGCAGCAAGGATTCGCGAGCCCGCATCCAATTGCGATTTCCCTTAACAGTATTGATTTCACCGTTGTGAGCAATAAATCGGTATGGATGCGCCAATGGCCATGATGGAAAGGTGTTGGTTGAAAATCGTGAGTGAACCAGAGCAAGTGGTGACACGACCCGCTCATCTGAAAGTTCTGGGAAAAACTCTTCAAGTTGGCCTGTTGTAAGCATTCCTTTGTACACAATTGTCTGAGAAGACAGGGATGGAAAGTAGAGATCTAATCTATGTTCGGCGCGTTTGCGAAGACAGAAAGCTAAGCGATCTAGCGCTATTCCGGTCTCACCATTTTTACCAGCAACAAAGAGTTGATGAAAATCTGGCATGACAGATAGAGCTGTCTTTCCTAATGATGATGGGTTGATGGGAACTTCACGCCACCCCAGAACTACTAAACCCTCTTCAGCTGCGATCTTTGCAACTTCATCTTTTACATCTGCGCCTTGTGCAATAAATGCGATACCTGTTGCATACGCATCTGCTGCCGGAATCTTAAAATCAACGACCTCTTGAAGGAATGCATCTGGGATGCGAATAAGAATTCCTGCACCATCACCGCTATCTGGTTCAGCACCTGATGCGCCGCGGTGCTCCATGTTTCGAAGCGCTGTAAGTGCTTGTGAAACAATCTCATGTGTTGCCAGTTTGTTAAGGGTGGCAACCATTGCAACACCGCAGGCATCATGTTCGGCGGCAGGGTCGTAAAGTCCCTGTGCTGGCGGATAGTTGGATGCAACTGCCATGGGCGCACTCCTACAGATTTGTCCTTACATGTGAAGGGACATCCTTGGCCCGTGGTGCTTGATGCTTAAGGAGAAATCGTAGCAATAAGAGGGCGGATTAGATGCCTGAGATATTGGCGATCTTTCCAATTCCAGCGGTGATAGCCATACCGATTGATCCACCTACTAAGACTCGAAGCGTAGGTGAGAGAAGCTTTGAGCCTGAAATCTGGGCCGAGACCGCACCGGTAACAATCAGGCCAGCGAGAGTAAAGATGACGATACTCCAGGCCTTGCTGCCAAGAACTGGTACCAAAGCTCCAACAAATGGGATCAAACCACCCAAAGTGAAGGAGATCGCAGAAGCTGCCGCTGCCTGAATTGGTCGAGCCTTGGTGCTTGGGTGCTGACCTAACTCATCACGAAGATGTGCTTCAAGGGGATCTTTGCGATGCATTTCACGTGCAACCTGTAAAGCAAGTTCTGGCGATAAACCTCTGCCGATGTAAATCTGCTGAAGCTCTTGTAGCTCACCTTCAGGATCTGCAGCCAAATGTGCAATCTCTAAATTTCGGTCAGACTCCTCAACATCATTTTGAGAACGAACAGAGATGTACTCGCCAATAGCCATCGACATTGCGCCCGCGGTAATTCCGGCTATCCCAGCTGTTATCAAAAAATCCTGTTTACCTGCGGCAGCAACACCGATCATTAATGCTGCGGTTGAAACAAGTCCATCATTTGCACCAAGGACTGCGGCGCGAAGCCAACCCGCACGATTGGTACGGTGTTCCTTATTCCTTTTGTAGACCTCTTCCAAACTCATGGTTGAGAGCCTACCTGACGATTAATGATTCCTTTTTGAGGCACGAGCAAAGTAGAGCGCTGCACCTGCTCCGACCAGCACACTCACCCAGACATTGACCCGTAAACCTGCAATTGTGTTGGCGGTATCGATGCGAATCCATTCAATGAAAAAACGTCCAACACAGTAGGCGGCTACATAGAGAGCAAAACTTTGTCCAGCTTTGAGCTTATCCCCCAAGACAATAATGAGGATGGCGATCACGGTGCACCAAATCGCTTCATATAAAAATGTTGGATGAAAGGATTCAAATTGGCTGTAACCACTTGGTCTATACCTGGAAGGAATTTCAACTGCCCACCAGGAATCTAACGGCCTTCCGAATAGCTCACCATTAAACCAGTTTCCAAAACGTCCAATCGCTTGTGCAAATAAAATTCCTGGAGCTAGAGCATCTGCAAAAACAGCAAAGGATGGAAGCTCTACCTTCTTGCCCAGGGATTTATAGCGCAGATATGCCCCTAATAATCCAATGGAGATTGCGCCCCAGATCCCAAGTCCACCCTCCCAAATTTTGAGGGCATCGACAGGCTCTCCACCTTTACCAAAGTAAGCGTTAGGTGAGGAGATCACGTGATAGATGCGACCACCAATTATTCCTGATGGAACTGCAACAAATGCAACTTCAGAGACAACTGATTGTCCTTGTGCGGTTTTAAAGTTGAATCTCTTATTACCCAACCAAATCGCCACCGCTATTCCTGTGATGATACAGAGGGCGTAGTAATGAATAGTTAAAGGACCAATCTCCAACACCGACTGAGTTGGAGTTGGAAAAGCTAGCTCCAAAGTTTACCCATTCTCAACAGCTGCTTTAAATTCTTCAGGAACAAAGGCATTTTGTTTCCGCTCCCACAACTTGCCGTTGATAAACACCGTCGGGGTTCCCTGAACGCCATACTTTGACATCGAATCAGAGTTTGCCTGAACTAAGTCAACCTTTGATCCCTTGGTCACACAATCCTCAAAGTTGGTGGACATAATGCCGATCTTTTTACCAATATTGACAAGACTCTCGTTACTCCAGAAGCCTGAGTTTTCTAGTTGAGATTGAACGGTGTACAAGGCTTTGTGGAAATCTAGATACTGGCCTTCATCTGCTGCACAAAATGAAGCGTTTGCGGCGCGAACTGATTCATCTCCCAAGAATGAAAGTACGTGATATCTCACCGTTGCCTTCTTTTCACGGATTAAGGAGTCAAGATAATCTCCATTTGCATCAGCAAAGTACTTACATACAGGGCACTGAGGATCTTCCCAAACATCGATCGTGGTTACTGCGCCATTATCAAAGGTGATCGCAGAGCCATTATTAGAATCAATGGTGGAAGTTACAGCTGGCTTTAATGTGTAACCATCGAGTGCTGCAATTGAAGCGCTCTCCTTGCTGCTTTGACCAAAGATTGAAAACACAACACCAGTAACAACAACAAGGGAGACCATCGCAATGACGATCCAGCGGGTTGTGTTGTCTGCCTTCTTAGCTACTTGCTGTGCCATTATTTCTCCTCGATTGGTTGAGCTAATTTTTCAACACTGAACTTTCCATATGGGAAAAAGTATAGATACAGGGCGCAGAGAGCCAACCCCAAATCCCTCATTATTTCTGTGAAATAGGCGCGATGAACCTGAGACTTGAGAGATGGGTCGATCTCTCCCCCGCCCCCGAAGCAGCCACAATCGATGAGCATGCCTCTGGCCCACACAGATGCGATCGCTCCAATAAAAATAATCATGAGTAGACCACTGAAGATTGCGGAGTACCGAACCATTATCCCAAGGATTAAGAGAAGACCACCTGCAACTTCAATCCACGGTAGGGCGTAGCCAACTAAATGAGCTAGATCAGTTGGCAGAATCTTGTATGCAGCTGTCGCATTTGCAGACTCAGTTGGTTTTCCAACCTTTAATCCACCGGCAGCAAGGAGAACTCCACCCAAAATTAACCGCGATAAAAGGGTTAACCAAGGTTGATTACTTACTAGGAACCTCTTCACCGTCCCTCACGTACTCCTAACGCTAACTCTTTTGCCAGATGGGATATTGCATCCAACCCTTTTTCTTCACTCTCTGCCTCTAGGAGCAGTTTAATGAATGCTGAACCAACGATCACACCATCTGCGTACGCGGCAAGGGATTTTGCTTGTTCGCGTGTTGATACCCCCAAGCCAACAGAGATCGGAAGATTTGAAACAGCCCGCACTCGAGACACTAAGTTGCTGGCATCTGAGGAGACCGTTGTTCGAGTTCCTGTAACACCCATCAAGCTAGCCGCATAGACAAAGCCTCCAGTTTTCGAGGTAACTGCAGCTAGGCGAGAGTCATTGGTACTTGGGGCAACAACATAAATCGGATTAATCTGGCTCCTAATAGTTGCGGCTAACCAGCGATCAGACTCTTCAATTGTTAAATCAGGTGTAATTACACCTGATCCCCCATTGTCTGCGATCGATTGTGCAAACTGATCTACGCCGTAACGCTCGATGGGATTCCAGTAGGTCATGACTACAGCTGCAACTCCGGTATCGGTTGCTACTTTTAGCGTAGCAAAAACATCTGCTGCATTTGTTCCACCTTTAAGGGAAATCTCTGCCGCCTCTTGAATTATCGGCCCATCCATTACTGGATCGCTGTAAGGAAAGCCGATCTCAATTGCATCTACTCCTGCATCGGCAAGTGCTTGAATAGCTTTTGCGCACCCCTGTTTCGAGGGAAACCCTGCTGGAATGTATGCGATAAGTGCTGCGCGATTTTCTGCGCGAACCTTTGCCATGACCGCATCAAGTTGAGTCATTACAGTGGAATTCCAAAGTACTGCGCTGCGGTTTGAACATCCTTATCGCCACGACCGGAAAGGTTGATTAAGAGATTGGCTTGAGGACCAAGCTCTCTTCCGACAACTAGTGCTCCGGCTAATGCGTGTGCCGTTTCAATTGCAGGAATTATTCCCTCTGTCTTGCTCAGCAAGGAAAAGGCTGCCATCGCAGCATCATCATTGATTGCGCGATACTCAGCACGTCCGATGTCATGCAGGTATGCATGCTCTGGTCCAACACCTGGATAATCTAAACCGGCAGAAATTGAATGGGATTCAACTGTTTGCCCATTAGCATCTTGCAGAACATAGGAACGTGTTCCATGTAAAACTCCCGGAGTTCCCCCAGTAATTGTTGCTGCATGACGTCCGGTTTCGACACCATCTCCACCTGCTTCAAGGCCGATCAATCGAACTGCACTATCTGGAATAAATGCGTTGAAGATTCCAATTGCATTAGAGCCACCGCCAACACATGCCAAGATCGCATCGGGAAGTCTTCCGGTCAAGGCAAGCATTTGTTCACGTGCCTCTTCGCCAATTACCTTGTGAAAATCACGCACCATCGTTGGGAATGGATGAGGTCCTGCAACGGTGCCTAATAAGTAATGTGTATCTGCAACATTGGTGACCCAATCACGCATTGCTTCATTAATTGCATCTTTAAGGGTTCGTGATCCTGATGTAACTGGAACAACTTCGGCACCCAATAACTTCATGCGAGCAACGTTGAGCGCCTGACGACGGGTGTCTTCTTCTCCCATGTACACGACACAATCCAGACCCATTAATGCGGCCGCTGTTGCTGATGCGACTCCATGTTGGCCGGCACCAGTTTCGGCGATGATGCGCTTTTTACCCATGCGCTTTGTAAGTAGCGCTTGACCTAAAACATTGTTGATCTTGTGCGAACCGGTGTGGTTGAGATCTTCACGCTTAAGAAAGATTCGGGCACCACCCGCGTACTCAGCAAATCTCTTCGCTTCCGTAATGATGCTGGGGCGGCCTGTATAAGTTCGGTGCAACTCTGCAAGCTCTGCTAAAAACAGTGGATCATTTTGTGCGGTGTTATGTGCGATCTCCAACTCATTGAGTGCACCAATTAAAGCCTCAGGAACGAAGCGACCACCATACTCTCCAAAACGCCCCGCGCTGCTCATAGTTGAAGCCTACCGAGCAATTGGTCGATCGCAACTGATGGAGATCCTGAACGGACAAGGGCTTCTCCAACCAATATTGCGGTCGCTCCACACTCTTGAGCAAATGCAACCTCTTGGCGAGTGGAGATTCCAGACTCTGCAACGCGAGCCATTGTTGATGGAATCTGTGGAATGAGTTCAGCAAATGATTTTGCATCGACATCTAATGTTTTCAGATTACGAGAGTTCACGCCGATGATCTCTGGCGAAATCTCGAGGGCACTTTCTAACTCATCATGGGTATGTACCTCAATCAAAGATCTCATCCCAAGTTCCTTAGCTAAATGAAAGTAATCTTCAAGCTGATTTTTACTTAACGCTGCAACAATTAACAGAACCACATCTGCACCATGTGCACGTGCTTCGTAAAATTGATATTCATCAACCATGAAATCCTTGCGAAGGATAGGAAGATCTATAGCTTTTCTGACCGCATCTAGATCGGCAAGAGATCCGCCAAATCGGCGCTGTTCAGTGAGAACGCTGACAACATGTGCACCAGCTTCCTCATAGGCAGCGGCTAAGCCTGCAGGATCTGTAATTGTTGCCAAGGCACCTTTGCTAGGTGAGGATCTCTTCACCTCTGCAATTAAAGAAATATCTTCAGTTAATAGATTTGGTAGGCAGTCACGTACTGCAGGCGCAGTTTCAAGCGCTTCTTGTAACTGCGCCATCGGAAGTCGTCTAGCCGCTAGATCTTCGCGCACTCCTTCGATGATTGATGCTAGAACGCTCATAACTTTTCGTCCACCGTTGGATCAATTCCATGGTCAAGTGCGCTCCAGGTATTGAGTTGGCGTGGCTTGCGTTCGTAACGTGAAGAGAGTTTGAATCTCTTAGAAATAATAACAACCAGGGCGAAAACAACTACTAGCGAGATGATGATTGGAAGAAACTCTTTCATTATTTGTGCACCAATCGATTAGCTGCATGTACCGCCGTCAAAACCGCTGCCGCCTTATTGCGACACTCTTGATTCTCTGACTCAGGATCTGAGTCGGCGACAACGCCGGCCCCTGCTTGCACATAAGCGGTTCCCTTATGCAGTAGCGCAGTTCTTATTGCAATACAGGTATCTAGATTTCCTGTAAAATCAATATATCCAACTATTCCGCCGTAAACTCCACGTCTAGTTGTTTCTAACTCTTCGATGATTTCCATTGCACGAGGCTTGGGAGCACCTGACAAGGTGCCTGCCGGGAATACTGAAAAGAGCGCATCAACTGGTGAAGATTTCTTTGAAAGCTTTCCAATAACTGTTGAAACAATATGCATTACATGTGAGTAACGCTCGATGTGCATGAAATCAACAACTTCAACTGAACCAGGTGCACAGACTCGACCTAAATCATTTCTTCCAAGATCTACCAGCATTAAGTGTTCTGCGCGCTCTTTAGGATCGGCCAGTAACTCTTCACCTAATCGATGATCCTCTTCAGGATTAGCAGACCGCTTACGAGTACCTGCGATTGGATGGATCATCACATCCTCTTGATTAACTTTGACTAGCGCCTCTGGGCTAGAGCCAACAATTTCAATTCCGTCCGTAAAGCGGAATAAGTACATATATGGCGATGGATTGTTAAGGCGAAGCATTCTGTACACATCGATCGCATCTGCGGTGCAAGGCATTGCAAAGCGTTGGGACAAAACAACTTGAAAGGCCTCACCTGCCAAAATTTCTTCCTTGACTTGTGCGATGTTATTCTTGAACTCATCTGCCGAGATATTTCCTGTGTAATCCGGCAGCGAAAAATCAGGAATAGCTGCGGCATCACCGGGAAGTGAGATCGCTAAATCTGCCTGCATGCGATCTAAACGTTCAACGCATGATGCATACGCCTCATCGATTCGATCATCGCTTCCATCCCAATTAATCGCATTGGCAATTAATGTGATGGTTCCATCGCTGTGATCCATCACCGCTAAATCACTGGTGAGCATAAAAGAGAGCTCTGGAAGAGGAATATCTCTCTGCGCTAACGATGGCAGTTTCTCTAATCGACGAACTACGTCATACCCCATGAAGCCAACTAATCCACCTGTCAGTGGAGGTAAACCTGCAATCTTGGGTGATTTCAAATGTGCAGCAGAAAGTCGTAGCGCTTCCAATGGATCGATCCCAGTGGGAGCACCGGCTGGAGCGCTCCCCTGCCAATACGCCAATCCATCTTTTTCACTCAATGTCACTTCGCTGCGAACACCGATAAATGAGTAACGAGACCAAGCTCCGCCATGTTCTGCAGACTCTAGGAGAAATGTATTTGCAGCACTCTTTGCTAATTTCTTATAGACCCCCAGTGGAGTTTCAGAGTCAGCTAACAATTTGCGCGATACAGGAATGACATTTGAAACCTTTGCGTAGGCGCGAAACTCTTCTAGATTCATTGTTTACGATCGCAGCTCTAGTGGTGTATGAAAACAGGTGCGATCTCCGGTATGGCAAGCCGCACCAGTTTGGATTACCTGCATGATTAATGCATCACCATCACAGTCCAAAGTAATTGATTGCACATCTTGATAGTGCCCTGAAGTCGCACCCTTGACCCATAACTCATTGCGGCCGCGCGACCAGTAGGTTGCTTTTCCAGTTGTCAGAGTAAGTTCCAGTGATTGAGCGTTCATGTACGCCAGCATCAAAACTTCTTTACTTGTTGAGTCTTGCACAATTGCAGGAATCAAGGCATCCGGATCTTTTAGGAGTGCAGCTACCTGCGGATCCAGAGTTGTCATGTGCTTATTCTGCCTTACCGAACGGCAACGGCGCGCACCGGATAATTGTGCGTACCTAGATACCTCTTCACATCACCTATGCGGTGAACTCCGAAGTGAAAAACACTCGCAGCCAGCAGCGCATCTGCTCCTGCATCGAGGGCGGCCGAGAAATCTTCTAGCGAACCTGCGCCACCACTGGCAATCAAAGGAACCTTTGAAACAGCACGAACCGCTGTAATCATTCCGATGTCATACCCTGCACGTGTTCCATCTGCATCCATTGAATTAAGTAGGATCTCGCCAACGCCGAGTGCGCATGCTTGCTCTACCCACGCAAGTGCATCAACACCTGCGCTTTGTCGTCCACCATGAGTTGTTACTTCAAAACCTGAATCGGTGCGAGCACGTCGTGCATCTACTGAAAGAACTAAAACCTGTGAACCAAATCGATCCGCAATTTCTGCGATCAATTGTGGACGTGCAAGCGCTGATGTATTGATTGAAACCTTGTCAGCTCCGGCGCGCAGTAGACGGTCGACATCTTCAACACTTCGGATACCGCCACCAACAGTCAGTGGAATAAATACCTGTTCTGCGGTTCGTCGAACAACATCAAGAGTTGTTTCGCGTCCGGCAACACTTGCTGAGATATCTAAAAATGTTAACTCATCTGCACCTTCGGTGTTGTACAAAGCTGCCATCTCAACGGGATCGCCTGCATCAACAAGATCGGTGAAGTTAACGCCTTTAACAACTCGACCATCGGTGACATCGAGGCAGGGAATGATGCGAACAGATAGCGTCATTTTCCGCTGACCTTGAGCGCTTCTTGCAAAGTGAACTTTCCTGCATATAAAGCCTTGCCAACAATTGCGCCTTCAACACCGGTAGCGCGAAGTGTCGCAAGTGCTGCGATGTCAGCTAATGATGAGATTCCACCACTTGCAATCACCGGCTTGCTAGTTGCTGCACAAACCGATTTCAAGAGTTCAATATTTGGTCCAGCTAGGGTTCCATCCTTAGCAACATCTGTTACAACGAATCGAGCACATCCATCGCGATCTAAGCGCTCAAGGGTTTCAAATAAATCTCCCCCCTCTTTTGTCCAACCACGTGCCGCCAAGGTATGTCCACGAACATCTAGACCAACTGCGATTCGATCACCATGCTCTGCAATTACTCGAGCGGTCCATTCAGGATCTTCTAGCGCTGCAGTTCCTAAGTTCACACGTCGACAACCAGTAGCAAGAGCACGACGCAACGATTCATCATCGCGAATTCCACCGGATAGTTCGACCTTGATATCCAACTTTCCAACAACTTCAGCTAACAAGGCAGAGTTTTCTCCACGACCAAAGGCTGCATCAAGATCTACTAGGTGAAGCCATTCAGCACCTGCTGCTTGAAACTCAAGGGCAACATCAAGAGGTGCCCCGTAGATACTTTCCTTGTCTAGTTCTCCTTGAACAAGACGAACCGCACGGCCATCCTTTACATCAACGGCTGGAAGAAGCTCTAAATAACTCATAGCGATCCCACCCAGTTCTTAATCAAAGCAAGCCCAGCAGCCCCTGATTTTTCAGGGTGAAACTGAGTTGCGCTCATATATCCATCTTCGACCGCTGCTAAAAATCTTTCACCATGCGTGCTCCAAGCCTGCATTTCTCCGACTGCGCTCTTAGCAGCGTATGAGTGCACAAAGTAAAAAGACTCTGCTTCGATTCCTTTAAACAAAATTGAATCTAAATCAACATCTACCGTGTTCCAACCCATGTGAGGCAAAATTGGTGCAGCTAATTGAGAAACCGTTCCATCCCACACGCCCACACCTGCATGTGGAGCGGTGTCAGAGTGCTCAGTTCCGTGGCTAAACATAATTTGCATGCCGATACAGATACCTAAAGTTGGGCGTTCCTTGGCTAAACGCTCTCGCACAATAGCTGCGCCATCAACACCATTTAATCCACTCATGCATGCTGCAAATGCGCCAACACCTGGAACTACTAAACCTTGCGCCTCAAGTGCGATAGTGCGATCAGAGGTAACAACTACATCATTACCTGCCGTTGCAAATGCCCGCTCTGCAGATCGTAGATTTCCAGATCCGTAATCAAGAATTGCGATCAAAGAGAGCCTTTTGTTGATGGGATTCCGGCAACTCTGCCATCAAGTGAAACCGCATCACGCAATGCGCGAGCGACCGCCTTGAACTGTGCTTCAAAAACATGGTGGGCGTTGCGACCTTCAAGTACGCGGATATGCAACGCGATACGTGCTTCAGCAACAATTGATTCCCAAATATGCTTTCCGAGAGTTGTATCAAATGTGCCAATCAGTTCAACGATTTCAGGTTGACGGTGCACTAGGTATGGGCGACCTGAAAGATCAACCGCAGCCTGAACTAGCACTTCATCAAGTGGAACCATTGAATCTCCAAAGCGACGGATGCCAGCCTTATCCCCCAACGCTTCGCGAAGTGCCTGTCCAAATGCAAGAGATGTATCTTCAACTGTGTGGTGTGAATCAACATCAACATCCCCTGTTGTCTTAACCTTTAAATCAAAACCTGAGTGCTTACCTAATTGAGACATCATGTGATCAAAGAAAGGTACGCCAGTGTCGACATCGATGATGCCCTGGCCATCAAGATTAAGCTCGACGAGTACATGCGACTCTTTTGTCTTTCTTTCGACGCGTGCTGTTCTCATGGGTATCTCCTTTAAATGAGCTCTTTGAGGGCTGAAATAAACAATTGATTCTCGGCTTCATTGCCAATCGTGGTTCTTAAGTACCCTGATAATCCCACATCTCTAATCAGAACACCCTTTTCCAGCAGGGCTGCCCATAGTTGTGGCGCATCCTGCTTGAAGCCTGTGAAGAGAATGAAGTTGGCACTGCTTGGAATAGTTTGCAACCCCATCTGATGCAATGCATCGACGAGCTCTGCTCGAGCAGCAATCAAGGTTGAAACTCCACCCAATAATTCAGCGCGGTGATCGATGGCTACTTGGGCTGCCGCTTGGGTCAGAGCGCTGAGGTGATACGGCAGACGAACAATCATCATCGCATCTTTGACCGCTTCATCACTGACAAGATAACCAACACGTGCTCCAGCAAAGGCAAAGGCCTTGCTCATAGTGCGAATAACTATTACATGTGGATTTTTTGAAATGAGAGTTACAGCAGAATGCTCCTGTGAAAACTCCGCATACGCCTCATCAACTACAAGTAATCCCCCAACAGATTGTGCTGCGTCGGCCAACTTTTGAATCGCCTCAATTGTGACAGCACCACCTGTCGGATTATTAGGAGTTGTAATAAAGGTAAGGGTTGGCTTGTTCTTGATGATTTCGGTAACAGCATCATCGGTGTTGAGAGAGAAATCAAGGTTTCGCTTTCCATCAATCCACTGAGCACCAGTTGTTTTCGCGATCAGCGGGTGCATTGAATATGAAGGGGTAAAGCCCAGAACTGGACCTTGGGCAAAGGCTAAGAAAATCGATTGAATAATCTCGTTTGAACCATTAGCTGCCCAGATATTTTCGAGAGAAAAATCGGTACCACTTCTCTCGTTGATGTAGGTAGCAAGTTTCGTGCGCAAAACGGTTGCATCACGATCTGGATATCGATTTAAATCAGCTGCCACTTGTGCAACAGCATCGGTAATCGCCTTCTGTAACGCTGGTGATGGTGAGTATGGGTTTTCATTTGTATTAAGCACAGCTTCTGCCGGAAGTTGTGGAGCACCATACGGTGACAATGGACGCAGAGTTTCGCACAGAGGTAACCAGCTTGGCCAACTCATGACAAATTCTCCAAGCGAACTGTCATTGCTTCACCATGTGCGGGTAGATCCTCAGAGTTAGCCAAGGTCACAACAGTATCGACAATCTCAGTAAATGCTTTTTGGTCATACTCGATAAAGTGCAATCCACGAAGAAATGTCTGCACTGAAAGACCGCTTGAATGACATGCACATCCACCAGTTGGTAAGACGTGATTTGAACCTGCAGAGTAATCACCTAATGAAACCGGTGAGAATCGTCCGATAAATACCGCGCCAGCGTTACGTATCTTTTCAGCATCACGGCGTGAGTTACGAGTCTGAATCTCTAAGTGCTCTGCCGCATACGCGTTAACAACATCTAAGCCTTGCTTCATATCATCTACCAAAGCGATCGCTGATTGCACGCCAGAAAGTGCGCTCTTGATTCGATCGCTGTGCTTTGTTGCGGCAGCACGAACTGATAGCTCTGCTTCAACAGCTTGTGCTAACTCAACTGAATCGGTGACTAATACCGCCGCCGCTATAACATCGTGTTCAGCTTGGCTAATCAAATCAGCGGCTACATCTGCTGCGATTGCAGATGAGTCGGCAAGGATTGCAATCTCCGTTGGACCTGCCTCAGAATCAATTCCGATGATTCCCCGCAGTGCACGTTTGGCGGCAGCTACATAAATATTTCCAGGTCCTGTTACGAGGTCTGCTTTTTCACACACACCCTCCATGCCGTAAGCAAAGAGTGCGATCGCTTGTGCTCCCCCGACCGCATAGACCTCGGTGATTCCAAGAAGCGCACAGGTTGCAAGAATTGTTGGGTGGGGCAAGCCGCTAAAATCTTTTTGAGGTGGTGATGCAACTGCTATTGATTGCACCTTTGCAATCTGGGCTGGAATAACATTCATCATCACGCTGCTTGGGTAAACCGCACGACCACCAGGAACATAGAGGCCTACACGATCAACTGGGATCCATTTTTCTGTAACTGTTCCGCCATCGACAACTGTTGTCGTTGTAGAGGTGCGCAACTGATCATTATGAACCTTGGTGATTCGTGAAATAGATAGTTCCAATGCGGTTCGAATTGCAGGATCTAATTGTGAAAGCGCTTGATCTAATGCGATTTGAGGAACTCGAATACTGGCTGGTGTAACGCCATCAAACTCTTGAGCTAACGCGATGAGATCTGCCTGGGTTCCATTCTTTACTCTCTCCAGAATGGGCTCGATCAGCAGCATCGCCTCTGCCACATTGAGCGTTGCTCGAGGAAGTTCAGCGTTGTATTGGGCTTTAGATAGGGATCGCCCGCGCAGGTCTACGGTACGAATCATGGTGCAATTGTAATGGCAAGGCGGCAACCCTCGCCCTTCAATTTAAACCAGGCAGTTAGGGCCCAGAATAGATTTCAAATCAGCGCTCAAACTTGGTGATGATGTGATCAATGCATCCACCTTCATCAACGTGCTACTTCCATTATCGAGAAGCTGTAAATGAACCTCTCGCTTACCGGGATGTGAGCGCAGAATCTCTTTTATACGATCTACAACAGGTGGCGTGCATTGCTGAATTGGTAATGAGATAACTAGTGGCCCTGTAGGTCCAGCATTGATATCTGGCATCGACATTTCTAGTGCGGTGAAACGCAAGGCATCTTCGCGACGATCAATTCGTCCGCGAATCGTAACGATCCGATCTTCAGTCAATGACATCGAATACTGGTTGTATGTATTAGCAAAGAAGAGCACTTCGAGTGCGCCTTCTAGATCTTCGACTGTGACAACCGCCCATGAAGCACCTTGACGTGAAACCTTGCGCGTAACACTGGTGATCAATCCACCAATGGTGACGATTGATTCATGTTGTGCACCATCATCAACTAATTCGCTGATTGACATATCTGTATTTGCTCGCAAAACATGCTCGACGCCAAGCAATGGGTGATCTGAAACGTATAACCCCAGCATCTCGCGCTCATAAGAGAGCAACATCGCTTTATCCCATTCTCCAGTTGGAACTTCAATATCTAATCCAGATACCGCGGTGACAGCTTCGCCACCAAAGAGATCAAATTGACCAATCGCTTCTGCACGCTTGGATTCGATAACAGAGTCGATCGCTTCAAGGTGAACAGCGATCAGCCCCTTACGAGTTGATCCTAGAGAACCAAAAGCTCCAGCCTTAATGAGCGATTCAATTGTCTTCTTGTTGCACACCTGTGCATCTACCTTTGCTAGGAAATCACCAAATGATGTGTAGCGTCCCTTGTTATCTCGCGCGTTTTTGATAGATCCAACAACGCCTTCTCCGACATTTCTGATAGCGGCAAGACCAAAACGAATATCTACTCCGCGTGGTGTGTACTCGGCATCAGATTCATTGACATCTGGAGGCAGAACCTTAATTCCCATTCGGCGACATTCAGATAGATACAAGGCGGATTTATCCTTGTCATCGCGGACTGAGGTTAAAAGTGCCGCCATGTACTCGGTTGGATAGTTAGCCTTTAAGTATGCGGTCCAGTACGAGACAACTCCATAACCTGCAGAGTGTGCGCGGTTAAATGCGTAATCAGAGAAGGGAATCAGAACTTCCCAGAGACGTTTGATCGCAGCGGTTGAGAAGCCATTTTCCTTCATGCCCGCTTCGAAGGGCACATACTCCTTATCCAAAATCTCCTTATTTTTCTTACCCATCGCCTTACGCAAAAGATCTGCGCGACCCAGAGTAAATCCTGCAACCTTTTGCGCAATCGCCATTACCTGCTCTTGATACACGATTAATCCATAGGTATCACCCAAGATCTCATTGAGCGGTTGAGATAGTTCAGGGTGGATTGGCTCAACGGGTTTGCGACCATTTTTGCGATCTGCATAATTGTTGTGCGCATTTTCACCCATAGGTCCTGGTCGATACAGAGCAATAACAGCTGAAATATCCTCAAAGGAATCTGGGGACATGCTCCTTAGCAATGCTCGCATTGGTCCACCATCGAGCTGGAATACACCCAATGTATCTCCACGGCTTAAAAGTTGATATGTCTTGGGATCATCCAGAGTTAAGTCTTCAAGGACTACATCCTTACCTTGATTTGCTTTGATATTAAGCAGACAATCATCAAGGACGGAAAGATTTCGTAATCCCAAAAAGTCCATCTTGAGCAAACCAGTTGCCTCGCACGCACCCATATCAAACTGGGTGATAATGGCACCATCTGCTTCACGACGATGAATCGGAATAACATCCAACAATGGTTCACGTGAAAGAATCACACCAGCTGCGTGTACGCCCCATTGACGTTTCAAACCTTCAAGGCCACGAGCGGTATCTACGACACGCTTTGAATCTGGATCTGAGTTGTACAGAGAACGGAACTCGCCTGCTTCGCCGTAACGATCATCCTTTGAATCAAAGACTCCACTGAGCGAAATATCCTTACCCATAACTGATGGTGGAAGCGCCTTCGTTAACTTTTCTCCGACAACATATGGATAACCAAGAACACGGGTTGAATCCTTAATCGCTTGCTTAGATTTAATTGTTCCGTAGGTAATGATCTGTGCAACGCGATCTTCACCATACTTATTAGTGGCGTATCGGATCATTTCGCTGCGGCGACGCTCATCAAAGTCCAAGTCGATATCAGGCATAGAGATACGCTCAGGATTGAGGAATCGCTCAAACAAGAGACCATGTTCTAGCGGATCTAAACCGGTAATTCCCAGTGAGTATGCAACCAATGATCCAGCAGCAGATCCTCGACCCGGACCAACTCGAATTCCAACCTTCTTTGCATGACCTACAAGGTCGGCAACAACGAGAAAGTAACCGGGAAAACCCATCTTCTCCATGACACCGAGTTCGTACTTCAGCCGATCTTCATGAGCAGGTGTGATGCGTGCGCCTAACCGTTCCTTCAGGCCACGCTCTGCCTCCTTCTTTAACCAAGAGTCTTCTGTTTCACCCGCTGGTACCTCAAACTGTGGAAGTAAGTTTTCACCTTCGCGCAAGGTGATGTTGCAACGCTCTGCAATTAATAAGGTGTTATCGCAGCTTTCCGGAATCTCTTTAAATAGCTCACGCATCTGCGAGGCGGTCTTTACATAAAAGGAGTCATTATCAAACTTAAATCTCTTGGGATCTGCCAAAGTGGAACCTGATTGAACGCACAGCAACGCCTCGTGCGCACCCGCATCTTCTTGTCGTGTGTAGTGCAAATCATTTGTTGCAAGTAATGGCAGGCCAAGCTCTTTTCCCAGCTTCATCAAATCCGCTTTCACACGAGCTTCGATCTCGATTCCGTGATCCATGATTTCGAGATAAAAGTTTTCCTTGCCAAAAATATCGCGATATGCACTGGCCGCCTTAATCGCTTCTTTGTAGGCACCCATACGTAAGCGGGTTTGAATCTCTCCTCCAGGACATCCAGTTGTCGCAATCAACCCCTTTGCATATATTGCAAGAAGTTCACGATCCATTCGGGGCTTGTAGTAATACCCCTCGAGGGAGGCAAGAGATGACAACCTAAATAGATTAGCCAGACCTTCATTATTTTCAGCCAAGATCGTCATGTGGGTATATGCGCCACCACCTGAAACATCATCCTCGCCACCATCGGCCCACTGAACCCGCTTCTTATCAAATCGAGATTCGGGTGCAACATAGGCCTCGATGCCAATGATTGGTTTTACATCAGCTTTTTTGGCCGCCTTATAAAACTCAAAGGCACCAAAAACATTTCCGTGATCTGTCATGGCAATAGCTGGCATGCGTTGCGCCTTGACCTCGGCCATCAAATCCCCAACACGAGCTGCGCCATCGAGCATCGAATACTCGGTATGGACATGCAGATGGACGAAATTTTCTGAGGACATGATTGGCGAGATTAGTGGCTACGGCAGAACCGCGTCGGAAAGCAACGCCAGAGAGCGTGTGAGATCGGCTGGATAAGGGGCGTTGAAGTTAAGGGCCTGCCCGGTGGCTGGATGGGCAAAGCGTAGTTCGGCGGCGTGAAGCCATGGCCTGGACATCTGCAAACTCTTTGCCAGGACTGGATCTGCGCCATAAGTGGTGTCACCAACAAGTGGGTGGTGTAGCGCAGAAAAGTGAACACGAATCTGATGTGTGCGGCCAGTTTCAAGTTCAATGTTGACCATAGACACACCACGATAAAATTCAATCACCTCGTAATGAGTAATGGATTCCTTACCAGTTGCCATAACTGCAAAACGATGATCCTCTTTTGGATGTCGGTCGATAGGCGCATCAATTGTTCCAGTTGTCGGATCCATATGCCCCTGAACTATTGCATGATAAATCTTGTCAACGCTTCGATCTCTAAATGCATCCTTAAGTGCATAAAATGCCTTATCGCTCTTGGCGACAATCATTAATCCACTTGTTCCAACATCTAAACGATGAACAATTCCTTGACGTTCTGCCGGACCAGAAGTCGAAATTGAATAACCAGCTGCCATTAATGCACCAACAACTGTTGGTCCAGTCCACCCTGGACTTGGATGAGCGGCGCATCCAATTGGTTTATCGATGACAATAATGTCTTGATCATCGTAAACAACGGTGAGACCTTCTAATGGGGTAAGTGGAATTGGATCTGTATTAATCGGTGCGGGCATGAGAACTTCAATAATCTGCCCAGCGGTGACTCGATCAGATTTGGGCATCGCCTTTCCACCAGTTGTGATGTCGCCATCTTCCAGGAGTTTGACTACCGTGGTGCGGGATAAACCCAAGACTCGTGTTAAGGCGCTATCGATTCGCTCTCCCGCGACTCCTTCTGGCACCGATAAGGTGCGTAATTCGCGGTTGCTCATGGTTGCGAGCCTACCTTTGTTATTGGTGGAATATTTCTAGCGGTGAGAATCATTGCAAGTACCGCAGCCACAACGATTGCTGAGTCTGCGATGTTAAATACAGGCCAATTAGGTAGCTGCATCCAATCAATCACATGTCCTCTGAGTACACCAGGCTCTCGGAAGATACGATCCACCACATTGCCCAAAATCCCACCTAGCACCAAGCCCAGTACAACAGCCCAGCCACGGGAGGTTATCTGTGGTGAGTAATACAAGATCACCGTCATCACAATCAAACTAAATACTGTGAGAAAAACAGTTGCACCTGAGGCGAAGGAAAAGGCGGCACCAGGGTTTCGAACTAGGGTGAGTTGGAAAAAATCACCCATTACATTGATGTTTGATCTAAATGAAAGATTATTGACCGCCCAAATCTTGGTGGTGAAATCAATGATCCAAATAGCCCAGGCAACACTAAAGAGTGTGCGCCATCTGCGCACTCTTAGCGCCGTTCTTCCTTCTGCTTGCACAGCATGCAGAGAGTTGCGCGAGGAAATACTTGAAGACGTGCCTTACCGATTGGTGCGCTGCACTCTTCGCAATTACCGTAGCTCTTGTTATCGATTCTTTCGAGAGCACGTTCAGTTTGCAAAACCATGTCACGCGCATTGATCACCAATGACATCTCATGTTCACGCTCAAAGGTCTTTGTTCCGGCATCTGCTTGATCATCGCCTGCGCCTTCACCAGACTCTTGAATCAACGCATCCATCTCTTGTTCGACAACTGCAAGCTCTGTACGAAGTCGGTCCAGCTCCTTTGAAATTTCGGTGCGAATAGCTTTAATCTCGGCTGCAGACCATGGCGATTCATTCTCGCTCACAACAACTGGAGTTGGTGCGACCTTGATTGGCTTTAGAGGCGCTACCTTTTTGCCGCCTTTTACAGGTCGTGGTGGAGGTGGCATTACTAAACGTCGCTCCTCAACAACTGGAGCTACAACTGGAGCTGTAATTGTTGAGACTGAAACTGTTTGGGATTTTTCATCTACTGTCAGAGTTGTCTTTGATGGAAATGGTTTTCCTGGTGCCTTCTTTACCGGAATGCTCTTGACCGAGGATTTTTTAGCTGGTGCAGCCTTCTTGGCGACCTTCTTTACTGGAGCTTTCTTAGCTGGAGCCTTTTTTGCCGCCTTCTTAACAGCCGCCTTTTTGGCCACCTTCTTTACTGGGGCCGGTTTTTTACTCGCCTTTTTCAGCGCCTTTTTGACAGCCGACTTCTTGGCCGCTTTTTTAACCACGGCTTTCTTGACTGGCTTCTTAGGCATGTCGCGAACCTTATGCCTTTGCAGCCACCGCTACCAACTTCGCCACGGTCCTTTTTTAAGCAGCCAATCATCTACACTAAGAGCCTCGCGTAAAGGGCGTTGACGGGGCTATCACCTCACGAGCCAGCTGGAAGAAATGGGTGTGAGCCCATGTAGAACCGGCACATGAGATATCAAGTGGCACACCAAGGTGTGCAAGGCGGGTGGTACCGCGAAAGCTGTGAATGCAGTGATCGTCCCTCCAGAGATTGTTTTCTGGAGGATTTTTTATGTCATTTCGCGCCATACCGGCAGCTGTTGATCTGCCTGCCGTCGAACATTCAATCTTAAAGTTCTGGCGCGAAAACTCAATCTTTGAAAAGACCGTTGCAGCCCGAGAAGGTGCATCAGCTTGGACATTTTATGAAGGTCCTCCGACTGCAAATGGAATGCCAGGAACTCACCATATTGAAGCCCGCGTCTTTAAGGATTTGTTTCCACGTTTTCACACAATGAAGGGTAAGCAGGTAACTCGTAAAGCCGGTTGGGATTGCCATGGATTACCAGTTGAGATCGCTGTAGAAAAAGAGCTTGGTTTTTCAGGCAAGGGCGATATTGAAAAGTTTGGAATCGCACCATTTAATGACAAGTGTCGAGAATCTGTTCAGCGTCACGTAAGTGCATTTACCGATATGACAGATCGCATGGGCTTCTGGGTTGATTTTGATGAAGCGTATTGGACGATGTCACCAGAGTATGTTGAATCTGTCTGGTGGTCATTGAAAGAGATTTGGAAAAAGGGATTGCTTGTTCAGGATCACCGAGTTGCTCCGTACTGTCCTCGGTGCGGAACTGGTTTGTCAGATCACGAGCTAGCGCAAGGGTATGAAACCGTTACTGATCCATCGGTCTTCGTACGCTTTCCAGTGACATCGGGTGAACTCGCTTCATTAAAGGCATCACTACTGGTGTGGA
>ERZ888423.1415-NODE-1415-length-20672-cov-8.891352_pt1 | contig 20672 bp, 18 predicted proteins | sample MGYA00520523_ERZ888423 | MGnify/ENA primary metagenome ERZ888423 (study PRJEB32303, sample SAMEA104408611) | aquatic metagenome | biome: Brackish water; feature: Pelagic; material: water | place: Baltic Sea | collected 2014-06-08T10:24:00 | depth 30,27 m ...
CTTACACGCCCATCGTCCTAATCGCCCATCGTCTTAGCCACCAAGTGACCACCAGCCCTTACGCTTGGGCTTAGCCGCATTTGGTTCTTCGGACACAGGTTCCGAAGGGGCTGTCGCTTGCAGGGCCGGAGCCTTGGGTGCGGCAGGTTCAGATGCAGCAGGTTCAGGCGCAGGCGCGGTTTCGGTGGCTGCCTCGACCGGCTTGGGCTTCGCGCGTGACGCACGTTTGCGCGGCGCGGCTTTTGGCCTGGGCGCATCCTCTGTGGCAGGTGCGGATTCGACCACGCCCTCGGCCGAATCTTCGGCCGTTTCGGGCTTTGGTTCCGCCTTTTTACGGCTACGTGGTGCGCGTTTCTTGACCGGCTTGGCCTCTTCATCGGTAGCGGCCTCTGGTGCAACTTCGGTATCGGCTGTCACCGCCTCAACGACGGGTGAATCCTCGGCAACAACCTTTGCCTTTGGCTTATTGCGCGACCGCGTGCGCTTGGGCTTTTCAGCAGCCGGTGCTTGGTCGGCCTGCACCACCGCAGGCTCAGCTTCGGCTTCAGCCGCCGCAGCGGTCGTATCGTCGGTCTGCACAGCATCGTCGTCTGTTTGAGCTTCTGATGTGATCTCGCCGTTTTCGCTGTTTTGCGTATCACCATTACCACCACCGCGCCGACGACGACGGCGACGGCGGCGCTTTTTCGGCGAGCCTTCTGCATCACCCTGCTCGGGCGTTGTGGTGGGGGCATCGACTTGGGTTTCCGACTGTGCCTCGACCGGTTCTTCTTCTTCAATCACTTCGGCCATGACAGCCGTATCAGACGAAATAACGTTGACCGACGGTTCGGCAATCACGCGACTGGCCGTCTTGAACTTTTCAATCGCGAAGTCAGGCGAGATCATGAATGGATCGGCCTCAAGGCGCACGGACATCCCGTAACGCACCTCGATTCCCAGCACATGATCGCGTTTCTGGTTCATCAAGTAGTTGGCAATTGCTGTCGGTGCCTTGACGAGCACTTCCTTTGAACGACCACGCACACCTTCTTCTTCAATCTGGCGCAGGATTGACAGCGCAAGGTTGTCGTCCGAGCGCAACAAGCCCGTACCGTGGCAATGCGGACATGGCTGGGTGGTTGCTTCGATCATGCCGGGACGCAGACGTTGGCGCGACATTTCCATCAGGCCGAAACCGGAAATCCGGCCCACCTGAATGCGGGCGCGATCCGTCTTGAGCTTGTCCTTCATCATCTTTTCGACGGACGCGTTGTTGCGACGCTCGTCCATGTCGATAAAGTCGATGACGATCAGGCCCGCGAGGTCGCGCAGGCGCAACTGACGCGCAACTTCGGCGGCGGCTTCAAGGTTGGTCTTGGTCGCGGTCTGCTCGATGCTGCCTTCTTTGGTTGCACGGCCCGAGTTGACGTCGATTGCGACCAGCGCTTCGGTGATACCGATCACGATATAGCCGCCCGAGGGGAGTTGCACCGTTGGATTGAACATGCCTGACAGGTAGCTTTCGACCTGATAACGGGCAAACAACGGCATCGCTTCGTGATAGTTTTTCACGTTCTTGGCGTGGGACGGCATGATCATTTTCATGAAGTCCTTGGCGGTGCGATAGCCCAATTCGCCTTCGACAATTACCTCGTCGATTTCCTTGGAATAAAGATCGCGGATCGAGCGTTTGATCAGGTTGCCTTCTTCGTAGATCGGCGCAGGTGCTGTGGACTTCATCGTCAGTTCGCGGATCTGCTCCCACAAACGCAGCAGGTATTCGTAATCGCGCTTGATCTCAGTCTTGGTGCGCTGACTGCCCGCCGTGCGTACGATCAGACCTGCGCCTTCGGGCACATCAATCTCGTTGGCGATTTCTTTCAACTTCTTGCGGTCTGCGACGTTGGTAATTTTGCGGGAAATCCCACCACCGCGTGCGGTGTTTGGCATCAGCACGCAGTAACGACCAGCGAGGCTCAGATAGGTCGTCAGGGCTGCGCCTTTGTTGCCGCGCTCTTCTTTGACGACCTGCACCAAAAGAATCTGGCGCACTTTGACGACTTCTTCGATCTTATAACGCTTGGGGCGTGGTTTACGGACGGGGCGCACATCTTCGACGTCGTCTTCGTCAGCGACGACTTCGATTGTTTCGTCCTTTTCGGCCGCGTCATCCATGGCGACATAAGGCTGTTCGTCCTCGTCGTCATGATAGCTGTCATCAGCGTCAGCCGTGGGCGTTTCAACCGGCGTGTCCGCGACGGTTTCCATAGGGCTACTGCCCTCTTCGCCGACGTTCAGATCAATCGTTTCCATACCCGCGATATCGCCCGAGGTTTCTTCCTCGGTCGTTTGGGCGGGATCAGCGGTTATGACCGCATCCTGCGTTTGGACGTCAGCCGCTTTGGGGCTGCTGCGGCGACGGCGGCCGCGCTTGGGCTTGGTTTCCTCGGCCTCGCTTTCGGCCTTTTGCGCTTCGGAATAGGCCTTTTCTTCGGCGATCAGCGCCTGACGATCTGCAACGGGAATCTGATAGTAATCAGGGTGGATTTCGTTGAATGCAAGGAACCCGTGTCGGTTGCCGCCATAGTCAATGAACGCTGCCTGAAGCGAGGGTTCGACCCGTGTTACCTTCGCAAGGTAGATATTGCCCGCCAGTTGGCGGCGGGCTTGGGATTCAAAGTCGAATTCCTCGACTTTGTTTCCGTCCACGACCACAACTCGGGTTTCTTCCGGGTGGGTCGCATCGATTAGCATTTTCTTGGCCATGTTGTCCGATCACACGGCAACGCAAACGGCGCCCGGGGGGCGTAATTGTCTGGCTGGCGTGACTATTAAGGGCGACTGGCACAACGGCAGAACGGCGAGACAAAATGCCCCGTTCACGTTTATCTGTCAGTTGCGCGCGTTTCATCGCGTTTCTTCTCCGACCGCAGAAAACTGCGGCCCATTCAGTGCCCGGCGCTTTGGTTGTCCAACAGCGCCCGCGGGCTGTTTATCTGGCCCTGTCATGGTTTATGCGGGGGCCACATCTTCGGTCTGTCAAAAGGGGCGGCATTTGGCCGCGCAACCCTTGGCAGAAAAACTCACCGGACTTTTGCACAAAGCGTCATGGCAACCGTCCGTAACTTCTACATAGGTGTGAATGGGGGCAGATTACAATCTGAAAGTGACTCAAACTCACGTTTGCGTCACGTGACGCGTGCGTTTCCACATTGCTGAACACTTACCAAAGGTCCGCGCCATCGCAGCAATCATGGGTTGCAGCCGCTCACACAACTGCAGGCATAGGCTCAAACCAAAGCACCGCAACACCAAACTGGTTCGCAGAAAACATGAAATCGGGCGTGAAGGTTGGATCCCGAACACCTAAATACAGCAACTAAATCGGAAATCCGTCGTCGCACCCCTATCTTTCACGGCGTAGATTTATGGGGCCAAAGCTTTTTGGTGCCTAGCACTTTCCTGACTTCGCCTATCTCAACGACGGGCAGGGGTATACGCACACCACCAAGATTCTTGGCCCGTCATCCTTTTCAAGTCAGACGCACCGTCGCAGGGGAGCGGAATCCAGTTTCTTACACGTGCCACGTTTGATCCCGAACAGATCGGCGTTCTTAGCAGTGGTGAGTTCCAGCATGTGATCAAGCAGCACACGGATTTTGATCCAATCTCGCAGGGTTCACTTGCCACCATTCGGATCAGGACCGCCGCGAACAACAAAGGCATCTCGACGAGATGCGGCACATGTCTTCGGGCAGAGCGCACAAACAAGCGCGCGTCAAATCGCGAACCGCACTCAGAGTGGCGTTTGCGATTGATACGGGTCGTTTGTCAGATGTCGGATATCTTACAGATCAGAACACCATCGCCTGCCATCCCAATACAGGCGTGCGGTTTGGCGGCATTGAAATTCCAAGCATCCAAGCCTGTGCGGCTTTGGCCGTCAAACTTCACAGCCAGTTTCCATCCGCAGAATGTCTGGGGTGGGATTTGGCTGTCGATGAAAAGGGTGTGCCCCATGTCCTTGAATGGAACGACGGACATGGGGCACACCAAATTCGACAATGCAGGGGCCGTTCTTTCAGGATTTGGATTGGGCCAACCGCTGGCGGCATATGTAACGCCGCGCGCCAGGCGCGTTAGCCCAGATAGTCAGACCGTTGCAGCGCATATTTCGCCATCTTTTCGTTCAGCGTGCGCCGTGGCAGGCAGAGTTCATCCATCACGCTACCGATGCTGCCCTTGTGGCGACGCATGGTGTTGTCGATCAACATACGTTCAAACGCATCGACGAATTCTTTCAGCGGCTTGCCTTCGGTCGTCATGGCGGGCCTGCTTTCTTCGTCATCGGCCATCAACAACGATGCGATGGTTCCCGTGCCACGGCGGTTTTGCAGCACGGCGCGTTCGGCCACGTTGATCAACTGGCGCACGTTGCCGGGCCAAGGGGCTTGCAGCAATTGCGCGGCTTCCTGCGCGCTAAGCTCGGGGGCGCCACAGCCGTATTCATCGGCAAACTGCTCCCCCAGACGGGTGAACAGCGTCAGGATATCTTCGCCACGCTGGCGCAAAGGCGGTACCGTGATCCGCAGGGCGGCAAGACGGTAAAACAGGTCGGCACGCAGCTCGCTCTCGCAGGTTTTGCCTTCATCTTGCAGGTTACAAATGGCCACAATCCGAGTTTCCGCGGGCGCACCTTGATCGTTGATCGCCTGCAAAAGGCGCGCTTGTGGCGCCTGCCCAAGTGATTCAATGTCTTCAAGCACAAGCGTGCCGCCGCGCGCCTCTTCCATAGCAGGGATCGGGTCATCCTGTCCGACGGGGCCAAACAGCCGCTTTTGCAACGCTTCTTCATCATAGGCCGAGCAGCTGATCAGCACGAATTTCTTGCTGGCCCGCGCACCTACGGCATGTAGCGCATGGGCGACGATGGTTTTTCCGGTCCCGGTTTCGCCCTCGATCAAAACGTGACCATCGGCCTGCCCCAGATCAAGGATGTCTTCCTTAAGGCGTTCCATCACGGGGCTGGCGCCAATCAGTTTCTTGATAAGCGCACTGCCATCCGACAATTCGCGGCGCAGGGCACGGTTATCAAGGGTCAAACGGCGGGCATTCGTAGCCTTTTTGGCCAGTTCGGTCATGCGATCAGGGTTGAACGGCTTTTCCAGAAAATCGAAAGCGCCGATGCGCATTGCTTCGACGGCCATGGGCACATCACCGTGACCCGTGATCATAATAACTGGAAGAGTGCTATCTACACCCTTGAGTTTCTTAAGAAATTGCATGCCGTCCATACCGGGCATCTTGATGTCAGTGACGATGATACCGGGATAATCCGGACCAAGGCCACGCAGGGCTTCTTCGGCGCTGGCAAAGGTTTCGGTGTCAAAGCCTGACAGGGCCAGCCATTGGCTGATCGACTGCCGCATGTCCTTTTCGTCGTCGACAATCGCGATCTTCATTGCCTGTGCCATAGTTCCGAACCTTATTCTGCTGCGGAAATTTCTTCATCTTCTTTCCAGATAGGCAGTTGAACTTCAAATACAGCCCCCGCCGCACTGGCATTTCGGGCGGTTAACCGCCCACCAAGATCGCTCACAATCCCCGAAGAAATCGCCAAGCCAAGCCCGACACCATCGCCGGGCTGCTTGGTGGTATAAAACGGCTCGAACAGGGCATCGTGATCGTCAATCCCTTCGCCGTTATCACGCACCGACAGGGTCACCGTGTCACCCACGGCCAACAGAATATCAATTGACGGGTCACGCACACTCTTGGTGGCATCCAGCGCGTTGCGCAGCAGGTTAATGATCACCTGCTCATAGCGCATCCGGTCACCAAAAATCAGTGCTGGTTCTTTTGGCAAGGTGCAGGTGATATTCACATGGCGTTGGCGCAATTGTGGTTCCATCATCGCCAACGCCGAGGTGACCGCATCGCGCACGTCCACCGGCTCAAACGTGTCAGATCCCTTCCTGGCATAGGATTTCAGCTGCTTTGTGATAGCACCCATCCGTTCAATCAGATCGTCAATGCGCTGAAACGACGATAGCGCCTCGTCGGGGCGTTTGCGGCTTAACAAAAGGCGCGCACCCGCCAGATAGGTTTTCATCGCCGCAAGCGGTTGGTTCAATTCATGGCTGACGGCGGCTGACATTTCGCCCAAAGCCGCCAGTTTTGACGACTGCGCAAGGGTCTGCTCGGCGACCTCAAGGGTCTTTTCGACCTTCTCGCGCTCGGCAATCTCGCGTTGCAACCGCTGGTTCAACAAACGCAATTCTGCCGATTCACGTTGGAAGACCCGCATCCGCAAGACCGATTTGCGCGATAACAGCCAGAACGACCCGGCAAGTAGTATGGCAAACCCCATAATTTCAAGCGCAAGCACGCTGTTCACCCGCTCGCGCACCGAGGCATAGGTCGTGAAGCTGATCATACGCCAGCCCTGAAACGGCACGCGGGTCTCGCGGCGCATCACGCCTTCGCCTTGCAAATAGGCGTCGATTGGCAGCGAGGTCCAGTCTTGGGTCGCCTGAAGCGCGCGCTGAATCGCCGATGGCGCGTCTTGGCGTTCCAATGCCTCGACTTCGCTCAGGCCGCGCCAACGGTTTTCGGTGGCAAGGATGATCTTTCCTTCGCTGTCCGTCACGAAAACCGCGTCCGCGATACCGGCCCAACTGCGCTCCAACTTGGCCAGATCAACCTCGACGGCGATCACCCCAAGAAACACGCCGCCATCATCCAGTTTGCGCGAATATGTGAACGAAAAGCCGCCGCTTTCGCGCGCCTGCACGCTGAATACGGTGGCATTTGATCGCAGCGCTTCGATAAAATATTGCGCCGAGCGGTGGGATTCGCCCAGACGATTGCGGTCCGTCGCGGCCACGGTGCGTCCATCGACATCAAACAGCACCAGCGACGCCGCGCCAATTTCGTCAACAAACGACAAAAGGCGTTGAGTCGATAGCGAATAGTCCCGCGAATTGAGCGCGCCAATTAGCGCCGGATCACGTGCCAAAAGCTGGGGCACGATGGAATTGCGCTGTAACTCACTGATCAGGTTGGCAGAATAAAGCGTCAGCCGCACCTCAGCGCGGTTGCGCGTGGTTTCGGTGAACCGCTTGGTCAGCAGTTGGTTGGTGAAATAAATGACACAGATCGCAAACAGGCACAGGCCCAACAACGCGAGCTGCTGCCCCCGTTTGCCGCGCGAAATGCGCGCGCTAGTATCCTGGTCACTCTTCATCATTGCACCAGCTTACGCGGCAGCCCGCAGGCGGGCAACTAGGCCGCGGCGAACTGACCAACCAATCCGCGAAACATTGCCGCCCCGTCGGTGCCGCCATGTGCTGCCTCGCTGGCGCGTTCCGGATGTGGCATCATCCCCAAGACGCGGCGATTTGCGCTAAGCACCCCTGCGATGTCGTCAACCGACCCGTTCGGATTATCGCCATAGGTAAAGGCCACGCGGTCTTCACCTTCCAGACGCGCCACCGTGTCCGCATCGGCAAAATAGTTGCCGTCATGGTGCGCAATTGGCACCTGCAAGCTGTCACCAACTTTATAGTCTTGCGTAAAAGCGCTATCGGCAGTCGCTACCTTCAGTTCGACGGTGCGGCAGATGTATTTCAGATTGTTGTTGCGTAGCAGCGCACCGGGCAAAATCCCAGTTTCGGTCAGCACCTGAAAACCGTTGCAAACCCCCAGCACAAAGCCGCCACGTTCCGCATGGCCAACAACAGCGCGACAAATCGGCGATTGCGCGGCAATGGCACCACAGCGCAGGTAATCCCCAAACGAAAAGCCACCGGGAATTGCCACCAGATCAAGGCCTTGTGGCAGGTCCGCATCCTTGTGCCAGATCATCTGCACATCCGCGCCTGCATTGCGCAGGGCCACAGCCATATCTCGGTCGCAGTTGGACCCCGGAAAGACGACAACGCCGGCCTTCATCACAAAACCTCGACGCGGTAGCTTTCAATCACCATATTGGCGAGCAGCTTTTCACACATCTCGCCGATCACTGCCTCGGGCGTCCCATCAGCCAGATCAAGCTCGATCACCTTGCCCTGTCGCACAGCATCGACGCCGGTAAATCCCAACGTCCCCAGCGCGTGTTTTACGGCGGCACCCTGCGGGTCCAGAACCCCGTCTTTCAACATCACATGAACCCGTGCTTTCATGGTCTAACCCTCAATCTCATCTTGCTAAAAATATCCAAAACCCAAAGCTCAATTAATCAGTGTCGGCTTTGGCATGCTTGCAGTGTTGGTTGGCAACACGCCCAAACGTCGGGCCACTTCGGTATAAGCGTCTTTCAGGCTGCCCAGATCACGGCGAAATACGTCCTTATCTAGCTTTTTGCCGGTCTCGATATCCCACAAACGACAGCTATCGGGGCTGATTTCATCGGCGACGATCAGGCGTTGGAAATCACCTTCCCAGACGCGCCCGACTTCGATTTTGAAATCGACCAGTTTGATGCCGACCCCAAACATGACGCCGGACATGAAATCGTTCACCCGCAAGGCAAGCGAGACGATATCGTCCATTTCCTGCTGACTGGCCCAGCCGAACGCCATGATATATTCTTCGGGCACCAGCGGGTCGCCAAGAGAATCGTCTTTGTAGCTGAATTCGATAATCGGGCGGGGCAATTGCGTGCCCTCTTCGATTCCCAAACGTCTCGCCATTGATCCGGCGGCGTAATTACGCACGATCACCTCAAGCGGGATAATCTCTACAGCCCGGATCAGTTGCTCGCGCATATTCAGGCGCCGGATAAAATGGGTTGGCACCCCGATCGCGGCCAATCCGGTCATGAAAAACTCGCTCAGCCGGTTGTTTAGAACACCTTTGCCGTCGATCACGTCCCTCTTTTCACCGTTTCCGGCAGTGGCGTCATCTTTGAAATATTGCACCAGCGTTCCGGGCTCGGGGCCCTCGTAAAGGGTCTTGGCCTTACCTTCATACACCAGCTTGCGACGTGCCATGCTCTGCTCCACCAGTCGCGGCGGTGTCCCAAGGGCGGGGCACGCGTCAGCGCGCGACATAGGGCGCGTCATAAGCCAAGCCCCCCTTGCGGGCAAGCGTTCAGCGGGGCATATCTTAGGCAATGCCATTTCAAGCAAGAGGTCCAACCCATGTCCACCTTTGACGAACGCGAAAACGCTTTTGAAGCAAAGTTCGCCCATGATGCTGAAATGCAGTTCAAGGCCGATGCCCGCTGCAACAAACTTTTGGGCCTTTGGGCCGCCGAACTGTTGGGCAAATCAGGTGATGACGTCGAAGCCTATGTGCGCGAAGTGATCAAGTCCGACTTTGAAGAGGCCGGCCACGAGGATGTCTTTCGTAAGCTAACGGCCGATGTCGGCGACAAGGCAAACGAGGCCGCGATCCGCGCCAAAATGGCCGAGTGCATGGCGCAGGCCAAAACCCAACTGGTGCAAGAAATCTAGAACTTTTATAAACTTGCGCGGTTATGCGCGGGTCTTATGGGAAAATCAGCAGCGCGGCGGGCATATCCCGTCGCGCTGTTTTTATTGCGGGCCACTTAACCTGACGTTCACGGCACACCCTTAGGGCTGATTGGATTGCCGGCGTTTTCGGCGCCGTCCAAGCAGGGATAATATGCCGCCCCATTCGCAGGTTACTTCAACGCCCCACCCGCACCTAATTGGTGTCCGACGGCTCGCCCTATTGGGGCGATTGCTGCCGCTGGCGGCGCTGGTTTTCTTTGGCATGTTGTTGTTGCGCCGGATCGACGGGATCAACATGGCCCATCTATGGACCGCAGTTGCAGCCACCACGCCAAGCCAATGGGCGCTGTCGGCAGTGGCCACCTGCGCCAGTTTCGTCGCTGTCGGACAATATGACGCGGGAGTGCATCGGATGTTGGGCACGGACGTTGCACCGATAGATGCGCGCCGCGCAGGCATACGTGCAATCGCGGTTGGTCAAATGCTTGGCTTTGGCAGCCTGACAGGCGCGCTTGTCCGCTGGCGCTGTTTGCCGCGCATCGAGCTGTGGCGAGCGACGCAGATTTCGGTGCTCGTCAGTCTGTCGTTTCTGGCCGCTTGGGCCGTGATTGCCGCCGCGATGGTTGCGGTTACGGGCCTGCCCCTACCAGGCACGATGATGCAAACCATATCGGGTGCGGCTGCACTGATGGCGATTGCGGTTACAGCTACGTTTTTCATGCTTCGTAAAACGGGCGCGCGCACCGGGTTTGGCGATCTGGGGGCCATGTTGTTCTGGTGCCTGATTGATACCAGCTGCGCCGCACTCGCGTTGTTTGTGCTGTTTCCAGCCGGGATCGCTCCCCCGGCTGCGCTGTTCTTTACGGCCTATCTTCTCGCACTTGGGGCGGGGCTTTTGTCCAACGCGCCAGGTGGCATTGGTGCGTTCGATCTTACGCTGCTGTCCTGTCTGCCGATGGTAGATGATGCCACGCTCTTGGCGACGGTGGTCGCGTTTCGCATTATCTATTATGGCCTGCCTGCCGTACTTGCATTTGCAACGCTATTGCGACCTGTGCGTGGACCTGCGCCCTGCGCCATGGCCCCATTACGCGGCATGGATCTTGTGCGCGGCTTGAACACCGCGCCGCATCCTGAATGGGCCCTATCACGGCAAGGCGCAACCATCTGGGGCCATCGCGGCAATGGCTGGATGATCCAGAACATCACCGGACATGCTTGCGCGATCGGCCCCGCATGGGGCATTGCATCACACCGTGATGTCGCCCAGATTGCGCGACATGTTGGGCGGCGGCCGGTCCTATATAAATGCGATGCACGGGTGGCGTGCCAGGCACAACACGATGGTTGGAAGGCCCTGCGAACCGGGGCCGAGGCCCTGATTACGCCTGCCATATGGGCGCTTGAGGGACCACAACACCGTCAATTGCGCCGCAAACTGCGCCACGCCGAAAAGTCAGGAATCAGCATCACCCAAACACCCGTTTTGCCGATCACCGCCTTGCGCCAGATCGCCCAAGACTGGGCCGCACAACACGGCGGTGAAAACGGCATTTCAATGGGCCGGTTTGATCCGCACGAACTGGCGCGCCAGCAGGTTTTCTTGGCGCAACGTGACGGACAAACCATTGCTTTTGTTACGTTTCGCGCCAGCACAGAGGTATGGTCGCTCGACCTGATGCGCCATAGCGGCGACCTGCCCGACGGAACCATGCACAGTCTGATCATCGCCGCCATTCACGGCGCGAGGCGTTCCGGTATTTCGTCGCTCAGCCTTGCTGCGGCGCCACTGGGATTGCCTGTGGGATTGCCTGGCCGCCTGACACGTCGCGCGCAGGGGCTGACCCGCTTCAAGCAAAGCTTCGCACCACGCTGGGTGCCGCTTTACCTTTGTGCGCCGTCATGGCCGGCCGTCCTGCGCGCAGCTTTGACGCTGACCTATGCGATCCATCACCCCCCACCGCTCCACCGCGTGCAGTCGCTGGGCTATCGCTATCAAGACAACCGAGCGGAAAATACAATTGAAAACCACCGCCACGCGTGTCATGGCCATGATGCAATTCTTCCCGGATGGGGATCACCCCCACCTTAGCTGACAGGCCTATACCATGACAAATGCTCTCTCACGATTGCTTGAAACTCGCGACTGGCTTTTGGCCGATGGGGCGACGGGCACGAACCTGTTTAACATGGGGCTGATGTCGGGGGATGCGCCCGAAATGTGGAATGAAGAACACCCCGACCGTATTACTGCATTGTATAAGGGTGCCGTGGACGCGGGAAGCGACATCTTCCTTACCAACAGCTTTGGCGGCAATGCCTCGCGACTTAAACTGCACAACGCCGAAGGGCGCGTGCATGACCTGAACCGCATGGCCGCCGAAATTGGCCGTGAGGTTGCCGATAAAGCAGGGCGTCCAGTCGTCGTCGCCGGTTCGGTTGGCCCAACTGGCGAGATCATGTCGCCAATGGGCACGCTCACCCACGAACGTGCGGTTGAAATGTTTCACGAACAAGCCGAGGGCCTTAAAGCGGGCGGCGCAGATGTCCTTTGGGTCGAAACCATCAGTGCCGCCGAAGAATTCATCGCCGCGAGCGAAGCCTTTGCCCTTGCCGATATGCCATGGTGCGGCACGATGAGCTTTGACACTGCCGGACGCACGATGATGGGGCTGACCAGCGCCGAAATGGTGAAAATGGTCAACAAGCTGACGCATAAACCTCTCGGCTTCGGGGCCAACTGTGGCACCGGCGCGTCCGATCTGATGCGCACGATTCTGGGCTTTGCCGCCGTCGGGCCCGAACAGCCGATTATTGCCAAAGGCAACGCCGGCATCCCGAAATATCACGACGGACACATCCATTACGACGGAACACCTGACCTAATGGCCGATTACGCCGTGCTGGCGCGCGATGCAGGTGCGACAATCATCGGTGGATGCTGTGGCACCATGCCAGAACACCTCAGCGCAATGCGCAAAGCGCTGGAAACACGTCCAAACGGGCCGCGTCCGACGCTTGATCAAATCACCGAAAAACTGGGCGCGTTTTCCTCGGCCTCCGATGGCACGGATGGTGCAGGCCCGGTGCGTGCGCCGCGTCGCGGACGCCGCCGCAGCTAAAACAGTTTCAACTGGTCCCCTGCTTTTGGCGGCACCGCGAATAGATCCTTGCGCAGCGGGGCAAGCTTGCGATCCAAACCCAGCCGCGCCGTCGCCAGTTTCACACGCGCGCGCAACAGTGCTGCCCATTCGCCCTGCCCCGTCATGCGCGTGCCAAATGCCGGATCGTATGTCTTGCCCCCATGCAGGTCACGCACACGACCCATAATGCGCGCCGCGCGGTTGGGGAAATGTGCCTGCACCCAATCCTCAAACAGCGGCGCCACCTCGCGCGGGAGGCGCAGCACTATCGAACTGGCCGCCACCGCCCCCGCATCAGCGCAGGCCTGCAAGATCGCCTCAACTTCGTGATCCGTCAGCCCCGGCACGACGGGCGACACCATCGCACGCACCGGAATGCCCGCATCAGATAACCGCGCGATCGCCTGCAATCGCCGTTTGGGCGCTGGCACGCGCGGCTCCATTGCGCGCGAAACCGCCGCATCCAAAGTCGTCACCGAAATGCCGACCCGCAGCAGCCCTTTGGCCGCCATCGGCGCAAGGATATCAATGTCACGCTCGATCAGAACGCCCTTGGTGATGATCGCAACGGGGTGGTGAAATTCAGCCAAGACCTCCAACAGACCCCGCATGATTTTACGCTCCTTTTCAATCGGTTGATAAGGGTCCGTATAGGTTCCGATCGCCAACGTATCCGGCACATAGCTTTTGCGAGACAGCTCAACACGCAGCAGGTCTGGCGCCTTGGGCCGTGCCACCAAGCGCGTTTCAAAATCAAGCCCCGGCGACATGCCCAGATAGGCGTGACCAGGGCGTGCATAGCAGTAGATGCAGCCATGTTCGCAACCACGATAGGGGTTCACTGATCGGTCAAACGACAAATCGGGCGAGGTATTGCGCGAGATCACCCGGCGCGGCACCTCATCGCGTACTTGGGTGCGCAGGGGCGGCAGGTCATCCTCGCGCAGCCAGCCGTCATCCACAGCCACACGCGCATAGGGTTCGAACCGGTTGGTCCTATTGCTTTGGGCCGCGCGCCCAAGGGCGGCCCCATGCAGCGGTGGTGGGTCATTTGGCATGAGGCTAAATTAGAACATAAAGCGAACAAATGAAAGGCCTGCATCATGATCCTACGCAATTTTCATTTGCCATATGGTCGGTTGCAGGTCAGGCAGTGTCGCAATCGGTTCAGCCAGTTGCGACGTTTCGGCGCAAATCTGATCATTAAGAAACACTCACGCGGGAGCGGCATATGTCTGACGCAGACGACATCATCCTAAGCGAATTGAACGACGAAGACCTCGTCGCGCAGATGTTCGACGACCTTTACGATGGCCTTAAGGAAGAAATTGAAGAAGCCGTGATTATCCTTTTGTCGCGCGGTTGGGCCCCCTACCGCGTCCTGACCGAAGCGCTGGTTGGTGGCATGACAATCGTTGGCCACGATTTCCGAGACGGCATTCTGTTCGTCCCCGAAGTGCTGCTGGCCGCAAACGCCATGAAGGGCGGGATGTTCATCCTCAAGCCGCTATTGGCTGAAACTGGCGCACCGCGCGTCGGCAAAATGGTGATCGGCACCGTCAAAGGCGACATCCACGACATCGGCAAAAACCTTGTTGGCATGATGATGGAAGGAGCTGGCTTCGAGGTCGTGGACCTTGGAATCAACAACGCCGTCGAAGCCTATCTGGAAGCGCTTGCCACCGAGGATGCCGACATTCTTGGCATGTCTGCCCTGCTGACAACGACGATGCCCTATATGAAAGTCGTGATCGACACCATGGTCGAAAAGGGCATCCGCGATGACTTCATTGTTCTGGTGGGCGGCGCCCCCCTGAACGAAGAATTTGGCAAAGCCATTGGCGCCGATGCCTATTGTCGTGATGCGGCCGTAGCAGTTGAAACCGCCAAAACCTTTATGGCGCGCAAGCATAACCAAGGCGCAAGCGCCTAAGATATTTGAACTATTTCGCCAAATGGCCTCGCGTCACATGATGGCGCGGGGCCTTTCTCTTGAAGGGGTAGATCATGCAACCGGGCGACGATGGCTTAATCACAACAGGCCTTGCCGCCAAAGGCGACGGGCGCGTGCTTCTGCTGGCCTGTGGTGCGCTGGCGCATGAAATTCTGGCGCTGAAATCGCTTAATGGCTGGGACCACCTCGATCTGCACTGCCTGCCCGCGATCCTGCACAATCACCCCGAACGGATCACGCCCGCTGTCACCGATGCCGTCGCAAAATACCGTGACGCCTATGCCGATATTTTCGTAGTCTACGCCGATTGCGGCACCGGCGGGCAACTATTGAACAAGTGTAAGGAACTTGGTGTGGAAATGGTAAAGGGCCCGCATTGCTATTCGTTCTTTGAAGGCAATGACGCTTTTTCCGCCCGCGACGAGATCACCGCTTTCTACCTGACGGACTTCCTCGTGCGCCAGTTCGATGCCTTTGTGTGGAAACCGCTTGGCCTTGATCGCCATCCTGACTTGCGCGACATGTATTTCGGCAATTACGAAACGCTGGTCTATCAGGCCCAAACTGATGATCCGGCACTCACGACCAAAGCCAAGGACTGCGCCGCCCGACTTGGCCTTACATTCGAACGTCGCGCCACAGGTTACGGCGATCTGGCCACCACACTCGCCACGATCCCGCGGACATAATTCTTCTGTTTAGAAATACTCTGGGGCGCGACTGTTAATGCGCCATTGGTCCGAGCGACAATGGCGGCGGGGCAGCGCCCCTCGTCAAAACGTCACGCCTGCGCAGCAGTCATTTGAATGCATTCAATCATCGCCCGCACCCCATTGGACCGCTGCGCCGACAGATGGTCATTCAACCCCAACCGCCCCAGTTCAGCATGGGCATCAATCGCGGCGATCTCGCCGGCTGGGACGTCATTATAAAGTGCTGCCAGCACGGCAATCAACCCGCGCACAATCATCGCATCGCTGTCACCACGAAACGAAAACACACCGTCCGCGATCTTTGGCAGCAGCCAAACCTGCGACGCGCAGCCATCCACTTTTGTCGCGGGCACTTTAAATGCGTCTTCCAAGGGCTCCAATGCGCGGCCCAAATCGATAACATGGCGATAACGATCTTCCCAATCATCAAAGAATTCAAACGTTTGTGCAATTTCTTCAAAGGCTTCGGTGGCCATATCGCTCCCCTTTTCGCTCCCACCGATCTAGGCCGAGACGCCACCGAGGTCCAGAGCATGCTTTTCAAGCGCGCCCTGATGGGCTAGCAATTGGCAAAGCGAACAAAGGTCCACAACATGATCCGTCCCCTGCTCTTGTCTGCCGCCATCGCCGTCTCCCTTAGCGGATGCGCCCGAATTGCCGAATCTTCTCTCAATCCATTCAATTGGTTTGGCAGCAGTACCGCTGATGCGGCCACCACGGCCCCGGCCGAGATTCGCCCGCTGGTGCCCGAAGGCCGCCGCGTTCAAGTTGTCGAGGGACGCCAACTGGTGCAAAATATCGCCACGCTGCGCATTGATCGCGCCCCTGGCGGTGCGATCGTTCATTCTATAGGCATCGCCGCGACTCAAGGATATTTCAATGCGCAACTGGTGCTGGCAAGCATTGAGAACGGCGTCATGACGCTTGATTTTCGCGCTGAAGTTCCAGCAGGATTTCAGGCGGTTGGCAGCGAACGATCGCGCCAGATAAGCGCGGCTTACACGCTCACAACGCAAGAGCTTGCGGGGATAAGCACTGTCCGCGTGCAGGGCGCGCAGAACGCACGCAGCGCGCGACGCTAATCAGTCAAGATCAACAGCGATCACACTGCCATTCTTGGCAGCTAGCGCCACCTTGCCGTCGCACAAACGTAGCGCGTCATTGCCAAACACTTCTTTGCGCCAGCCGCGCATCGCCGCGACATCGCGCTGTCCGGCGGCGATCAGATCAAGGTCAGCGGCGCTAGCGATCAGCTTTTGCGCCACCCCCTCGCCTTCGGCCTTGGCCTTGAGCAGCACACGCAACAGGTCGGCCAGCGCAGGATTCACCTGTAATTTCTCGCGCGAGCGATCGGGCACGGGCATATCTTCGGGTTTCGTGTTTAACCCCACCTGCACAGCCGCCAAAATTCCTTCGGCTATTTCACCACGGCGCGCCTCCCGCAGCAGCAACCGCGACCCTCCAAGGTCTTGTTCGCTCGCCGGTTTGGTCGATGCAAGTTCGACCAATGCATCGTCCTTATAGACCCGCGTGCGCGGCACGTTACGCGATTGCGCATAGCCTTCGCGGAACCGCGCCAATTCACGCACAATCGCCAGAAACCTGCCCGAATTGGTCCGCGTCTTTATCCGCTCCCAAGCGCGCGACGGATCCGCGCGATAGGTCTCTGGTGCATTAAGAATCGCCATCTCTTCGGCGACCCATTTATGACGGTTCGATTTCGCCAATTCAGCCGACAGAAATTCGTAAACGCCGCGCAGGTGCGTGACATCGGCCAAAGCATAGGTTTTTTGCGCATCCGTCAGGGGTCGTCGTGACCAGTCAGTAAACCGCGAGGTTTTATCGACAGTCTCACGCACGATTTTGCGCACAAGGGTTTCATAACCCACCTGCTCACCAAAGCCGCAGACCATCGCTGCAACCTGCGTGTCAAACAGCGGTTCGGGGATAAGCCCTGCATCCACAAAAAAAATCTCAAGGTCTTGGCGTGCAGCGTGAAACACTTTGACGACGCCGTGATCGCGAAACAGGTCATAAAGCGGCGCAAGCGAGAGGCCATCGACCAGCGGGTCGATCAGCACCGCGTCATCTTTGCCGTCACCAGCAAAGGCAACCTGAATCAGGCACAATTTGGAATAATAAGTGCGTTCGCGCAGAAATTCTGTATCGACCGTCACATAAGGATATGCAGCAGCCCGCTTGCAAAATTCTGCAAGATCTTCGGTTGTGGTAATCGTCTTCATATCGCGCGTTCCGCCTGTGATTTTCCAAGTGATAGGCCAAGCCCCCGCCAAAGGAAAGGGCGTCAACCCAGCATCACCGGCGTGGCGTCACCGCTGGCAAAACGACGCAGGACCGCCACATAAAGCGCGTGTTCCAGCGGGAGGAGCTTTGTGGCAAGGCTCGCGGACGTATCACCATCCTGCAACGCCATATGCGCCTGCCCAAGGATCGGGCCATCATCCAAGGCCGCCGTGACCTGATGTACGGTGCAGCCATGGTCTGTGTCGCCCGCCGCCAGTGCGCGCGTATGGGTGTGCAGCCCTTTGTATTTTGGCAGCAAAGACGGGTGGATATTCAGCATCCGCCCCTCCCATTTGGCCGCAAAGTCCGGCGTCAGAATGCGCATGAACCCCGCTAGGCAAATGATATCAGGTACCGCTTGGATCAGGCGCTTGTGCAGAGCATCTTCAAACGCGGCGCGATCTTTGCCGAAACGTTTGTGATCAATCGCATCCGCTGTGATCCCCAAGTCGCGCGCTTTGGCTAACCCACCCGCGTTTGGGTCATTTGACAGCACCAAAACCGGCCGCGCCGGATGATCCCCCACCATGGACTGCGCCAGGGCGACCATGTTCGAGCCACCACCCGAAATCAGGATGGCGACCCGTTTTGTCACAGCAACGTGCCGGAGTAGGCCACGCCTGCCGTATCGGTCACATGGCCCATACGGTAGACCTTTTCACCTGACGCTTGCAGCAGAGCAACCAGTGCGTCAGCCTGATCAGGAGCGACCACCAGCATCATCCCCACACCGCTGTTGAAGGTCTTGAGAATCTCGCGCGCATCCATGCCGCCCTGATCGGCCAACCACGCAAACACGGGTGGCAGCGTCCAACTGTCCAGATCAATCGTCGCGCCCATGCCGTCGGGCAACACCCGCGGTAGGTTTTCGGTCAACCCGCCACCCGTAATATGGGCAAGCGCGTGCACGCCTCCTGCCCGCACCGCCGCGAGCGTCTGTTTCACATAAATCCGCGTTGGCGTCAGCAATGCAGCGCCCAAAGTTTCGTCGCTCCACGGACAGGCATCAGCCCACGCAAGGCCCGAGCGATCCACCACGCGGCGCACAAGACTATAACCGTTGGAATGCACCCCGTCGCTTGCCAGCCCTAGCAGCACATCACCAACCGCCACATCGCGTGGCAAGTCCGTGCCGCGCTCCATCGCACCAACGGCAAAGCCTGCAAGGTCAAAATCACCTGCCGGATACATGCCGGGCATTTCAGCGGTTTCGCCGCCAATCAGTGCACAACCAGACCGCTCGCAGCCGGTCGCGATGCCTTCGATAATGCGCGCGGCCTGATCAAGATCAAGCTTACCCGTGGCGAAATAATCAAGGAAAAACAATGGCTCGGCACCTTGGCAGACCAGATCGTTGACGCACATCGCCACCAGATCAATCCCCACACCATCGACATTTCCCGTATCAATCGCGATGCGCAGCTTAGTGCCAACCCCGTCCGTGGCCGCAACCAGAATAGGGTCAACAAACCCCGCGCCTTTCAGGTCAAACAGCGCGCCAAAGCCACCAAGCCCCGACATTGTGCCAGATCGTTGCGTGCGCTTGGCGGCCGGTTTGATGCGATCTACCAGCGCATTGCCTGCGTCGATATCAACACCCGCATCCGCGTAAGTCAGCCCATTCTTGCCGTGATCCGCAGCCATGTCGTTCCCCTTGATACATGTTGCGCAGGCGATACCGCTTTTGGCGGCGTCGGGCAACCGTCACGCTTGACGCGGCGGCGCGGGCCTGAAATTCTATCGCTATGGAACACTTACGCGAATATCTGACAGGTTTTTTTGGGCTGCAAGGGATTTTGTCGCCAGTCTATATCCTGTCGTTTGTTCTGATCGGCTGGGGCGTGTTCAAATGGAAGCGGATTGGCGGCGGGTTCTGGGCGTTTCTGCTGCCCAAGGACGTATGGTCCCACCACTCCACGCGCACCGACATTAGCCTGCTTTTGATCGGGCAAAGCATGATCTTCTTCAAGCTTGCTGCGCGGTTTGCGGCGGTACCGGTTATCGCCGCTTGGGTCGCGCAAAACATACCGGGACCAGTGTTTGATCAGGCGCAGATTTCGCCGATCGTAATGGCCCTGCTTATGTTCGTGATTTATGACTTTTCAATTTACTGGATCCACCGCGCGAATCACAGCCTGCGCACGCTTTGGCCCTTGCATGCAGTGCATCACAGTGCTGCGGTATTGACCCCGCTCACGTCGTTTCGTGCTCATCCGTTAGGCAGTCTTGTCACGATATCGCTTAACACGGTCATTTTTGGCACGATATTCGGGCTGTTGATTGGTGCCGTCAATCCACAGCCGTCTGTGGCTGAAATTGCCGGCGCGAATGCCTTTGTTGTGGCGATCAACCTGCTGGTAACGAATTTCCACCATTCGCATATCTGGATCAGCTTTGGGCCTGTGGTCGAACGGATCTTGATTTCACCAGCGCAGCATCAAGTGCATCACTCGACCAACCCTTTGCATTTAAACAAGAATTTCGGCCAATCCCTTGCGATTTGGGATTGGATATTTGGATCGCTTTATCTGATCCGCAAGGACGAAAAGGTGACGTTCGGGTTGGATAGCCCCACCGACGCGCCCTTGATGACGCAGCGATTGGGGCCGATCCTTTTGACACCATTGCGCCGGATGCTGTTTCCAACGTCCTGAACGCACTTAGAACTTCATGATAATGTCGTCATCTTGGTCAGCGCTATTGCGCGGCGCGGTGTTGCGCGTGGTTGAGGGCCGTGCACCATTTACCAGAAATAACGCACCAATAACCAACAACACGATCAGCGCACCGCTTCCGTCACCGCCAGATGATACGGAGGGCGAAGGTGACCAGTTCATTCCAGCAAACGATGCGCTCGCCGTGGTGATAAACGTCGCGCAAGTCAAAATTAATCTCATAGTAATTTGCCCTTTCAGAACAATCAAAGTTGTGGCTACGTTGTTAACAGAAACTGCCAATCTTCCAAGAAAATCTTATCCGCGTCTTGACCACCCCGCGCGCCGTGATACGACACGCACGGGGGGCCTGTAGCTCAACTGGTTAGAGCAGAGCGCTCATAACGCTTTGGTTGCGGGTTCAAGTCCTGCCGGGCCTACCA
>ERZ888423.1416-NODE-1416-length-20665-cov-7.237021_pt1 | contig 20665 bp, 15 predicted proteins | sample MGYA00520523_ERZ888423 | MGnify/ENA primary metagenome ERZ888423 (study PRJEB32303, sample SAMEA104408611) | aquatic metagenome | biome: Brackish water; feature: Pelagic; material: water | place: Baltic Sea | collected 2014-06-08T10:24:00 | depth 30,27 m ...
TCGTTGTCCGTGTCGCAAACAACGTAAGTGTCTATAGCACCAGGAACGGGGGGAGCATTCACAATTATTGGAATTTGAACCACATCAAAACAATTCAAATCGTCAAAATTGACCAGTCGCGCAAAAATGGTCTCCCCAGGAACCGGAACATTGTAAGGAACTGGCAGCGCATTAGCACCAGTGGTGGCCTCCACAGGGTCATTGTGGTAAGTAATTAAATAGTCCGCGGCAGGTTCACCATCTAAAACTTCTGAGTCAAAAGTAAGCGGCAAATCTATAGCAGTAAAACCGTCTCCGTCATTATCGCAAACTTCTATGCCCTCAGGCTGACCCGCCTGAACCCGGGTGAAGAAAATTTTAAAGGTATCAATAGCAAAACAGCCTTCCGGGCTTTCGACTCTGGCGTATATGGTTTGTGGAGAAGGTTGACTGATAAAATAGCCTGTAGGGACTAAAATCACATTAGTGTCATCTTGCGCATCTTGGAGTGTTTCGTAATACTTAACAAAGAACAACGCAGGATCCTGGCCACCAAGTAAGTCATCGTCATTCTCGGTGAGATCAAAACTTCCGGCTGTCGCCCCATCGTCACACAAGAACAAATCTGCCGGAGGAAAAGCATCTGGAGGCAAATTAAAAGTAACTTCGATATCATCCGTTATAAAACACGGGCCTTCAAACCCTTCAACCGTGTAAACACCGTTGAGACCAACAGTAATCGAAGGGTTAGTCGCTCCTGGTATAATATTGCCATCCTTATACCACTGCCAAGTAAAGTCTGGAGAAGACACCCCTGTGTCGAGGGTCACCGTTAGACCGGCACAACTCTCTACATCAGGACCAATGGAGAATGGTTGGGTCGTATCGATAAAGAGTCTATTTTCATTATTTGTTTCATCAATTTCCAATATGGAGTTCGCTGGATCCACAATCATGACCAAATCAAATTGCGGTGGAGTCCCGACGATACTTAAGATGGTATTTCCAGATTCTTGCCCTCCAATCGGGATGTCGTTTACCGTAAATACGGTATCGAGGTAGTTCAATGGACCACCACCAACATTCTGCCAATAAAAATCAACACGAGTCCCTGCCGAAAGAGGACTTGTTGACGGTAAATTGTAGACCGTATAATCAATGAAGAGATTTTGACCATTATCACAGACAACATCCAAATCATCAATAGTACACGCAGCATCTGGAATTTCCGAATTTACACTGGTAATAACGTTATTCACCAAAACTAAATCCTGCCCAGAGGTCAATTGAATATCAATTTGGGTATCACCAGGCTGCACAATTCCTTGTAAATCATATACATCTAAATCCATATTCCATAAAGTGGATGAATTTGTATATGAGTTGGTCCCATTAAAAGCGTTATCTCCCGGGTTAAGTGGCGGATTATCAATTAAATTCCCATTTATCGTTAACGTCTCCTGAACCGCTATAGAGGCATCTCCTTCCCAAGCTAAAAATCCAATTTTCGCTAAATCGTCAGTGGCGACATCAATTCCTGTTAAGGTGATGTCCAAATTTGGATTTGATCCACTCACATAATCAAAACCTTCAAAAATACTGATCTGATTTTGGGGTAGTGTAGGCTCACCAAAAATGATATAGATCATCCATCCCCCATAGTTCGTACTGTTACCACAAGGTATGGTTCCGAGGTAATCCGAAAATGTATACACGCCATTACCTATAGCTCCAACGAGGTTCGTCACATCAGCATAATGCGTATTATACAAGCCAAAATTATTGTTAATACTATAGGTTCTTTGGGCAATTACGGTGTTTCCGTTTAGGGAGACTGTGTCATCTGCAGGGCCAGACGCAGACCAATACATATGCGCTTGAAAAAACGTCTCGTTCGGTTGAAGGTTCAGCGTAGCAGAACTCTGAGGCAATAACTCACAAGGGTTCGGGTTTGCCGAGACATTTAAAGTATTCCCAATAGCGGTAAAATCATATTTTCCCACAATTTGGGGCACCACACGGGTCAGCGGAACTTGTCCGATTAACACTGTTGTAAAAAGAAGGAAAACGAAGTGTAGAATTTGTTTCATTCAAGCAGAAAATAAGGGGTACAAAATAATCATATTTTACCATAACCAATGGAATAAACGTGTTAAATCCCGAAGTATTTTCCAAGTGAGCAATGAGATACGTATCTTTGCCCCGTAAAAGAAAAAAAATTACCGCATACACCTTTTATGGATTTAGAAAAACAATTGCAAGAAATCGAAGCCTTCGGCAATGATCATGTGGGAACTTCAAGCCGCACGCCGCTGCGCCCTGATGCCTTTGAAATAGGGGATCAAGAAAAAATGGACCGTATTGAAAAAGATGTCCAAAATATTCTCCAAACCTTGGGTATGGATTTAACGGACGACAGTCTAAAAGGAACGCCAAAGCGCGTTGCAAAAATGTTCGTTAAAGAAATATTTGCCGGATTGCACCCAGATAATAAGCCAAAAGCCTCCACTTTTGAAAATAAGTATAAGTACGGAGAAATGCTCGTTGAAAAAAACATTACCCTGTATTCTACTTGTGAACATCACTTATTACCCATCGTTGGTAGAGCGCACATCGCCTACATTTCCAATGGTACTGTCGTTGGTCTTTCAAAAATGAATAGAGTCGTCGATTACTTTGCAAAAAGGCCACAAGTTCAAGAGCGGCTTACCATGCAAATTGTTCAGGAATTGCAAAAAATATTGAACACGGACGATGTCGCATGCGTTATCGACGCCAAACATTTGTGCGTTAATTCCCGTGGAATTCGAGATATTGACAGTTCCACCGTAACCAGTGAATTTGGCGGTCAATTTAAAAATCACAAGGTTAAAAGAGAGTTTTTAGATTACATTAAACTCAACACTTCATTTTAACATCGATTTATTTATCCGCGATGACATTGCCTAAACCAGAACATCGTAAGCTTTCTATTTATAATTCCTTAACAAAGGAAAAGGAATTATTTACGCCATTGGTTCCCGAATTTGTAGGCATGTATGTCTGTGGACCAACGGTTTACAACTACGTTCATCTTGGAAATTGCCGTACATTTCTATCATTTGATTTAATTTATCGATATTTCAAACACCTGGGGTACAAAGTGCGTTATGTACGCAATATCACTGATGCTGGGCACCTTGAAAACGACGCAGACTCAGGCGAAGATCGCATTGCAAAAAAAGCGCGCATTGAGGCCATTGAACCGATGGAAGTCGTGCAAAGATACACGGTTGATTTTCATGAAATCATGAGCGCATTTAATGCCCTGCCACCGGATATCGAGCCCACGGCAACAGGACATATTATTGAGCAAATTCAGATTATTCAAAAAATCTTGGGCGCTGGCTATGCTTACGAAAAAAATGGCTCAGTCTATTTTGATGTTTTGAAATTTAATGAAGATCAACAATACGGGAAGCTCAGTGGACGCAAGATCGAGGATATGATTGCCAATACCCGAGAATTGACCGCTCAAAGCGAGAAAAAGAATCCGCAAGATTTTGCCTTATGGAAAAAGGCAGAACCACAACATATCATGCGTTGGCCCTCTCCTTGGGGTGACGGGTTTCCAGGATGGCATTTGGAATGTACCGCCATGAGTACAAAGTACTTGGGAGAGACCTTTGATGTTCACGGAGGTGGGATGGACTTAAAATTCCCACACCACGAGTGTGAAATTGCTCAGGCCGAGGCCTGCAATAAGACCGCACCTGTTCGCTACTGGATGCATGCCAATATGCTGACCCTGAATGGCAAGAAAATGGCAAAGTCAACAGGGAATAATATTTTACCAAGAGAACTTTTCTCTGGGAATAACGCCATAATGAGTCAACCGATTCGTCCGGCCGTGGCTAAATTCTTTATGTATCAGGCCCATTATCGCAGTATACTCGATTTTTCTGACCAAGCAATTTTGGCCAGTGAAAAAGGGTATCAAAGGCTTATGGAGGCTGTGAATACACTGGAGTCTATTGAAGCGTCCGATTCTTCTGATTTCGCAATAGCTCCTTGGGTTGATTCGTGTTATGCGGCCATGAACGATGACTTTAACAGCCCGATTCTGATTGCACAACTTTTTGAAGCGACCAAATGGATTAATCAACTTAATGAGGGGGGCGCTAAAATAACCCAAGAGGATCTTGAGCTGTTAAGAGCCACAATACACAGTTTTGTTTATGATGTTTTAGGGTTACCCAAGGAGATGGAAGGACAAAATAATGGGCAACAACAACTTGAAGCTGCTGTAAATTTACTTATCGACTTGCGGAATCAGGCCCGCGCCAACAAAGATTTTGCAACCAGTGATGCGATTAGAGACCGACTGCAAGAAGCCGGGATTCAACTCAAAGATGGCAAAGAAGGCAGCAGTTTTAGTCTGAGATAATTTTTTTAAATCAGTCTTTTGTCTCTACTCGCGAAACCTTTAATTCTGCTGATCAAGTTTTATCAAAACGTTATTTCTCCGTTCACACCCTCTACCTGTCGGTTCAACCCCACTTGCTCTCATTACAGTATAGAGGCCCTCAAGAAACACGGTGCATTGCACGGAAGTTGGCTCGCCATTAAGCGTATTGCACGATGTCATCCCTGGGGCGGCTCTGGGCACGATCCTGTGCCATAAATCTGTGGCATACGCAGGCTTTTTTTTATCTTTACCTCAAACAAATCATATGCTACCCGCTTTAGGTATTTATTGGGCCCCCTCAGAGGGCATAAATCTTGGATTTTATACAATTCAATACTACAGTTTGATGTTCGTATTGGCCTTTTCGCTAGGTTGGTATCTGATGAAAAAAATATTTATCCGTGAGGGGGTTGCCCTCGAAAAATTAGACAGCCTATTTATGTACATGGTTTTAGCAATCCTTATTGGAGCGCGCCTGGGTCATGTCATTTTTTATCAACCCGAACTCTTTCACCAGGATTTCTTTTCGGTGTTTTTACCCTTCAAGTTCAAAGGCGGTTTTGCTTTCACCGGATTTCGAGGATTAGCCTCTCATGGGGCCGCTATAGGAATCATTATCGCGATGTATCTCTATCAAAAAAACGTGCTAAAAGAGTCCTTGCTTTGGCTTTTTGACCGAATTGTTATTCCCGTTGCCTCTGGGGCCGTATTGGTCCGTATTGGAAATTTTATGAATTCAGAAATCGTTGGACATCCCACAGGGACTGATTTTGGCGTTATTTTTGCGAATAACGGAGAGGATTTCGCCCGCCACCCCGCACAGTTATATGAGTCTTTTGGTTATGTCTTTGTCTTTGTAATCTTGTATTGGACCTACTGGTATACCCAAAAAAGATTACAACAGGGCTACCTATTTGGGTTGTTTTTAGTGCTGCTTTGGTCGGTACGCTTTATCGTTGAATTTTATAAGAAAAGCCAGGGAGGATTTGAAACTTCGCTAGGGAATTTACTCAGCACTGGGCAGTGGCTCAGCATTCCATTTATCATAGCAGGGGTAATACTCCTATTGCGCGCGAAAAAAAATTCCGCCGTATGAAAAGAAGAATAAGAAAATTTATCGCTCTAGGCCTTATGGCCCTGGTAGGCATTACGGGCTGTAAAAACGAAAAAAATGAAAAGGTCCTGACTCGAGAGATTCCCTTTACCAAAGAAGGTACATTAAGCCTGGTGCGCTCGACCAATGATTCACTTATCGCCACTTTGGATATCGAAATCGCTGAAGGTGAATATGAAACTGCCACTGGACTTATGTATCGGAATTCTATGGAGGAAAATCAAGCGATGCTCTTCATTTTTGATCGAGAATCACCGCTGAGTTTTTACATGAAAAACACTCAATTTCCCATAGACATCATATACCTGGATAAAGACTTAAAAATTGTAGAGGTTTATCGTGATGCCAAGCCATTTGACCCTACCCCACTGCCTTCAAGGCGTCCAGCAAAATACGTTCTTGAAGTGAATGCTGGATTAGTCGCCCGCTGGAAATTACTCCCTGTAGACCGGGCAGAGTTTTCACGCATAAATAACTAAAAAACCCCGCATTCTGCGGGGTTTTTTAGTTATGCTCTATACACTATTATTTGTATACTGAGTTTATGCTCTATTTCTCTTGATCTTCTTCCTCTTGTTTGTCACTCAAGTCAATACCGCGTTTTTTGACTGTATCAAAAAAGACAGGCGTTGCAATGAACAAAGACGAGTAGGTACCGACCATTACACCAACGATTAAGGCAAAAATCAATCCTCTAATTGATTCAGCCCCGAGCAAGAAAATAGTGAATAATACAATCAATGTGGTCAATGACGTATTTAATGTTCTACTCAAAGTGCTGTTAAGGGCACTGTCGATTATTTTATTCATTTTCCAACTGCTGTGTTCGTTGAAAAACTCACGAATTCGGTCAAAAACAACCACGGTATCGTTCAAGGAGTATCCAATTACGGTCAAAATCGCCGCAATAAATGACTGATCAATTTCCATATTAAATGGCATGAACTGATAGGTTAATGAGAACACACCCAGCACGATCAACACATCGTGGAATACTGCAGCAACGGCCCCCAGACTAAATTGCCATCTTCTAAAACGCAGCAATATATACAAGAATACAACCACTAACGATCCAAGAACTGCCAAAAATGAAGACGATTTAATATCGTCCGCGATTGTTGGTGAAACCTTGTAGTACTCCATTCTACCCGCAATCTTATTCTCTTGGTCAGCCACGAATTCTTCATAATCCATACCTTCTGGCAAGTAAGATTTCACGGCCTCGAATAACATCTGCTCAATTTCAACATCGACTTCAGCTCCAGTTTCTTCAACTTTATATTTGGTTGAAATTTTCAGCTGATTATTCCCTCCATAAGTCTTTGCTTCTGCACTTTCGAATACAGCGATCAAATCGTTTTGAACCTCTAAAGCGTTTACATCTCGATCAAAACGCACCGTATAAGTACGCCCCCCGACAAAGTCAATTCCTTGATTAAGTCCGTTCGTAAATAACGAACCTAGACTCACTAAAATGAGTACTGAAGAAAAGGCATAGGCCACTTTTCTCTTAGCCAAAAATTTAATCGCCACGTCACGGAACAAATTCTTGGTTATTGCTGTTGAACAGGTCAACGATTTACCATTATAGGTAAAGCGATCAATAAACAAACGCGTCACAAAAATTGCTGTGAATAAGGACGTACAGATACCGATCAACAATGTGGTTGCGAACCCTTGAATTGGTCCGGTTCCAAAGACCAGAAGAATAAGACCGGTTAATCCGGTCGTAATGTTCGCATCTAAAATAGACGATAATGCATTACTAAATCCGTCATTAATCGAGTCGCGCTGTGATTTTCCTTTGGCCAGTTCTTCACGAATCCGTTCAAATATAAGCACATTTGCATCTACGGACATACCAATCGTTAAAACGATCCCTGCAATTCCAGGAAGGGTCAACACGGCCCCTAAGCCCGCTAAAATACCAAAGATGAACAAGATGTTCACCACTAAAGCGACGTTGGCAAAGGCGCCTGCTTTACCGTAGTAAAGCATCATCCAAAGCAATACGATACTCAAGGCAATGATAAAGGAAAGGATACCACTATCGATGGCCTCTTTTCCAAGCGTTGGTCCAACAACTTCAGCTTGAATGATGTCCGCTGAAGCAGGAAGTTTACCAGCGCGCAAAACGTTAGCTAAATCTTGTGCTTCTGGTATGGTGAAATCACCAGTAATTTCACTGCGACCACCGGAAATTTTACCTGAACTCACTCCAGGTGCTGAATACACGACATTGTCAAGAACAACAGCGATCTGTGACTGATTGTTATAGGCATATTCGGTCATATCTTCCCAAATCTTTGCCCCAACACCATTCATTTGCATGGTAACAGAAACACGCCCCGCTTGAGTGTAAGACTGTTGTGCATCGACAATGACTCCACCACTGAGTTCAGGGGTATCTTCGCGGTTCCCTTTAATGGCATAAAGGCTCGTGATTTCTTCACCAATGGCTTCATTGTATTCAGGAATACTCCAAACAAATTTATAATAGCGTTGCTCGCCGCTTAGTAGAGCGCGTACTTGTGGCTCTTTTAAATATCCGTTGATTACAGCGGTATCTTTTAACGAAAAAGAGGCTAAACCTGGGTTACTCGCACGCACAGGTAAAATTCTGTTGAGCAAAGGGCGCTCAAGCAATGGATCATTCGTCTCTACGACATCCTCGCCACCGAGCAAGTCAGAAAGGTCTTCTTCTTCATTTTCCTCTTGAGTGGCCTCCTCTGTAGCTGGAGTACGTTGGGCTAAAAGATCTTTTAATTTTGAATCGGCATCAAGTAAGAAAGAGGTAATGCTTTCTTCTTTAACCACTTCCCAAAATTCAAGCTGTGCCGTACTTTGCAATAATTTCTTAACCCGCTCCACATCTTTTGCCCCAGGTAATTCAACGAGAATACGTCCCGAATTTCCTAATCGCTGCAAGTTTGGTTGGGTGACCCCAAACTTATCAATACGCTTGCGCAATACCTCAAATGCAGAAGCAATCGACTCGTCCACTTTACGTGCAATGACCGACTTGACTTCATCATTGGTCATTCCACTAATGATTTGGTCCTCTAAACCTTTATTGAAAAAGATATCCGGTGAAGCTAAATTATTCTCGCCCGGTAATGCATCAAAAGCCTCGAAGAAAGACTCTAAATAGGTGCTTTGGGAAGATTTCTGTAGTTCGCTCGCATCGGCCAAAGCTTGATTGAATGCCGGGTCCTTAGTATTATTGGCTAAGCCTGCAAGAATGTCTTTTACGGAAACCTGAAGAATGACATTAATCCCTCCTTTTAGGTCCAATCCCTTATTCAACACCTTGTCCTTGGCTGTATTGTAATCGATACCAAAAAACTGTGGCTCCGCGGCAACAGAATCAATGTATCGCAATACTGCTTGTTGACGCTCATCAGATTGGGTTGCATCGTGACGCTCATTGGCATAAACTTGAGCGGCATCTTCCACTTGATTTGCGACAAATGTAAATGACAATTGGTACAAACTGACCAATCCGAACAGTATCGCAAAGACGGTTATTAATCCTTTATTTTGCATTCTATCTTGGTTTAGAGTATTTAAAAACGTGCAAATATAGTTTTTCAAAAAGGAAATGCCAATTATTTTGGCCCGAAAAAACTGCAAAAAAGGCCGCTAAATGCGGCCTTTTAATGAATTTAATATTGGCTCAAATTAAGCCAATAAATCGTTGGTTTTACGGACTCCTTCAGCACTCTCGGCGAGATGTGTTCGCTCTTTTTCATCAAGATCTAATTCAACGATTTTTTCAATTCCATTACGTCCAAGAATTACGGGAACCCCGATACAAATATCATCAAGTCCATATTCGCCAGACAAGAGCGCTGAACAGGGCATCATTTTCTTTTGATCGCAGGCGATGCTTTGAACCAAAGTAGAAACCGCGGCACCAGGAGCATACCAGGCGGACGTTCCTAATAATTTAGTTAAGGTAGCACCACCAACTTTAGTGGCCTCACGAACCTCATCAAGGCGCTCGATACTTAAAAATTCAGAAACGGGCACACTGCTTCGTGTTGCCAAGCGCGTCAATGGAATCATACCGGTATCACTGTGTCCCCCGATGACCATTCCGTCAATGTCACTTGAGGGCGCATCAAGAGCCTCAGCCAGACGATATTTAAATCGAGCGCTGTCCAGAGCCCCTCCCATACCAATAATGCGATTTTTAGGCAATCCTGTTACTTTGTGGGCCAAATAGGTCATCGTATCCATCGGATTGCTTACCACCACCAAAATCGTCTCAGGAGATTGCTCGATCAATGCCGCAGAAACATTTTGGACAATCCCTGCATTAATCCCAATGAGCTCCTCACGAGTCATCCCCGGTTTACGAGGAATACCGGAGGTAATTACACAAATATCACTTCCTGCCGTGGCTCGATAATCATTGGTAACCCCAGTGATCTTTGTATCAAAACCATTGAGTGTGGCTGTCTGCATCAAATCCATTGCTTTACCCTCGGCAAATCCTTCTTTAATGTCCAAAAGAACCACTTCACTTGCGAAATTCTTTATGGCGATATATTCAGCACAGCTCGCGCCCACTGCACCCGCACCTACAACAGTAATTTTCATTTTTTTTGTCTTTTAGGTTATTATTTGGCTTGTTTTATTGTTACCCCTAAGCTGAACCCTTTGAATTGGTCGCTTAACGGCGTGGCAAAATTATCAATAATAATATACTTAACCTAGCCTAAATGCCTTGAGTTCAACAGATATAAATCCCTATCGCACGCTTACAGAAATTCCAGTGGAGAAGGTGTTGTATTCCTGTATGGTTTAGGAGGCAAACAACTTAAATATGGCCAAATTCACGCGCATTCCGAGTCCAAAGCGAGGGCTATTCACATCGGCCTTAAACTGAAGTGGATTCGTGATGGTTTCATTTATTTGTCCCAAAGGAACTCCATTTCCATCCTCTAGGTCATAAGTCAGCGTATAATCTCCATTGAGCTCTAATCGACTTCCCCCGCGACCGTATCCCGCTGAAGCGTAAAATTCTAAGATGGCAAGGCTTACCGATCCTATAGCCTGAAAAGATAGAGTGTTCAAGGCAAATAGCCCTTCTCCATTGACCACAGAAACATCATCAAGATCATCTTCATCATCTATTTTATAAGTCACCTTAGTATTACTGTAGGCCACTAGGGCACTAAGACTAAACGGAGTTACAGAAAGTCCAGGAATGTATTGAGTCAAATCATGCTGAAGGCCCACTCCGTACATAAAATTTTTGACTTTGTCATTAACGCCAATATTGGGTAAAAAGCGAATTTTTAAATCGGTACTCGTAGGTAATCCTATCCCAAACTGAATCATGGGGGTTGCGACCCCTTTTAATGGGAAATCAGGACCAATTCCACCGGGCATTTGGAATTCAGCGACCTTAAACGTCCCGTCTCCCACAGGCACACGTACGTCAAAAAAAGTGCCGTCTGGATCATCACCAAGGACGGTTGAAACACTTTCAGTATCGCCTACTTGTGAGCGCACAAAATTGTACTCCGAGGCACGGAACAGAAAGTTTTTGTCATTGTTAGGCACTAAGGCCATATTGGCGCCAACAGTCACATCGAATCCCAGGACACTGTGGGTTTTACCAGTGGTATACCATCCTTCATTCATGCTGTACACCAGGCCTTTTAAGGCAGGTTCGATATAGTCTTGGGTAAGGCGTTCGGCGTCCTGTGCAGCCAAAAGAATACTTTCTAGTTCTTGAGATTGGGCAAAAGGGGCAGTAAATAAACTACAGAATAACAGAAGTCGTTTCATAATCGATTGGGGGGTTAAACTAAAAAATGTCTTGGTCAAGTTCGATTGAGATCTTTATGAGATTTCCTATGAATCTTTATCTTAAAATTATAAAAAAGCCCGCAAGAAATGCGGGCTTGTCCTATAAATTACGCATCAATATTGGCGTAAACAGCGTTTCGTTCAATGAAATCTCGACGCGGTGGCACTTCATCTCCCATCAGCATGGAGAAAATACGATCTGCTTCTGTTCCATTGTCAATAGTCACTTGACGCAGGGTCCGGAAGTCCGGATTCATGGTGGTATCCCATAGCTGCTCCGCATTCATCTCTCCAAGACCCTTGTAGCGCTGAATGCCGACACCGCCACCCCATTCCTCACTTAGAGCATCACGCTCCTTGTCATTCCATGCGTAAGCCTTTTTGGATCCCTTTTTGACCAGATACAAAGGCGGCGTAGCAATATAAACATGGCCACCTTTAATTAGCGCATGCATATAGCGGAAGAAAAAAGTCAAAATAAGCGTCGAAATGTGACTTCCATCGACATCGGCATCACACATAATTACAATTTTGTGATAGCGCAGTTTCTCAAGGTTGAGCGCTTTAGCATCTTCTTCCGTTCCAATGGTAACCCCTAGTGCCGTAAAGATGTTTTTGATTTCTTCATTTTCAAAAACCTTATGCTGCATGGCTTTTTCCACGTTTAAGATCTTACCGCGCAAAGGTAAAATGGCTTGAAAATTACGATCGCGTCCTTGCTTAGCGGTTCCCCCTGCAGAATCCCCCTCGACTAAAAACACCTCACACTTCTGCGGATCTTGTTCCGAACAATCAGAAAGCTTCCCAGGAAGTCCAGCGCCACCCATCACGGTTTTACGCTGTACCATTTCACGAGCCTTACGCGCCGCATGGCGTGCTTGTGCTGCTAAAATGACTTTTTGAACAATAGTCTTTGCATCGTTTGGGTGCTCTTCTAAGTAATTTTCGAGCATCTCGGAAACCGCTTGACTCACCGCTGCGGTTACATCACGGTTGCCTAGTTTAGTTTTAGTCTGACCCTCAAACTGTGGTTCAGCGACCTTAACAGAAATTATCGCTGTGAGCCCTTCGCGGAAGTCATCCCCAGAAATTTCAAATTTTAATTTATCTAAAAGGCCCGAAGCATCAGCATATTTCTTGAGGGTTGTGGTTAAACCACGGCGAAACCCAGACAAATGCGTTCCCCCTTCGTGGGTATTGATGTTGTTTACATAGGAATGCAAATTCTCATTAAAAGAGGTGTTGTAGACCATGGCCACTTCTACCGGAATATCGTTTTTTTCGCCTTCCATGGAAATAACCTCAGCGATCAAAGGCTCACGATTACCATCCAAAAACTTTATAAACTCTTTTAAACCTTCCACACTGTGAAACTTCTCGATCGGATGTGTTCCATCCTCTTCAGTGACACGTTTGTCTGTAAGATAGATCGTAATTCCCTTGTTTAAGTAAGACAATTCCCTAAGGCGACTGGCCAAAGTGTCGTAGTTGTATTCACGAGTTTGGGTAAAAATTTGCTCATCAGGCAAAAAAGTCACCATGGTGCCACGCTCAGTGGTCTCCCCAACGGTTTTTACCGGATATAGCGCTTTTCCGCGCTCATATTCTTGCTCCCAAATTTTACCCTCTCTATAAACGGTCGCTTTGAGTGAGACGGACAAGGCATTAACACAACTCACCCCAACACCGTGTAATCCACCGGAAACTTTGTACGAATCCTTGTCAAATTTACCACCCGCACCGATCTTGGTCATAACAACTTCCAAAGCGGAAACTCCCTCTTTCTTGTGCAAATCAACAGGAATCCCCCGGCCATTATCCTTAACCGATATTGAATTGTCTTCATTGATGGCTACATCAATCGTATCACAATGTCCCGCCAGGGCCTCATCGATGGAGTTATCCACCACTTCATAGACCAAGTGATGCAATCCGCGCACACCGATATCTCCGATATACATCGAAGGGCGCATACGCACGTGTTCCATACCCTCTAACGCCTGAATATTGTCGGCGCCATAATTGGCCTTGTTTACTTCTTCACTCATAAATTTTAGGTTGTTTTTTCCGACTAGAAAAATGTATTGTCAAATATAACCAAATACCCAGTGATTTCAATGGATAGCGCAGAATTTGACCCCTGAAGTTATCAACAAATTTTGTGAAAAAAAACCGGGTAAAACCAATAAAATTCCGCAGCCGAAATGAAGTGCCGGGGGCCCTTAATTAAGGCCCATTTTCAAAACGCATTGAAACATCGAAAGTTTAAAAAACTTCACTAAGGAATACTGAGATACTTGTGGGTCTGTAGAGATAAAATCCAATGCGTGTTCTGCATGACATAATCCACCATAAGGGGCATCATTTTTTCACGTTGACTCCATTCTGGTTGCAAATAAAGCTTACAGTTTTTGCCCACGTGACGGGCTTGTTCTTCAGCAAAAATAAAATCGTGTTTGTTGTGCACGATTACCTTGAGTTCATCAGCTTTTTCATAAACCTCTTCCAAGGGTAATTTATTCTTTTTTGGCGATAAACAGATCCAATCCCATTGGCCCGATAGAGGATAAGCGCCAGAAGTTTCTATATGGGTTTGCAATCCCGCTCTTTTCAACCCCTGCGTCAGTGGTTCCATGGGCCACATGAGGGGCTCTCCTCCTGTAACGACTATCGTCTTTGCATAATGCTGCGCTTGCTCAATGATCTTATCGATGGCTGAAGGTGGATGAATGTCAGGGTTCCAACTCTCTTTTACATCGCACCAATGACATCCGACATCACAACCACCCACACGAATAAAATAAGCAGCAGCGCCCTTGTGATAGCCTTCTCCCTGTAGGGTATAAAAGGCTTCCATTAGGGGTAAATAAGCGCCAACCGCAACGGCACTGGCAATCTCTTCTTTGGTCATTTCCATGCGGCAAAGATAAAATTAATTGAAGGACAAAAGCGCAAATTATTAGAGGATCACGCCACTCATCTCCCGAACATGTTTATTTTTGACAAAAATTTTAACCCCTTATGAAACGACTTTATTTTCACGCCATTTTAGCGCTTGTTTTCAGTGCTTGTAACGATAATTCACTGATTATTGATGACACATCCGTTGGGCCATTAATGCAAACCACAAGGGTTTTTGAACTCCCTCAATTATTTCCTGGAGATTCATTGGCTGGAAGACGTATTAAGGGAGATAGTTTGACTGGGGAGGTGGAACTATACGACGCGCAAGGCAAGATGCGCATGATTATTTTTCCTAAAGACGAAACTGATCCGAAATCTGAATTATCTTATGCCCGAATTATTGATCCGAAATTTACAACCAAAAATGGAATCGGCGCCGGCAGTACTTTTGGCACACTTAAAAATAACCATGAAGTAGATGGCTTAGATAATGCAATCAACGCCGTGGTTGTTAGCTTTAAAGACACACCGTGGTATGTTACGATCGATAAAAAGGAGCTTCCAGAAAATATTCGTTATGACTACGCCAGTAAAATAGAATTGGCCCAAATTCCTGATGAGGCCAAAATCAAATACTTTTTTTACACCTGGTAGACCCCCGCATTAATTAGGGCCTAGAGAGGCTTTGAAATTGACTGTTGCACTCGGACCTTGTGTTTTGCACTGAAACGATCACTTAGCGCATCAACACCCTTAAATACCCCATAAATACCAAAGAAAAAGGGTAGTATTAAGAGTTCTTCGACAAAAATGTAATAAGGCCACTCTCCCAAAACATCCAAAAGAGAGGTGTGTTCTGGCTTGCGCATTAGAAATAAGTAATTCGACCCGATTGAGGCGTTTACCCCCAGTATAAATATCAAATAAACCTGTATCGCGCCAAAGGCCTTTAAGATACTTTTAAATTTTGGGCGCATGCCGTATACAGCAGACACGTAAATAATAAATAAAACCAATCCGGCGTGTTCCAGCCAATACTTAAAAAATCGATAGTGTGGAAACCCTTCGTCTAAATCCGGGGTAAACACTCCTTGTGCCGTTCCGGCCAGAATCCAAAAAACCAAAATCTCATACATCCAATATTTTCGCAAAACAGCAAAAATGGGTATGGTCAACCCCAGAAAATTACACAGATGTAAGGGCAGGTCTTTTTGCACGTCAAACGGACCGTCAAAAATCTTGATGACTGTGTATGAAATCACGCTAATTGAAATAATACAGGCCAAAACGATACCCGCGGTGTGCTGGGTTTCTGGACTTCTTTTTTTAGCCCATCGAATCAAAAGATATCCGACCAGAATAAAAAATAGCATTACAGCAATGTGCTGAAGACCAAGTAAGGAAAAGTCCGTATTGGGTGAAAAAAATTTTGAATCCATAAAGCCAATTAGCTTTTAAAGATAAAAAATTATTGGACTGACCTTTGTCTTGCAAGCAATGTATTTTGAAGTAACATAGCAATCGTCATTGGCCCTACCCCCCCAGGCACTGGAGTGATAAAGGAGGCTTTCTTACGCACGGCCTCATAATCGACATCTCCGGTAATCACGTAACCTTTTGTTGTCGTATGATCGGGGACACGCGTAATGCCCACATCAATAATAACCGCGCCCTCTTTGACCATATCGGCCGTTAAAAAATTCGGCACGCCCAATGCAGAAATGACGATGTCAGCATTTTTGGTAAAGGAAGTCAAATCCTTTGTGCGACTATGGGTTAAGGTTACGGTGCTGTCTCCGGGCTGGCCTTTACGGCTCATGAGTATACTCATTGGTCGACCGACAATATGACTCCGACCAATAACCACAGTATGCTTGCCACTGGTATTAATGTCGTAACGACGCAATAGTTCCATAATTCCGTAAGGCGTGGCCGGGATAAACGTTTCCATGTCCAAGGCTAACTTGCCAAAATTCTCCGGGTGAAATCCATCAACATCTTTTTTAGGATCAACAGCGAGCAATACTTTTTGGGTGTCAATATGTTTTGGCAAAGGGAGTTGCACAATAAATCCATCGATTTGGGCATCGGCATTTAATTCCTCTATTTTGGCCAACAAATCTGCTTCTGTGATGTCTGCCGGAAGCTGTATGAGAGTTGACTCAAATCCTACCCGCGCGCAAGCCCTTACTTTACTGCCTACATAGGTCAAACTTGCTCCGTCTTCTCCTACAATTACAGCGGCCAGATGAGGCGTCTTTTCTCCATTTGCTTTCATCTGAGCGACCGCCTCAGTGATTTCATCTTTTATGTCGTCGCTTATTTTTTTTCCGTCCAGTATGTTCATTGCCCTAGGTTATCGAGGCATCTGCCCCATCATTTGCATCATTTTTTTACCCGCACCGCCCTGCATCATCTTCATCATTTTACTCATTTGATCAAATTGCTTTATCAATTTATTGACCTCATTAATGTCGGTTCCACTCCCCATGGCAATGCGTTTTTTACGACTCCCATTAATTAGTTTTGGATTGGCGCGCTCTTTAGGGGTCATGGAATGGATCATGGCCTCAATGTGTTTAAAGGCGTCATCATCGATGTCTACACCTTTTAATGCTTTCCCCATACCAGGAATCATCCCCATCAAATCCTTCATACTTCCCATCTTTTTAACCTGTTGGATTTGGTTAAGAAAGTCATCAAAGCCGAACTGATTTTTAGCAATCTTCTTCTGAATCTTGCGCGCGGCTTCTTCGTCAAATTGTTCTTGAGCGCGCTCGACTAAGGAAACCACATCCCCCATCCCGAGAATTCGGTCCGCCATACGCTCGGGATAAAAAATATCGAGGGCATCCATCTTTTCCCCCGTTCCGATAAACTTTATCGGCTTATCCACAACTGAGCGAATGGAAAGCGCAGCCCCTCCGCGCGTATCTCCATCGAGCTTAGTGAGAATCACTCCGTCAAAATTCAGACGATCATTAAAGGCTTTGGCGGTATTGACGGCATCTTGCCCGGTCATGGCATCGACCACAAAAAGCGTCTCTTGAGGCTGAACCGCGGCGTGAATTCGGGCAATTTCATCCATCATGGCCTCATCTACAGCCAAACGACCCGCCGTATCCACGATAACGGCATTATTTCCGTTAGCCTTTGCATGGGCAATTGCCGCCTGAGCAATCTTAACAGGGTCCTTTTCATCTGGATCACTAAACACGGGAACTCCTATCTGATCGCCCACCACATGCAATTGATTAATTGCGGCAGGACGATAAACATCACACGCCACCAAAAGTGGTTGTTTGCTTTTTTTAGTTTTTAGAAACTGAGCGAGCTTACCCGAGAAGGTCGTTTTACCACTCCCCTGCAGCCCAGACATCAAAATCACTGTAGGATTCCCTTGAAGATTTAACCCTTCAGCCGCACCGCCCATAAGTTCAGTCAGCTCATCTTTAACGAGCTTTACCATTAACTGCCCAGGCTGTAGCGTGGTCAAAACATTCTGACCCAGCGCCTTCTCCTTTACTGAGTTGGTAAATTCTTTTGCGATTTTAAAGTTAACATCAGCATCAAGTAAGGCGCGCCGCACCTCCTTTAGGGTCTCCGCAACGTTGACCTCGGTGATGCTTCCATGGCCTTTTAAATTGTGTAAGGCTTTGTCTAATTTTTCACTTAAACTATCAAACATGATTCATTCTAAAATAAGATTGTAAAGATACACATTGCGCGGGCACAATCAAAAAGAAGACGGCGTCAAAAAACGCCCTTAGAAAACAAAAAGACCCGGCCAATGGCCGGGTCTTTTTTAATCTGCAGCGATCAACAGTTCTCTATCAAACCTGTTTAAGATCCAATAGATTAAAAACGCTCAAAGGTCAAATAATCAGTACCTCCATTACCCCCGCTAATGTCGATGAGTTCAATTTTGGTATTGCTCACAGAAATAAAATCCCAGTCATCGATTAAATCCTCAAAATCACTGGATTCCGGCACAGCAAAATCAAGAATGAAATCATCGTCATCACTTGAATTCCCATCGTCATCACTCGAAGAGTTTGAACTGTCGTCCATTATATTCCAAGTCCCGTTGACTGTTTGATTTCCGTTTGATGCAACCACAGTGCCGTCTGTGTTGAACACAAAGGTATAACCGTTAAAGTCATTGGTCTGATCCACTCCAGAGTCTTCGAAACGGGTGATTTGCCAATCCCCTTGTTCCATGATCTCCGAGGTCAAATCAGCGCTATTTGAACTGCTGTTATTGTTATCATCATTACTGTCATCACTAGGATTACAGGCCACAAAAAACAGGTGCAAAGCGGCGATTAAAAAAATATTTGCTTTCAAAAGATTGTATTTCAAAAGATTAAAGCTCAAAATTAAGTGATTTAGGGATTAGTTACACTGAGAAATATCATATCCTGGTCTAAACCATCGAATAATTAAGGTTTCGTTCACATCCTCAAATTCATATTGAATGACATTATTATCGCATCGGAAATCCATTTCATAAGACCAAGTGTTCCCAAAAAACAAATCAATCGTTAAGACATCATCGACAAAGGTATAAGGGTTTGGATTTGGAATAGCGTCATCAATCCCCAAGTTTTCCCAATCACAAACGGGATCAACACAGTATACCGTATAACGCAAACCGTCTTGAAAAATATACATCGTGTTTTGATAATCTTCCAAAATCCACTTACCCTCGAGGATCCCAGGTGATGTATTGCCACAGCCTGTATACGGCATGCGTCCAAAATTCAAGTGCTCTACATCACCATTACCGCCACTTACCTCTTCTAATTGAATATTTTCAGCATCGTAGAAAAGAACATCCCAGTCGTCATTCAAATCTTCAAATGGATCTTCCTGTCCGTCATAATTGAAATTTAAAATGAGTTCAAGACCTGATGAACTGTTTGATACCGTCCAGAATCCATTGACCGTTCTGCTGGCAGAAACTGCCTGAACTGTTCCATCAAGGCTATAAGTGAAGGTATAGTCTACATAGTCACAGGTATCATTTTCAAGATCCTCTTCCATGAGATTTACATACCACTGATCCGTCACCATTAACTCTATTAAAGCATTGGTTTCTCCGCTGCCGCCTCCGCCAGAATTTGGCGTGCGACCAAAGGTCAACTGATCCACACTGCCATCTCCGCTGACATCGCGTAATTCAATAAGATCAGCAGAGACCGATAAAATCTCCCAATCATCCTGTAGCTCCTCTAAAGGATCCATCGTGCCAAAATTCAGATCTAACTTTTCAACACCAGAATCGGTGTAGGTGCTCCAACTCCCTGATGTTTGCATGCCATTATCTGCCAAAGCCGTACCATCAGCGTTAAAGGTGAACGAATAACCATTAAAATCAGAGGTTTCATCGTAGTCATCAAAGAAATAGGTCACATACCACACCCCATCGGTTAACTGGTCCTCTATGGCTGTTGATGTATTGCCCCCTGAATTAGAACAATCAACTTGATTAAAAAGATCGGTCAATTCTGTATTTGAATTCACTGTGGTCGCTGTACCGCTCACAATTACGGTAATCGGGTAATTTATGGCGACATAGACATCACTGCCCAGGCCATTCAAGAAGTTAAACCATTCGCTGGCATTGTTAATACTCAAAGTACCGGTCTGTTCATTCGCGGCATTGTACAAAGTTCCTGTAATCGGAAATTGAAAGTCCAAACAACCTAAATCGTCAGATATATTGTTGGCACAATTCGCGACGAGCGAATTGAAGCTTGCTAAATCATTGACTACTTGCTCGCTGAAGTCTTCGGAAATAAGCGTCAAGGGAAAAACCAAATCAAGAACATCTGTATCTCCAATGAATAAATTAAAAATGTCTTCGACTAGCTGAAGATCTTCAATTGAATTTAAAGTGACTTGCTGTCCATTAGCGACAACGTCCACTGGAAAATCTATGGAAAAACAAGAGGTTCCGTCAATTAAATTGTCTGCTGAACCGTCATTTTGAGTCGCACTCAAAAGGCTCGCTGCAAAATTAGAAGTTCCATTAAAAGACTCTGAATTATCGGTTGGATCAATAATGACATCTTCCTCTTTTTGACAGGCGGTAAAGGATGCCAATATTAGCAGAGCAATAAATAAAAATCTAAAATTCATTAATTTCATGGTTTAAAATTTGTGGTTACACTAATATAACCGATTACTCTTTGCTTACCCTACCCTCTATGTCGATTTTTTGTAATTTTACTTGCGCCTAACCTTCTCTTATGGACCAAAACGTTTGCGAGGAGTCTCTATTTTCCCGCATTTACCAAAAATGGGGACAGGCACTCTTTAATTTTATTCGCTACAAAACAAAAGATGTCGATCAAGCTAATGATCTCGTGCAAGAGGCATTTATTACCCTTTGG
>ERZ888423.1417-NODE-1417-length-20653-cov-8.168366_pt1 | contig 20653 bp, 19 predicted proteins | sample MGYA00520523_ERZ888423 | MGnify/ENA primary metagenome ERZ888423 (study PRJEB32303, sample SAMEA104408611) | aquatic metagenome | biome: Brackish water; feature: Pelagic; material: water | place: Baltic Sea | collected 2014-06-08T10:24:00 | depth 30,27 m ...
ACCACCCTGACTTTGTCGCGGGCAACTACACGACCAAGTTCATGGAGTCTTGGGAGATGAAGTAGGCGGCGCTGCTGCGCGTTCCTTCTTTCTGGCTTTCGCCTAAAAACCAAACTAGTAGCTAGAAACCAGAAGCTGAATTTGTGAATCGCGCCTTCGGAATCCTCTACCACATTTGGTACTACGCCCTGATGCTTTTAAGCATTTTGGCCCTCTTCCCTTGGTTGTTTTGGTACAGCCGCAGGGTCGAGCAGTTCCCCCAATTCTACCGATACGGACGCCTTTGGGCCGCCTGGATTCTCAACGGAATGGGCCTGATTCGCAAAGTCCGCTACGAGAGCCGCATCGACTGGAGCCGAGCCTACATGGTCGTGAGCAACCACAGCTCTGAACTCGACATAATGTACTGCTACCGCCTGATCAAGTCGCCCACGGTTTTCATTGGCAAGGCAGAACTGGCGAAGCTTCCGCTTTTTGGCTTCTTTTTTAAGCGGAGCTGCATCGTGGTCGACCGGAGCTCCTTGGCGTCCAAGCGGCAGGTTCTCGAAAAAGCCCGCAGGCGTTTGGCGCGCGGCAGCAGCATGTGCATCTACCCAGAGGGCGGAATTCCCAAGGACCCCAAGGTGCGCCTGGGTCCGTTCAAAAACGGCGCGTTTCAACTGGCCGTAGAAGCTGGTGTTCCGATTTTGCCCATTACCTTCGCCGACAACCGCCGGCACTTTCCTGATTTTACCAAGGGCGGATTCCCTGGCCGAATCCGCGCCACCGTGCACAGCCCGATTGAGACGGCCGGTGCCGATGCCGACGCGCTCAACGCCCAGGTTTATGACCTAATTTTGGCGGAACTCAATCGATACGCCGCCGAATCATGAACCTCACCCGCGAAGACGTCCTCAAGCTCGCCGACATCGCAAAGCTCGAACTCAGCGAGACCCAAGCCGACGCACTGCTCGGAGACCTCGAGAAAATGCTCGGGTTCGTCGACAAAGTCCGCGCTTTGGACCTCGACGGGGTTGAGCCGCTGGTCTACATGACCGACCGCGAGAACGTGCTGCGCGACGACGTTCCGACCGAAGCCTTGAGCCACACCGACGCCCTGCGCAACGCCCCGGGGGCTGACAGCGACTACTTCCGTGTTCCGCGCGGGGGACAAGAATAACGGTCACTCGTTTCTGGTTTCTCGTTAGAGCGGCTTCGCCGCCGCCTGCCGTATATTTAAGCATGGGAACACTTATTCTATTTTCGCTACTCGCCCTGTTGGTGGTTGTACTACTCGCCAAGGGAATCCGCATTGTCAAACAGTCCGAAGCCATGATCGTCGAGCGGCTCGGCAAGTACCACGGCACGCTGGAGTCGGGCATCAACGTGATTATTCCGGTGATTGACCGTCCGCGCCAAATCAACTGGCGCTACACCGAGACCGGGTTCAACGGCGAAGTCATCAGCGTTTTTAAGCTGCAGGACCGCATTGACTTGCGCGAGAACGTCTACGACTTCCCCAAGCAAAACGTGATTACCCGCGACAACGTGGTCACGGAGATCAATGCCTTGATTTATTTTCAAATTATTGACCCGCTTAAGTCCGTTTATGAGATTGGCAACCTGCCCAACGCCATCGAGAAGCTCACCCAGACCACCCTGCGCAATGTGGTGGGCGAGATGGATCTTGACCAGTGCTTGAGCAGCCGTGACACCATCAACGCAAAGCTGCGCGCCATCCTTGACGATGCCACCAATAAGTGGGGCGTTAAGGTCAACCGGGTTGAGCTTCAAGACATCAATCCGCCCTTGGCGATTCGCGACGCCATGGAGAAGCAGATGCGCGCCGAGCGCACGCGTCGGGCTACCATTCTTGAGGCCGAGGGCGAGAAAGGCAGCCAAATTCTCACCGCCGAGGGCCAGCGCGAGTCAGACATTCAGCGCGCAGAAGGCCAGAAGCAGTCGGCCATTCTCGAGGCCGAAGGCCAGGCGCAAGCAAGGATTAGGGTTGCTCAGGCAGAGGCCGAAGCCATCAGGCTGGTTTCTGAGGCGGTCAAGGGCTACGCGGGCGACCCCGTTCAGTACCTCATTGCTCAGCGCTACCTCGAAACACTCAGTGAGATGACCTCGGGCACCGGAACAAAGACGGTATTTCTGCCTTTTGAGGCCACCGGAGTGCTCAGCAGTTTGGGCGGCATCAAAGAGCTGCTTAAGAGCCAGGATTAATCCCATTATTGCATCCTATGGCCGGTTCAGCGCGCCCCGCCGCGGTGGGTTTTATTTTTGTTACTCTGCTGCTCGACATTACGGGCCTGGGCATCATTATACCGGTATTGCCCCAGCTTATACAGGAGTTAACGGGTTCTGACGTGTCGCAGGCCGCGCGCTACGGAGGCTGGCTGCTTTTTGCCTACGCATTTTTTCAGTTTCTTTTTGCTCCGCTGGTCGGTGCCCTAAGCGACCGCTACGGCCGGCGGCCGGTGCTGCTTTTGTCGCTCTTGGGCTTTGGCCTGGACTACATCGTGCTTGCCCTGGCGCCTACGCTTGCCTGGCTCTTTATCGCTCGCGTGGTTTCTGGCATTTTTGGAGCGAGTTTTTCGACGGGCTTTGCCTACATCGCCGACGTTTCGCCCCCAGAGAAGCGCGCGCAAAACTTTGGTTTGGTTGGGGCTGCCTTTGGCCTCGGCTTTATTATTGGTCCCGTTTCGGGCGGACTTTTGGGCGAATTTGGGCCGCGGGTTCCGTTTTTTGTAGCGGCTGCTCTGTCGCTGCTCAATATGGCCTACGGGTATTTTGTGCTGCCGGAGTCCCTGCCCGTCGAGCGCCGTCGGGCCTTTGAATGGAAGCGTGCAAACCCCATTGGTGCCCTGGTTGCGCTGCGCCGCTACCCCCAGGTTCTTGGATTAATCGGTTCCCTGGTGTTCTTGTACATTGCCAGCCACGCCGTTCAGGGCACCTGGTCCTATTTTGTGATTGAGAAGTTTGCCTGGTCTCCCAAAGACATTGGGCTTTCGCTGGGCGTCGTCGGCATTTTGAGCGCATTGGTTCAGGGATTCTTGATTCGCAAGGCGATTCCGGCGCTCGGAGCCTGGCGCACCTTGATTTTCGGAATGGTCTGCAACGTTGTGGGCCTAATTCTCTTTGCCCTGGTTCAGCAGCAGTGGATGCTTTATGCCTTTTTGATTCCCTATGCCCTGGGCGGCCTCGCCGGCCCGGCCCTACAGGGACTGCTGAGCAACGGCGTGTCAGAGAGCGAGCAGGGTGAGCTTCAGGGAGCAATGAGCAGCATGATGAGCGCCACCAGCATCGTGGGGCCCGTGTTGATGACCAGCATTTTTGCGGCCTTCACCCAAGAGGGAACCGGATTGTATTTTCCTGGAGCGCCCTTTGTGGCAGGGGCCCTGCTCAGCGCGACCTCTTTGGTTCTTATCTTAGGACAATACCGCAAATCGAAGTTATGAACTGGACTACTTGGCTTATTGCCGCCGCTGCTTTGCTTCTGGTGGAGATGTTTACTCCCGGATTTTTACTGGCCTGCCTCGCGGTCGGTGCTGTAGGCGCGGCCGCGGCCGCGGCCTTGGGCTGGTCGATTGAACTGCAGTTATCGCTTTTTTCGGCCTTTAGTGTGCTTTCGCTTTGGTTGCTTCGTCCGCTGCTGCGCACTTGGTTTGCAGCCAACGGAGCCAAGACCAACCATGACGCGCTGATTGGCGCAGTCGGCCGCGTGGAGTCTGACGTGAAGGCGGGCCAGCGAGGCTATGTCAAAATCGACGGCGACAGCTGGGCTTTTGAAGCCGAGCGCGACTATGCCACCAACGACAAGGTGCGCATTAGCCACCGCGAGGGCGTGGTGGTACAGGTAGTCGAAGCCTAAAAAACAGCAGTCAAGCCCTCATTTCAGGGCGCAGGCGAACTATCCCCGCTTAGAGGGCAGAGCCAGCGACGACACGGCGCCGAGCAGCAGGCAGATTCCGGCCAAAACCATAGTGTTAATTATGGCGTCTCCCAAAAAGGTCTTATAGGCCCAGTTGATTCCGCCCAAAGCCGCAACTATTTGCGGAATCACAATAAACATGTTAAACAGACCCATGGTGATGCCCATCTTGGCCGTATTCACCTCGCTCGAAAGGATGGCGTAGGGCATCGACAAAATGCTACCCCAAGCAATTCCCACCAGGGCAAACGAAGCGTTTAAAATGCCGTCGTTGGCCGCAGTAGCCTGACCCATCAAAAGGAATCCGCAACCGCCTGCAGCTAAAGAAAGGAGGTGGACTAGGCGTCGGTTCAGCGCGCGCTTGGAGGCATAAACCGTCAGCAAAAAAGCAAAGGCCATGGAACTCAGACCATACATGCCCATGGACGAACCCACGGATGCCGCCGCGTTGTTGTAGGCCGCCTTCTCTGCCAGATAGTTGACGGCTCCGTTTGCGGGCATGGCAGCCTGGTACACGTGCTCGGCCAAGGCAGGGCCGGCAAAATTCCACATGGTAAAAAAGGCAAACCAGCTAAAAAACTGCACCAGGCCGAGCTTCCACATGACCTTGGGCATGAACTTAAAGCTCGACGTGATCTCTCTAAAAGCACCCACTACTCCCGCAGTCTGCCTTCGATGGGCGCGAAAGGCCTCCATGTCTTCGGGCGGATCCTCGGTGGTGGTAAAGACTGTCCACAGAATAGACGCCATAAAGACCATGGCGCCAATGGCAAAGGCCCAGTGCACCGAGGGCGGAATTTCGCCCTGCGGCGCGGTAGTCGACACCCCCAGGGTGCTCATCAGCCAGGGCAAATTACTGGCAATCCACGTGCCGATTCCGATGATAAGGGTTTGAGCAACAAAGCCATAGGATCGCTGCTCGTCAGGCAGCTTGTCGGCCACCAAGGCCCTAAAGGGCTCCATAGAAATGTTGATGGACGCGTCCAAAATCCACAAAAGCCCGGCTGCAATCCAAAGGGCCGACGAATTCGGAATGAAAAATAGGGCCAGGGTGCTCAGCACCGCTCCGAGCAAAAAATAAGGACGGCGACGCCCAAACCGGGGACTCCAGGTGCGGTCAGAGAGGTAGCCAATGATGGGCTGCACCAGCAAGCCCGTCAGGGGTGCGGCAATCCAGAGGCCCGGCAGTTCGTCTTTGCTGGCTCCAAGATTTTGAAAGATGGACGACATGAATCCACCCTGCAGGGCAAAGCCAAACTGAATGCCCAAGAAACCAAAACTCATGTTCCATATCTGCCAAAAGCGAAGGGGTGCTTTTGCCTTGGATGCCGGTGCCGAAGCTTGATTATTTGCCATGTTTTTAGGAATAAGTCCGCTCGGAATTTCGCTGGTACAGTTGGGCCGGTTTGTGAACCACCCCGGTTTGCTTCTCGTCCAGAGGAAGAACCCACTGGTCGTTCAGGGCCTTTTTGCGAAAGTTGCGCTTGTCAAAACTCGCATTTAAAATAGCCTCATAGACGGCCTGCATCTGGCTGAGCGTGAATTTATGAGGCAGCAATTCAAAGCCAACGCGCAGTTCGCTGAGCTCGCGCCTCAGGGTCTGCAGGGCCTGCTTAAAAATCGCATTGTGGTCGAATGCAAGCTGCGGAATATCGTAGGCATCGTGCCAAAAAACGCGCGACGCAAAACTCGAGGCCGAGAGGTTAAAGTCCGTCATCTTCACGAGGGCAAAATAGGCAACCGTAATGACCCGGGTGGTCGGATCCTTGCGGATGTGGCTAAGCCAGGGCAGGTCCTTGGAATCCTTCACTCGGCCGGGGTCGCCGAAGGTTCCGCACTGCTGCAAATAAAGACCGCTGAGGCTGGTGAGCTCCCGAAGCACCCGGGCTGCGGCCTCGTCGAGGTTCTCGTCTCCCTCGAGGTGGTCGCCCGGCAGGGCCAAGCGGCAAACCTGACCAAAGTCCTCTTGCTCAATGAGCAGCACGTTGAGTTTTTGGCCATCAAAACCAAAAACAGCGCAGTCTACCGAAACATTGGGATTTTGCATAGGTCACAAATGTACTTCGGACACTAACGTGCCCGTCACTTTGCCAAGGGCGGACACTATCTTTGTAAATCTATGAAACGCATTGCCGTACTGACCTCTGGAGGAGATGCGCCCGGCATGAATGCCGCCATTCGCGCGGTGGTTCGCGCCTCGAGTTTTTATGGCGTGGAATGCCTGGGAATCTACCGCGGCTACGACGGCCTTATCGAGGCGGACTTTATTCCGCTTGACAGCAAAAGCGTGCGCAACATTCTTTCTCAAGGCGGAACCATGCTGAAATCCGCCCGAAGCCATGCCTTTCGCAGCCCTGAAGGCCGCGCCGAAGCCGCCGCCAACCTTCGTGCACAGGGCATCGAAGGCCTCGTGGTGATTGGCGGAGACGGAACCTTCACCGGCGCCCACAAACTTTTTGAGGAACACCAGATTCCCGTGGTCGGAGTTCCGGGAACCATCGACAACGACTTGTTTGGCACCGACTACACCATTGGCTACGACACGGCCAGCAATACGGTAGTTCAGAGCATTGACAAAATTCGCGACACGGCAAACAGCCACAACCGCCTCTTTTTGGTGGAGGTCATGGGCCGCGACGCGGGCTTTATCGCCCTGAGCTCCGGTCTTGCAACCGGCGCAATCAGCATCATTCTGCCCGAGCGCAGCACTACCATTGACGAACTCTTTGCGGCCATCGACCTGGGAGCGGAACGCAAAAAGACCAGCAACATCGTCGTCGTTGCCGAGGGCAACCGACTGGGAACGCCTTTTGAACTGGCCGACGCGCTCCAAAAGCACAACGCCAACCTCGACGTCAAAGTCACCATTCTAGGGCACATTCAGCGTGGCGGATCGCCCAGCATGCTCGACCGCGTCAATGCCAGTCGGCTTGGGGTTTCTGCCGTGGAGGCCCTGCTCAACGGGAAGCACGACGTAATGGTCGGCATTGTCAACGGCCAGCTAACCCATACCCACCTGCCCATGGCAATTCTGAACAAGGCAGCGCTCGACGAAGATTTGATTCGCATTGCGCGAATCCTTTCGATTTAACTTTTTATATCCGATTTTTGCAGCCATTATGAAAAGAATAGCCATCAACGGGTTTGGACGCATCGGCCGCCTGACCTTTCGCAACCTCATGGAGCGTGCCAACGTCGAAATCGTCGCCATCAACGACCTTACCGACACCGCGACCCTCGCCCACTTACTCAAGTACGACTCGGCCCACGGCGGATTCCCGGGCACCGTCAGCCACGGACCAGACAGCCTCATTGTCAACGGCAAATCAATTCGTGTAACGGCGATTAAGAATCCGGCGGAACTTCCCTGGGGAGAAATTGGCGTAGACCTGGTGGTTGAGTCCACCGGTATATTCACCAGCAAGGAACAGCTCGAGCTGCACCTGCAAGCAGGCGCCAAAAAAGTGGGCCTCAGTGCTCCCGCCAAGGGCGACGACGTCAAGACCGTGGTGCTTGGGGTTAACGAGGGCGTTCTTGGCGCAGACGATCATGTCTTTAGCAATGCGTCCTGCACCACCAACTGCCTTGCCCCAATGATGAAGGTCCTCAACGACCATTTTGGAGTGGTCAAGGGCTACATGCTGACGGTGCACGCCTACACCAGCGACCAAAGCCTTCAAGACGCTCCCCACCGCGACCTTCGTCGCGCACGCGCTGCGGCTGTGAGCATGATTCCAACCACCACTGGAGCCGCCAAGGCCGTGGGACTGGTACTCCCCGAGCTCAAGGGCAAGCTAGACGGCTACGCCATGCGCGTACCCACGCTCACGGGCTCTGCAACCGACGTTACCCTAGAGCTTTCGCGCCCCGCCACGGCCGCTGAAATCAATGCCGCCATGAAGGCCGCTGCAGAGGGTCCGCTCAAGGGCATTTTACAGTACACCGAAGACCCCATTGTTTCGGCTGACATCGTGGGCAACAAGCACTCCTGCATCTTTGACGCAGGAATTACCTCTGCCAACGGCAACCTGGTGAAAATTTTGGGCTGGTACGACAACGAAGCCGGTTATTCTGCGCGCATGGCCGACATGGCCGAGCGCTTTGCCGCTCAATCCTAGTACCATGGTTTTTATCGTTGAAAGCGGTTCTACTAAGGCCGATTGGATTCTTCTTGCCGACTCCGGCACCGAGGTCGGACGCTGGTCGGTCAAGGGCCTTAACCCCTACTTTCACGATGCCGATGAGGTAGAGCGCACCCTGAGGGCCGAAGACGCCGTCATGAGCAAGGCGCCCATGGTCACCAAAGTATTCTTTTATGGAGCGGGCTGCTCATCGGAATCCCTGAACGCCCGCATTGCAGAGGGCCTTGAGCGCGTCTTCCCAGACGCCGAAGTGTCTGTGGAGCACGACCTGCTCGCAGCAGCATACGCCACCTACTTTGGCGAGCCGCACATCGCCTGCATTTTGGGTACGGGATCCAACTCCTGCTACTTCAACGGCAGCACCGTGCGCGAGGAAGTTCCGGCACTTGCCTATGTCTTGGGCGACGAAGGGTCGGCCAGCTACATCGGCAAGCGTTTGGTGCGCGACTTTATGTACAAGCGCCTCCCGGCCGACCTGCATGCTGCCTTTGTGGCGGCCTATGGCGTTACCAAGAGCGAAATCCTGCACTCGGTCTACAACGAGCCCAACGCCAACGTCTACCTGGCCAACTACGCGCGGTTTGCGGGAGACCATGCCGAGCACCCCTACATTCAAGAAATAGTCTTCGAGGGATTCAAGGCATTTATTGAGTTTCACGTGCTCTGCTTTGCCGAAGCCCGCCAGGGTGCGCAAGTGAACTTTGTGGGCTCGGTCGCCAAGGCCTTTGAGCAGCTTCTTCAAAAAGCCTGCGCCGAGTCAGGAGTGCGCTACGGACGCACGCAAGCAAAACCCGTCAACCGGCTGGTGGAGTACCACGTTGACGTCCTTAAAGTACTCGAGCCCGAAGTCCGGTGATTCGCGGTTTGCTCTTTGACCTGGACGGAGTTTTGGTCGACACAGCAGGCTACCACTTTGAGGCATGGCAGTACATTGCTGCCGAACTGGGCATTCCCTTTGGCGAAGCCCAAAACGAGCAACTCAAGGGGGTTTCTCGCGCGGAGTCGCTAAACCGCATCCTTTCTTGGGGCGGACTCCAATGCTCCGACGCCGAGAAGCAGCACTGGATGACCCTTAAAAACGAACGTTACCTCGAACTCATGAGCGCCATGCCGGCCGACGGCTACCTGCCCGGTGCGCATGCCTTTTTGCTTGCAAGCCGCGCCGCGGGGCTCAAGATTGCCCTATGATCCGCCTCTAAAAATGCTCCGCTCATACTAGAACGCTTGGGCTGGATTCCGCTTTTTGACGCCCTGGTTGACGGGAACGTAGTGACCGCGTCAAAGCCCGACCCCGAAGTCTTTCTCGAAGGCGCCCGACGCCTCGGCCTCAAGCCCGAGGAGTGTGTGGTGTTCGAAGATTCCGAAGCCGGAGTCGAGGCCGCCCACCGTGCGGGAATGAAGGTTGTTGGCATCGGCCACGGACTGGACGCCGACCTGCTCGTCAGCGGGCTGGACCAACTGACGCCCGAACAGGCGCTGCAGCTTTAACCCCGTAACTAGCAACTAGCAACCCGCTATGAAGCCCCCCATTCAAATCGACCCTTGGAGCGTTATTGAAACGTATTGGAATCCCGAAGCGCATATTATGAGCGAAAGCCTTTTTGCGCTGGGCTACGCCGCCAAGGCCTACGAGCTCTACCACCGCACCGCACGCCTGGATCTGGACGACTACAACAACGAAGTCTACCAAGGCCTGCACGTCACGGCCATGGGAGGCGCTTGGATGGCGGTCGTTTATGGCTTTGGCGGAATGCGTCTGGTTGGCGAGAACCTGCACTTCAAACCCTTCTTGCCCGAGCAATGGAGCGGACTCACCTTCCACCTTCGCTGGCGCGGGGCCCTGCTCTCGGTCCGCGTTGAGCAGAACCAATTGACGGTACGTAACTTAGAGGGATCTGCAGCGGAATTCTATGTGGGCGGAGCCCTCCAGAAGCTCTCTGCAGGCAGCCAGCAAACCCATACCCTATCGTGAAACGCATAGCCACCATTTGCCTCGCCCTCGCAATCGCGACGGCATGCAGCCAGCCGGGGTCGGTAGACCTGGGTCGGGAATACGCCGGCCTTGGATGGCGCCCCGTTGACCTCGCTCCCGAAGGCATAACCAAAATTTATGCAACCGACTACCTCCTTAGCGAGCTGGACGAGTGGACCTTCCCTGAGGGGCTGACGGTTGAGTGGCAGCAAGATTCCGCCATCTGGAGGGTTCAAGGACGCATGGCACAAGCCGTTGGCGTGGCCACCTTGGAGGCAGCGGGAGGAACCTACCATCTGATGCTGCGCCAAACACCCGTGCAAGAAGTAGAATTCCGCCTCGCCCTGCAGCAGGGAGACAGCGCCGCAACCGCCTACCTCATAGGCAGCTTCAACGCCTGGAACCGCAGCAGCCAGCCCATGCAGCGCGACAGCAGCAACCTGGCTAGCACCAAGCTCCGGCTCAAGCCAGGGCGCTACGAATACAAATTCACCGTGGGCGGAATTGAAGTAAACGACCCGACGAATCCGGTCAAAGTGCCCAACGGACTAGGGGCAAGCAACGACGTGCTGGTGGTAGCAGAGCCCGGTACCGCCTGCGCTCCCTTGCGCATCCTCGGCGAACGCGACAATGCCCTTGCCGTTGCCGCCCTCCCCAAAGGGCAAAGCCTGCTCGCCTTCTGGAACACCTACCAAATTGGCGTTACCAAGGCCGAAGACGGAACCCTACTCGTAGCAATTCCCGACGAGGCGAGCGAGACCGTTCGAAGCCAGATCCACCTTTACACGCACAACGCAGACCGCATTGGAGGCCAGGCCATGGTTCCGCTTCACGAAGGCAAAATTTTAAGTTCCGCGCAGCAGTTTCGCCGCGACGACTGGGAGGCCGCCACAATGTACTTTGCCCTTATTGACCGATTCAGCAACGGCAACCCCCTTAACGACAGGCCCTTAAACCGCGATGATGTGCTGCCTGCCAACGACTACCACGGCGGCGACGTCGAGGGCATTCAGCAGCGCCTTGAGAAAGGCTTTTTTCAATCCCTCGGATTCAATACCATTTGGCTCTCGCCCCTGCACCGCAATCCGCAAGGAGCCTGGGGTCTTTGGACCAAAGGGGGCGTCTTCACGCGCTTCTCGGGCTACCACGGCTACTGGCCCACGAGCACCTCGCATCCCGACCCCCGCATGGGAACTCAGGACGAAATCCGCCTTTTTAACAATGCAGCCCACGAGCGCGGACTCAACACGCTCATTGACTTTGTCGGCCACCACGTGCACCTGGAACACCCCGTGCTCAAGGCGCAGCCCAATTGGACCACCTCGCTTTACCTGCCCGACTCGTCGCTCAACACCGAGCGCTGGGACGACCACCGGCTGACCACCTGGTTTGACAAGCACCTTCCGACCCTGAATTCGACGCTCCCTGCCGCCGTGATGGCCATGACCGACTCGGCCATGCCCTGGATTCAAGACTACGGCTTTGACGGGTTTCGCCACGACGCCTCGAAGCACGTGGACCAGCTCTACTGGCGAGCGCTGACGCGCAAACTCAAGGAGCGCGTGGCCTATGCCGAGGGCCGACGCCTTTTTCAGATTGGCGAAACCTACGGGTCGCCCGAGCTCATCAACAGCTATGTGGGCAGCGGACTCCTCGACGCGCAGTTCGACTTCAACCTTTACGACGCAGCCGTGGCCTACTTTGGCAACTTGGGCGGAACCGCTCCCGCGCTGCAGGCAACGCTAGAAGCCAGCTTGGCAACCTACGGGGCCAACCACCTGATGGGCAACATCAGCGGGAACCAAGACCGTCCGCGCTTCGTTACCCTGGCTTCGGGCCATGTTTCGCCGCAAGAAGACAGCAAGCTTGCCGGCTACACCCGCGCCACGCCCAAGGCCACCGAGGCAGGCCTGGACCGCCTTGCCCTGCTGCACGCATTCAATTGCGCCATCCCCGGAATCCCGGTTTGCTACTACGGCGACGAGGTGGGCCTCGAGGGAGCCAACGACCCCGACAACCGCCGCGATATGTCTTTTGAAGCCGCAGGCAAGCCCTCTCCGTTCAGCAAGGCCCAACGCCTTCTGCGGTCGCGTACCTCCGACGTCTTTTTGGAGCGGCGCAGCAGCATTGCGCTCTGCTTCGGCCAAACCAGCGTTCGCGCCATTGGCGACGACATTCTCGTCATCACCCGCAGCTACCCCGGCGAAACCATGCGCGTGGTGCTCAACCGGGGCGATAAACCCGTCAGTGTGCGCATCAACGACCTTGGTTCCGACGCCCGAGTCGTAGCCGGAGAGGGAACGCTCAGCACCCTCAAGGCCGAGATTCCGGCCCGTAATTTTGCCTATATCAAATCCAATAAGAAGTAAACCATGAAGAAGTTTATCGCCTTTACCGCCGTCGCCCTGCTCGCCGCATCCTGCGCCCCCAAGGCCGCTGAAGAAGCCGCGCACGCCTTTCACCCCGACTGGTCTAAGAACGCCGTGATCTACGAGGTCAACGTGCGGCAATTCACCCCCGAAGGCAGTCTGGACGCCTTTGAAAAAGAGCTTCCGCGCATCAAAGATTTGGGTGCAGACATCCTTTGGTTCATGCCCATGAGCCCCATTGGCGTCGCCAAGCGCAAGGGCATCCTCGGGTCCTACTACAGCATCTCAGACTACAGTGCCATCAACCCCGAGTTTGGCGACAGCGCCGACTTCGCCCGCGTGGTCGACGAGGCCCACAAGCTTGGAATGAAGGTGATTTTGGATTGGGTCCCCAACCATACCGCCTGGGACCACCACTGGATGACCGAGCACCCCCGAGTTCTACTACCGCGATTCCGCCACGGGCGAAATCAGCAACGGACGCAACGACCACAACCAGCCCACCGACTGGACCGACGTGGCCGAGCTGGACTACGACAACAAAGAGCTGTGGACGGCCATGCAGGGCGAGCTCATGTGGTGGCTCAAGAACATGAAGATTGACGGATTTCGCTACGACATGATGGGCGGGCAACCCCTAGAATTTTGGCAACAGACCAACGCCATGCTGCGCGCCGAGAATCCCGAGCTCTTTCTTTTGGGCGAAACCGAGTTCTACTGGGCCCACGAGTCGCAGTGCGACATGACCTACGGCTGGGAGTTTCACCACCTGCTCAACAAGGCCTGCCAGGGCGAAGACGTCGCCACGATCGATGCCTACCTGGAGCGCCAAGAGAAGGACTTCCCGCAGGACGGCTACCGCATGTACTTCATCGACAACCACGACGAGAATTCGTGGAACGGAACCGTCGAGAAGCGCATCGGCGCCAACGCCGAAGCCGCCTACGTGATCTGTGCCACGATGGAGCAGGGCATGCCCCTGATCTACAGCGGCCAAGAGGTGGGTCTCAACAAGTCGCTCCGCTTTTTTGAGCGCGACACCATTGACTGGAGCCTCCCCTCGCAGGCCGGCTTCTACGCCAAGGTAAGCGCCCTGAAGCACGACAATCCCGCCCTCAACAGCGGCGATTTTGGCGGAGCCCAGTCCCGCATCACCACCGGTGACCCCCGTGTCTATGCCTTTGCGCGGACTAAGGGCGACAACAGCGTGCTGGTCTTTGTGAACTTCGACGGTAAGTCTAAGGAAGTAACCTACGGCAATGCGCCTGCAGGCACCTACGTGAACCACTTCACGGGCGAGTCGGTGGTCTTGTCTAAGAGCGGAACCTTGAGCCTCCCGGCCAACGGATACTTGGTGCTTAAGGCCAAGTAGGGGGGCGGAGCGCGGAGCGCGGAGCGCCAGTTGCCAGCTACTAGTTGCCAGTTGCCAGCTGCCAGTTGCCAGTTGCCAGCTGCCAGTTGCCCGCTGCCAGTTGCCCGCTGCCAGTTGCCAGCTGCTAGTTGCTAGCTGCTAGTTGCTAGTTGCTAGTTGCCTGAATCGCGATGCTGAAATACCGCCGCCGTGGCGGCAAAAAAAAGAACGCCGGTCCTTTCGGACCGGCGCTCCAACCAATGAGTAAAGCCACCAAAGGCTGCTTCACTCCAAACCGTTGCTAATATACATTGGACTCACCCCCCTCCCCCATTGGAGGGCATAATTAACCGATTTAAGGGCAAAATCGGGCAAAAATGACCTAAAAAGGTCAAAAGTCCGCCCAAGGCGGCCCAAAGCGGCACATTAAGGAAAATTCTACGGCCCAAACCATCAATGCCCGCCCTCTGGCGCGAGCTTCTCGAGGTCTATTCCGCGCGCCTTAAGCGCATTCGAAACCGACAAGGCATAAAAGCCGAGGTAGGCAAAGCACACGACGCCGACCCAAAAAGACTGGCGCAGTCCAAGCAGCGCATCGTCTGCCAAATATCCCTGCAAAAGACTTACTACGCCGCCGCCCATAATCATCATGATCAAAGCGTTAGAAGCCTGCGCGGTACGTCCGCCAAGGCCCGTAATAGCCAGCGTAAAAATGCAGGGCCACAGGGTCGAGGCAAAAAGTCCGACACTCAAAAAAGCATAGATGGCAAGAGCACCCTCGGCAGTCATGCCGACAATCAAAGCCGCTGCGCCCGCGATAGAGTAGTAAAGAAGCTGGCGCGCCGGATTGCCCTTAGTGCTCCAGTCCAGAATAGTAAGCAGCGCAATTGCAGCGAGGTAGGGTATAAAGGCAACTGCATTGTGGCCGGCGGCACTGTTTACTACCAAAAAAACCGCAAAAGCCGCCAAGGGCATAAGCCAGCGCATCAGCTGCCGCATCGAACCCTTGAGCCCCATGGCGCCCGAGGCCGCCGTCCAGCGACCAATCATGAGCGAGGCCCAATACAGCGAAACATAGGGTGCAATTTCGTGAAGGGCAATGCCGTGAAACTTCTCGAGGTAGGCCGGTAGATTGCTGGCCGTAGAAACCTCCACGCCCACATACACAAAAATTGCAATCATGCCCATCCATACCTGGGGCAGGCCTAAGGTGCCTGACGGGGCCGCGACCTCATCCTTTGCCTGAGCGTCAACCGCAGCAGGCTTGCCAAAATCCGAATGCCAAAAAATGAAGCCAAAAAGGGTAAACAACAGACCCAGCGCGAGGTAGGGCAGTTTCACCGCTTCAATATCAAGAGAGGTCTCGCCCGTCGCTCCAATGCCAAAAATTGCAATACTTACCACCAGGGGCCCGAGGGTAGTCCCTAAATTGTTGACGCCTCCGGCCATACTTAGGCGCTGCGAGCCCGTGTCTGCACTGCCTAGCGCAATCGCGAGCGGATTTGCCACGGACTGCTGTAGGCTAAAGCCCAGCCCGACCACCAAAAGACCGGCCAGCAGCAGGGGGAACGAAGCCTGGTTAGCCGCCGGAATAAAAAGAAGAGTTCCCAAAGCACTCAACCACAGCCCGATGCCCAGCGACCTGCCGTAGCCCACGGTGGCTACCAAATCCTTGCCCCAAAGGCGGGTGAGCAGCAGGTAGCCCAGGGCTCCCACGGTGTAGGCCACATAAAAAATAAAAGAAATCATTTGGCTCTGCCACTGCTCCAAACCCAGCTTGCTTTGAAAGACCGGAATCAGAATATCGTTGCTCGCGGCAACAAAACCCCAGAAAAAGAAGACCGAAACGAGAATGGCGAAGTGCTTGCGCATGCGAGAAGGGGTTTTAGTATTGGCTACTAATATAGAGCCTTAGGCCCTTAGCTCCTTAGCCACCTCGGCAAAAGCCGCCACTGCCTTATCAATATGCTCTGGACTATGGGCCGCCGAAAGCTGCACGCGAATGCGCGCTTGACCCTTGGGCACCACCGGGTAGAAGAACCCGATAACGTAGATTCCGCGAAGCAAAAGAGCGTCGGCAAAGCGCTGGGCCAGGGCTGCATCATAAAGCATGACCGGCACAATGGCGGACTCTCCGTCCTTAAACTCGAGCCCGACCGAGCGCAAACCCTGCTTGAAGCGAGCCACATTGCTCATGAGGCGGTCGCGCAATTCCGTACTGCCTTCGAGCAAATCCAGCACCGCGAGGCATGCCCCCACGATAGACGGAGCAAGGCTGTTGCTGAACAAATAGGGGCGCGAACGCTGGCGAAGCATTTCAATCAATTCATTGCGGCCGGTGGTGAAACCCCCCATAGCGCCGCCCAGGGCCTTGCCGAGGGTTCCGGTGATAATATCTACCCTGCCCAGCACGCCGCGCAGCTCCATGGATCCGCGTCCTGTGGCGCCGATAAAGCCCGTGGCATGGCACTCGTCTACCATGACTAAGGCGTCGTATTGGTCGGCCAAATCGCAAATTTGGTCCAGCTGGGCCACGTAACCGTCCATCGAAAACACCCCGTCGGTGACGATGAGCTTGGTGCGGGCTCCTGCCGCGTCTGCGGCCTTGAGCTGCGCCTCGAGGTCGGCCATGTCGTTGTTGGCGTAGCGGTACCGCTGGGCCTTGCAAAGGCGGACCCCGTCAATAATCGAGGCGTGGTTGAGGCTGTCGCTGATGATGGCGTCCTCTTCGCCGAGCAGGGGCTCAAAAAGTCCGCCGTTGGCATCAAATGCGGCGGCATACAGAATCGTGTCTTCGGTGTGCAAAAACTTCGCTAAACGGCCTTCAAGCTGCTTGTGAATATCCTGCGTTCCGCAAATAAATCGCACCGAACTCAAGCCAAATCCGCGCTCATCAAGAGTAGCGTGCGCGGCGGCCACCACGTCGGGATGGCTGCTGAGCCCCAAGTAGTTGTTGCTGCAAAAATTCAGTACCTCAGAACCGTCAGCCAGGGTTATGACCGCGTCCTGCGGAGAGGCGATGATGCGTTCGCGCTTAAAAAGGCCCTGCTCCTCGACGGACTTTAGCTCGTCGCGCAGGCGTTGGTAGAAGGATTCACGGGAATTCATGGACTAGGATTTCGGTTTCGCGAAGGTACAAGAGCACTGGCAGCGGACGTTCTCCTAGGACCGGCTCCAATAGCTCGGCGTACTGGCGCACCTGTGCCTCGTGCTCGGGCTTTGGAGCCCCCGTTTTGTAGTCGGCCACCACCCAGCGTCCGTCGGCGCGGCGGTAAATGCGGTCGGGTCGCAGCACCCCGCCCTCGTGAAGCAAACTGCGTTCGGTGTAGGTTTCTTGGGCGGACCACCATTCCTGCAGTTCCGGGCCCTTAATTGCCCGCGCCAGGGTTTCCACCAGGCGATCGCGCTCTGCCGCATCGAGCTGGTGCCGTTCGGCGGCGGCATAGGCCGCCGTGGATGCATCCCGGGGATCGCGAATGCGCTCCAGGGCGGCGTGCAGGGCGTTGCCAAAGCGCTGCTCGGGCTCCTCGTCTCGGGCTCGCGCAAGCCGCACGGTGCTGGTCCAGTCTCGGTTGCGCACAATGGACTGATTCCAACTCGCTGCCGGGAGCCCTCGCTCGCCCGGAACCGGGCTGCTGCCCCAAGCCCATAGGCCCTCGCCGGGCTGCCGGGCCTGGCCCGACTGAAGCTCGGAGTCGGCATAGTCCTTCCACCAGCCTCCGTAGCCCTTCTTGGGGTCAAAATAAACCCAAAGCTCATCAACGGCCCTTGTGGTGGCCACATAAAGAAGGTTGGCGTCGTCAAAAGATGCCCGCTCCACGGCCTGCTGAACGCTCGCGCCATAGGCCGGCCATCGCTGCGCCACCGCGTCGAGAAGTCCGTCGTAGCTGCTGAATTTAGAAAGCGAAACCAAGGACGAGGGCGGTAAATCAATGCCCTTGCCCAGCACTCCGCGCGGATCCAACCAAACCGGGTCAAGCCTTGGGTTATCCAGCTGAGCCCAAGGAACGAAGACTATGGGAAACTCCAATCCCTTGGCCTTGTGGATGGTCAGCAACTCCACCGCGTCTGCGCCCGCAGGGGCCGAAACGCTCCACGTGTCCGCGCGCCGTTCAAACTCCTCCATAAACGCTTCTAAACGATTCACTTGGCGCTTGGAGAAGTCCAGCATAGCGTCCAGCATGCGCATCACAAAGGCGTCCGCGTCGGCATTAAAGCCCAGCACCCTAGAGGTGTAAGCTCCCATCTCATAAAGGCTTAGCCGCCAAGCCACCGCGGGATGCCAATTCGGAATCAAGCGTTTAAGTACGTTTTCAAAGGGTTCGGGCCTGGGAATTCCCGAGACCACCCGTCGGGATTGGCCCGTCTCGAGCCACTCCTGCACGCCTACCTTCCAGACGCCGGCTCGGCGAAGACCGCGCAGCACCTCCCACTCTCGTTCTGGCTCCCCGGGGCGAAGCATCCAGCGAAACAAGGCCGCCATCAACTGAACCGAGGCAGAACCCGTCACAGCCAGCAGCTCCGACGACAAAATAGGAATTCCTTCGGCCGCAAACCGCTCCGCAACCATTCGACCCTCGGCCCGGCGGCGCATTAGTACCGCCATAGATCCCCAATCCCAACCCGCTGCGTGGCGATTCTTCACGTCGGCTACTAAGGCATCGAGCACCAGGGCATCGAGCTCTTCGCGGTCCTCGCCCGTCACGGCACGAAGCTGAACGAATCCGCCCTCGGCACCCTTGGGGGTCTGAGCCGCCTCGGCATAGGCACTTCGATGGTCTTCTTGGCCCATACGCCCCGCAAGCGAGGTAAAGAGCCGATTGTTGAACTCCACAATTTCGTGCCGGCTGCGCCAGTTGTCTGCCAAGGGAACAAATCCCGACATCCCCTCCAAGCCCGGGAATTCATCCGACGGACTCTGCCCCACTTTGGCGCGAGCGACCAGATCCAAAAATTCTTCGGCATCCGAACCACGCCATCGGTAGATGCTCTGCTTGCCGTCGCCCACCAGCATGGCCCCGGCACCCGCCTCGCGGCCCGTCAAGGCATGCTCCATCAGCGGCCATAAATTCGCCCACTGCATGCGCGAGGTGTCTTGGGCTTCATCCACCAAAAAGCGGCTGTAGCGCTCGCCCAATCGCTCAAAAAGGTAGCTGGCTGGCTGGTCGCGCAGCTCGTGGTGAATCAGGGGCTGAAACTTCCAAATCGGCTGCACGCGCAGTCGGTCGAGCACGTCCTCGAGGCGTCGAGCAAGCTCACTCAGCACCGAAGCGCTTCGGTCGTGCCGGCGCAGCAGGTCCAGAACCACCCCGTCAAGGGCCGTCTCCAGCGGGTCGCCAAGCAAGACCTTCATTCTGCCCACAACATCCTCAGCCTGCGCCCTTAGTGCGGAATCTTTTTGCCCCGCCACCTTGAGAATGGCAACCGGGTCTCCCATCAGTGACTTGCTCACATGGGTGCCGGGCACCCACAACTTGGCGTCGGCCTTGCGCAGCTTCTTAAAATAGCTGGCATAGTAGTCGGGGCGATTCACCGACTCCGCCGGCAGCTCTGCCAGCAGCTTAATCAGCTGCGGCGATGCGGACCTCATTTGCTTGCGCAGATCCAAGGCCTTCGCCCGAAGGCTCAGCTGAAGCGTCTGATGGCGCTGTAAATCCCATTCCCGCAAGGCCGCAACGGCCTGGTTCGAGGCCTCCTTGCTCAGGTGCTTCGCCATGGACTTGAGCGCGTCAAACACGTCACCCTGCCGATCGTCCTCGAGGTTAGCCCTGGCAAAATCCAGCACGAGCGAAGTCAGGGCAGAATCACTGCCCAGGTCTGCCATCAGCTCAAAAACAGCCAAGTCGAGCAAGTAGTCGTCGTCGAGCTCAACCTCAAACTGGCTGGGCAGGCCCAATTCAATGGCAAAAGTCCGCACCAGACGGTGGGTGAACTGGTCCAGGGTGCCCAGCGAAACCGAGCCGTAGTCGTGAAGCATTTCGCTCAGCACTGCCGCAGCGCGGCGCCGAAGCTCTTCGCCATTGACATCCAAAAGCCTGGCCATCTCCTTGGCAATGGGGTCCTTTAAAGCATCTGCATCCTGCACCACATTCTGTAGGGTGCGCAAAACCCGCTCCTTCATCTCGTGTGCGGCCTTGTTCGTGAAGGTGAGCCCCAGAATGCGCCTAAATACCTTGGGATCGTCGGGCTGCGACAGGGCAGCCGACCCGTACTCCACCGCCAGCCTAAACGTTTTACCCGCTCCTGCTGAGGCGCTGTACACCGCAATCCGGGCGGAATCCGAAATAGTACCTGGCATCGATGCTAAAGTTAAGTCCGGGTCCCAACCCTAGGCCCTATTTTTGCGATGCCTATTTGACAAACTACGTTTTAAACGCTTTACCCCAAACATTATGTTTACCCTACCCAACCTTCCCTACGCCCACAGCGCGTTAGAGCCGCATATCGATGCCATGACCATGGAAATTCACCACGGCAAGCACCACCAGGCCTACGTCAACAACCTCAACGCCGCCGTCGAAGGGACACCCATGGCCGGCAAGAGTCTCGAAGACCTGATGAAGCAGCACAGCGACGTACCTGCCGTGCGCAACAACGGCGGAGGCCACTACAACCACAGCATGTTTTGGACGCTCATGAGCCCCAACGGAGGCGGACTGCCCACCGGAGACCTCGCCGCCGACATCACGGCCACCTTCCAAAGCTTTGACGCCTTCAAAGAGGCCTTCGCCAAGGCCGCTGCCACCCGCTTCGGTTCAGGCTGGGCTTGGCTTTGCGTCAATAGCGCCGGCAAACTCGAAATCTGCTCAACCGCCAACCAAGACAACCCCCTAATGCCAAGCGTAGGATGTGGCGGAACTCCCATCCTCGGCCTCGACGTCTGGGAACACGCCTACTACCTAAAGT
>ERZ888423.1419-NODE-1419-length-20604-cov-9.964621_pt1 | contig 20604 bp, 22 predicted proteins | sample MGYA00520523_ERZ888423 | MGnify/ENA primary metagenome ERZ888423 (study PRJEB32303, sample SAMEA104408611) | aquatic metagenome | biome: Brackish water; feature: Pelagic; material: water | place: Baltic Sea | collected 2014-06-08T10:24:00 | depth 30,27 m ...
CGCCCAAAGCGTTTCGAGCGCGCCGATCAAATGGTCAATATCAGCTTGGCTATGGACAGGTGATGGCGTGATGCGCAGTCGCTCTGTTCCTTTTGGAACGGTTGGATAGTTGATCGGCTGAATATAGATGCCATGATCCCGTAGCAGGATATCCGACAGGTATTTGCATTTGACTGGATCACCAACCATCACCGGAATGATGTGGCTGTCGTTTGGCGTGTGTGGAATGCCTGCGCTGTCCAGCCGCGCGCGCACCTGCGCCACGCGGGTCTGGTGGGCTGCCCGTTCTGAGGTGCTCTGTTTCAAGTGCCGCACGGATGCAGCAGCACCAGCCGCAACTGACGGTGGCAGGGCCGTCGTAAAAATGAACCCGCTCGCAAACGAACGCAAAAAATCACACAACACCGCCGAGGCCGCGATGTAGCCACCAACAACGCCGTAGGCTTTGCCAAGGGTGCCTTCGATGACGGTGATCCGGTCCATCAGGCCACGCTCTTGGGCAACACCGCCACCGGTCGGGCCATAAAGGCCGACCGCGTGAACCTCGTCCAGATAGGTCATGGCGTTGTATTTATCGGCGAGGCCGCAAATTTCCTTGATAGGCGCGATATCACCGTCCATTGAATAGACGCTTTCAAATGCAATTAATTTCGGGCGGTCAAGCGGTTGCGCGGCGAGCAGTTGTTCAAGGTGGGCCACGTCGTTGTGACGCCAGACCTGACACTGCGCCCGCGAATGTCGGATGCCTTCGATCATGCTGGCATGGTTCAGGGCATCTGACAGGACAAGGCAGTCAGGTATCCGAGACGCCAAGGTGCCAAGCGCGGCCCAATTGGACACATAGCCGGACGTGAACAACAGCGCGGCTTCCTTGTCATGCAAATCAGCCAATTCTCGTTCTAGCAAGACGTGGTGATGCGTAGTGCCGGAAATGTTGCGCGTTCCCCCGGCCCCCGCGCCGACCTTATCAATTGCTGCGTGCATCGCGGCGAGAACATCAGGATGTTGCCCCATGCCGAGATAGTCATTCGAGCACCAGATGGTCACATCCCTCTGGGTTCCATCACCGCGGTTCAGGGCTTTGGGAAACGCGCCGCGCCGCCGCTCAAGATCGGCAAAAATGCGGTAGTTGCCATCATCGCGCAACGCATCCAGCTGCGCGGTGAAGAAGTCAGCATAGTCCATAAGGGGTATTATCCTCCGAGCGCTTGCTGAATGATCTCGTCCAGAAAGCTTTGGACTTTTTGCATTTCGCCGTCGGGGTAGTTGCGATGGCCAATCAAGACTTCGCCGTCCTTTTCGGCCACGAAAATACCGTAGGGGCAATGCGCGATATTCATTGGATCGGCTTCCATCACTTCACGCGACAGGGCCGCCGAGCAGAACAGAAAGATATCGGCGGCGGCAAAGATTTCCACATCGCTGCCAACGTCCGCAGCCGTACGGTTCAGCATCTCGCCAGTGTGGCTCACATAGTCGATCACAAGACCTTTGCCGACAATCGCGTTTTCGACTGAAAACGTGGCGTCGTCAAACGAGCCGTCAAACGGATAGGTCGTCGCATCTTCGGCAACGGCCAAAGTCCCAGCCGCGCTGAGACATGCTGCAAGCAAAAAACGTTTCATTGGATGTCCTTTCAAATGATCACTAATTGTAGCGTGACGCAGTTTATCTGGCCCTGATGCGGATCAAGGCCAGATAGATGGTTTAGCCGAACATGTCAGCGGCGATGCCGTCATACCAACCGACGGATTCCTCGAAGGTGGCCTGACGCACCTGGGCGCTTTCGCCCGTCTCACTGATGAAGCCGTCGACCTTGGCGATCTTTTCATCGGTGGCTTCATACGTCGCGCCGACTTTCACGCCGTCATTGGTATCGATCAGCGACCAGCAGGTATTTGCAAAGCGCGCAGGAAACACCGTCGATCCTGTCAGCACACCGCGCACGGCGTTGGCGCAAACCTTGGCTTGGCTGTTGGCAGAAAAGCCGGATTTTGGCATATCACCCTGCGCGCATGCATCGCCCAGAACATGGATATTGGCATCCATTTTCGACGACAGATCGGCGGCGTTGACGGGTGCCCAGTTGCCTTCGGTGATGCCCGCGATGTCGGCAATGCGGCCCGCCTTCATGGCAGGGATGACGTTACACACGTCAACGTTGTTCACATCACCATCAATGCTCAGCGTCATAGCTTCTGGATCAACTTCGACGTTTGCACCGCCGAAATCAGGGCCGATCCGTTCGATCATGCCGGCGTAATGCGTGTTCCAGCCCTCTTCGAACAGGCCCTGCTTGGAGAACGCCTCTTTCGGGTCTGCAATCAGGATTTTTGCTGTCGGGTTAATTTGTTTCAATAGGTGCGCAACCATGCTGACCCGTTCATACGGACCAGGAGGGCAGCGGAATGGATTGGGTGGCGCAACCATCGCATAGGTGCCGCCCTGTGGCATCGCCTCGATCTGCGCCTTCAGCAATTCAGACTGCGACCCCGCCTTATAGGCATGCGGCATTTTGTTTTGCGCCGCCACGTCCCAACCGGCCACAGCACCTTCAACAAAGTCGATACCCGGAGACAGGATCAAGCGGTCATATGGCAGCATATAGCCGCCCGCGGTCGAAACGGTCTTGGCGTCACGATCCACGCCAATGGCCCAGTCATGCACAACATTGATCCCGTATTGCGCAGCGAGCCCGCCATATGAATGACCAAGGCTTTCGATTGTACGGAAGCCGCCCAAATAGAGGTTCGAGAAGAAGCAGGTGTAATACTGCCGTGTCGGTTCGATCAGGGTAACGTCAATTTCACCATTGCTGTCTTTTGCCAGATAGCGCGCGACGGTTGCGCCGCCTGCGCCACCACCGACAACAACAACTTTGGCGCGGCCGTGGCTTGCGCCCATGACCATCGGCGCAGCTAGCACACCAGTCGCGGCAACTGCACTTCCCACAAAGGCGCGTCTATTCAGTGTCATAGTATCCTCCTTTAGTGAGCGTCGATTTATTCGACGTCCTCAAAATACGCAGCAAGTGCTGCGACTTCCTCGTTCGACAACCGCTTCGCCATCATCTGCATCACAGGATGGGTTCGCACATCGTCCTTGTAGGCATGCATGGCCGTTACAAAATATTCAGCCGGCCAATTGGTAATGCTAGGAATGCCGTTCGCGGCGCCGCTTGTCTGATGACAAGACGTGCATTCGCCAGACAGGTATTCGCCGTAGGTCGGATCACCAACAATGGCGAGAATTTCAGGCGCGACCTCGTGGTCCACCGCCTGTGCGGTGGGAGCTGATTCAGGGATATCGCTTGGGCTGGCAGAGTAAATCCGCAGAAAGGCAAGCAAATCATCACGGTCTTGCTGGTTGGGTAGGCCGCGAAAATTCATCCGTGTTTGGGACACCAAAGCGCGTGGGTTTTCGATATATGCGTCAAGCGAGTCAAAATCCCACGCTAGCCCGTTCGTTGCTGCCCGCACCAAGCCATCGGAATACGCAAAGCCCTCGGCGCGCGCGGCGGAGCGATCAAAAATACCGTTCAACTGGGGGCCAATGGCGTTTTTTGCGCCACTCCCGACTTGGTGACAGCCAGCGCATTGCCGGAACATTTCGGCCCCACGATCAGGGTCTCCTCCGGCCTCCGCACGTGCCATTGTCGCCCCACCAACGAGGGCGACAACAGTGCACGTGATGGCAGGCCAAGACGTCATTCAGTGGCCAAACTTTCGATATAGGCGATCAGCGCCGTTGCTTCTTCCTCGCTGCGCACGCCACGAAAGGTCATTTTTGTGCCAGACCGCGTGCCGCGTGGATCAGCAAGGAAGGCCGCAAGGCTTTCTGCTTCCCAAACTTCACCCGCTTCGGCAGCGTCTTTGAAGGTGTTGGAATAGCGGAATCCTTCGACCCCACCGATGGTGTGGCCCAACACGCCGTTGAGGGCTGGACCTGTCCGGTTGGACGCGCCTTCACCAACTTCGTGACAAGCGCGGCACTGACGGAACGCACCTTCGCCAGCTTCAATCAGGGCCGGATCAATCGCGGCCACAACGACTTCCGCTTCTTCTGCGGGGACGGCTTCTTCAGCGACAGGTTCTTCAGCGACGACGTCCTCTTCTGGCGTCACGTCAAGAACGGCTGCGCGCATAGTGATTTCAACGCTGTCCTTGCAATCGGTCATGCAAACTTCGCCGCTAAAGACGGGCAGTTCGGTTTCGGCGCGATCATCCATGTAGAAGTTGGCCGTGTTGGGCATTTCCACATCAAGAAAGTTCTCGTGGCTCAGCTCAAAATCCTCATCAACCAAATCGTTGACATACAAAAGATACGCCGTGATCGCATAGACTTCGTCCGGAGTAAGCGACTGCGCCTCACCGAATGGCATTGCGCGGTTCACATAGTCAAAAACCGTAGAAAGGTATGGCCAGTAAGAGCCAATCGTTTTTACCGGGTTTTCCCGCTCAAGCGTGCCTTGGCCGCCCGCAAGAACGGGCCAGCGGCCAACGGCTTCGCCAAAATCCCCATGACACGCGGCGCATTTTTCAACGAATACTTCTTCGCCGGTCCAAACATCGCCGCTACCTTCGGGCAGGCCCAGGCCATCGGGGCGCACATCAATGTCCCATGCCGCGATTTCATCGGAAAGGGCCGCGCGACCCAGTCCAAGAGTTTCCGCCGCAACAGGTGCCGCAGTCAATGCCAGCGCGCAGACAAGTGGGAATGCCTTAAGAAATTTCAACATTTTCCGCCTCGCCATTTTCGTTAACGGCCCAAGTCTGGATGCCGTTGTTGTGGTAGATTGAGTTTTCACCGCGGATTGCGCGCAGCTGATCCTTGGTGGGCTGCACGTAGCCCGTGCTGTCGTGTGCACGGCTTTGCAGCAGCATCGGGTTTCCGTCCCAATTTATATCGAGATAGAAGCGATGCATGGATTTATCGAGTGACGGGCCAGACATGCGGGCCTCTTGCCAACTGACGCCGCCGTCGGTGGTGACATCGACGCGCGGGATCGTGCCGCGCCCTGACCATGCCACGCCCGAGATGACCAAAGGACCAGGGCCTTGCGTGATCGGCATTTGCGGGCTGGGGCTGGTGATGACGGACTTCGCGTCCATCTCCCAGGTAAATCGCCGCGCTTGACCGTTGGCCAGAAGATCGGTGTATTTGCTGGTTTCCTCGCGGTGGTGCCAAGGCTGATCGCCAACTTCGATACGGCGCAACCATTTGACCCACATGTTGCCTTCCCAGCCGGGCACGACAAGGCGGATCGGATAGCCTTGTTCAGGGCGCAATGCCTCGCCATTCATCTTGAACGCGACAAGGCAGTCGTCCATCGCTTTTTCGATCGGAATTGAGCGCGTCATGCCCGCCGCATCAGCCCCTTCGGGCAGCAGCCACTTGCCGGATGCTTTGATGCCAGCCTCTTCGAGGATCAAGCGCAGCGGTATGCCGGTATACATCACGTTATGGATCATGCCGTGGGTGAACTGGCAGCCATTCAGCTGCGCGCCAGCCCATTCCATGCCGGAGTTGGCCGCGCACTCAAGGAAATAGACGTGGTTTTCGCGCGGGAAGCGCATCAGGTCTTCCATCGTGAACACCAGCGGGCGATCCACTAGACCGTTAATCATCAAGCGGTGTTCGGCGGGGTCGACTTCGGCGACACCGGAATGGTGTCGCTCGAAACATAGGCCGTTCGGGGTGATGATCCCGTCCAATTCATGCAGCGGCGTGAAGTTGATCGAGCTCACCGGATCAGCCGTCAGCCAAGGCACGTCTTGGCGGCGCACATGTGCTTCGAACTTGGACGGCATGCCATAAGGGGCTTCGTCGACACCCGCGCCAAGGAACTGGCTCCACGGTTGCTTGTCAATAATCGCAGGATCACCTTCGGCCCGTGCCGCAGTTGCCCCGCCAACCAATGCCGCTCCGCTCGCGGCTGCACCGCGCAAGAAATTGCGGCGTGTCGGCTTCATGCCTTTATAGATGTTCGTCATCTATCTACCCTTCTCGATTTCAGGCCCCAACGACCTGAACTGATGTATTTGGCGCGACGGATACTGTCCCTTCGCGTTTGATATAGTTTTCGACCACGTCCCAGATGGGCGGGCCTTCGGTGCCTTCGTTGACAGACGCCCATCCAGCCACGAAGTAAGTCTTGGCAGGGTCCAGCGCTTCGCCGGTTTTGAGCAGTGTTAGCTCGCTCACCCGTTCGCCGATCGGTTTGTTGATGTCGATCCGGTAGCCCATGCCACCAACGCGAACCATGTCGCCACCCTGCTGATAATAGGGGTCTTCGTTGAACAGGTTATCGGCCACGTCTTCCATGATGGCGTGAATGAATTCACCTGTCATTTCAGAGCGATAGGCGTTTGGATAGGTCATCGACGTGACGTTCCACAGGTCTTCGCGGGTGATATCCTGACCGGGCAAAATCGACGGCCCCCAACGCACGCCGGGCGACATCGCGATGTCGGCGTCACGTTCTTCGATCAAAGCCTGACAAATAAGGTCATCCCATGATCCGTTGAAATTGCCACGGCGATAAAGCAGCGTGTCGTCGGCTGTCTTGCCGATCACTTCGGTCAGTTCCGCCGCGAACGGGGCGCGTTGTTCGTCGATGACGGCAGTCACTTCGGCGTCAGGTGCGATCACATCGGAGAATATCGGGATCAGTTTGTGGCGGAATCCCATCATCCGGCCGTCGCGCACATCCAGATCAACGCGGCTGACGAATTTGCCGTTGGACCCTGACGCGACGATGATCGTGTCACCGATCAGAACAGGTTCGGGCAACGCATCATGGGTGTGGCCTGCAAGGATAACGTCGATCCCTGTCACGCGGCCTGCCATCGCCTTGTCTACATCAAAGCCGTTGTGCGACAGACAAACGACCAGTTCCGCGCCCATGCCGCGCACTTCGTCGACCATCTCCTGCATCCGCTGATCACGAATGCCGAACGAGTATTCAGGGAACATCCAACCCGGGTTGGCAATGGGCATATAAGGAAATGCTTGCCCGATCACGGCGATTTTTACGCCGCCGCGTTCAAAGAATTTATAGGGCTTAAAATCTTCCGATGGTTCATCCCATTCGGCGTCAAAAATGTTCTGGCCGAGCGCCGCAAACGGGAGATCACTCACGATATCACGCACGCGATCCGACCCAAGCGTGAATTCCCAGTGGAACGTCATCGCATCGGGTTTCAGCATGTTCATGACGTTGACTACGTCTTGGCCTTCGGTCTGATAACAAGTGTAGGATCCATGCCATGTGTCGCCGCCATCTAGCAGCAGTGCATCAGGGCGCGCGGCGCGAATTTGGTTCACGACAGTCGCAACGCGATCCATCCCGCCCATCTTGCCATAACCCTGTGCAAGAGCCGAAAAATCGTTGTAAGTCAGTGCGTAATGCGAAGGGCTTCCATCGTCGATCCCATACGCCTTGCGGAAGTCTGCACCCGTGATGTGCGGCACAGCGCCTTTGTTACCACCTACACCAATGTTAACTTCCGGCTCGCGGAAATAGATCGGTTTCATCTGCGCGTGGATATCCGTGACATGAATGAGCGAGACATTCCCAAAGGTTTCAAAATCCAGCAGTTGATCCTGCGTCAGGGATTGCTGGGCTGCCAATTTCCCCCAGTTGCCAAATCCAGATGCGCCGACGATTGCGCTGGCGGCCACACTGGCCTGAAGAAAGTCACGGCGAGAGATCATGTGGTTTCCTGTTCGGTTTTCAGCAATCACATTCCGAAAGCTGAATATAACTAATGAAAGAAAACCCGCGAACGCTTATGCGCCGCGGGCCCCTGGTTTTTAGTTGCGGACGGACGGCCCTTCAACAGACAAGCCATTGCCGCGCGATGCGACATAAAGCTCGAGCGCCACGAACTCGGGGCTACCAACCGAGTAGGTTTCGGCGCGCGTATCACGCACACAGCCACGGAAACGCGAATGCACACCGTTCAGCCGCGCGTTATTGAGGCGGTAGGTCGGGAAGCCGTTGATCATGCCTTGGCTCAGGTGGTCCGCACGAATGAGGTTGCCATAGTTCTGTTCGTGGCAATTCGCGCAGGACAAATCCAATTGACCGGTACGTGTGTAATAAAGCTCGCGCCCCATTTCCCACGTTTCAGCGGCCGGGCCGTCAATTGCAACGTCCACCGGCATTCCGCGTGACACTGAGGCAAGAAGCGCTTGCATGTTCAGCATGTCGTTCTTGTCATAGTCCCATGCTTCGGCGCCCATCTGTTCGGTGCGGCAATCATTGATCTGCGTCGTCATCGTGCGCACTTCGCCCGCGCCTTCGTTCCAGCGCGGATAGACCGCACTGACGCCAGCCATATCTTCGGGCGTGCCGTGGCAGCTTGCACAGGACTCGCCTGCTTCACCTTCAACGGTGTTCCAAGCATCAATCGCAGCCTCGGTAAAGATCATGCCTGGATTTTCAAAGTCATCCATTTCGAATGCTTGTGTTTCCGTCGCGCGGAAAACCCAACCGGACATGATCTCGCTAATGCCGGACCCTTCCATGTGCGCAGGCGCAGGCGCGCGCACAGTAATTTCGAGTTCGCCGTTGATAATCAAATCGGCATTTTCGTCTGCCATAACCGACCCAAAAGGGACGGCCATAGCGAGACACACGGCACTTGCGGACAGTAGTGTTTTTTTCATTTTAGCCCCTCCCTGGACAAGAAATCTAGTTGACTGCGATATCTTTGCTGTCGGTGTAAACAGAGCTATCATCGTCATACCACGTGAAGACGAAAGTGCCGCTTTCGGGCACAACCGCTTCGAATTCCAGAAACGGGTTCGTGGAAATTGCGGGTTCAAATGCGACGTCGATCACCATTTCTCCGTTAAATTCGCAGGTGAAGCGGTTGATGATCGAGCGTGGAATGACGTTGCCGTCACCGTCTTTGCGCTGGCCCGATTCCATCGGATGCGAGATCAGCGTTTTAATCGTGATCGTCTCGCCAGCTGCGGCTTCGCGTGGAACGCGAACGCGGGGTGTTACGTTATCTGCCATGTGTCGTTGCTCCTATTAGCCGCCGCAGCCGCCGATTGTGACTTTCACTTCTTGCGTGGCCTGAACGAACGATCCGTCGGGCATTTTCGCGATAGCAAGAACGTCCTGCGTTCCGGCAAGGCGGATACGTGTAGAAGCGCGCTGTGCGCCGGCAAGCGGGCCAAAGTTGAAAGTGCCAACTGCGGGTGTCGGGTTGCCGGTGGCAAGCACTATGATCGAAACTGCACCGGGTGCGTCGACCTCGATTGGAACGGTGTTGCCGTTTTCGGCGATTTCCGGCGCGATCAATGTGATCCCACCTGTGCCGATTTCGGCACCGCCTGTGAACGCGGCGATGTCACCATCAACGTCTGCAAATGCTTTGAATGGAACAACTGCCGCAAATGCGGTACCCATGGCCATCAAAAGCGTTTCTCTGCGTGTAAAGCTCATGCTGTCTCCTGTAGCGTCTGGCTGCGTCTAGTCTTGCAGCGTCATGAGGTAAGCGACCACGTCTTCGATTTCTTGCGCGGTCAAAATCGGGTCAAGCGGGCCTTCGGCAGCCTTGCCGGTATAGCCATTGCCGGGGCGGATAAAGCCGTCGACCATGTAAAACGCCGGCATCACCGACTCCGGGAACGTCATCTTGGCGTTCGTGACGATGCCGCGAAGATCAGACTCTTCCCAGCGCGAACCGGCACCATCCAATGATGGGCCAACTTCGCCGTGGAAGGGAAATTCCTCCAAGGCCGTGACCTGATGGCAGGCAATGCAATTGCCTTTGCCACGATTGGCCATAATCTCACGCCCTGCTGCGGGATCGCCAGCGGCTCCGGAAACGGACATTTCGACCTGTCCATAATCGCCGAATGTTACATCACTTGGCGCAGTTTCAGCGATGGCGATTGTGCCAAAGCCAGCGGCGAATGCCGACAGTAAAATCCTTTTCATGGTCCCTCCCTGGGTCCTCTATTCTTGGTGTCTACAGTAGCGCAGGCTTTTAGATTCTCGCAACACCAAAATCATTTATTTGAATATGACTATGTGAAATACATATTTTACTCAACGATTCCGCGCTCTTGAAGAATGCGCGCGTGGTAGCGTTGGAAGGATTCGTTGGTCTGATAGTGCCCTTCACGGATCCAGTTCAGCAAGTTTAGGGTCGTCCACTTGCCGAAAGCCCCCGGCATCGTGACGATTGTCACCTGACTCGCAATGGCATCATCGGCCACCTCGGGCGGAAAGAACATCAGCGTCGGCGTGAACTGTGCGTTCCAGCGCCGAACGATGTCTTTTTCGGCCATGACTTCACCATCAAAATCAGTAACTTCGACATCACCGAACATATTGATCTGGACCACGAAAAAGCTGTCATTTAGCGCGGCGTTTATCTCGGGGTCGGGGAAGACGGTTTCGTGCATCCGCGAACAGTAAATGCAGCCGCGCTGCTCGATCATCACGAGCAGCGTTTTGCCCTGGTCGTTGGCAACGGCCAGGTCCTCGCGCAGGTCTTTGAATGTCTCTTGAATCCAGTCGGCATCGTGCAGCCCGTCATCGCCGAGTTCAGCGGCAAAGAGTGGTGTTGCCATGAGTGCGAGCGCGGCAAGGGTAATGCGTAGCATTAACTGGTCTCCTGTTATCCGATTGTTGCAAAACTGGGGAAGGTTTCGATTAGCCACGCTGCTATGTAGTTGACAGAATTCGTCGCTATGAGAATGGCAAAGATGATCAACATCACGCCCATCGCCTTTTCAACTACACCAAGGTATTTGCGATTGCGCTGCGCCCAGCCAAGGAACGGACGGGCAAACAGTGCCGCGACGATAAAGGGCGAGGTCATCGAGATACCGTAGACAAACAGCAACGCGCCACCTTCCCAGATGTTACCGAACCCGCTCGCCATCATCAGGATCGAGGCAAGAGCGGGACCCACGCAGGGTGTCCAACCGAATCCGAAAGCCAAACCCATGAGGTAGGCGCCCAGCATGTTGGACGGTGCCGCCGAGCTTTCGATGCGGGCCTCGCGATAAAGGAACGGGATGCGCATGATCCCAAGGAAATGCAGCCCGAACAACAGCAGGATCGCCGCGGCGAAATAGCTTAGCTCCTGTTTCCATTGCCCGAGGGTGCCGCCGACAGCCGTGGCCCCCATTCCCAAAAGCACAAAAATTGTCGTGACCCCAAGGGCGAATGCGATAGACGAAAAAACCAGTTTGCGCTGTGTGCCTGGAGGGAAATCATCCTCGCCACGCAATTCGTTCATTGAAATACCCGCCATGTAGCTGAGATAGAAAGGTACCATGGGCAAAATGCAGGGTGTAAAGAATGATAGTAGTCCGGCAATAACCGCTCCAAGATATGTGATCTCTTGCATGTCGGGATTCCTTGAAACGATCGATTGTTCACATTAAGATACGTGAATGAGTAGACGTTTGACCAGTCTTTTTGTTTTCGTCGCTATGGGTGTGCTTGCCACACTCCCCGTAGTCGCACGCGCTGATACTGTTATGATGATGGCCGAAAAACCCGGTTGTATCTGGTGTGCGGCATGGAACCGTGAAATCGGCCCTATTTACGGCAAGACCGGCGAAGGCGCTGCAGCACCTTTACGCCGTGTGGACATCAGCGACCCCATCCCTGCCGACATCACCCTTGCCCGCGCAATCAATTTCACACCGACCTTTGTGTTGCTAATTGATGGCGTCGAAGTATCCCGCCTTGAGGGCTATCCCGGCGAAGACTTCTTTTGGGGGCTTTTCGCCATGATGCTTGATCGAAATGACATTCCCTACAACGTCGAAACCGCGACCGAACCGAATAGCCAGTGACACACTTGGCGTTTTTATTGATCGCGGCACTCGCTAGTGAGGCTATGTTTCTATAGGGCAGTTAGCAACAAAGAGGGCGGCTGACCCTCTGTCTTTTCGGAATTGGACCCGCGACATGAGTTTGCCAGTATTGGACGATGGCCTGAGCGATGCTGAAATCGACACCATGGTTGAGAATGCGACCCGCGCCACGAATTTCCTCAAGGCTATCGGCCACGAAGGCAGGCTGCTGATCTTGTGCCACTTAGCAACGGGCGAGAAATCCGTCGCGGAATTGGAGAAGTTGCTTTCAGCGCGCCAAGCTGCTGTTTCCCAGCAATTGGGGCGTTTGCGGCTTGAGGGTCTTGTGCAACCGCGCCGTGACGGGAAAGCCATCTACTATAGCTTGACGGATGATCGCTGTAAGCGGATCATATCCGTTGTTTATGACTTGTTCTGCAAAACAGCTTGATGGACTAAACTTGGTCATTTCAACGCCGTATTGACGCGCACACAACGGGAGACGCCACCATGCTTGATGCTTTGGGCGACGGAAATGTCGCGGCGCTTGCCGGTTTATTTGGTGGAATCATGCTTGGTCTTGCCGCGCGTTTGGGCCGGTTTTGCACCTTGGGCGCCGTCGAGGACTTTGCCTATGGCGGAAGCGACGTGCGGCTGCGGATGTGGATTCTGGCGATTGGTACGGCGGTTTTTGGCACATTCGTTAGCGTCGCGTTGGGCTGGGTTGTGCCGACATCTTCATTTTACATCAGTCAGGTTTTTTCACCATTCGCGGCGATAGCTGGCGGATTGGTGTTCGGTTATGGCATGGCCATGGCGGGCAATTGTGGTTTTGGGGCCCTGGCCCGACTGGGCGGCGGAGACTTGCGGTCATTCGTGATCGTTGTCGTCATGGGATTGGCGGCTTACGCGACAATGTCGGGACCTGTTGCATGGCTGCGTGTCATCATCTTTCCGCCACAACCCATGGCAGCTGAACCGCAAGGCATTGCACATCTGATCAGCGGCTTTAGCGGCCTACCAGTTTGGGCTGTTGGTGTGGCAATTGGTGTTGGGCTGATTGCGCTTGCGCTTGGCTCGGCCTCGATCAGGTCAGATAGATCGGCTGTGTTCTGGTCGGTCGTCGTCGGCATTTCGGTGGTTAGCGCATGGATTTTTACCAGCTGGATCACGGCCACCGGCTTTGACGGCACCCCCGTCGTCTCGCACACTTTCGCCGCCCCTTTAGGCGAAACGATGCTTTATGCGATGACCGCCTCAGGACAAACGCTAAGTTTTGGGATCGGCTCGGTCGCGGGTGTTTGGGGCGGCGCGTTCGTGGGCAGCTTGATCAAAGGCCACTTTCGGTGGGAAGCCTGCGATGACCCACGCGAGTTGCGCCGCCAGATTTTCGGCGCGGCTATGATGGGCGCTGGCGCGGCGGTTGCCCTGGGGTGCAGCATCGGACAAGGGATTTCGGCGTTCTCGCTGTTGGCGTTTTCAGCGCCCGTGACATTTATCGCCATGTTTATCGGCGCGCGTCTTGGGCTAAAACACCTGATCGAAGGTTTCGCACCCGCCGAATAGCTGCGCGATTTGCCTTAGCCTGCCAGATACGCACCAAGGGCCGCAGCCGTTCCATCACGCTGGATCAACCGATGCCACCGCGCAAAGCTTGCCGCAAAACGCAGGTTATCGCCAAGGTCGCCGTATAATGGCTTTTGCAGCCCTGACCAAAGTTTCCCAGAACGGGTCATTGGCCACGATCTCACTGCCGTCTTCGCGCGTACCTTCACACATGCGCGCCCAAAGCGCCTCGGCGAGGGTGAGCCCTTCTATTGGCCCGCCTGTGGCCAAGCCGTCGCGAATAATGGGGTAAAGAAACCCTGCGTGACGCGATGACCCGTCAAAGGCTGAGCGGCATCGGTGGGACGCGCCCCCGCACCAATGATCACCCGGTCAAGTGCTGCGCCGTCATTCATCAAGCGATGCAGATACAATGCCTGATGGGCGCGATGAAAATTTCCGAGGCCGATATGCACAATGCCAGCAGTCAAATCCCCGAGTTGATACGCAGGCCGACGAATGCCGTCTGGCAAATGGGCGAGGGTGTCCAAATTCAGTTTCATTAACTCATCCATTGGCCACCATCGACGTTATACGTCTGCGACAGAATATAATCGGACTCTGGCGAGGCGAGAAAAACCGCCATACCAGTTAGATCTGCAGGTGCCGCGAAACGACCGACAGGCACAGAGGCCGCGACCTCGGCCTTTTTCTGACCCGGTTTCTTGCCTTCCAACTTGGCGATTATCGCATCCACATGTTCCCAGTGTTCACCGTCCACCACGCCCGGCGCGATAGCATTGACGTTGATACCGTGTTTGATCAGGTTCAAGCATGCAGATTGCGTCATGGACATCACCGCCACCTTGGTCGAGCAGTACACCAAAACAAGGCTTTCACTGCGACGGCCCGCTTGGGATATCACCGCAACGCATGATGCGTCGATGCTATCCTGATCGCTTACGTCGATTTGCACGGCGTAGGCTGCACCGCCCAATTCCGATGCTGTCTGCTTTGCGGCATCAGGGTCAATATCGGCAATCGCAGCGGTTGCACCTTCGGCAAGATACACCTCAGCAAAACCGCGCCCGATCCCGCGCGCAGCACCTGTGATCAGCGCCGATTTTCCATCAAATCGCTTCATGCGATGCGAAAACCTTCGGCATCAAAGCGGCGCAACCGGTCCATGTTTGGTGTCAGACAAATCGTATCGTCGCAGGGGGCTTGAATGTCACCTTTAATGCGAACGGTCATCATGTCGAGAAGGCCCGTATTGTGAACGTGAATAAAGGTATCAGACCCAAGGCGTCCAGCTACGCCAACGGCGCCCATCCACAAGCCTTCAGTCTTGGACACGCTCAGGTGTTCGGGCCGGATGCCAATGGTTGTTGCGTCTTGTTTTACGGCCTCGGACCCTTCGGTCTGGATCATTTTAGGCGAACCGATAAAGCCCGCAACGAACTTGTTGCGCGGCGTGTGATACAGTTCTAGCGGCGAGCCCACTTGTTCAATCACACCGGCCTGCAGAACTACGATCTTGTCGGCCATGGTCATAGCTTCGACCTGACCTTGGGTCACGTAGATCATGGTGGTCTTCAGCTTTTTGTGCAGCTCCATGGTTTCAAGGCGCGTTCCGACACGCAAAGCGGCGTCAAGGTTGGACAGGTGTTCGTCAAACAAGAACGCAGCAGGTTCGCGCGCAATCGCACGGCCGATTGCAACCCGCTGGCATTGACCACCAGACAATTGGCCGAGCTTACGATCAAGGTAGTCGGTCAAGTTCAGCGCGGCAGCAGCGGCATTAATCTTAGCCTCTTGCGTGGCCTTGTTCAATTTCGCCATCCACATCGGGAAGGCAATGTTTTTGCGCACGGACATGTGCGGGTACAAAGCGTAGAACTGGAACACCATGGCCAATCCGCATTTGGCGGGAGGCAGGGTGTTGCTCCATTGCCATCAATCGCGATGTGGCCCGCAGAGGTGTCTTCCAGACCCGCGATCAAACGTAGCAAGGTTGATTTACCGCAACCGGAAGGGCCGAAAAAGACGCCGCGACACCGCTTCCATGGCAATTCGTTTTTGCCATAGCTAAGTTATGCAGCGCGAATTGCACTCAACCAAGAAGCCCCGATCCAATGACCGTTTAGGCACCGACGCCGAGACTTGAGGTGGACCATTCGGGGCGATCCGACTAAGATGACCGTGTCTTTAATGTGAGAAAAGAGGACCGCTGCATGGCGTTGGCTTTGAAATGGCGTTGGGGAAAAAGCGCAATCATTGCAATGTCATTGCTGTCGCTAACCGGGTGCGCCCCGTCCGAAGGGTATGGCGTGCTAGTAGACACTATCCCATCCGCACAAGGCGGGCTTTGGCGCACGAGCGAAGCCACACTTTTTATTGCTGTGGAAGGGCCATCACAACCAGACGCGCAATTCATTATTCCTGATCTCGATGCGCTGCGTTCCGAAATCCAGCTTGAAGCGATCTCGCACGAACCGATCACCGTCGCGGTTCGCTGCGACGGGCCCGCGATGATCCGACACGCGGATGCCACCTCCGAGCCATTGATACCCGACGTTCCAGTTCAAGTCACACTGCCGCCACGCGGGGACGGCGATGCGATGCTTGAGTGGCAACCACAAAGTGGAAACTGCCGCGTCGATTGGGGTGACAGCCACAGCGTGACGCTGCGCCCCGAAAGCCTTGCCCGCCCTCACCTTTCGCAAATGTCGCGTGGCGCGCTCGATTGTCGGATGGATCCAAATCAACGCCTCGATCCGCTGCAACGGGTCTTTCTTGACGACGGTGCGATGCTTCAGACCTGTCCTGTTGCCCCGGGTCGCGTTCGGCTTTTGGGTGATCCAATTGATGCGCTGAATGCGCGGATCGAAGCGCTTACTGGTACCACTGTTCCGCGTGACGTTTTGAACGAAGGCAACCCTGATCTTCGACTCGATTTTTCAAATGCCCCCGAACTTGACCTGATCCAGCTTTCCTACCTGCATATACGGTCCGATTTTGTCGGATACCTGACCGCGCGCATGCTGGTTTATCACGCCATGCGCGGCACACAGGTACGCATACTTGTCACAAGCCTGCTTATGCTCGAGGAAGATCGCATCTTCTATGACTCGCTATCTTCGCGTTATCCGAACATCCAGATCCAGTATTACCGCTGGGACAATATCGGGGTTTCAGGACTCGACGACATCATAAATAAATTTCACCGCGTGCAGCATACCCGGGCCTTCCTTGCCCTTTCGCGCCAGCCCGGACGGTCGCGATATATATTCGGCGGTCGCAACCTGCATGATGGTTTCTTCTTTCCCAACGCATTTGATCTGCGGGAATGGCCATACCTTCACACCTATGATGCGAGCAGCTTCCAAGACTTTGGCTTCTATTCCGTCTACGAAGACCTTGAATTGGAATTGCGCTATGATCAGGCAGTGCATAGCCTGGCCGCGCACCATATCGCCCTATGGAACCGCGATGTTGAAACACAGCATGTCGGGCCTTTCCGCACTGGCAGCAGCGATCGAGTTCGCGGCATGCGTCACTATCTGTCGCTGCCTTGGGCAGACGGGCGCGACCAGATTCGCTGGTTCGCAGATGCGATTGATGCGGCCACACAAGAAGTGATCATCGTTACCCCCTATCTAAACCCGCCCGAACAAATCCAAGATGCTTTGCTAAGGGCGCGCGCGCGTGGCGTCAGTGTCTTGATGGTGGTCCGCCTTGAATCAACTGACCCCGCTGGGTTTGTCATCACGGCATTGAACCGCCGCTATGCATCACGCAATGCTGATCATTTCCAGATCGAAGAGTATTTCCCGCGACCGTTTATGATGCACACTAAAATGATGGTGATTGATCGCCGCCTCGCAGTTGCGACCAGCACCAACCTTGATCACCGCGCATTTTGGCACGACACTGAAAACGGTTTGATATTTATGGACACACCACAAGTCGATGACCTTCTTGATGTGATTGAAGAGTATCGCGAAACCTCGCGCCTATTGACAAGTGATGAACCCGTGCACCCGCTTGGCAACACATTCTATAACTGGCGCTGGCTGCGCACGGTGTTCTAAGGGAGTCCGCACAAGCGCGATCTGAATTTGCTTAACAGGTCGTTGCAATCAATTTGTCTGCGCGACCGCTGGCCAATTGTTTCGTACATCCAATGCCAAATCGCGGACCGATAGTGCGCGCGCGCCGCCTCTGGACGTCGCCGCAACATAACCCACAAGGTCAAATGGCAACTCGCCGGACAGCACGCCAGCAACGATCCCATCGATCATGATTGTCTCACGACCCGGCACTGGCGTGCGGGGTATATCAGCCTCTGGATACATCAGCGCGATCAACTCGGCACAAAACAATTCGGTAGGATCGCTCGCGTCGAAACGCATATCAAATGGCACGCCCATCCGCGCCATCCCACGGGTCAATGCAGCTGCACGGTTGGTCGCATTTGGCCGCAGTGCAACCACGGCATCAGTATCAAGAACGATCTCGGCGGGTGCCAGACGCACCCCACCATCAACCGCCTCAAGATAGATAGCGCCGGCTTTGATCGCGTCGCGCCAAGGCGCCAGCGCTGGTAGATGCCAAAGGCCCGCCGCTCGCAACTGATCCTCCGTGCCAATATAGACCGCCCCATGCGTGAACTGGCCGGGGATCAACAGACCCGAGACACGGTTGTCGTTATGGAAAAATACAACGTCGAGCGGCTTAAGCGCGCCTTGCAGCAGTGCCGTTGCCTCGGGTTGGCGGGTCATGTGGCCGGGGCGCAGTTGGATCAGACCCAATTGCCGCAAAGCTTCGGCATTGGCATCAGCCAGTTCGATCGCCCAGGCGGGGTGGGGTGCCCCTGCCTCGTAACAACAGCCTGCCACGATTTGCGCAGGGGTAATATCGGTTGCGACGTCATCCAATCTTGTATTCTGCGAGCCGCATCCCGACACGAAAAGCGCCGCAGCCATTGCAGCGACGTACAATCGCACGCTGTGAAGTTTTTTGGGCTGTCGCGGCATTGTTTCAATCCTTGTTCACGGTGACATCGGCGCAGGGTCTTGCACCTCTTCACCGGTTCAGCCCCCTATTGCCGTGAATGGCCCCTCACGACAATGCAACAAGACGCCGTCAGCCAAAAGATACACAGAATCCGTGGGCGCCGTCAATTTCACGGCACTACTACACCATTGCGCGCATCGAGCAGAATATTGAAAAGTCATGCAGAGTAAGTCTTGTGCTGATTGATATGAATGCATAGCAGCTGAGCTTAGACCCAAGTTCCCTCCAGCTTTGTGCGGAGTCCTTGGGGTTAAATCTTTGGCGTTAGGCCGCCATCTTGTCCATCTCTTTTCTGTGCAAGAATTCCATTGGGGTCATGTTCGCCAGTTGTAATCCTCTTGCCATTCGTCAAGCGTTTTGCGGGCATCGCGCAATGTGCCAAATTGCCTGGCGGTTTCAACCGGTCGACGCAACACTCTAGTCTTTTTGGAAAGATGGAGTGAGCCCTATGAAGTATCGTCGCCGCGTATTTTTCACAGACAAACAGAAGTCGGAGATCTGGGATCGATGGCAACGTGGGGAGTTGATGAGGTCGATTGGGCGTGGTTTTGACCGTTCCTCATCGTCGATTTATCCGCTCCTTGCGCGCACTGGTGGCATTCGCCGCGCAGAGCGGGTCAGGTCCCGCTTGGCGCTGACCCTGACTGAACGCGAAGAGATATCACGGGGGCTGATTGGGCAGTTGTCTTTGCGGTCGATTGCCCGAACGTTGGGGTGTTCGGTCTCGACTGTCAGCAGAGAGGTCCGATGTAATGGTGGCTGCGCTCAATATCGCACGGCCCAGTCTGACACTGCTGCGTGGGATCGTGCCCACCGACCAAAACTCTGCAAGCTGGCAGGGAATGCCTATCTCTGTCCACTGCCCGGCAGTGCATCGAAAATTCACGAGAGGGGGCAATATCGGCCAAGCTAACCCGCAAGTGGTCCCCACACCAAATTGCAGGCTGGTTGTCAACACCCTGTCAGGGATGGAAGCCGACTGGCCGAGACAAGCAAAGCGCAGACTTGGTTCATGACAGCTCGCTCGGACAGTAGGAAAAATGCGAAACGTTGACTGCCTTCAGTCTGCAGCCAGTGGTTGATTCGCAGTCGAAGCCTCAAGCGTTCGCATCGACGAGAACCGTTTGTTTTTCGGCAGACCGAATACGAGCGACTAAGGGGCTTGAAAGTAAGAGCTTAACAAGCCGCGCAGGAAGAGGGTATCGACAAATGCGCATTTGGTGACAGAATTTTGAACTTGATACCTTTTTTTGCAATCATGCAACGTCTAAAATCAACAAGACTTTTCGTTAGGTTGTAGAAAGAGGATAAAAATGAAGATAGATTTTTGCAACTCGATGCTTTCTTTAGCGCGTGCTCTATTAGCTGTGGTTTTCTTGGGCGGACTACTGTTTCCGGGGAGTGCAGTATCGCAAGAATCCCTCAATCCGCTGGTGCATCCTGGAAACCGTTACGCGAGAGAGAATACAGAAGTAGATATACTGGCGCATTGGCCTGGTGCAGTAGAAGTTCAGTTTTTGGGGTTAAGGAATGCAGTAGTCCAGCAGTCGGCTTTGTCAGAAGTGCTTGCACTCGGAGTTGCCGCACGGACGGATCTAAGTATTCACGGCTTTCCGGTCTCAATTTTTGATGCCAAGGCAGCGTCCAGCTTATCGAGAATCATAATTTTTGAATTTGACGCCGATTATGAGGCTGAGATACAAGCTGGCTGGGACATAGCTGAACCTATTGGTGACATAAGTTTCGCCGAATCTGGACCTCAAATCGCTTCCATTTTCAGAGCCGGTCTCGTTCAGCAGGCTGCGGGTTGCTTCGCGAGATGGCAAGTATCTAGCTTAAATGAAATTGAGGCAATAGTGATTGCCGTTTCGAACGCAGTAGGGCCATCTGAAAGAGAAGTATGCCTGAGAAGCTTAGCGCCTACGGCCTTTGGTGTTTCACCAGTTATTTCACGCTATGACGCAAGCGTTGCTGCAGCACGTCAAAGCGATTCCAGTGCGGTTCTTTTTGAGGATCGAAGTGAGCACATACTTCAGCTTTCAGCTGGGGCTATTTGCCGAGTAGAGTTCAATGATTTTGGTATTGCTTGTGGCTTTGTTGCATAAATCGGGTGAAGGGCGTTTTTTCCCTTACCCCAGACAGACT
>ERZ888423.1421-NODE-1421-length-20600-cov-11.179460_pt1 | contig 20600 bp, 21 predicted proteins | sample MGYA00520523_ERZ888423 | MGnify/ENA primary metagenome ERZ888423 (study PRJEB32303, sample SAMEA104408611) | aquatic metagenome | biome: Brackish water; feature: Pelagic; material: water | place: Baltic Sea | collected 2014-06-08T10:24:00 | depth 30,27 m ...
AAAAGCTAAGGTAGAAAGCAAAAAAGAAGAAGCATAAGCGTTGAATAATTTTTCACTTGAAGGTGAAATTGTTCATTTAGATAGTTTACGGTTTACTCCAGCGGGCTTACCCGTTTTAGGTATGCGAATAAAGCATCAATCTAAACAAAGTGAAGCGGCATTAAGTAAAACGGTAAATTTAGAGATTGAAGCGGTAGTGATAGGAAAATTAACAGAAACAGGCTTTAAACTGGGGGATAAGTGTTTATTCCACGGTTTTTTAGAAAAAAGATCGTTAAAGTCTAATCAAATTATTTTTCATATAACGCAAATAAACAAATAATAGGAGTTTGACATGGCTAGAGAAATGTATAAAAGAAGAAGGTACTGTAGATTTTCTGCAGAAGGTATTAAAGAGGTCGATTATAAGGATGTAGATCTTCTTAAAGACTTTATTACAGAAAACGGTAAGTTGATTCCAGCAAGAATAACAGGAACAAAATCTAAATACCAAAGGCAATTAGATACAGCTGTTAAGCGTGCAAGGTTTTTAGCTTTACTTCCATATACTGACAAACACTAAGGGGCAAATAACATGCAAATTATTTTATTAGAAAAAATTGCTAACCTTGGTGACTTAGGTGATGTGGTTAACGTAAAAGATGGATTTGGACGTAACTTTCTTATTCCACAAGGCAAAGCAAAAAGAGCAACCGAAGCAAATAAAGCCGAATTTGAAGGACGAAGAGCTGAGCTTGAAAAAGCGCAAGCTGCGTTACTCAAAGGCGCTGAAAAAAGAGCTAAAGATCTTGAGGGAGTTAAAGTTGAAATTAAGCAAAAAGCTGGGATCGACGGAAAACTTTTTGGATCGGTATCGAGTATTGATATTGCAGAATTGTTAGTAGCAGCTGGTCATAAGGTAGAAAAGGCAGAAATACGCATGCCTGAAGGACCATTAAAAAATGTTGGTGTGTTTGAAGTAACTGTAGCCCTTCACCATGATGTAACAGCAAGCATTTCTGTTACCGTGGTTGCAGACGAAACACAATAAAAATAATTTAATTTTTTTGGCTGCCAATAGGGCAGCCTTTTTTTTATTGGTTATAATCATAAAATGGCCGATGATCAAATAGAGAATCTAAAACTTCCCCCTCATTCAGTAGAAGCTGAGCAATCATTGCTTGGAGGTTTGCTTATTGATAACGAGGGGTTTGATAAAGTCTCTGATATTATCAGTACCAAGGATTTTTATCGGCATGACCATCAAACCATATTTAAACATATCTTTAAGGTTTTAGAAGCAAATCAGCCTGCTGACATTATTACCGTCGGTGAATCATTAGAAAAAAATAACGAACTAACTACGGTGGGTGGGTTAGCCTACCTGGGTTTGTTGGCAGAAAATACGCCCACATCAGCTAATATTCGTGGTTACGCAACGATAGTGCGAGATCGATCTATTATGCGCAACCTCGTTCAAGTAGGATCTGATATTGCAGAAAGTGCTTATTCTCCCCAGGGAAGAGACGCTCAACAGCTGCTAGATGAATCCGAGGCAAAAATATTTCAGATTGCCGAATCGGGTAAAAGAGATAATATTGGTTTTGAAGATATTCAACATTTATTACCCAAGGTTATTAAAACTGTTGAAGAGAGAATGGAGAGTGGTAGCGATATTCTAGGGGTTGCCACTGGCTTTACTGATTTAGACAAGATGACATCAGGACTTCAGCCGGGTGACCTTGTGATTATTGCAGGAAGACCTTCGATGGGTAAGACATCCCTTGCGCTTAATATAGCAGAAAATGTAGCTATCGAATCAAAACTTCCAGTTGCAGTCTTCTCTATGGAGATGGCCGCTACGCAACTGACTACCAGACTTATCGGTTCAGTGGGAAAGGTGGATCAGCACAAGATGAGGACAGGGCAGCTTGACGATGACGACTGGGAAAAGCTTACGGATTCATTAGGGCAGCTCAATGAAGCACCAATCCATATTGATGAGGGATCAGGGTTAAACTCATTTGAGGTGAGGGCTAGAGCCCGAAGACTTCAAAGGCAGGCTGGTCAACTAGGTCTGATTGTCATTGATTATATTCAGTTGATGTCGGCACCTGGTGGACGACAAGGTGAAAATAGAGCAACAGAAATATCGGAGATTTCACGATCATTAAAGGCGTTAGCTAAAGAGCTTAATGTCCCCGTAGTGGCTTTATCACAGCTCAATCGTAGCTTAGAACAACGCTCAGACAAGAGACCTATCATGTCAGACTTAAGAGAGTCTGGGGCTATTGAGCAAGATGCTGATGTCATCTTGTTTATTTACCGTGACGAGGTTTATAACCCAGAATCTGCTGACAAAGGGCTGGCTGAAATTATTGTAGCAAAACAAAGAAATGGTCCTATTGGAAGAGTGAAGTTAACATTTCTTGGGAAGTACACACGCTTCGAGAATTATGCCGGCGTGGGATATGACGTTGGATTTGAATAATGAGAGCATTAAAGGCTAGTTTTAATTGCGCTGCTTTCACTAGTAATCTGGCACGCGTTAAAAGGTACGCCCCTAATAGTAAAGTTATGGCCGTCCTTAAAGCAAACGCTTACGGTCACGGCCTCATAGAGGCTGCTCGAGCATTAAATGCTGCCGAAGGATTTTCTGTACTTACCTTATCCGAAGCAATTGAATTACGAGAGCATGGCTTTACGCAATATATTTTATTGCTGGAAGGTTTTTTTGAGCCCTACGAAGTCAAAGTTTGCAGCCATATGGGCATTGGAGCGGTGATTCATCATGCAGAACAAATCAATTATATTAATCAAATAAAGCCTGCTAAACCCATCGATGTCCACCTGAAAATTAATACAGGGATGAATCGTTTAGGCTTTATGCCTAACGAAGTGCCTAACATCCTTAAACAGTTAACAGAAAGTCCTTACGTCGGCAATATTGTCATGATGACGCATTTTGCTGATGCCGATGGCGTTAAAGGGGTCGCTTCACAATTAACATGCTTTAATAACCTCAAGGAGATAGATGGCTATGAGCGTTCAGTAGCAAACTCTGCAGCTATTATTAAGTATCCAGAAACGCATTTTGAATGGGTTCGTCCTGGCATTATGTTGTATGGGGCCAGTCCATTTGAGGACAAAACAGGAAAAGATTTCCAGTTAAAGTCAGTAATGTCACTGCATAGTAAGATTATTACTACCCAAATTCTTGAAAAAGGTCAGTCGGTTGGTTATGGGTCGGTTTTCACTGCACCGAATAAAATGACTGTAGGCATTGTTGCTTGTGGGTACGCAGACGGGTACCCTCGGCATGCACCATCTGGAACTCCTGTAATGGTCGACGGGAATGTCACCGAAACAGTGGGGAGAGTATCTATGGATATGCTATATGTTGACTTGTCTGCGCTTCCAAAAGTAGGTCTTGGCTCATCTGTTGAGTTATGGGGTAAGGACATTTTAGTTGATGAGGTTGCCCGACAATCTCATACGGTAGGGTATGAATTGTTATGCGCTATCTCGGCTTCTAGCCGTGTACCTCTGGAATATCTCAATGGCTAAAAATAAAACTGCTTACAACTGTTCTGAGTGTGGGGGTCAATCAACAAAGTGGCAAGGCCAATGCCCTCATTGCTTCGCTTGGAATACGATGGTTGAGGAAGTTATAGAAGGCAAGACTAACAACCGATTTTCTTCATTAGCGCAATCCTCTAGCTTACAAAAACTTAGCGACGTGGAAACCTCCGAAATAGATAAAAGAAAAACCGGCATCTCAGAATTTGATAGGGTGCTTGGTGGTGGTTTCGTCTTGGGCGGCGTTATATTGCTGGGGGGTGATCCTGGTATAGGAAAATCGACTATTTTAATACAAGCATTATCCAAAATTACCTCTCAACCCGATAGACCTTGTAATGTTATTTACGTGAGCGGTGAAGAGTCATCACAACAAATTGCGATGAGAGCTAAACGTTTAGAGCTTGAAGTGTCTGACATTTCTATGCTCTCAGAAATAAATCTCGAAAAGATCATCAAAAATATTGATAAACACAAGCCAGAGGTGGTAGTTATTGATTCTATTCAAACCATTTATTCCGAAGAGTTAACGTCGGCACCTGGGTCAGTTACTCAAGTCCGAGAATGCGCAGCACAACTAACTCGGATCGCTAAGCAAAATGCTATCACTATGATATTGGTCGGTCATGTCACTAAGGAAGGTACCTTGGCCGGACCCCGCGTTTTGGAGCATATAGTTGATACGGTGCTTTATTTTGAAGGGGATACTAATTCGAGTTTCAGAATGATAAGAGCAGCAAAAAATCGATTTGGCGCAGTGAATGAGCTAGGTGTGTTTGCGATGACAGAAAAGGGACTTAAAGAGGTAACGAACCCTTCGGCACTTTTTCTCTCCCATCACGAAGACAAGGTTAATGGGGCATGTATTACGGTAACCCAAGAAGGATCAAGGCCTTTGCTTATTGAAATACAGGCGCTGGTTGATAGCACGCAGGCTCACGCTCCCAAACGCCTATCTGTTGGATTAGAAAATAATAGACTAGCTATGTTATTAGCCGCATTGCACAAGCACGCAGGGATTGCTTGTAACGATCAAGATGTTTTTGTTAATGCCGTAGGGGGTGTGAAGATTACTGAGCCGGGAGTCGATCTGGCTATACTTTGCGCAGTAGTGTCTTCATTCAAGAATAAACCCATCGATCAAAAGACGGTAATTTTCGGAGAAATTGGTTTGGCAGGGGAGGTACGGCCGGTACAAAGAGGTCAGGAGCGTATCAAAGAAGCGGCTAAATTAGGTTTTACTCGAGCTATCATTCCAAAAGCCAATCAAGCTAAGCAAAAAATTAATGGCATAGATATCTATCCTGTCAGCACCTTAAATGAGGCAATAAAGCTTATCAGTGATTAAGGATTTTTCACCCAGGATTTACCCACAAACGTACTGATAGCAATAATAATTTTTCTCACCGGCGGAAGCAGTGTTTTAATATTTAGTATGTTGTCAGGCTGATTGGATACCACCTCAGCGAGTAAAGCGTAATAAATGTTGCCCATAATTAAACCGGGTATTTGCCTTCGCTTGTCTTCCTTTGGCAAACGACTCATAGCTGACTGATAAAAACTATTAGCCTGATCGCCTAAATGCTTCACCAATAATGCCAGCTTTCGATTTTTCTTACAGCTGAGAATGTCATCTTCTGTCAGTTTAAACTCGTTAAGCAGGTCTAATGGGACATAAATTCTTCCCCGCCTCGCATCCTCACCCAAGTCTCTGATGATGTTGGTGAGCTGAAGGGCTATACCTAAGTCATGCGCATACTTTAAGGTATCTTTATTGGTAAAACCAAAAATTCTCGCCGAAAGGAGTCCCACCACCGAAGCGGCTCGATAGCAATAGAGCTGCAGTTGCTTGAAGTTTTCATACCGATTAAAATTAAGGTCCATTTCCATACCATCAATAATTTCAATAAAGTATTCCTTGCTCAGGTCATAGGTCGTAAGATGCGGGAGTAGAGCTTTTGACACTGGATGTTGCGGGTTTTTTTCAAACAATCTATCAATCTCTAATCGCCACCAATCCAACTTACTTTTTCCTATTTCATATTCTTTACACTCATCGGCAATATCATCGACTTCACGGCAAAAAGCATACAAGGCGGTGAGGGCAGTTTTCTTTTGCTTAGTTAAAAACAAAAACCCTAAGGCAAAACTCGACTTACTGGATTGGGTTTTTTGAAAACAATATTGTTCTGGATTCATGGTCTTATTATCGCCTTAAATAATAAAATTCCCCAGTCCCATTTAGTTAAAGTCGGCGATTTAACAAATAAATTACTCTTATCCTGTTTCATTCTTTTACTTAATAATCTAGAGGCACTAATGAGAACTTTAATTTGAAGCTTAAGCCTTCCTGTTAGATGATTTTTTAGGGCTTCTCCGGAACCAATGTGATGGTCAATAATATCAAGCCATAATTTTTTTAATCTTTCCCAGTCTGGGGTAAACGCCTTATGGTGAATATCGGTTTCAGTGACATTGAACTGCTTAAAGTATTCCTTTGGAATGTATATGCGGTTTTTAAGAAAGTCTTCATGGATGTCTTGGATCATTCCAATCATGGCGAGGGCAATACATAAATGATTAGAAAGTTTCACGGTTACTGTATTTTTCGCACCGAACAATGTCAGTATCATTTCACCGGCAGGGCATGCTGCTTTGTGGCAGTAGTCAACAACCTCACCCATAGTCTCGTAACGATCTTTTGTAATATCCTGCTCAAATGCAGTCATCAACCTATCTAAGAGGTCGGGTTCTAGACTAAATTCATCGCATATATGTTTGATATCAACAAATAATGGGTTTGTTGGTGTGATGCCTGAATTTATTTCACTTACACCTTTTTTATATTCCAGTAAGTGTGTCATTCGTTGCTTTGCTGTAAGGCTGCCTTCATCGGCAATATCATCACACTCTCTGGCAAATTGATACAATATAGTCGCAGCTTCTCGTTGCTTTCTTGGGAATAGCAATGACGCAACCGGAAAGTTTTCATAATGTTTTTTAACATTACGTGCGCGATTTAACGTTATATAATGGCTCATGGTGAAAGTATGCCATACCCATAATTACTTTTTAATGTCATAGGATCATTAATGTTAGCTTTAATAGGCGGTACTGGACTTGATACGATTGAGGGATTAGCCGTTGAGTCATACGAAGATATTGTCACGCCTTATGGGTCGATGTCGGCACCCATTGCTATATGTACACTCAACGATAAAAAAATAGCCTTTCTTCCTAGGCATGGAGAGAATCATTCTATTCCTCCACACCTCATTAATTATCGAGCGAATATTTGGGGTCTTAGCCATATGGCTGTCACCGATATTATCTCTATTGCAACCGTAGGCTCGATTAAAGATGACCTAAACCCTGGCTCAATTGTAATTCCCAGCCAAATTATTGATTACACATACGGTCGCGAACATACGTTTTTTGAAGGAAAAGCTGAGCCAGTGAATCATATCGATTTCACTTATCCATTTACCCTTAGTTTGGCGGAACATTTACTTAAGATATCGAAGGGGCTCAGACTTAATGCATCACTGGGGGGAACCTACGCTGCAGTTCAGGGCCCAAGACTAGAAACTAAGGCGGAAATTGATCGGTATGAAAGGGATGGAGCAACCATTGTAGGTATGACCTGCATGCCCGAGGCTTCTTTAGCACGTGAGCTTGAGATTAATTATGCCGCTATTTGTCCTGTTGCCAATCAGGCTGCCGGAAGGGGAAGCAGCATAGACGGCATTTCCCATCAAGACATTACGCAAAAATCTAAAGGGATGATGAATGATGTAATGCGCATTGTTGCATCATTCATCAGTGCATATGCCCGTTAGAGCAATATTAAAAATGGGCGATCCTTTGTTGTTGGCTGTCGCTGAGCCTATCAAAGAGGTCGATACCCCAGAACTCAACCAAATCATAGAGGATATGATGGAAACCATGGAAGCTAATGATGGGGCTGGACTTGCTGCACCACAAATTGGACTCTCTATCCAGCTGGTGATCTTTGGTTTTGATTCTAATGAACGCTACCCTGATGCGGAGGAGGTACCGTTTACCGTTCTTATTAACCCAGAAATCATCCCACTCGATGAGGAGATGGAAGACGGATGGGAAGGGTGCCTATCGGTTCCTGGTTTAAGAGGGGTGGTACCCAGATACAAGGCAATTCACTATAAAGGGATTGACCAGTTTGGTCAGCCTATTGATAGGAAGGTCGATGGATTCCATGCAAGGGTGGTCCAGCATGAGTGTGATCACTTGCTCGGTAAGCTCTACCCTATGCGAATGAATGATATGTCTTTATTCGGATTTCATGACACATTATTTCCAGAATAAATTTCTACAATATCAGTTTGCTATGATAAAATTTCGCTTTCGGAAGAGTGGCAGAGTGGTTTAATGCACCGGTCTTGAAAACCGACGTGGGTTCGCGCCCACCGTGAGTTCGAATCTCACCTCTTCCGCCAATTTTAATAACACATTCCCTTTAAAATCAATAAGTTACAAGGGAATACACTTAACTAAAACTTTATAGTGTCCACTTTGGTGTCCACCTCTGTTCTGAAAACTAGTATTTTAGTATGCGACCATCTGGAATATGAAGACCCCACCATACCCCCATGCCACCATTACAAAACTGGGACTCCATGTCGCCATATACATCTAAATCTGCACAAATGATGCCTAGTTTTCTCAAAACACACCCCCTATGAAATACAAAAGGCTATGCAAAAAATATTTCTAGCAAAAATCCTCAATACCTCATTTGCCAGCTTAATTTATTCCTTTAATAAAATTTATATCTTTATAGTAATGTAAACCCATAAATCTTAATCATGTTCTAAAGTGAAAATTTCTTACTCGTAGGGTTTTCTTCCTTCGTATGCTAATCGATAAAGTACAGGCAACACTAGCAATGTAAGTAAGGTTGAAGACCATACGCCACCGATTACAACCGTGGCTAGCGGTCGTTGTATTTCAGCACCTACCCCTGTGGCAATGGCCATAGGAATGAAACCAAGTGATGCAACCATGGCCGTTATTAAAATAGCTCTTAGACGACTCAAGCTACCTTCTTCAATGGCAGTCTCTAATGATTTTCCTTCAGCCAATAATTGCCGAATAAAGCTAATCATAACGAGGCCATTCAAGACAGCAATCCCTGATAGTGCTATTAAACCAACGCCTGCAGAGATAGAGAGGGGTATATCTCGCAGCCATAACATTAATACACCCCCAGTTAATGCAAACGGAATACCAGTGAACACAATCAGACCATCTTTAAGGTTATTAAACATGGCGTAAAGCAATATAAATACTAATAACAAGACCATTGGCACTACAATTTTTAACCGGTCGCTAGCTTTTTGTAATTGTTCAAAAGTCCCACCCCAGTTAATCCAATAACCAGCTGGGATATTGACCTCTTGTTGAATTCGTTGCTGAGCTTCAGCTACGTATGAACCAATGTCACGCTCTCGAACATTGGCCGTAATAACCACATTACGTTTTCCATTTTCGCGACTGAACTGATTGATGCCTTGGGATATATCAATGCTTGCAACCTCCCCAAGTTGCAAGTAAACGGGTGCTTCTGCATTATTAGTTACTTTGATTGGCAGTCGTTTAAGTGTATCCATATTCACTCTGGCCTCTTCGGCTAAGCGAACGACAATTTGAAAGCGCCTGTCTCCTTGGAATAGTGTACCAGTCTCATATCCATTCATGGCAATCGCAATCACTTCTTGCACGTCTGCCAAGTTAACTCCTAGCCTCGCAACTTTTTGACGATCAATATTGACGGTGAGAATGGGTAACCCAGTTGTTTGTTCAACTTTAACGTCTTCACCACCTTGAATTCCTGCCAGCACATGAGAGATGTCTTCAGCCGTAGAGTTCATTACTTGGATATCATCACCAAATACTTTCACAGCTACATCGCTTCGGATGCCAGATATGAGCTCATTAAAACGCATTTCCATGGGCTGTGTGAATTCGTAATTATTACCTGGCACGTTTTTTAATGCTTTTTGCATTTGGGCAATCAGCGAATTTTTGCTTAGGTTAGGGTCTGGCCATTCTGACTTCGGCTTTAGCATAATAAAGTTATCTGCAACATTTGGAGGCATTGGGTCGGTGGCTATTTCTGCTGTTCCCAATTTGGCAAATACTCGGTCTACCTGTGGAAATTCTTTCACGGTAGACTCTAACTCCCTTTGCATGGTGACCGCTTGCGTTAAGCTAGTGCCAGGAATGCGCAATGCATGCAAAGCAATATCGCCTTCATCGAGGCTAGGGACAAACTCGCTACCCATGCGACTTGCTAATAAGCCACTCAACGCGACTGAGACCACTGCAATCGTTAGCACTAATACTTTGTTGAGGATTGCCCATCGCAGCAAAGGTAAATAGCGCTGTTTAGCCAGAACAATCAATGTTTGTTCTTTTTCTTCCACTTTTCCCGTAACTATTAGAGCTACTGCGGCGGGTATAAACGTCACTGATAAGATCATTGCGGATATTAAAGCGAAGACGACGGTGAAGGCCATTGGGTGGAACATCTTACCCTCTACCCCTGTGAGAGAAAAAATGGGCAAGTACACTGCTATGATTATCAGTTGCCCATAAATCAAAGGTTTTCTGACTTCTTTCGCCGATGTGAATACTTCATTAAAGCGCTCTGATCTAGTGAGTAGCCTGCCTGCGCTATTTTGTGCATTAGCTAATCGACGCATACAATTCTCTACGATCACAACTGCACCATCAATAATGATACCGAAGTCTATTGCCCCTAAACTCATCAAGTTAGCACTAACTTTACCTGCCGCCATCCCCGTGAATGTGAACAACATAGTTAAAGGAATCACTAACATCGTGATAATTGCTGCCCGTATATTGCCTAAAAAGATAAACAAAATAGCAACGACTAATATTGCTCCTTCAAGCAGGTTAGTTTTTACGGTATTGATAGCTTTATTAATTAAAATTGTTCGGTCATACATCGTCCTTGTTATTACACCTGCCGGTAAAGTTTGATTAATCTTTTTTAGCTGCTTTTCAACGGCAATTGATACTTCTCGACTATTTTCACCTACTAACATGAACACGGTGCCTAATACTACTTCTTGACCATTTTCTGTAGCAGCGCCATTTCTTGATTCGCTTCCAATCATGACCTCAGCAACATCTTTAATACGTAATGGAACGCCCGCTTTAGTCTCTAGCACAATATTACCTATATCTGCTAGGTTACTAACTTGCCCTGGCACGCGAATCAAATACTGTTCACCTGATTTTTCAATATAACCTGCACCAATATTGGCATTGTTATTTTCTAGTGCCAAAACTAAATCTTTCAGAGATAACCCTCTTGATACTAAGCGGTCGATATAAGGTGCCACCTGATATTGTTTTACGTAACCACCGACAGTATTAATTTCATTAACTCCTGGCACATTCCGTAATTGCGGTTTAATGATCCAGTCTTGGACTTCACGAAGGTCCATTAAGGTATAAGGAGTATTGTCTGTTTTTAGGGCGCCTTCTTCAGCTTCAACGGTCCACATAAAAATTTCGCCGAGCCCTGTTGAAGTTGGGCCCATTTCAGGAATAATACCAATAGGCAAACTCTGTTTAACTTGCTGGATTCGCTCATTGACAAGCTGCCTAGCAAAATAAATATCCGTCCCTTCTTTAAATACAATGGTGACTTGAGATAAGCCATAACGTGAAATTGAGCGCGTTTGTTCTAATTTAGGTAACCCAGCCATGGCAGTTTCTATTGGATAGGTAACTCTTTGCTCAGTTTCTAAGGGGGAGTAGCCTGGCGCCGAGGTATTGATTTGCACTTGAATATTTGTAATATCCGGTACAGCATCAATCGGCAATTTTTGATAATTAAAAATACCAAGTACGGCCATTCCTATTGCGATGAGCATAATTAACCAGCGTTGATTAATAGCAAAATGAATTAGCTTTTCAAACATGGCAGGACTCCTTAATTTTGGTGCCGCATTTTTGAGGCAACATGATATTTTTAATGATCATGAGTGGCTCCAGCTTTACCAATATCTGCTTTAATTAAGAAGCTATTCCCTGCTGCATATTTTTCTCCGGCCTGAATGCCCTCTAATACTTCGACATAGCTGTTATCGCGACGACCAAGCACTAAAGGCCTTGCTTCAAAGTACCCCCCATAGCGACCAAAAACTACCGTCCAATCTCGTAAGGTCTGTATCCCTTCTAGCGACACAGCCAATGGCACTATAACTTCATCGGTGGTTAAATTAATATCCACAGGTAAGCCAGGTAACCAAGTCCTATTTTTATTATCGATTACCACACGTGCCATTGCAGTTCTGGATTGTGACCCTACTAGTGGGCTCACATAAGCAACAACACCAGTAGCATCTGCTGCAAATGAAGTCGCATTAATCGAAACTTTTTGACCAACTTTAACGATATTAATATCTTTAGCATATATCATCATTTCTACCCAGACGGTTGAGAGATCAGAAATTTCATAAAGGATTTCTCTTTCACTAACTACTTGGCCTTCACTGATTTTCTTATTGGTAACTATGCCGTCAATTGGCGAGCGTATTTCGTAGTGTGCTAGATTTTGGCTATTAGCGCTGGCACCGATAACGGCAAGTCTTTGCAATAATTGTTGGGTGTTAATTTTTTCTTGATGTAAATCGTTTTCCGCTTTTAAATAATCCTGCTTAGCAGAAATTTTTTCTTCCCAAAGCTGCTTCTCTCGTTCATAAGTCAACTCAGCAAAGTGCATACGCTTTTGCGCTGCCAATAATTCGCTACGCATATCAGCAATTTCTTGACTAGAGATGCGTGCCAATACATCCCCTTTCCGAACTTTGTCACCAGCGTTAACATTTACCGATTCAACAAAACCACTCACACGTGACAAAGCTTGCACACTTTTATCTGCATTGCGCTTAATTTCTCCCTGAAGGGTCAGCACAGACTTAATGCTTGCAGGCCCAACCGTGAGTACCTCAATGTTATTGTCTAGAAGCTGCTTATCGTTAAGTTGCACTCTCGCCTCGAATTGATCGTAAGAAAATTGATAGGTTTTATTATTATGAAGGGCCGCAATGCTTACGCTAAAAGAATGCGGTTCTTCAACGACGACATCACTTTTGAGATAGTCATTTTCTTTCAGAAACTGAAGTATCTGGGGATTTTTACCTAATCGCTTTAATTGCACTGTGACCGTTGAAGTTTCAGGATTTAATGCTTTGCCATTTTGATAAGTATAAATCCTAAGTTCTGGTGGTACGTTTTGCTCAAAGATGGTCACTTCTAGACTGTACTCATCTTGTGTAAAGAGCTTACCACCATGTGGGCCCTTTAAAATTTCTTGGGATATACCACCATTTGCATGCTCGTCATGTGGCGCACTTTCTTTAGCGAGTAAATGGTCTTTTTCGTGATCATGTTCTTGTTCGCCGTGCTGGGGTCTAGTGCTTGCTTTTGAAGGCATCGATTCTTCCGTATGATTGAGTTCTTGATGCGTGTCTTGATGTTGTTCAGTGTTTAGTATGAGTATAGCCAGGATTAAGCCTATGGCGATGACAGCTAGAATGATTGCAGCTTGTTTGTTTTTTTTAAAAAATAACATGATTTACTCCTTTTCCTGTTGGGCCGGATGTGTCACTACATGACCTAAAATACTTTCTATTTCTGCGATTGCTTGATGTGCATCTAACAACACTTGAATGTATTGGGATTTAGCTTGAAACAATGTGCGCTGAGCATCAAGCACATCTAAGAAATTAAATTTACCGGCGTTAAACCCTTTGTTCGCAGCTTCAAATGCATTTTGAGCACCAGGCAATATTTCTTCACTTAATGATATAGCGCTAAGTCTTGCAACACTGAGGCGCTCATGCTCTCCAGCCAACTTAGTGGCGAGTTGATTTTTTAATGCAATCAATTCATCTTGAGCTTTATATTGAAGACTAACAGCTTCTTGAACGTTGCCTTGGTTGTGATCAAATAGTGGGATTGGGACTGATAATCCGATTAATGCTTGATTTAAGCCAAGCTCATTATTATGGACTATACCAGCACTGATTGTAATATTGGGTGTCGATTGGCTACGTGCCAATTTAGTCGAGCCACCACGGGCACTAACTTCTAAATTCGCAATCCCAATTGCTGGAGCGTTTTCTAATAAGGCTAACAAATTTTCGAAGCTTGGGACTAGTGGGATATTTTCCACATCACCGTAAGCTTGTTCAAACACAGGGAATGGATTACCCCATAGCGCACTAAGTCGTTTACGCGAACTATTCAGTTGACTATTTGCTTGGTTAAGCTCTATTTTTGCGGTAAATGCTGCAATGTTAGATTTTGTTTCCTCAACTGGCGAACTCTTGCCAGCGTTAACCCGCTTAGTGGCAGCATTAACAGCTGCATTAGCGACCTCAAATGAGGACTTGCTCAGAGCCAAACGCTCTTGCGCCACCAACACTTCATAAAAGGCATTGACCGTATTTGCATGAATCGTGGCTTTCAAAGCATCTAATTCTGCCGTCGCTTTTGTATACAAGATATCTGCAAGAGCTAACCGTGATTCACGTTTATTACCTAATTCAATTTCTTGATTAAACTGAAGCGTTATTTGTCGGGTATCTCTTCGTGTATCTTGGATTTCAGAGGAAATATAAGGATTATGCCGCACACCAGCCTGTATTCTTGCTCCTTCAGTCGCTTCTTTCTCTCGCATAGCGACTGAAATTTCTGGATTAGCACCCATCGCCAATCCAAGGGCAACCTCTAATATTAATAGTTTGGGTGGCTCTGTTAACTCCGCACCTCTTGAAGAATGACTGAATATAATCAGCAATAGTGCAGCACTAAATTGCTTTAAAAAACACTTACATATAAATGGCATGGTACTCTCCTAAATCTTAAATAAACTCCCTAACTGTCAGGTAGCAAATGCTACAGACAAATTTAATTTAAAATGTTGGAGGTGCGCGCGAGGCAGGTAGCCGTTGTTTGAGAGAATTTTTAGGCGTTAAGAGAAATGCATATTTGAGTCTGTGGTTCGACTGTAATGCTAGGACAAAAAGTGAAATTAATAAAGCAGTAAGAATGGGGCCACTAAATAACAGAGCATCAATACCTTCCCGAACGCTTAAATCGACTGAGATAATGTGTGAGGCATGTGGCGTATTAGATAAGAGAATGCTCGAAGAATTCTCTGTACTGAAAACCTCCTCGTGCTCATTCACAAAATGGAATCCATTGCCATGTATAGCATAGCCATCATCAATATGGGCATGAAGGAATGGCTGGAGTACTAACAAAATTGCTAAGAAAAAAGCTACGCGTGCCGCAAACCATTTTATGATATATACATACATATTCTTATAGTATCAAATTTAAAGATTGTAGTTGTTATTTATTTTCGTAAAGCGCATTAAAATTCGTAAAAATTAAAGTTATTACCTAGAATTTTTGAAAGAATTGCTGCAACAGCAGATACAAAGGCAAGCGAATGCAGATCAACAAAGCAGACAGCTCGCGGCAGCCATGAAAACCCAACAACAAAGATCAAACGCTAATAGCGCCGAGGCTTTACAAGCTATTTTTTTCCTACTACAGGTAGGGTTAACTTTATATTCTTTAGGTGCATTTACACCCGGATCAGGACCATCCTCTGCTTTTATACCACAGCCTGACCCTTGGTTTGACCCCAATTTTGTTGGATTTTGATATCTGTTATTCCATACAGTCTCTTTCCTGACCTGTCAGTTTTTCCCAGTCTCCAGTAGTTACCATCCCCTCATTAATACATTTCTTTAGCGTCTGGAACTCTATGTCATTCGGATTGTTAAAGACATCTTTAACCTTACCGACTTTATACCTTATTGACGCATACCATTCGTTACCAATTTTCTCGAATTTGATCGGGCTTGGGTGCTGTTCAAATTGTGTTTTCATATCCATTCTCCATGTATTAATATTTTTCTACCTCTGAGCTTACGCTTGAGGAATCCTAGTTTATTACCTATAAAGGTAAGCATTCTTAATCTTTCTCTACTTTCCATAGCTTCTTTAGTTCTGCCGCCATGTTTATAATTAGGTGCTTCATTACCAGTTCTTACTCTATGCCCCCCATGTTGATTGCATACAGACGTATTAAAAACCGTTTCTTTGTCACAATATTTACACTCCATGTAAGCACCTCTTGATGTCATTAATACTAATTAACCATTTACCAGTCCAAGAGTCCACGACAGTCCAAAAGCTATGTTTTTAGATTGCCAAAGTCCAGTCTACACACCACCCTTTAGGGTGTAGACTATGGGACTCTATTGATTCATTCCTTTTTCTGTAATCCATATCCTGTCTTGGTTCTGCTCTCTAAATCCTGTTCCAATTAATCCGTATTCAATTAACTTACTTATATTGCTTCTTATTAAATTGGATCGCTTATTTGAGGGTTGTTCAGTCCATTTTGTCGCGACAGCGCTAATGGTTGTTTCCAGATCCTCATCTTGAGAAAAAGTGGGCAGGATTCTTTCTTTCAGTAGCTCAAAGACTCTTCCCTGATTAGTTCCTAAAGATTGTTTCTTAAAAGCAGGCTCATGGCCCCCAACCACTCTAATGACACAAGTTGTTTCATCGTTTATTTCAATTTCATCTAATCTGTAACTGTAACCAACACCACATTCACTGTCTTTAGACTTCTCTAGAACCCAATGACATAATCCATTACTACTTTGGGTTACATGCAATACACTGTCCATAGAAGCTTTTAAGCTAGAACTACCTCTCATCCCATTCTCTTCGTTCTTACCGCTATGATGGATAATCAGAACCGTACAATCTAGCTCTGTTTGTATTCTTTTAAGGTTATAAATAACACCGCTCATTGCGCCTGCATGGTTTTCATCTATGTTAGGGCATGCATTATTGAGTGTATCGATAATGACGATCCCCCCAGAAAATTCTCTACCCCTATAAAAACTAATAAAGTCATCAACGGATTTATTCTCTGCTAGCAGCAATTCATCTTTAGTTACCTCTAGGTTATTTGGATACCATTTATAATGCTTACACCAACCCTGAAGTCTTTTAACTACTCCAGTAAAACCTTCTAACGCCACGTAAACAACTGGGACTTTAGTAATAACTGGTATCCCAAACCAAGCATTACCAAGTGCTAGATTCATAGCGAGGTCTATTGCAACAAAGGATTTAGAAGAACCTGACGCACCATAGATAGTGACTATACCTTTCTTAGGTACAATGCCTTTAACCACCCAACCAACTTTGGGGAGGTCCTTTAGGTCTTTAATTTTGTAACTCTGACGCCCTGATATTATTTCATTAATAGGGGTATCTTCAGGGTTATCTTTAAAGTGTTTTCTCCAAATACTATTAACCACCGTCATAACTTCTTTAATTTCTAAAGGCGTGTCATATGTTTCGTTAAATGCTAAAGCCCCTCTAATAACAGTTGGCTTATGTTTATAAAGCTGGACTAATCTACCAACTTCTTTTGTTAAGGTTACATTTCTCTGCACCACATCTGACTTACTACTAGAACTATTAGTAGCTGATCGTTTTTGGGTATCAGGAACATAAGGTGCACCCCCATTGATGTATTGCTTTCTGGCAAACTTTTCCATACCAGGTGGGTGAGACGGAGCTAAAAAAAACTGTGATTTTCTATCAGTACACGGATCAATATATTCCTTATACTTCTTTAATACTTGCACATCATCAATGAAGTTAAGAACTGCATTAGGGAACTCATCGGGGGTCATAGTTCTGTTAGTTTCAGCAATTACCCTAAACCGATTACCTTTACCCTCTAGCTTATGACTGAACGAGGTATGAACAACTGCATTAACACCTTGAGCCTTTAACCCCTGAACCAACTCATCAAATATATCGTGAGGAACATTATCAAGATCAACTGGAAAGTCTGCCCGATTAACCATGTTTGTATCTTTACGATAGTTATTAGCTGCTTCACCGAATAGATAACCCTCGTTATCAAACTTATTTTTAGTAATCTTAAAGGGTAGTTCACTATATTCTTTTAAAGACATAGCAATATCCTGACCTCTTACGAATTCTCTCTCATTAGTACCTTTTAGCTTTAATAATTTATGCTGCATATGTTTACTCCGCTTCTGTAACTGCTTGGTTATCAGGTTCATGTACACCAGATGTTTTAGTAAGTACCCAGCTCATAACTGATTCACTTGACCATACAGTCATTCTTGCGGTTATTCTTACTGGCTCTGGAAAGCTTTTATTTCTAACCATCTTCCATATAGTTGACTGGCCCATACTTAAAATCTCTGATAAGTCTTTCACTCTGTACCATGCTTTATCACCTATAACACTTGTCCCTCTTTTCATATAACTTTTCATTACTTCACTCATTTTAATACTCCATAAAAGTCTATAAAGCTCTTGACCAACCACTATCAGATGTTAGGATTTATATATACCTAGAGTTCTATGTGGCTTTATCAACAACACTAGATACTAATATGTTCTTTAGTAAGGCTAATTTCATATCACCAGAAATTTCTTTTAAAGCGGAAGATTTATATGGCAAGTAAAAAACAAAAGATTGTTCAAGGCTATGCAGATGCAACTAAAAATTACATATTCAAAGATTTTTTTGATTCAACAAGTACAGACTATATTAATGACTGGGAAAGTACCCCGGAGTGGAACATACACTCCACTAGAAAATTCAGAGAAGCAGTTGACTCAACGATTGATAAACATAAAAGAGAAGTCATTGGTGAGGGAGATATATATAAGCATATGTACTCTAACAATTATGAAGCACTAGAAGATTATGCTTTGTTCACTTCACTACAAAATCTAAAAAGACCTAATGGTTATACAGAAGACGATGTCAGAACTGTATGGGGTTACTACACCAGAAAAATAGGAAGGAATCAGATAAAAGATATACACTCTGAAGTTCATAAATTTATAGCAGAGGGTATGGAAAAGTGGTTAAGAGGTGTGAGCGTTGAGTCAGCATTTGGTATAAAGAAACAGGGTAGTGGCACTAAGGACAAAGATGAAACTAACCCACCTGAATATATCTTTGACATAACAACGCTTATATTAAGTCCTGAAGGAATGAGCTTAAATAAAGCTACAGAAGAAGTTCAGCAAACTGTGGGTGAAGATGGAAAGGTTCGGTCTGATATTAGAAGTGCTAAACATATGACTAAGATGTTCCATGTATTTAAAATGTTTGGGTATGTTAATTGGCGTTTTGAAAACAAAGTAATCCATAAAATAAAGATGGAAGATTGGACTGATAGTCAGAAGAAGTGGTTAAACGAATACTGGGGGTTTGAACTCTAAATAACTGCAGTAGTCTTTTTCTTCCCTAGATTAAGAACTTTCTCATGGACTTCCTTTTTACTATCTAAAAATTTCAGTAACCATTTAACTAAATCAGTTCTTTCTTTTAGCCAATCATAATCACCCATATATGCTCTTTCAGTTGCAGTACCATATGAGTGTGATAACTGAGTTTCAATGACTACATTATTCATTCCTGAAAATCTTAAACACATCATCTTAAGTATAGTTCTACTTCCATGGGCGGTGGCATATTCAAAACCCATATGCGCTTTCTTTTTAACAAGGGCATTAGGTCTGTCTAATCCATAAGCCTTTCCAAATCTATTAGTGAATATATAATCATCTTTACTCGCATGATTCTGCTTCTTAAGTTTATCTAATAAACCAATTACATATGGGGGTAGGGGCGTAACAAAGTCCTCTTTACCTTTCATCCAGTGCGCCGGAACACTTAAGGTCATTCGTGTAGGGTGATACCAAGACCACCTTGCATTTCTTAACGATGAGATTCTCAATGCAGTAAGGGTTTCTATAATCATAAAGACTGTATCTTGAACTGCAGGAAGCTGATGGACTTTTGACCAGTAAGCCCCCAAATCATCTTCATGAATACTTCCATGACTCTTAACTTTCCCTTTCTTAAATACCTTATTCTTTCTAATTAAATCTATTGGGTTCTCACCTTTAAACCTTCGTTCTTCTCTAGCAAACTGGTAAACCAAATTGATAAGTGTCTTAGCTAAAATCATAGTGGTAGTTCTTGGATACTTCTTCAAATCTACTTTGCCACTCACTAATTTAACGGGTTTAGCTTTGATGTTTTTAAGGACTGTTAAGTAATCAGAATCAGTAAGGATTAGTAGTGATTTATCCTTTAAACTCTTCTCTAAATAGTTCTTATAGATACCCCTAGAACGCTTTGTATGGGCTTCTGACCACTTCTCATCAACATCATTAAGATAGTATTCAACCATGTCATTAAATAGCACACCAAACCTAAACTTATTACTAGATTTCTCTAGGTTCTCGTTCTTTTGTCCGGCAAAGTAATCTTTAGGGTGAACGCCTAACTTGATTTCTCTTCTAGATATCTCACTTAAACGCCTAGCTTCTGCAAGAGAAGTTTCCGGGTATAAACCGAAACCTAATTGAATACCTTTGTTATCAAGCTTTCCCCTGAATGTCCATGACTTAGATGTAGGTTTGACTCGCAGCCTTAATCCAAGACCATCATTCAAATATATATAGGCTTTCCCCTTTGGGCATTTGGCGTTCTTACATTCAAAGATACTTAATAACTCTCTTGGAAAACCCATCTAGTTAAACTCCAGTATTAATATTGGTGTCCACCTTGGTGTCCACTTTTGATGTAGATTTTAATACTTTATCGTAGACTTTGCAAGAGGACATACCTGTGAGATATACTGTTAAATAGCACTATGTGTGAAGGATTAGAAACTATGCTAGATTAACTTCTTTAGTGGAATTGAATCACACCTCTTCCGCCAATTTTTGTAACATAATCCCCTTAAAATCAATAACTTACAAGATAATAATTATTTATTTAGTAGTTTGATATACGGTTTGATATACGGTTGAGTTTGAATAACATAGCATTATAACCATATAAGACCCCTCACCCCCGC
>ERZ888423.1422-NODE-1422-length-20597-cov-9.143998_pt1 | contig 20597 bp, 19 predicted proteins | sample MGYA00520523_ERZ888423 | MGnify/ENA primary metagenome ERZ888423 (study PRJEB32303, sample SAMEA104408611) | aquatic metagenome | biome: Brackish water; feature: Pelagic; material: water | place: Baltic Sea | collected 2014-06-08T10:24:00 | depth 30,27 m ...
TCGAAAACGATTACCCAAAGCCCCCGGCCTGTGCCGGGGGCTTTTTTTTGCGGACTACTTTTACACCGATGAAAGTGGGAGATATCGTAACATTTCTAGAAGAGCATGGGGAAGGGATGATTGTCGCCATGGACAATAACATTTGTCAGGTACAGAAAGGGGATTTTGTCTATCCCTATCCCAGTGAAGAACTGCTCGTCCGAGATCATTCAGTCATGGTTCAGTTAAGTCAAACACCCGGGGCCATAAAAGACCTGCCCACCAGAGCGGAACAAGCGACGCTACTTCATGCACATCAGCCAGCACGTCAAGGGACATGGGAGATAGATTTGCATCTACATGAATTACCCCCTTTGTATCCTAGTGCAACGGCCCATGAAAAACTACTACACCAGCTAGCTCAAGCGGAGCAAGCAATCCAAAATGCACGCAAAAACCACCAAAGAGCTATCGTCTTGATTCATGGAAACGGGACAGGGAGACTACGCCATGCCTTAGAGCAAATGCTTCGTCGCGATAAGGGTTTGCGCTTCTATGACGCCTCTTATCAGCTCTTTGGTCAAGGGGCTTTAGAAGTCGAGATTTTACACAGATAGAATTCACCTACCTTTGCAGCTACGTACAGTCGGCCTTGTCGCCCTGATTTTCAGGGAGGAAAGTCCGGACAACAAAGAGCACCGCGCTTCCTAACAGGAAGGCAACCAAAACGCAAGGGAAGGTTGACAGCTAGTGCCACAGAGAGGGAAACCGCCACGGTGCATCGATCGAGCAACGTGGTAAGGGTGAAAAGGTGGGGTAAGAGCCCACCAGCATTGTAGGCAACTACAATGGCTTGGTAAACCTCGCGGGTTGAAATGCCGCGTAAACCGATGCTTGAGGGCTGCTCGCCCAATGTCGGAGGGTAGGCAGATAGAGCAAGTGGGTGACTGCTTGCCTAGATCAATGACAAGGACGTGCCTCGGTACGGACAGAATCCGGCTTATACGGCTGTACGTTTATTTTAAATCCGTGGCGTTAAAAAGCCCACTACCTTTGCACTCTTAAAATTCACTATGACTTTATTCAATACCCTCGGGCTTAACAAGCCTTTGCTTGACGCGATTGACGCTTTAGGCTTTTCAGAAGCGACACCCATTCAAGCAGAGACTATCCCCGCCTTACTGGCAGATGAGGGTAAACGCGATTTGATTGCGTTGGCGCAAACAGGCACAGGTAAGACCGCTGCGTTTGGCTTGCCTATGCTCCAACTTCTTGATGCACAGCGTGGCGCTGAGCCAAAAAAGCCTGCTGCCCTCATTTTGTCCCCAACACGTGAACTCTGTATGCAGATTGCCGGTGAAATGGAAAAATATGCGGCTAACATGCCCCATATCCGAATGCTTGCCGTCTACGGAGGCACTAGTATTCGCACCCAGCAGACCTCCATGCGCAAAGGAATTGACATTTTGGTGGCAACTCCAGGACGATTGATGGATCTTGCGCGTCGCGGTGACGTGCACTTTGATAACCTTCGCACCCTTGTATTAGACGAATCGGATGAGATGCTCAATATGGGTTTCTTAGATGATGTGCGTGAGGTGCTAGAGAAGGCCCCTGAAGAAATGAACACATGGTTGTTCAGTGCTACTTTGCCAAAACCGATTGAAAAGATCACGAAGGAATTCATGGAAGACCCGTTGCGTGTTCAAATTGGACAGCGCAATATGGCGTCTACGCAAGTAGAGCATTTTGCCTTCATGACCACGCGTGAAAACCGCTATAAAGGACTTCGCCGCTTGATTGACAGTGCGCCTGGCATGTATGCCATGATCTTCTGTACAACCAAGAAGGAGACCCAAGAAACGGCTGAACTCTTGATCGGCGATGGCTATACTGCCGCCGCCATTCATGGTGATTTATCACAACAGCAACGTGATTTGGTCATGCATGCCTTCCGGAGCAGGCAGGTTCGCCTATTGGTTTGCACGGATGTTGCAGCTCGTGGAATTGACGTGAAGGATATTACCCACGTGATCCACCATCGATTGCCAAATGATCTAGAGAGTTACAACCACCGCTCAGGCCGGACAGGTCGCGCGGGTAAAACAGGTATCTCTTGGGCCATGGTGACCACTGCAGAAGCACGCAAGCTTCCTTTCTTGGAACGTGAGATTAAGCGCGATATCACACGTGCACAGTTTCCTTCGCGCAATGATGTTGTTTTAGGCCAGTTGAAGCACTTTACAGAGAAAGTGGCGACACAAGCAAATGGTATGGAATTGGTTGAAGAGCATGTCACTAGCCTCTTGCCCTTGTTTGAAGGCATGGAGACCAAAGAAATGGTCACGCGCTTTTTGGCCGCTGAATTTGAAGTTTTGTTCCGTCACTATGCGGAGCATGTGGATTTGGACCTAAACCGTCAAGACCGCAAACGCAGTGACCGTCCTGACCGTCCTGATCGTCCTGATCGTCCTAGCCGTGAAGGCGGAAGTGCATGGGGAGATGCTGCACCCCGTCAGGAGGGCCGCGCGGATGAGCAGCGTTTCTGGATTAACTTAGGAGAAAAGCATGGCTTTACATGGCCTTTGCTTAAAGACTTTGTCCGTGAAGCTGGACGTTTAGGTGATTTTGATGTACAAGGTGTCAATGTTGGACCTGCGCATGGATACTTCACGGTACCCACAGGAAAATCAGCTGAAGTACGTCAGGCACTAGAAAGCTCTGAATTCAATGGCATCAGCGTTAAGCTAGATCCAGTGGAACATCATGTAGGTCGTGACCGTCCACGTGACGATAACGGAAGCCGTATGCGCGGACGTGGTGGACGCCCAGGCGGGTTTAGTGGAGGCCACCGAGATAACGCTCGGCCTCAAGGGCGGCCATACAACCGGTCCCCGCGGCGGTAATCGCCTGGCGGTAGACTTTGTCTTGAACGTCACCAGCAGCAAATACCCCGGGTAGAGCGGTCTCCGTTTTGCCCGGGGTTGTTTTTAGGTACCCTGTGTCGTCCATGGTCAGCTGGCCTTTAAAAATGTCGGTATTAGGCTTATGTCCAATGGCGACAAAGAAGCCCTTTGCAGGTATCTCCTTGATAGCGCCAGTAAGGCGGTCCCTCACTACTACGGCTTCAACTCCCTTATCCCCCAATAGTTCGACGGTTTCGGTGTTCCAAAGGACTTCAATATTGGGTGTATTCAGCACACGGTTCTGCATCGCTTTAGATGCGCGCATCTGATCGCGACGAACCAATAAGGTGACTTTGGGGCAAAGTTTTGACAGGTAGGTAGCTTCTTCCGCTGCGGTATCACCGCCACCTACGATCACCACTTCCTGGCCCTTGTAGAAAAAGCCATCACAGACGGCACAGGCACTAACTCCGAATCCCATAAACTTCTCTTCAGAAGGGATGCCGAGGTATAGCGCAGATGCGCCTGTCGAGATAATGACGGTTCGCGCTTGAATCTGGGTTGTTTCATCAATCGTAATGGTATGCCATCCGCCCATTTCTTTGGCAAAATCAACTGCGGTTGCAAGGCCCCAGCGGACATCTGTTCCAAAGCGCTCTGCTTGCTTCTTGAGGTCCTCCATCATGGCATTGCCATCCACCCCGTCTGGGTATCCAGGAAAGTTGTCTACTTCTGTCGTGGTGGTTAATTGACCACCAGGCTGCAGACCCACATACATAACAGGGTGTAAATCAGCACGTGAGGCATAGATGGCGGCGGTGTACCCTGCGGGTCCAGAGCCGATGATAAGGCATTCAAGTTGTTCCATAGTAGCGCAAAAATAGGGCGTGATTGCCCTAGAAATGTGACCTAAAACGCATGTTATCTTTCATGCTTTTGCATATCTTTGCCGCCCTCCTCGGGATGTAGCTCAGGTGGTAGAGTACACGTCTGGGGGGCGTGTGGTCGCACGTTCGAATCGTGTCATCCCGACCAAAGGAACCTTAAGCCCGCACAGAAATGTGTGGGCTTTTTTTAGGGCATTATAAGGGTCAAGTGCGCAAGATTAGCACGCAAGAACTTCCGAAAGGGAATAAAGAATAGGTTGATGGTCAGGTCATTGACAAAAATACATGTCGATAGGAAGGCGATAGAGAAGAATTTTTTTACTTACATGTTTTAACATGCAATTAATGAAGTCTATAATGGTCTGATTATTAAGTATATATAGAATAGTAAAAAATTATCAACTTAGTTTTCAACATGATAGAAATTCTTCTGATTTCTTTTCTACTTTCATAAAGCACAACGGCAGAAGACAACGGTCACTGTCGGTCCTGGGGTGCGAAAGGGCCCAAGGATGTGTCTCACAACGGCTCCCTAGCTGGAGGTTAATGTACCAAAAGAAAAGGAGTTAAAACAGGGTAGCAATAGCTTGTTTGTGGGGCTGAGTAGCAGAGATCCGCTGTGGCAACATACGGAAGGACGTAAAGGAGGGCTGAAGAGTTCTCCCAGGAGCTCGCAAGAGGTTCTGCATCCAAGACTGAAAGGTGTTGGATGATAAGTAAAGCTGATCAGCAAACGGTGAGGGGAGCCTTCGGGTGATCTGAACCATCCAGAGGTAGTGTTTCGACGCTATCTCTGACTGCAAAGAATGGGTGAGAAGCCTTCGGGTAGAAAACGCATTCCCCTGGATGGCCAGGACGTCGAACGCAAGTAAGACGGTGCGCAGGTCGATCATATAACATGATCTTGAAATAGAGATCACGTTCTTGAACCACCGCGGACAGGGGCGATATATGGCGGCAAACTCTGTCAAAGCGGGTGATGAAATAGGCACCAAATGTGAAAAAGAATTCTTTGAGCATCTTTGCAGAAGACCACCTTACGGGGTGTTAAATACCAGGCAACTGGGACTTTGAAAGGGCGATGCTTACGGGCATCGCCCTTGTCATTTCCCCCCTTTTCATCAGCCATCTAATAAGTCTGCCATGATTTGCCCGACTTTGGGCGCCAGTGCAACCCCCATTCCGCCCATTCTCGCCGCAACAAAGCAGTGATCTTCAACTTGACGGAGGATAGGCATTTTTACTTCATGTGCAGAAAAGGCCATGGTTCCAGCCCATGCGGCTTCAATATTAAATGAGATACCCGGTAAGAGAACGTTCTGCAGGTAGTCCTGGAGATAGGTTTGGACTTCATCACTGGTGTCGGAACGTAACGTGGTTTCTGCCTGTTTAAAATGATTTCGGCCTCCGCCCAAAAGGAGTCGCTGCCCCACATTTCTGAAATACAAATAGCCTTCATCTGCATGATACGTTCCATTAAAAGGTAAGTTCGGGATGGCAGAGGTCAGCAGAACTTGCCCCCGGCCGGGGACTACGTCTACCTCAGGTAATAGGGTGTGGGTCCAGGCATTTGTGGCTAGGACAATCTTTGTGGCCTGAAAGTCCCCTTGATTAGAGGGGAGACGCCAGCCATCTTCTGCCTTGGTCCATTCTACCAAAGGACGGATGGTAATACCTTGATGAAGGACAGCGCCCATTTGGCGTACGCGTTCAGCCAATGTGGCATGGGCCATTCCTGGATGCAATTGGGCCTCATGTTGAATGGATATAGCATAGGGGATCTCTGCGTTGGGACCTTCTGCTTTCTGATATACTTCCCCTGGAATGCCGGCTTGCTGCGCCCATTGGTTTAGTAGAGGTAAGGCCTCCAGCGCGGTGGAATAACGTTCATGCTCTGCGGTTTGAAAAACCTCATAACCTTTCCCGCTCTGCCAGCCAAGGCTTCCGGGGTCAAAATGAGCCATCCATGTTGTCAGGCCTTCATAGCGCCAAGCGAGACGTTGTATAATATCCGCTTCTTTTTCATGATTCAAGTCATCCAAGAGCTCTGTCGGACTCCCAAAGCAAGCAAATCCTGCATTCCTTGTGCTTGCGCCCGCTTGTCCAGTAGGCCGTTGGTCTAACAGGGTGACTTTGGCTTCTGGATGGCGCAGCAGATGATGGTAGGCGGTCCATAGGCCTACCATGCCGGAACCCACAATGATCAGATCAGCAGGCGTGTGGCTGCGTTCTTTTTCCCAGTAGGACGGAGGTGCCGCAAACATTTCGTCGGGTATTTGGTTACAATTCTTCAAGCGTCTATAGGAAGGCAAGGTTTTTGACTAATGCTGGACAAATTAAAAGCCCCCACCCCCATGCGCATAGAATTTTCTACCGATGAATTTAAGGTAGCATTGGCCACTTCGGTGGTCGTATTTGGATTTGATGGTGAAAATTTAAAAATTCTGGTGGCGAACAAAATAGGTCAACCCTTCGAGGGAGATTCTATTATCCCATCTTCCATTGTCCGTATTGAGGAGGATCCGGCTTATGTAGCCAAAGAACTACTCACGCGCATCACGGGTAGAAATGACGGGATGTTAGAGAAGCTGAATGGATTTGCTGAGCCTTTTAGGAATCCCGTGGGCCGTGTAGTCAACATCGCCTATTACTGCACAATCCGATTAGATGAAACATCAGAAAACAACTTACGCAAAGAAGGTTATCTCTGGGTGAATGCCCATGAAGTGCCCAGATTGGCGTATGACCATAACAAGATTTTAGAGTATGCCAAAGAGAGATTAAAACGGCGTGTAAAAGGCCGTCCTATTGGATTTAATCTATTGCCGGCGGAGTTTACTTTAAACAACATTCAAAAGCTGTACGAATGTGCTTTAGGTAAAGAATTTGACAAAAGGAATTTTCGCCGAAAGCTTCTCAAGAGCCAATTGCTCATTGAAACTGAACGCTTTGTGCGTTCTTCAGAAAGGGCAAAGCGCCCTTCTCGTTTGTACATGTTTAATGAGAAGGAATACCGCACACTTTCGCTCAAAGGGTATGACTTTATCTACCAATAAAGACGGAAGTCCAGTCACAAAAAAAGGGCGCCCCATGGACGCCCTTTTTTATGTTGGGTCAAATCGCTTAGTGGATGCCTTTCATCAGCTTGCGCAACAATGGCGTCAAAGCAAAGATGAGCAATGCACCAGCTGCAGCCGTAATGGTTAAGAATACAAAGAGGTTCATGCCTGGGAAAATCTTCTCAAGCAGGGACTCCATGATGCCCGCCATGTAGTTGGCCAAAGCCATCGAAGCAAACCAAAGTCCCATCATGACGGATACAATCTTAGGCGGCGCCAATTTGGTGATCATAGAAAGGCCGATAGGAGAGAGGCAAAGCTCACCAAAGGTGTGCAATACATAGACGCCAACAAGCCACATAGGGCTAACCAGCGCATCGCCTTCTGCAGCAAAGCTGGCCAATGACATCACGACAAAGCCCAAGGACAAGAGCGCAAGACCTAAACCAAACTTGACCGGGGTAGATGGGTTGCGATTGCGCAATGCAAGGCTGACCCAGAATGAGGCAATCACCGGGGCAAAAATGAAGATGGCCAAGGCGTTAATCGACTGAAAGAGGGATGCGGCGACTTCATAGCCAAAAATGCTTCGGTTGGTTTCGTCCGCGGCAAAGAGGTTGAAGGTTCCTCCCGCTTGCTCAAAGCCACTCCAGAAGAAGATATTGGCAACAGCAAAAATCATGATCGCACCAACACGTGACCACTGTTCATTTCCACTGGTGCCATTATAGATGACATAGCCTAGTCCTAAGACGGCCAATGCGCCAAACACCTTGATAACGGCGGACATGGCAGATTCTGAAATGCCATCCTGCAGTAAGAGAAAACCGTATACAAGGGCTATGCTGCCCAGGATATAGCCCAAAACCACCCCAAAATCTTTGCCACCTAGTCGTGACTCTCCGGTGCGACCGGGAGGCATGCCTTGACCCTCTAGTTTCGATTCTTCAAAATAGAACCAAATACATGCGAAGATCATTCCGACGCCGGCTGCGCCAAAGCCCCACTTCCATCCAACCTGCTCGCCAAGTGTTCCGCAGATGATCGGAGCCAAGAAGGCGCCCAAGTTGATGCCCATATAGAAAATGGTAAAGGCAGAGTCTTTACGTGGATCATTGTCTGTGTAGAGGGTACCTACAATGGTAGAGATATTGGGCTTGAAGAAGCCATTACCGACCATCAATAGGCCAAGTCCAAAATAGAATAAAAATTCACGCTGGACTGGGTCTGACATGTAGATATGTGATGCGGCAAGGCCAAATTGGCCCAACGCCATGAGAATGCCTCCGGCGTAAATGGCGCGTCGCTGACCAAGTACTTTGTCGGCTAGCATACCACCCAAAATAGGGGTGAGGTAGACCAAACCCGTAAAGATGCCATAGATTTCTAAAGCAGAGGCTCTTTCAAACCCAAATCCACCCTTGGTGTATTCTGTGGTGAGGTACAGGACCAAAAGGGCCCGCATACCATAATAGCTGAATCGCTCCCACATCTCTGTGAAGAAAAGAGAATATAATCCTCGTGGGTGGGTCATTTTTTCCGTTGTTGCCATCGTATGAGAGTGGGTTTACGTATTGAATCGATTGAATTTGGTTCGGGAAGATAGGAAAAAGCATCCAAGCGCAGGAAGCGCCAGCAAGCTTTGACTTTACAGTTTTTCGCGCCAGAATTTGGTCATCTTAGTATAGAGATGAATTCGGGTCATCCCCCCATAAATCCCATGGTTTTTGTCGGGATAGACCATGTATTCAAAATCCTTATTGGCCTGAACCAATTCTTCGGCAAAGCGCATGCTGTTCTGCACATGCACGTTGTCGTCACCGGTTCCGTGAATAAGGAGGTAATGGCCTTTTAATTCGGCCGCATAGCTAAGGGGTGAATTGACGTCATAATTCGCTCCGTTCTCTGCAGGGGTGCGCATGTAGCGTTCGGTATAAATATTGTCATAGAAGCGCCAGTTGGTTACCGGCGCGACAGAGATAGCCGCTTTAAATACATCCGCTCCTTGGGTGATACAATGGGCAGCCATAAAGCCACCGTAACTCCATCCCCAAATACCAATGCGGTCTGCATCTACATTAGGATGTTGGGCCATGGCGCGGGCAGAAGCAATTTGATCTTCTGTTTCATACTTGCCCAACTGCAGATAGGTGCATTTGGTGAAGTCACGTCCTTGACCACCCGTTCCTCGGTTGTCTACGCAAACAATCCAGTAGCCTTCGTTGGCGAGCATTTGGTACCAAAAGAAGTCCCTTCCGCCAAAATTGTCGGTGACTTGCTGACTTCCCGGGCCGCCATACAAAAACATCAACACGGGATATTTTTTATTCGCATCAAAATCGACGGGCTTGATCTCCCAAGCGGGTAGGTTTTGCCCGTTGGTCGCTTGCATGGTAAAGAAGGTTTTTGGGGACAGCGCGTAGTCTTTCATGCGGGTAAGGAGATCCGCATTGTCTTCAAGCACACGAATTTCATTGCCTTTACTGTCATGTAGGCTAAAACGTGCAGGGGAATTGGCATCTGAATGATTCAGGATGAAGTTGGCAAAAGTGGTACTGAAGGTGGCGCCATTCCAGCCCTTGTCAGTGCTCAAACGCTTTGCCTTACCCCCGCGGAGGTTGCTTCGGTAGACTTCGCGTTGTGCAGGAGTCACCGCCGCTGCTTGATAGTAGATATAGCCATTGGCTTCATCTACGCCATAGAGTTCTGTGACTTCAAACGCCCCTTTTGTCAAAGCAGAAACGCTGTTCTTCATTGGGTCCACTAAATAGGCATGGTTGAATCCAGCACGATCAGACATCCACACAAATCGACCATCTTGCAAGAAGGTCAAATTGTGGTCCGCATCCGTGTAGGCGGCATCCGTTTCTAGCAAAACCAAATTGTTTTGCCCTGTCAAGGGATTGTGTGCCATCAATCGAAGGCTATCCTGGTGGCGGTTCAATAAAGAGAGGTAGAGCTCGTTTTTAGGGTTCCAATGAATGCGCGGAACATATTCATAGGTCAATCCCGTCGTGGCTTCTTTGGATGTGCCATTTTGGGTGTCAAAAACCCAAATCGTCACCAGGGAATTGTCTTCCCCTGCTTTTGGGTACTTAAAAACATAAGGTTCGGGATAGAGTGCTTTGCCGTAGACGTCCATGCTAAATTCTGTCACGCGTCGCTCGTCAAAACGGTAATAGGCCAAATAGCGGCCATTGGGGGACCAGCTCAATCCGACATGAAAACCAAATTCTTCTTCATACACCCAATCGGGTGCTCCATTTAGAATCGCATTGGTTTGGCCGTCCGATGTGACACGGTGTGATTCGTTCAAACTTAAAGAGCGGTAATACACATTGTTGGCATGAACCCAGGCAATACGGTCGCCATCGGGCGCCAGAACAGGGTTTTGGATGGCTTCATCGCTCACCAAAGTGGTTGTGCCGCTACGGAGGTCATGCACATACACCTTTGCGGTATAGGAATGTCGATAAATAGACGTCACTTCATCCTCAATGATGAGTTTTTGTTCCCCTGCCGTCCATGTATAGCTACTGAAGGAGAGTGCCTCCCCTTGGGCGTTTTTGGCGGCGCCTTTCGTGACTAAGACCCCCTGAGATTCACCGGTGGCAAAATCAAATTTTTCAATACCCTCTGCTGTCTGACGCGAATAGTGAAGGCCATCCTCCATAGAACGCAGGCCCCAAACACCTTTGGCAGAAAAGGCTTTAGATCGGAAGACATCGTCAAAAGTGACCGGATTTTGAGCAAAGGAGACCAGCGTCGCAAAAAGGGCTCCAGCAAAGAGAAACTTGCGCATCATAAGGTTGTAATTTAGTCAGCAAAATAGCTGTAATGACCGAAGATAATCCAAAATGGCTCCGTTTGATTCTGGGCGTTTTGCCCGCAGAACGTGTTCGCTTAGATGCGGAAAGTCTTGAAGCTTTTTCACATGACGAAACAGAAGACCTCCAAGCCTTTCCCCAGGTAGTCTGTGTGCCCGAAAGCACCCAAGAGGTATCGGCCCTGCTTAAAATTGCCCATGCAGAAGGGATTCCCGTGACGGCTGCCGCGGCGCGTACCGGTCTTTCGGGAGGCGCGATTCCCGTGCAAGGCGGCATAGCGCTGAGCATGGAGCGGCTGAACCGGATTATCGCGATAGATTCCGCCAATTTTCAGGCGACGGTAGAGCCGGGGGTTATCAACCAAGTCTTTCATGAAGCCTGTAAAGAGCAGGGCCTCTTCTATCCGCCGGATCCTTCTAGTTGGGGTTCGTCCACCATGGGGGGCAATGTCGCCTACAATGCAGGTGGCCCTAAGGCCGTCAAGTATGGCGTGACTTCCGCCTATGTCCTCAATCTTGAAGTGGTCATGGCCAATGGAGATATCCTTTGGACAGGCGCCAACACCTTAAAGAATTCAACAGGATACAACCTCACCCAATTGATGGTGGGATCTGAAGGCACTTTGGGTATCATCACAAAAATTGTAGTGCGGCTTTTACCCTATCCAAAGCACGCCTTTACCCTGTTGGCGCCTTTTTCTTCAGCGCAAGCGGCTTGTGCTGCGGTAGCCAAAATATTTCAAGCGGGCGTGACCCCTTCGGGCTTAGAGTTTATGGAGCGCGATGCCATTGAGTGGACCCTGCAGTATGTGGAGGGGGTAAGCATCCCCACAGGCCCCGAGATTCAAGCCCACCTTCTGATCGAGGTCGATGGATTTGACGAAGAAGCGGTCCTTAAGGAAGCAGAAACCATCGCCCAGGTGGTAGAAGAAGCCGGGGCATCAGAAGTTCTCTTTGCTCAGAGTGCGCAGGAGCGTGATGCCATTTGGAAACTACGACGTCGCGTAGGGGAAGCGGTAAAAAAACATAGCATCTACAAAGAAGAGGATACCGTGGTCCCGAGGGCAAAATTGCCCGAGCTCCTTGCAGCCGTCAAGCGCATTGGCGAAGAATACGATTTTCAGTCCGTCTGCTATGGCCATGCGGGGGATGGTAATTTGCATGTCAATATTGTCAAGGGAGCGATGTCTGATGCAGACTGGGAAGGTCCTAGGCTAAAGCAAGGCATCCGAACATTGTTTAAGGAGGTGGTTGCCATGGGCGGCACCATTAGTGGAGAACATGGAATTGGCCTAGTCCAGAGAGAGTATTTGGACATCGCCTTTTCCCCCGCCGCCATGCGCCTTCAAAGAAATATCAAAAATGCGCTGGACCCCAAAGGAATTCTCAATCCAGGGAAACTTTTTCCTGAAGCCTAAAAGTTTTTTAAGGACTTAGTTTGACGCAATAGGGTAGGCTACCTCATTGCGGCGAATGATCTCATAAGGCGCATTGTAGCCATAGACCTCTACCGGGCCGGTAATGTCATAGCCTTGCGCGTCACACCATTGCTTTAATTTTTGGCCGGCGGCTAATCGTTTATCTTCAGAGAGAATTCCGCCAAAACGATACACGGCTAGGCGCCGAGACGGCTCTTCGACAAAATGCACACGTGCGTCGTTGGGCAGCGGCAGTTTATCCACGGTCATTTTGGCTGACATAAAAAAGCGCATGGTTGGGGCGCTTTCTTCCATAATCAGGGAAACTGGGGCCGTCATTTCCATGGAAGTTTGGCTTTGGTTGCCGCCAAAAATGTACCGAGCTAAAGGTTGAAATCCTTTGCGCATGGCGCTATAATTAGCCTCATCTACCTGGACTTCGGCCCACAGACTTGGCGCATATTCGCGCAGCTCAAAATCATGTTCTGAAGCTAAGACGGTGTAGGTGGGTTGTTCCAATTTTTTCGATTGATGATAGGTGAAACCCCAAAACCCTAACGCCAAAATGCAGATGGAAGCTAATACCCAATTCATGCCTAGAGAACAGATGACGGCCCCAAATGTTCTCCAGGCGATTCAGCAGGGATAAACTTTGGCGCATGTGCAATAGCAGATGTAGGATTGAGCTGCTTGCGCATCCAATGGACATCGCACCAGGCACCAAACTTTTGCCCTGCTTGGGAATAGGTCGTAAATCCCTCGTATCCACAGGCTTTGTGCAACGTCACACTGGCTACATTGGGCATTGTGATAACGCCGTAGGCCCATAAGAATCCACGACCTGTGAGCTGTGGCAATAAAGCTTGGTAGAGCTTTTTTCCCAACCCATTGCCTGGTTGTGCGACATAGACAGAGGTCTCCACGGCCCATTGATAGGCTACGCGCTCCCGATGGGTGGTTGCATAGGCATAACCCATCACCTGGTCGTCGTCCACCGCCACTAAAAATGGAAAGCGCCCAGCGATAGACGCCAAGCGCTTCGAAAAATCTTTAACGTTGGGCACGGTGAGTTCAAACGTAGCCGTGCTGTCTGTGATAATGGGCCCATAGATAGCAAGAATACCCACCGCATCCTGCGGTTTATACGCGCGAATCTGCATAAAGCCTTAGTCGCGGCGCCCCATGTAGAGCATCACATAATAGAGCAACTGCGTGGCCGCTGCAGCGGCAGCTACGAGATATGTACGTGCAGCCCACTTTAAAGCGTCTTCGGCCATGCCGTGGTTGTGCGGATGGGTGATTCCGGCACTTTTGAGCCATACCAATGCACGACGTGAAGCGTCAAACTCAACAGGGAGGGTGATCAAGGCAAATCCGGCGATCACCGCTTGGGTTCCGATTAAGAGCAATAAAATTCCATCGTAGCCCAGTCCCAAGAGGCTCATGCCAAAAATGGAAGCAAAAAAGACCACATTCATGATTTGGCTGGAAGCATTGACAACGGGTACCATCTTGCTGCGCATGGTCAACCATGCGTAGGCGTTGGCATGCTGCACGGCGTGGCCGCATTCGTGTGCGGCGATGGCGGCAGAGGCAACAGAGCGGCCTTCATATACTTCAGGCGATAAGTTGACCGTTTTGTTTGCGGGGTTGTAATGGTCTGTGAGCTTGCCAGGGACAGCCGTAATTTTGACAGCCGACAATCCATAATGGTCCAACATGGCTTGCGCCACGTCAGCGCCTGACATGCCGTTATGCAACATTTCTTGGCTATATTTTTTGAAGCGGCTTTTAAGACGGCGTTGAACAGCAAAGCCCAAGGCCATAAAAACGAGGAGAATAACGATGAACATAGGTTTGTTTGATTTACTTGTGGAAAAGTACAAATTCAATGCCGTAGAATGTCGTCTGCCAAAATGTAGTTTTGAGTCATGACAAATCAGGCAAAGCCGTTGATCTTAGTGACCAACGATGACGGAGTGACAGCCCCAGGCATTCGCAACTTGATCCAATGGATGAACATCCTGGGTGAGGTAGTGGTAGTGGCCCCCGATAGCCCGCAAAGTGGCATGGGTCATGCTATCACGATTCATGACACCTTGCGTTGTAATCCAACTACACAAGACGCCGGACCACAAACGGAATATGCCTGCAGTGGCACCCCCGTAGATTGTGTGAAACTTGCCGTCCATCAAATCCTTGACCGGAAGCCAGATTTGGTCGTGTCGGGGATCAATCATGGCAGCAATGCGAGTGTGAATGTGATCTACAGTGGCACTATGTCGGCCGCGGTAGAGGGCGCCATGCAGCGCATTCCTTCCATCGGTTTTAGTTTGTTGGATTATAGTTGGGATGCCGATTTTTCTGCAGCCAAAGACCATGTCTTGTCCATTGCAAAAAATGTATTGGCTAAAGGACTGCCTCAAGGCGTTTGTCTCAATGTCAATATTCCGAAAGTGAGCGATCAACCTTATGCGGGAATAAAGGTCTGCCGCCAAACCATGGGACATTGGGACGAGGATTTTGAAGCCCGCGTTGACCCCGCAGGGAAACCATACTACTGGATGCGCGGCGAATTTGTAGACTCGGACGGAGGAGACGACAGTGATATATGGGCTTTGAAGCACAACTATCTATCCGTTGTCCCCATTCAATTTGATTTAACAGCCCACCATGCGTTGGCTGCCATCCATGGTATTTTAGGCGCATGAGTCCAGGGCCACGTAGAAATCAGCTTGAAGCATGGATGGGGGCCATCATTGCAGGAGGCACCCCTTGGTTTATATGGGCCTATTTGCATGCAACCTACCCAGCGTTGCCCCCTGTAGAAAAAATTGATCCCGATCTGTGGGGTTATTTGCTCAACCGTGTCCTCATTTTTTCCATTCTAATAGAATTCAGCTATGTCATTATAGGGGTCATGCTGCGCCGATATGAATTGGTTAAAATGATTCTCATCATTTCCGCCCTCTATGCTGCCGTTGGATTGTATTATCGATGGGAATGGCTGTAAAGCACATTTTTATTCTAGCAGGCGAAGCCTCGGGCGATGTTTTAGGCGCCGAATTCATCATGTCCCTGCGCCAAGTAGAACCCAATACGAGGATCACCTTTACGGGAGGTCAGGCCATGGCGGATGCCTTGCAAGGGCAAAGTCCGCTTATTCCGCTATCCAAATTGGCCTTTATGGGATTTGCCGAGGTTGTGGCCCACTTGCCGCAAGTATGGGCAAATGACCAAAAGATCAAACAGCACATTCAGAAGGAGAAGCCCGATGTCATTCTGTGTGTGGACTATCCTGGGTATAACTTGCGTTTGGCAGAATGGCTCAACCGCAAAGGTCTTCGTGGAAAAGGAACCCGCGTAGTGCAGCTCGTGTGCCCACAGTTTTGGGCATGGAAGGCCGGTCGTCTTCCACGCATTGCCGCTGCGTATGATGCCGTCTATCCCTTGTTGCCCTTTGAGGCGCCTTTGCTGCAAGAAGCAGGGGTATCGGCGCCCTACTTTGGGCATCCGGCTGCGCATCGTGTTCAGCCTGGGCAGGTGGACAAAAGCGGCCCCATTGCCTTATTGCCGGGAAGCCGTTCGCAAGAATGGGCGCGACACATTCCGGTTTTTGCCCAAACAGCCAAAACATTGGGGTTGACGCCACGCTGGTATAGACCAGGCCACGTGTCGTCGTTGCAATACCAGAAAGTGCTCCTGAGTCATGGGGTTTGGGCAGACTTAGACGACATTGTCTCAGGTGTTCCGCAAATGACAGGGGTGTCCGGTGCCGTGGTGGCTAGTGGAACGGCCACCTTAGAAGTAGCCCTCCGAGGCATACCCATGGTCGTTGCATTCAAGACCTCACCTGTCTCCTATCAGATCGGCAAACGGATCATCCGTGTACCCTATATCTCTTTAGTCAACCTTATTCTTGGGCGCCCAGCCGTCAAGGAATGTATTCAGTCTGAATGTGTTCCTTCCGTGCTTGCCCAAGCGTGGCAAGAGGCTTGTTCATCGGGCACATCTCTTGGGGATGCGCTCCGTGTGGCTATTGACAAGGGTGACCCCATGCCTTCAATTGTCGCACATGTCTTGGCGCTTTAAGTACAGTGCCTCCTTTGTCATCCTGTGCTTGCCTTGGCTCGCGCTTGGGCAGGGCTTGGACGCACAGCCGACGCTGCGGGTTCGGCTCTACAGTCCTTACACCATGACCACAGCCTCATTGGGTGGTGGCACTCTCCATGTTTTGTCCTTTCAAGGAGCAAAAGTAGATACGGTGGAGGCGTCCAATGCCGCGCTCCGTGTTGAAGGATCGAAGCTTCAAATCAATGTGGAAGGTTCTTGGCTGCCCGTGGACTCAGCCCGTATTGTCCCAGAAACTACTTTGTGGGTAACGGGTGCGAGAGGGATAAGGCGCCTCATTCCAGGCCCTGTGGTGGTGAGGCCCCGGGGTCAAGCCCTGCAGTTGGTTGGGGTGTTGAACATGGATGACTACCTGACGGGGGTAGTGCATGCTGAATTAGGCGGGCTGATCCATCCAGCGCTATGGGAAGCACAAGCCATTGTAGCCCGAACCTGGTTTGCGCGCAACGCGCGCAAGTTTTATGACCAAGGTGAATGCTATGCCGTCACCGATGATGTCCAGTCCCAAGTATTCCATGGCTGGCCTTCGGATACTGTGCGTTGTGCAAGCTTGCAGTCGGCTGTAAGGGCGAGCAAGCATCGGGTAGTGGTCAATGCGAAAAACGAAGTGATAGAGGCATTGTTTCATGCCAATTCTGGTGGGCAGACGATGCCTTCGGGCTGGTACTTTACTCCGAGAGCCCATCTGTCTAGTGTTGTGGATAGTTTTAGCCTCTCCTGCCCCCAGACCTACTGGACGAAGAAACTTGACAAGGAAGCGTACATAGCCCAAATGGCGCGCTGGCTCAAGGCATCACCGTCAGATAAAGCATTCCGTATGTATGTATGTACCTATCGTCAGCCAGAGCGCGCCGAATACCTGTATTATGGTGGGCAAAAAGTTCGACTCAGAACAGTGCGCGAACATTTTACGTTACGCTCTACCTGGTTCTCTGTAGAGGACGGCACAGGCACCTTGATGTTGCATGGCCGTGGGTATGGCCACGGTATCGGTATGTCCCAAGAAGGAGCCTACGCCATGGCAAAGCGGAAGTATGCTGCAGAGGAAATCATTTCCTTTTACTATCCCGGCACGCACTTGACGACCTGGTCTGAAGCGACACACGTAAAATAGGGGAGGGCGCTAAGCGCTTTTACGTGGCGAGGGTCGCCTACCTCTGATTTTTTCTGGAGTTTGGCCCAATGGGAAAAGGGTTGGCGGCTGTTTTGGGTGCATGGGTTGGCTCCATGGCACCAGGATGGGGGCTGCAACTACTACTTGGCGCCTTTATAGGTGTTTTTAGCTTGTGGCTTTTGTGTTGGCAGTTCAAGGCAACGCACCGCTTGCAAGGCCTGACGACCCTCCTCCTTTATGTTGGAATCGCCTTATCAGTGGCGTCAATTCCAAGGCCTGTTCAGCTTCAAAAGCCCGTGTATTACACCGGTGTTGTGCACCTCTTCTCGGATGGAGGTTTGCGTGATAGCCTGGGCCAGTGGTGGCGTTGCAGTGATGCGGTATCGTCTAATGTTACGTGCAAAGGAGAGGTGATCCTGTATCCATGGATCCAAAACGACCTCCCTTATGCCTATAACCCAGGTGACATATGGTTGCCTAGAGGGTATTTGGGGAGGGCGCAGGTGTCGCAGGTCCTGGATTGCTTGCCTGAGGATGAAAAAGGGACCTTTAAAGTCAAAAATGGGTGGAAAGCCGCAGTGGCAGAGCTTGGATGGTCAGAGGATGCACAAAAGTTGATCCATGCGCTTTTTCTGGGTGAGGCACGGGGACTCAGGCCTGAGCTAAGGCAATTCTTTCAGCATCTGGGGTTAGCGCATCTATTGGCTGTATCTGGTTTTCACTTGGGTTTGCTATGGACGCTGTTAAAGGGCCTGCAGAAATTTTGTCCCTATGGGTGGAAAAACATCCTCAACGGGTTTGCGATAACCCTGGTTTGGAGTTATGTCGGGTTGCTCTCTTTTCCCATCTCAGCGGTCCGCGCAGCCTGCATGATGACGGCATTGGCTTGGGGGCAGTCTCGACAAGGGAAATCAGAAAGCGGGCACGCCTTAGGCATCGCCGTATGGTTGATGCTTTTGTGGGAGCCTGGCTGGGTGGCAGACCTAGGGTTTCAGTTGTCAGTGATCGCGGTGGCGGGTATATTATGGGTGCGCAAAGCCTTGCCAAGCGGGGCAATTTGGCAAGGCGTAGGCGTGTCCTTGGCTGCGCAATGGGCGACGACCCCTATAGCCGTCGCCACGTTTCATCAATTTCCATTGTGGTTTTTGCCGGCCAATCTTTTTGTGGCGCCCATGGTATTGTTACTGTATCCGTACACCTTGCTTGCCTTGTGTCTACAGGCGACTTCCTTGCATATGGCCTTTCCTGAAGGGTTGGTGCAATGGGTGCAATCGGCGGGGCCTAACGGGATTTGGGCGGCGCGGTTTCCCTCCACGGCCCAAACATGGGCACTGTGGGGCTCTGCACTACTAGGGTTATGGGCGTGGCGTGCAAAGCGTTGGGGTCTTGTCGCACTGGGATTGGGCGCTACCGTATTTTTTCTTTGGGAAACAGGCCCAAAGTTTCAGCAAGAGTGGAGTTGGCATCGATATGGTCGCGGTGTAGCACAAGTGGAAGTGCGAGGGGATTCCGCCTTCATTCAGGTGACCAAAGGCTTTGCGGAACGTACTTTTTATTGGGAAAAAACTTTGAAGCCCTACTTTACATCAAGAGGGGTTAATCATATTAATAAACAAGTAGTTAAATATCAAGATACGCCTGATAATATTCGGGCTTGGGCGGACACCACTGTTCAGGAATGTCGCTTCCATAGCGCTCGGCCATCAAGGTAGGTTTTCCAGGTTAGCCATAGCAAGGCCAAAAGGGGAAAAGGGGTAATGCCATCAAGGTTTTGTGCATCGGAATTGTTTCCTGAATGAAATGCTTCTGGGAGATAGGCACCGTAGGGGAAATGCCACCACTCCCCAGCGTGAAGGCACCAAAAACCTTGAAAGGAGGGGAGAAAGAAGTCTTTCGTTAGCGCCCTGTCGGACTCGGGGAAGGCCCAGTTTATAATCAATGTGAGACATAATAGAATAAGGAGGACCTGACACAGGATGAAGGGCCACCTCGCCCAGCGAGAAAGCCGTTCAAAGAAGAGAAGATGTGCAGAGGCACCAACATAAAATGCCAAAAGACAAATCAGTAAGGCCTGTAGAAGGCTATTGAGCAAAGCTGCGCTAAACAGGACGAGGTGCCAGGTATAGGCCACGTCAAGCACGCCATCGCATGAACTAACCGACATAGGGGCCAAGAGCACGAGGCTCATCGCCACAAGGCGAGCACACTCTGCCTTGCGAATGCGCGACAGGGGCCACCAGCTCATGCGTTTAGTTGTTTCCAGAGGGTGATGATGTCCCGAGCTTCTGCCGCATCATGCACGCGCAGAATCTGCGCACCTTGCTGTAGCGCATGCAGGTGCAATGCACTTGTGGCGGGCAGAACCTCTTCGGGGTTGCGCTCCAAAAGCCGCCAAAGCATGCTCTTGCGTGAAACCCCGACATACAAAGGCTGGGTTGCTGCTGTCAACTGCGATAAGTCGTTCAGTAATCGATAATTGGCTTCCAAGGTTTTCCCAAAGCCAAATCCCGGATCCAGCAGTACATGCGTAATGCCTCGGTGTTGTAATTCGGCCAGATGTTGTGCAAAATAATGTAGGACGCTTTGTGTGATCTGCTCGGGCCCAAGAGCTACGGATTGCATAGTAGCAGGCGTGTGCCCCGCAGGATAGTGGGTTAAGATATAGGGGGCATGACTGCGCGCGGCCACATCCCAAATGACCGGGTCTAAACTGCCACCCGAAATATCGTTGATCATGCAAGCTCCGGCATCGAGCGCGCGTGCGGCAATTTCACCCCGAAAGGTGTCAATGCTGACGGGGATTTCTCCAAAGCGATCCGCAAGCCGCTTCAAGCCAGGTTGCACGCGAGACCACTCTTCTTCCACGCTGGGTAATGCTGCATCGGGACGCGTGCTGCATCCGCCAATATCTAACCAATGGGCGCCACCCTCTAGCAGGGTCTCGGCATGGGCTTCTACGGAATCTGCAGTGTTTGCGCGGCTTTGCGCATAAAAGGAGTCAGGTGTCGTATTCACAATGCCCACAATTACGGGACTTTCCGCGGTCCAAGTATGCCCTGCAAAGGGGAGAGAAAAAGAGCGGAACATCGTACCTTTCATGACTCTAAAGATAATCATGGCAGATACGGCACACGAATACGGGATGGTAATGGACATTTGCCGTCAACTTTTTCAAAAAAAAGCCCAAGACTATGGTACGGCATGGCGGATTTTGCGCCTGCCTTCGTTGACGGACCAGATTTATATCAAGGCCAACCGGCTCCGCTCCATCCAGATG
>ERZ888423.1426-NODE-1426-length-20538-cov-8.465947_pt1 | contig 20538 bp, 26 predicted proteins | sample MGYA00520523_ERZ888423 | MGnify/ENA primary metagenome ERZ888423 (study PRJEB32303, sample SAMEA104408611) | aquatic metagenome | biome: Brackish water; feature: Pelagic; material: water | place: Baltic Sea | collected 2014-06-08T10:24:00 | depth 30,27 m ...
TGATAATCCAGCCGTCAGGGCTGAATCTCAGATCAGGGGCTCACAAGGAAGGTGGCGCGCGCGCACCGCTTACGTTGGTGGATGAACCGTTACTGAAGGTACAGCTGTATTGGCGAGGACGACTACACCCTGTTGTTCGGTCTACCCGGCGTCTGCAAATCTCAGCTCCGCTTGGCTGCTGATCGGTCTTTTCTGCCGTTCGTTGTATCAGTCCAAACAGCCTCTTTTTAGCCTGCGGTCGACATCTGGGTGCGCCGCAGAAAAGCATTTTTGGCATTAGTCTCAATCATGCAGGGGGACTTTGTGGGGGACAATCAAATCTGATTTACCATAAAATACTTCAATTACAATTACTTAGCATGAAATAATGGCGGAGAGACAGGGATTCGAACCCTGGGAAGGCTTTCGCCCTCAACGGTTTTCGAAACCGTCCCGTTCGTCCACTCCGGCACCTCTCCGCGCTGGGTCGACGGGGGCGGATTTACTGTGGTGGGTGGCGACGCGCAAGCGAAAAGGGGTCGCGAGCGCGCAAGTTCTGACATTTGCGTGCATCCCCTTGGAAACCGCGCCCGCGCGCCATATCAATAGGGTAACCCTAACCCCGAGGTTTACTATGTTTACGCGCCTGATTACCGCCGCAGTTGTTGCGACCTTCGCTATGCCTGCCATGGCGCAGGACCAATCTGTCGAGAAGCAACTGTTTGATGCACTGGGCATGTCCGACATTATAGAGATCATGCGCGAAGAGGGGATCGTTTACGGCCGCCAGATCGGCGACGATCTGCTGGGTGGCATGGTTGGCACTGAATGGATGGCCGTGGTCGAAACCATCTATGACGTCGAGATGATGAAGACCGTCGTCGCGGCACAGATGCACGCGGAACTGGAGGGGGCGGATGTGCAGGCGATGTTGGATTTCTTTAGCACCGATCGCGGCGTGCGCATTATTGCGCTCGAAGTTTTAGCGCGACGCGCCCTGCTTGATGATGCGGTCGAAGAGGCCAGCAAAGAAGCCGCCGCCATGGCCTCAGTTGACGAAACGCCGCGGTTCTTGCAGGTCCAACGTTTTGTCGAAGCCAATGATTTGATCGAAACCAACGTGGTTGGCGCGATGAACTCCAATTTTGCATTCTATATGGGGCTGATGGACGGCGGCGCGCTGGACGGTGATATTACAGAACAGCAAATCCTGACCGATGTCTGGAGCCAAGAGGCCGAGATCCGCGAGAACACGTCTGAATGGGTCTATTCGTTTAGCCTGATGGCCTATCAACCCCTCAGCGATTTCGACCTTGATGCCTATGTTGCATTTAGCGAAAGTGACGCAGGCCAAGATTTGAACTCGGCGTTATTCGGGGCGTTTGACGGGTTGTTCGACGACATCAGCTTTGCGCTTGGGGCTGCTTCATCAGTCTATATGACAGGGCAGGAGCTTTAGGAGCTGACGACCATGATCGCAACAATCAGGGCCTCGATGTTGGAGCTGTAAAGCGCAAGGTCTGATTGCAATTGCAAGGTATGCGCGGGCCGGATCGCGCGGGGCAAGCGGGCTATGTCAAATGCCTCGCTCAGGGTGGCGCCACCGCCCGCGCGGATATCGGCAATCAGGGCAGGGTGGTTGGATTTCACAAATACTTCGACCTGCCCGCGCCGCTGGCCATAAAAGCCGTTTTCTATGGCTGGGCCGATGCCTGCGGTGGGCCATGACCGTGGATTGCCAAGGTGATTTGGCTCGCCCGTGCAAGCGGCGACGAAGATCATGGAAAGAACGGCGGATTTGCGCATAATAGCTGCCTCGGATGGGTTGACTTGGATGCAGGATACGCAGATAAGCCGCCATCCCCGCAAGTGACTTGTTGGGTGTATAGCGAAAAACCGCCCTCAGGGCGCGCAGTCCACAGGTGGCCATGCCGGCCAAAAATGCCCCGCCTATTGTATAGGGTGGGGAACCTTAGCGACGCGGATGATGAAGGAAAGACATATGTTTGCGGTTCTCAAAACCGGCGGCAAGCAGTACAAAGTTGCCACGGGCGACGTATTGCGTATCGAAAAAATCGCTGCTGCGGCTGGCGAAAAAGTTCAATTCAACGAAATTCTGATGGTTGGCACGACTGTTGGCGCCCCCCTTGTTAAGGATGCAGGCGTTCAGGCCGAAGTGATCGACCAGATCAAAGGCGAAAAGACGATCAACTTCGTCAAGCGCCGCCGTAAGCACGGCTCGCAGCGCACCAAGGGTCACCGCCAGCAACTTACGTTGCTGCGCGTCACGGACATCCTTGAAAAAGGCGCCGATAAGTCTGGCGTAAAAGCTGCCATTGGTGGTGCCGGATTCGAAGCTGTGATCGCTAGGTCGAACAAGAAGTCCGTCAAGCCTGCAAAGCCAGTTGCGGAAAACGCCGCGGCGCCCAAGGTTGAAGCCAAGGCTGAAGCAAAGAAAGCCGCGCCGAAAAAGGCCGCTGCAAAGGCGACTGACGGCGATGATCTGACACAGATCAGCGGTGTCGGTCCGGTTATGGTCAAAAAGCTGCATGCCGAAGGCGTGACAACTTTCGCCCAGATCGCAGCATGGACGCCTGAACAGGTTACTGATATGGACGAGAAGCTGAACTTCAAAGGTCGCATCGACCGTGACGAGTGGCTCAAGCAAGCCGCTGAATTCGCGAAATAAGGAGAGACACCAATGGCACATAAAAAAGCAGGCGGTTCATCCCGTAACGGTCGCGACTCAGCTGGTCGTCGCCTTGGCGTTAAAAAGTACGGCGGCGAGCTCGTCATTCCTGGCAATATCATCGTGCGTCAGCGCGGCACGGTCAAATGGCCGGGCGAAGGTGTTGGCATGGGCCGTGACCACACGATTTTTGCCAAAGTCGAAGGCAACGTCACATACCACAAAGGCCTTAAAGGCCGCATGTTTGTATCGGTTCTCCCAGTGGCGGAGGCCGCTGAGTAAACCGAACCTACATACCTGAGAATTCAGGGGGATCGGTGCAAACCGGTCCCCTTTTTCGTATTCACTCGATTGCTACAGGAGGGCGTGATGCCCGTCGCTATCGCCAATTTCACGCTGTTTGCCGCCTCTCAGGTCGCAACACCCGGGCCCGCCAATATGGTATTGCTGGCTACCGGCGCGCGTTTTGGCCTGCGCCGTGCCTTGCCGTTCGTGGCGGGCGTGGCCTTGGGCAAACAGCTGATCATCTGGCCGATCGGGCTGGGGTTGATGACGCTGCAAGAAACTGTGCCGCTGTTGTTCGTGATCCTGAAATGGATCAGTGTTGCCTATATCCTTTACCTTGCATGGCGTGTGGCGGGTATGCGGCTTGGTGTGCAGGACGCAGGTGCGACGCCGCCGGGATTCATCGCCGGATTGGCCGTGCATCCGCTCAACCCCAAGGCTTGGGCGATGATCACCACAGGCTTCACATCCTACGTGAGTACGGGCACCCCGGCCTTGCAAGCCACCGCTACCGTCGCCATCTGTCTGTTAACGCTGCAACTTATCTTTCATCCGCTCTGGACTTTTGCAGGCGCGCGGATCGCAGCAACCCTCGCTGGTCATGCCAGCGAACGTTACCTGATGTGGACCCTTGCCGCCCTTACGGCGGCTTCGGTTCTTGTCGCGCTTTTCACTGGAGGAAGGGCATGAAGATTGTCGAACAGGACCAAGCTGCACAACCGATATTTACTGCCGACCGCTTCATTTTGCGCCCCGTGCGACGCAGTGATCAGGCCCTGATCGGGCTTTATTGCGCCGATGAACGGGTTGCGCGGATGACACCCGGCATTCCGCATCCGCTGCCACCTGGCGCCACCGAAGCTTTCGTTGATCAAGCCATGACGCCCACGGATCACAAGCAGGTCTGGGTTATCGACGGCAGCCTTCAGGGTCATGCCGAAGTCATGGGGTTGATCAACCTTAACGCCATGGACCGTCAGCAATCCGAGATCGGCTATTGGGTCGCGCCCGCGTTCTGGAACACAGGAATTGCATCAGAAGCCGTGCGCACGATCATCGCCGCCAATCCGCAAAACGCCCGCCAGCTTTACGCCGAGGTCTTTCAGGACAACCCCGGATCTGCGCGCGTGCTCACGAACTGCGGCTTTGACTATCTGGGCGACGCTGAAAGCTTTAGTGTTGCGCGCGAAGCCACAGTGGCCACATGGACCTATGTTTTGAAGCTGGACAGATGAAAGCGCCAACCCTGATCACCCCGCGGCTGACATTGCGCGCACTGCGCAAATCGGATGCACCAGACATAGCGCGCAAAATGGCGCCTTGGGGTGTGATCAAATGGCTGTCAGCACCACCCCACCCTTATCGGCTGGTCGATGCCCATTGGTTCATTGAAAATCAGGGCGACGGTGTCAACTGGGCCATCGCCACCAACGATGCTTTTCTTGGGGTGATCAGAATGCCCGCCCTTGGGTTTTGGCTGACCGAAGCACATCAGGGTCGTGGCTATATGACCGAAGCGGCGCGCACTGTGCTGAAATGGCACTTTGGCCAAAGCAGCGACACCGTGCTGACAGGGCATATGATCGGCAATCATGCGTCCCGAGCGGTGTTGTTGAAACTGGGGTTCGCGGACACGCATATTGCAAAAGAATTCGCTGAACCTTTGGGCGACGAGGTGCAGATGCAACGCATGGCACTGACGGCCACCGCATGGGACGTGTGATGAAAACCGCGCGCCTGACCCTGCGCCGGATGTGCGGCGATGATGCCGCGGCACTGCATGTGATCATGTCCGATTGGCAGGTGGTGCGCCAGTTGGGCAGCTGGCCCTGGCCGCCGGACCCCGCATTCACTCAGATGCGCTGCGATGATACGGCGACCCATAAACGTGACATCTACGGTGTGTGGTTGCACGATGATTTGATCGGCACAGTCGGCACGCATAACAGCGACCTTGGCTATTGTTTTGTCGCAGATCACTGGGGGCAGGGGTTCGCCAGCGAGGCTTGTGCCACCGCGCTTGATGGTGCCTTTGCCGATCCGGCCTGCGATAAAATCGGCGCATCTGCGTGGGATGACAATGCAGCCTCGATGCGGGTGCTCGGAAAACTCGGCTTTGTCGAAGGGCAGTCGGAAATCCAGCACGCCTTTGCGCGCGCCGCGCCGACCCTGTGTCGCACATTCACCCTGACGCGCGCCGCGTGGCAGACCTTGAGAGCGGACGCGCAATAGCGTATTGCCTGCACAAACCTGAACGAAAGCCGTAAGCCATGAAATTCCTCGACCTGTGCAAAGTATATATCCGGTCCGGCGGCGGCGGCGGCGGCTGTGTGTCGTTCCGGCGCGAGAAGTTCATCGAATACGGTGGCCCCGATGGTGGCGACGGCGGCCGCGGTGGTGATGTGATCGCCGAGGCGGTTGATGGGCTGAACACGCTGATCGATTTTCGCTACCAGCAGCACTTTTTCGCACGCAACGGCGTGCCCGGCATGGGCAGCCAACGCACCGGCGCGGATGGCAAAGACATCATCCTCAAGGTGCCCGTGGGCACTGAAATTCTGGACGAAGACGAAGAAACAGTCATTTGCGACCTGACCGAAGTGGGCCAGCAGGTAATTTTGGCCAAGGGCGGCAACGGTGGCTTTGGCAACCTACATTTCAAAACGTCAACAAACCAAGCTCCGCGCCGTGCCAATCCAGGCCTTGAAGGCGTTGAACGCACAATCTGGCTGCGTTTGAAACTGATCGCCGATGCGGGGCTTTTGGGCCTCCCTAACGCTGGCAAGTCCACGTTTCTGGCCGCCACGTCGAATGCGCGGCCTAAGATTGCCGACTATCCCTTCACAACTCTGGTGCCTAACCTTGGTGTTGTGGGGGTCGACGGCGTTGAATTCGTCGTCGCCGACATTCCCGGCTTGATCGCGGGCGCAAGCGAAGGGCGTGGTCTTGGCGATCTGTTCCTTGGTCACGTTGAGCGCTGTTCGGTGCTGCTGCATCTGGTTGACGGCACCTCGGGCGATCCTATTGGCGATTATAAAACTATCATCGGCGAGCTTGAGGCTTATGGCGGCGATCTTGCCGACAAGCCGCGCGTGACGGTGCTCAATAAGATCGACGCACTAGATCACGAAGAGCGCACCTTCATTTGTGATGAAATCAAGGCGGCCACCGGCGTTGACTGTCTGTTGATGTCTGGCGTCAGCGGCGAGGGCACCACAAATGTGCTGCGCGCGCTTCGCGACAAGATCGACAAAGACCGCCTGCGCGCCAGAATCGAAGCGGCGGCCCCCGTCGAGGACGAAGAATGGCGTCCCTGACAAACGCAAAACGACTGGTCGTCAAGATCGGCTCGGCCCTGTTGGTTGATCGCGAAACCGGTGCGCTGCGAAGCGAATGGTTGCTGTCACTGGCCCAAGATGTCGCCGATTTGCGCGGACGCGGCGTTGATGTTGTGCTGGTCTCGTCAGGTTCAATCGCTTTGGGGCGTGGCGTGCTGGGTCTGCCCACACAAGATCTCGCGCTTGAACAATCTCAGGCTGCTGCAGCTGTCGGGCAAATCCAGCTGGCACGCGCCTACGAGGAAGCCCTCGCACCGCACGGCATCATCACCGCGCAAGTGCTTGTAACGCTTGAAGATTCCACGGACCGGCGACGCTATTTGAACAGCCGCGCGACGATGGAAACGTTGATCGGTTTGGGTGTTACGCCGATTGTGAATGAAAACGACACCATCGCCACTGATGAAATCCGCTATGGCGACAATGATCGTCTGGCGGCACAGGTCGCGGTGACGGTCGGGGCGGATATGCTTGTGCTTTTGTCGGACGTTGACGGGTTCTATTCGTGCAACCCGCAGATTGATAGCGCCGCGCAACGATATGATATTATTGATAAAATAACCCCAAAGATCGAGTCTCAGGCGGGTGATGCCGGATCGGGCCTGTCCAAGGGCGGGATGAAAACCAAACTGATGGCCGCGCGTGTGGCCACGGACGCGGGCTGCGCGATGGCGATCACGTTAGGTTCTCCGCATAACCCGTTGAAATTACTTGAGAGTGGTGCGAACGCCACGTGGTTTACTGCGCAAACTGATCCACAAGCCGCGCGCAAACGCTGGATTGGTGCGATGAAGTCGCGTGGCACAGTAACGGTCGACGGCGGTGCGCAGGCTGCATTGGCGCAGGGCAAGAGCCTGCTTCCGGCCGGCGTGACAGCAGTAAGCGGGGATTTCGGGCGAGGCGATGCGGTTGAAATACTTGGCGCGGATGGTACGCATTTGGGCCTCGGGCTGGTGCGCTACACCGGCGAGGAGGCACGCTTGATCAAGGGCCGCCGCACCGGTGATATCGCGGCAGTGTTGGGTTATTCTGGACGAGCGGTCCTGATGCACCGTGATGATATGGTGATTTGAATGGATGATATTGCAACCCTGATGGCTGACATCGGCGCGCGCGCCAAGGCGGCGGCGGCTGAACTGGCCTATGCCAGCGCCGAACGCAAGCATGCGGCCCTGATTGGTGCGGCGGAATATGTCTGGGCGGATCGCGCGGCGATTGTTGCTGCCAACGCCAAAGACATGGAATTCGCGCGGGAAAAGGGGCTAAGTGCCGGGATGCTTGATCGACTGATGCTGGACGAGGACCGCATTCGCGGGATCGTTGATGCCCTGCGCGCGGTTGCGGAACAGCGTGATCCTGTTGGGGAAACTCTGGCTGAGTGGGACATGGCAAGCGGGCTGCATATCAAACGCGTGCGCACGCCACTGGGTGTAATTGGCGTGATCTACGAAAGCCGCCCCAACGTGACGGCAGACGCGGGTGCACTGTGCCTTAAGGCGGGCAATGCAGTGATTTTGCGGGGTGGATCTGAAAGCTTGCATTCAAGCGGCGCGATCCACGCGGCAATGGTGAAAGGACTGGTTGACGCGGCCCTGCCAGCGGATGCGATCCAGCTCGTGCCGACACGCGATCGGGCCGCCGTTTCTGCGATGCTGACCATGATCGACACGATTGATGTGATCGTGCCCCGTGGTGGCAAAGGGCTGGTTGGCCTTGTGCAACGCGAGGCGCGGGTGCCGGTTTTTGCCCATCTTGAAGGCATCGTACACATCTATATCGACAAGGATGCCGACGCGGAAATGGCGCGCGCCGTCGTGATGAACGCCAAAACACGGCGCACGGGCATTTGTGGCGCGGCTGAATGCTTGCTGGTGCATCGCGATGCAACTGCCCTTGGCCAGCAAATCATCGATGACCTGATCGCGGCGGGCGTCGAAGTCCATGCGCAGGGGGTAAACGGGTCGGTTCAGGCTACGGATGATGATTGGGGTATGGAATTCTTAGACATGAAGATCGCCGCGAAAGTTATTGATAACATTGACGAAGCGATTGCGCATATCCGAAAATTCGGATCGAATCATACGGATTGCATCATCACCGAGGACGCCAAGGCGGTCGCGCATTTCTTTGAACGGCTTGATAGCGCGATTCTGATGCATAATGCCTCGACCCAGTTTGCGGATGGTGGCGAATTCGGCATGGGCGGTGAGATCGGGATTGCCACAGGCAAGATGCATGCGCGCGGCCCGGTGGGTGCGGCGCAATTGACCAGCTTCAAATATCTGGTCAGCGGCAACGGGGCTGTGCGCGCTTAGAACCGTGCAACAATCCGGCCAGTGTCAAAATCGAGCGTCAAGGCGCGCCCGATCTGGTCAAGCACGTCGGGCAGCAGGGCAAATTGCACAAGTGCCGCTGAGAGCGAAACGCGTGCGCGCAGATTGGTCAGGCTTTCCCAAAGGTCGGGGTCAATGTTCATCCGGTTGCTTTCACCTGTGATAGTCCATGCGCCATTGTCCAGATCAACGGTGATATCCCCGCCAAAGGCCATCGCTGTCTCAAGGCATTGCACCGTCAGAAAGGCGGCGCGGACCGCGCGGCGCGGCAAGTCACCGAAAGGGCGCCATTCATAAGCCAGCCGCCCCCCGCGCGAGGCCGCTGAGAGCGTCGTTATGATTTCACTGCGTGAAATGACTTGTTCGGCGCTGGCTGCCCCGAACGCGATCCGGAAAAACCGCAGCCGCGCATTGGCGTTTTCGACGCTTTCGTTGATCAGCTGCATCTCTGGCCCTTGGGAGGGGGCGGACATGCCAAGCAGTTCAATGCCGTTGCCAATTGCGCCCAAAGGGCTGACAAGGTCATGACATATCCGCGAACTGACCATTGCGATGATATCGGCTCGCGTCCTCATGACGCCGCCGCAGGCAAGCTAGACAAGGCGGATGATATGGACGGCATCAATGCAATTCTTGAACCTGGGATGCTGGTGCGCCATCCTACCCAGCCCGATTGGGGTGTGGGGCAGGTACAATCTAACATCGGTGCGCGGATCACGGTGAATTTCCGCGAGATTGGCAAAGTTGTGATCGACGGCACGCGCGTCAGTCTTTCCATTGTATCCCCCAATGATCCGTCCCCTGGTGATCGACTTGCAACCTAGGGTAGCATTTCTGCAATCCATGTCAAATCAGCTACGTCCAGACTGCCGACCTTGTGGTTGCCAAAGCGTTAACGCGACCCTAGAAAAAGCGGCCCAGCGCGATTTATTCCCGCACATATTGCCAGAGACCAGATGACCAACCCCGCCACCCCCATATTCGAGGCGCGACTTGCCCGCGATGACGGCGACCTGCAGGCGGCGTTGCGGTTGCGCTATGATGTGTTCGTGCGTGAACTGGGTGGGAATGGCCCAGATGTTGATCATTGCGCAGGGCTAGAGCGTGATCGCTTTGATCAGTTCTATGACCATCTTGTGTTGATCGACCTTGCCCGTGCACCGGGTGATCATGTGGTCGGTGTCTACCGCGTGATGCAGTCGGACGCTGCCGCACGTGCAGGTCAGTTTTATTGTGAAGATGAATACGATCTTGCGGTGTTGCGCGCCTCGGATCGCCGTCTGCTCGAGCTTGGGCGGTCATGTCTGCACAGCGATTATCGCGGCGGCACGGCTATGGTCGAACTGTGGCGCGCGCTGGCGCGCTATGTGGCGGACCATCACATCGAGGTTCTGTTCGGGGTCGCCAGTTTTCATGGCACGGACATTGCCGCACTGGCCCAGCCGCTGTCGTTGCTGCACCATCGCCACCTTTCGCCCACCAATCTGCGAGTGCGGTCACGGGTGTTTCAGAGCATGGATCTGGTGGCCGAAACCGTGATAAACCGGCCGCAAGCGATGCGCGACACGCCGGCGCTAATCAAGGCCTACCTGCGTCTTGGCGGCTGCGTCGGCGAAGGGGCATTTATTGATCATGCCTTTAATACCACTGATGTCTGTCTGGTGATGGACACCGCACAGATGAACGCCCGCAATGCCGCGCTTTATACGCGTGCCGCCCCATGAGCACACCTTGGGATAGCAACACGCGTCCGCCACATCCAAAGATGGGCGCGAGCGCATGGCTGCGGGTGCTGGCGCGCGGGATGCCGCTAGGGCTGGTCGTGTTTGGCGGCCTTGCGATCATGCTACTGCTGCGTCTGATCGAGCGTCCGATATTTGGCGCCCGCCGTCCTGTGACGCCTTACATTACGCTGTTTGTCTGTCGCAGTGCTTTAGTGCTGTTGGGGATCACGTATCGCATGCAGGGCGATGTTATGGCCGGACCTGGGGCCGTGGTGGCCAACCACGCGTCATGGCTGGATATTTTTGCGCTGAACGCGCGCAAGCGGATATATTTCGTGTCCAAGGCCGAAGTGGCAGGCTGGCCCGGTATCGGTTGGCTGGCGCGGGCTACGGGGACGGTGTTTATCCAGCGGGATCGGCGCGAGGCTGCATCACAAATCGGCGTGTTCCAAGACCGACTGGCACTGGGCCACAAGCTGCTGTTTTTCCCCGAAGGCACATCAACAGACGGGCAGCGCGTCTTGGCGTTCAAGCCGACGTTGTTCGCGGCGTTCTTTGCCCAAGGGCTGCGCGAAAGCCTGTCGATCCAGCCAGTATCAGTGGTGTATCGCGCGCCCGAAGGTGGCGATCCGCGCTTTTATGGCTGGTGGGGTGATATGGAGTTCGGCCCGCATCTTTTATCGACGCTTGCCGCGCGCCGCCAAGGCAGCGTGACGGTGATCTATCACGCACCCGTGCGGGTTTCGGATTTTGGCGACCGCAAGGCCCTGGCCACAGCACTTGAAGACCAGGTGCGCAGCGGGTTGGTCAGGTCATTGCAGCCATAAGTGCGCGCAGGGCAGAACTTGGGTCATCGCTGCCCCAGATTTCATCGCCAATACCAAAGAAATCGGTGTGCGGTGTCAAGGCACGGATCAGGTCGATGTCGAGCGCACCTTCGGCAACGACAGGCACTTCGATCATGGCCGACCACCACTTGAACAATTCAAGCTCGGCGCGGGTGCCGTCGCCCAAAGGGGTTTCACCCACAGGGCCAAAGCTGACGTAATCCGCACCAAGTTCACCGGCGGTCATGCCGTCGTGGCGCGAGGCGGCGCAGAACGCGCCAATAATCGCATCATCGCCCAGATCCTTGCGTACTTGGCGCACAGATCGCGCGTGATCGGTCAAGTGCACCCCATCCAAGCCCAAGCGTTCGACCAACTGGATATGGCTGTCGATCACCAACGCGATATCGCGATCATGGGTGACTTGGCGCAGGGCATCCGCGGCTTTGGCGATCCGGTCTTCGTCGCGGCTGGCCAGTGACAGGCGCACGCATGCCACATCGGCGGCGTCCAGACAGGCGGCAAGCCGGTCGGGGAATGACGAAAGTTCGAATTCGGGCGGCGTGATCAGATAGATTTGCGGCACTTCGATGGTTTGGGTCGCGTCTGACATGAGATTGATTCCGCTGTTACGATTTGCGCCGTTCTAACGGGCGCGCAAGGGTTTGGCTATCTTGCGTTGCACATAAGGTCCGCGTATCACGCGCCGACACCACTAAGGATGCCTCATGCCCACCGATACTGCCCAGCCTACATTCGTGCTGATCCGCCCGCAGATGGGCGAAAACATCGGCGGGGCGGCCCGTGCTATGTGGAATTTCGGGCTGGACCGGATGCGCGTTATCGACCCGCGTGACGGCTGGCCCAATCCCAAAGCAGTGGCGATGGCGAGCGGCGCAGGGCGGCTTCTGGACGAGGCGATGATATGCGCCACAACACCCGATGCTTTGGCCGATTGCACCTATGTTTATGCCACCACGGCGCGCCCACGCGGGCTGACCAAACCCGTGCTATCACCCGAAGCGGCGATGCGTGAAGCAGCCGCGAAAATCGCTGCCGGTGGTAAAGTGGCGGTAATGTTTGGACCCGAACGCGCGGGTATGGAAAACGAAGATATCGCGCGTGCTAATGCGATCATATCAGTGCCGGTGAACCCGGACTTTGCCAGCCTGAACCTTGCGCAATGTGTCCTGCTGACGGGTTACGAATGGCGCCGTGCCAGCGCCGAAGTCGTCGCGTCGCGTGTTGATATGGCGCGTGATGGCGCTTGGGCGGAAAACGTCGAGATTGAAAAGCTGGCCGATCATTACGAGGCCACATTAGATCGCGCCGGTTTCTTTTGGCCCGAGGCCAAGGCCGAAAGCATGAAGATGAACCTGCGCAACCTTTGGAGCCGGATGCCGCTGTCACGCGCTGATGCGCAGATGCTGCACGGGATTATGCGGCAGATGGTGCGCTGGAAAGAGCGGGACTAGCGCTTGTCACTTGCCTGAGCCTCCGGCGGGATTATTTAAGAACAGAAGAATTGGGCAGTGAGCTTGCCTTGCCAATGGGTGCGCAATAGCTTGCCCAAAAGACGGAGAGGCAAATGGCGCAGAAACCACGCAGCATTTTTGAAGAGGTCGGCAGTAGCGAGAAAGTCGTGGCTGTTGCAACTGGGAGCATTGATCGCGGCGGGCAGGGTGCGCGCGGCGCAATCCGGCGCTGGCTATTTGTGTTGTTCGCGCTGGTCGCAGTGATGATCGCGGTCGGAGGGCTGACGCGGCTGACCGATAGCGGCTTGTCGATCACCGAATGGAAGCCGTTGTCTGGGTCCGTCCCGCCATTGAATGCCGCCGATTGGGAGGCCGAATTTGCCGCTTACAAACTGATCCCCGAATATGTGGGCCAGAACGCCGGGATGAGCCTGTCGGAGTTCAAGGCGATCTATTGGTGGGAGTGGGGCCATCGCCAGTTGGGTCGCTTTATTGGGCTTGTTTGGGCGATCGGGTTCTTTTGGTTCTTATTGCGGCGCCAAATCCCCACAGGCTGGAGCGGGCGGTTGGTGTTTATTGGCGCACTTGGCGGTCTTCAGGGCGCTGTGGGCTGGTGGATGGTTTCCAGCGGGTTGCGTCCGGGCATGCTGGATGTGGCATCGTATAGGCTCGCGATCCATCTGGGGCTGGCGTTTGTGATCCTTGGGTTTATCGCCTGGTATATGATGCTGCTGGGGCGGCGCGAGGCGGATCTGATGCAGGCGCGGCGCGCTGGTGAGGGCAAGTTGTTGTCCACGTCGACAGGATTGATGCATTTCGCGTTCTTGCAAATCCTGCTGGGCGCGCTGGTTGCCGGGATTGATGCGGGGCGAAATTTCCCTACTTGGCCGCTGATGGGTGGCGGGTTCCTGCCGCCTGATCCGTTTACGATCACGCCGCTGTGGCGCAATTTCTTTGAGGATGCGGGGCTGGTGCAATTCATCCACCGGATGGCGGGCTATGTGTTGTTTGCCTTTGGGATTGTCGTCTGGTTGCGGGGGCGCAAATCGGCCAATGGCGCGACTTGTTTTGCGTTTAATGCCATGCTGGCGATGATGACCCTGCAAGTGGTGTTGGGTATCATCACCGTGCTTTATTCCGCGCCCGTTCATATCGCGATCGTGCATCAGATCGGGGCTGTCGCCCTGTGGGTGCTGATCATCCGCGGCCGCTATTTGGCGCGCTATCCATTGCCGCAATCCGTAAGGGGATAATCATGTCAGCCTACGCAGACCTCATGGCGTTTCAGCGCGAGACCGAAGCGCTTGCACAGATTTCAGGCCGTCTTGGTTGGGATCAGGAAACGATGATGCCACGCGGGGCAGGCGGGCAACGCGCCGAGGAAATGGCGGCGATCGAGGGTGTGTTACATGCGCGCCGCACCGATCCGCGCATAGGCGAATGGTTGGCTGTGGTCGTGACTGGCGGCGAGGTTGAAGCTGCAAATCTGCGCCACATTCGCCGGAGTTTCGAGCGCACCAGCAAAGTGCCTGCGCGTTTGGCGGCCGAGATTGCCCGCGTGACCAGCCAAGCGCAAAGTATCTGGGCCGAGGCGCGCGCAGCGGATGATTTCGCCGCCTTTGCCCCGACGCTGCGCGAGGTTCTGTCGCTCAAGCGCGAGGAGGGCGCGGCACTGGCCGCTGACGGCGATGTTTATGATGCAATGTTGGATGATTACGAGCCGGGGGCCACGGCTAGTGAATTGTCAGCGATGTTTGATGCATTGCGCCCGCGTCTTGTGGACCTGCGTGCCGCGATTCTGGAAAAGCCCGCGCCGCAGGGTCTGTCGGGTGAATTTGACGAAGGCGCGCAGATGAAACTGTCGCGGATGATCGCCAAGGTGTTCGGCTATGATATGGCACGAGGGCGCGTCGATAAAGCCGTGCATCCGTTTTCCAGCGGCTCGGGCACGGATGTACGGATCACCACGCGCACCACTCCTTCTGATCCGTTCAACTGCATCTATTCGACCATTCACGAGGTCGGTCACGGGGCATACGAGCAGAATATCGACCCTGACTATCTGCTGACCCCTTTGGGTGCTGGCGTGTCGATGGGCGTGCATGAAAGCCAGTCGCGCATTTATGAAAACCAGCTAGGGCGTAGCCGCGCATTCACCGGCTGGCTTTATGGCCAGATGCGCGATGCCTTTGGCGATTTTGGAATTGCCGATGAGGATGCGTTCTTCGCCGCCGTAAACCGTGTCACCAACGGGTTTATACGCACCGAGGCAGACGAGGTGCAGTATAACCTGCATGTTTTGCTGCGTTACGATCTGGAACGCGCGCTGGTGGCGCGTGACCTTGAAGTGGATGATCTTGAAGCCGCTTGGAATGACCGCTTTGCCGCTGATTTCGGCTTTGCCGTGGACAAGCCCAGCAACGGTGTGTTGCAGGATGTGCATTGGTCGGTCGGGCTGTTTGGCTATTTCCCGACCTACACCCTTGGCAATGTCTATGCGGGCTGTCTGCACGAGGCGTTGCGCGTAGCGGTGCCTGATTTGGATGACCAACTCGCGCAGGGCGACACGGCCCGCGCAACCGGATGGTTGTGTCAAAATGTGCAGCGTCATGGCGGGCTTTATGAACCACGCCAGGTAATCGAGATGGCCAGTGGCGCCGCCCCGAGCGAGGGGCCTTTGCTGTCCTATCTTGAGGGTAAATTCGGCGGCATTTACGGGCTCTAGCGGATGATCGCGCCGGACCAATTGGCGCGCAGTCCGGCTGTTTGGAGTCTCGCTGTCGGGCAGACGCTTGGCTATGCCTGTCTCTATTTTTTTGCGCGTTGATCCTGACGTGGCAGGCCGATCTGGGGTGGAGCAAAGCAGCACTTGCCCTAGGCCCCACGCTTGCCGTGCTGATTGCAGCGCCGCTTGCGCCGGTCATGGGCCGCTTGGTGGATCGCGGTTATGGCGAGTGGTTGCTGACAGGCGGTGCCGCATTTGGCGCACTGGCCCTGTTGACGCTGGGGTGGATTGAAAGCCATTGGCAGTAGTATCTATCGGCTTGGGCGGTGATTGGCGTGGCGCAATCGGCCTGCCTTTATGAGGTATCATTTGCCTTTCTTGTGCGCCGCCTGGGGCCGGATGCACGCGCAGCGATTGTGCGGATTACGCTGATTGGCGGCTTTGCAGGCACGTTGGCGTTTCCGGCGGGGGCGTTGTTGTCTGATGCGTTCGGGTGGCGCGGGGCGGTCAGTATCGCGGCGCTGGTGATGATATTTGTGCTGGTGCCAGTGCCGGGCTGGGCCGTGTTCCGGCTGCGCCGTGACGCGCCCGTGGGAACCGTTGAAAGCGAAGCGGCGGATCGGATCGCGGTTTCGAATGCCCTGCGCCGACCAGCGTTTTGGGCATTAGGGGCGGCACTCGCGGCGATTTCGCTCGATCATTGGTTGCTGGTGCAGTTCATGGTGCCGATCCTGACGGATCAGGGGCATTCAGTCGGCTTTGCGGTGACAATTGCCGCGTTGATTGGACCAGCACAGGTGGCGGGGCGGTTGGTGTTGTTAACTATCGAAAAGACCCTAAGCACCGGGCGCGCCATGCTGATCGCGCTTGCGGGGCTGTTTATCGCCACAGGTCTGTTGATGTTTGCAGGCGTGACCCCGTGGCTGGCGGTGATTTTCGGGATAATGCACGGCGGTGCAATCGGGTCGATGACGATCCTGCGCCCCGTCGTCATTCAGGCGGCACTGGGGCCGGCGGGATACGGTGCGATTGCCGGGTTTATCCAGATCGGCCCCCTACTGGCTGGCGCCGCCGCACCAATCCTCGGTGCGACACTGCTGGCAGGCCCCGGCATTGGCGGCGTTTTCGCGTTCAGTCTGACCTTGTCGGGTGCGGCGTTTGTGTTGATCCGCGGATTGCGCATTCATGGGTAGGGTGGGTCAAGACCCACGCGGCCAATCGGGCGTGCGCTTTTCCAGAAACGCGCTGATCCCTTCGTCGGTATCGCGGTTCAGCATATTGGTGACCATCACTGCTGCGGTATAGTCATACGCGTCAGCCGTGGTCATTGCGGCCTGAGTATAGAACGCCTGTTTCCCAATCCGCACGGCACTCGCCAGTTTTTCGGCGACCGTTTGCGCAAGTTCGTGCGTGGCGGCTTCCAGTTTATCATGGGGCATCGCGCGGTTGATCAACCCAAGTGCGAGCGCCTCGTTGGTGTTTATAAAACGGCCAGTGGTCAGCATCTCGAAAGCGGCTTTGCGCCCGATATTGCGGGTCAGGGCAACCATGGGTGTTGAACAGAACAGACCGATATTGACGCCATTCACGCCAAACCGTGTGCCATCGGCCGCAACGGCCATGTCGCAACTGGCGACCAGCTGGCAACCGGCAGCGGTGGCGATGCCGTGTGGCATGGCGATCACGGGCTGGGGGATTGACTGGATGCGCAGCATCAGCGCGGCACAGCGTGCAAACAGATCGGCAAAATAGGCAGCTCCGCCATCATCAGCGACGCGTCCCGCCTGCATTTCCTTAAGGTCGTGGCCGGCGCAAAACGCCTTGCCCGCGCCTGACAGGATAACGACGCGGACTGTTTCATCGGCAGCAATATCATCCAGCGCGCCGTGCAGCGCGGCCAGCATCGCGTCACTGAGGGCGTTCAGCCGTTCAGGTGCGTTCATCACCAAATGGGCCACGCCGTTTGTATCCGATCGTTTCAAAAGCATGCCGCGACTCCTTGTTATTCATCGTTTTTCACGGCAACTCTAGGCGGGCAATCGACGAAGGGAAAGACATGGCCGTTGTAATGGACAAAGATGCGCTGCAGGTGTTCTTGGGCGACCACTTTGCGCAGGTCGCAAATCAGTTCACCGTCGAGGACGTCGGCGAGATGACCGTGACCGTTCGCCTGATCACGGCTGAACAACACCTGCGTCCGGGCGGTACGGTGTCGGGTCCGTCGATGTTCGGGCTGGCGGATGTGTCGATGTATCTGGCTATTCTCGCGATGATCGGACCCAAGGCGCTGGCCGTGACCACCAATTGCAGCATTGATTTCATGCGAAAGCCAGTAGCGGGTGTCGATCTGATCTGCGTCGCGCATATTCACAAGCTGGGCCGGGTCTTGGCTGTGGGGGATGCGCTGATCTATAGCGAGGGGCAGGCAGCCCCTGTGGCCCGCGCGGGTTTGACCTATTCCATTCCGCCTAAATAGATGCCATTTATTTGATGTATTAAGCGACTCAGCACAGACCCCAAAACATATGAGGGCCATATGACCGATCCAGCACCGCAGCGCCTCGCACATTTTCCAATTACTTTCTTTGCGGTGGTAATGGGCCTGCTTGGCCTCGCATTGGCTCTGCATGCAACCGCGCCAATGGTTCCTATTACTGGAGTTCTCTCGCCCTATGCCCTGATCTTTGCGATGGTTGTGTTCGCGGTGATCGCACTGTTCTACACGGCCAAATGGCTGCGCCACCCCAGCGCTGTGCGTGTTGAATGGCAGCATCCGGTAAAGCTGGCGTTCTTTCCGACTGCGTCGATTTCGATGCTGCTGTTAGCTGTGGCGCTGCGCGACGGTAGCCCGCAGTTGGCGACAGCGTTCTGGATCCCGGGCGCTGCGCTGCAAGGCGGGCTGACGCTGGCGGTTGTCTCCAATTGGATCAGTCACCGCTCGTTTCAAGTCGGGCATCTAACGCCTGCGTGGTTCATTCCGGCGGTGGGTAATGTGGTCGTGCCAATCGCCGGCGTGCCGCTGGGGTTCCCCGAACTGTCATGGCTGTTCTTTTCCATGGGGATCATGTTCTGGATCGTTTTGCTGACGCTGGTGATGAACCGGCTGATGTTCCACGATCCGATCCCCGCGCGGTTGTTCCCGACAATGATGATCATGATCGCACCGCCCTCCGTTGGGTTTGTCGGCTATATCGCGCTGGTCGGGCAGGTGGATACGTTCGGGCGCATCCTGATGAACCTTGGCTATGTCTTTGCTGCGCTGATGGTTGTGCAAGTACCGAAAATCATGCGTTTGCCGTTCGCGCTGTCGTTCTGGGCGCTGTCGTTCCCACTGGCTGCATTGTCGATCGCGGCGGCGCGTTATGGCGCTATGACGGGGGTCGTGGTGCACCAATGGATTGGTGTTGCGGTCTGCGGGCTGTTGGTTCTGGTGGTTTTGGCGCTAATTTGGCGCACAAGTCTGGCAATCCTGCGCGGCGAGATTTGCCAACCTGAATAAAACGGGCTGTTTTGTGGGGTAATATAATACCGCATTTCTAACTCTATGTTTTGCAATGATTTTTCGCCTCACATGGCGCTTGACTGCGCGCGCCAACCCTATAGAACACCCCAATCCTATTTTCCCAGCTTTTTAAGGGCACCGACATGAAAACCTTCTCTGCTACTCCGGCAGACATCGACAAGAAATGGCTCCTGATCGACGCTGAAGGCGTTGTTCTTGGTCGTCTTGCTGTTGTTATTGCGACCCGCCTGCGCGGCAAACACAAGCCATCGTTCACACCGCACATGGATATGGGCGACAACGTGATTGTCATCAACGCTGACAAAGTTCAGCTGACAGGCAACAAGCGTGACAAGCCAAACTATTGGCACACCGGCCATCCTGGCGGCATCAAGTCAAAGACGACTGGCGAAATCCTCGAGGGCAAGCACCCCGAGCGTGTCGTTATGCAAGCTGTTAAGCGCATGTTGCCCGGCAACCGCCTGTCGCGCGTTCAGATGACACATCTGCGCGTATTTGCAGGTGCCGAGCACGGCATGGAAGCCCAGAAGCCCGAAGTTCTGGACGTCAAGGCCATGAACCCGAAGAACACACGCACAAATGTGGGGACCGTATAATGGCTGATCAAGTGAACTCTCTCGAAGAGCTGGGCACCGTAGCTGAAACCGTAGCGGCTCCTGTCGTCATGGAGGCAATCGTGCGCGAACCGGTTAAGGACGCGCTTGGCCGTTCCTACGCCACTGGCAAACGTAAAGATGCGGTCGCCCGCGTCTGGATCAAGCCGGGTTCGGGCAAGGTCACCGTCAACGGTCGCGAAATAAAGGTCTATTTTGCACGCCCCGTGCTGCAAATGATCCTGCGTCAGCCGTTCACGGTTGCAGGCGTTGCCGATCAGTTCGACGTTATGGCCACCGTCAAAGGCGGCGGTCTGTCCGGTCAAGCCGGTGCAGTCAAGCACGGCATTTCCAAAGCCCTGCAGCTTTTTGATCCGTCCTTGCGCGCCGCATTGAAAGCCGCCGGCTTTATCACGCGCGACAGCCGCGTTGTGGAACGTAAAAAGTACGGCAAAGCAAAAGCCCGTAAGAGCTTCCAGTTCTCTAAGCGTTAAGCTGGAACCTACAGCTAATTTAGTTAAAGTATTGAAAAGGCGTAGTTTTTACTGCGCCTTTTCTTTTTTGTAGTGCGTACAAAAGTTTAACACCGTGCTCTAATGTAGACAAAAAGCTGTGCAGAAATTACACTTCATTTACACGTTTTTGGGTGTTTTGGAGGCGGTTGGATTGAGCAAAAGCTACTTTAACAAGGTGGAGATGAAAGAGGGGCAAATTTTGCTTTTTCATCGTACTGCCAACAGCAAGCGTCCAATTTATCACATGCGCATACATGTGCGCGGAATGGGCGACATATACGGCAACAAAGTTACTTACTGGCAATCGACAACAAACGAGAGCGATTTGGAAGAAGCAAAACGGGTTGCTTTGGACAAGTTTGACGAGCTGCGCTTGTTAACTAAGGACAACAGGGCACCTCTAAAAATTGCGCCTGATCTGACGGCGGTGTAGACGTTGGGGCAGAGTGAGATGGAGGCTGGTTGTCATGGCGCAGCTGGGTTTTTTTGATCTTTCGGATCGTTACGCGAGCCTGGATGCGAAGAAGGACCC
>ERZ888423.1430-NODE-1430-length-20527-cov-10.932493_pt1 | contig 20527 bp, 18 predicted proteins | sample MGYA00520523_ERZ888423 | MGnify/ENA primary metagenome ERZ888423 (study PRJEB32303, sample SAMEA104408611) | aquatic metagenome | biome: Brackish water; feature: Pelagic; material: water | place: Baltic Sea | collected 2014-06-08T10:24:00 | depth 30,27 m ...
GATCCAAATGGTGAATTAAATGCTCAGATAGCTATTGTTATGCCAGAAATTATTGCTCCTTGGATTGTGAAATATGAAAATAAAATCGAAACAACCTTTAATAATTACGTACAAAGCACAAATGAGCTAGTAGAAATACTAGAAATCTAATAAATACTATCTATGGTTACAAAAGCTTTTTCAATCGAAGACGGAAATACTTCTACGCGGTCTATATTAGTAGCGCGTAAAAGAGAATATAAGGATATTGATTTATCCTTTACACCTAAAACAACCGGCGAGATTTATAAAAAAACAAATGCTGCGGCTGTAAAGCAAGCGGTTAAAAATCTATTGCTTACAAATAGAACTGAAAAGCCGTTTGAACCTTATTACGGTGGCGAATTAAATAAATTTTTATTCGAATTGTCATCAGAGTTTGATGAGCAAGATATTAAAGATCACATCGTTCTTGCAATTGAAAACTATGAACCAAGAGCGCGAGTATTAGATATACAGGTTTATATTTTTCCAGATTCATACGAAGTAAAAGTGACGGTAGTATTTGAAATTGTAGCAACATCAGAAATAACTTCCGTTGAAGTTTCATTAGCAAGGACACGGTAAATGGCATCGGAATCCACCATTAAATCATCAGATTTAGACTTTAACACAATTAAAGCAAACCTGACTTCTTATTTTAAACAGCAAGGTGAATTTGCTGATTATGATTTTGAAGCCTCTGGCTTATCTAACATATTAGATGTTTTAGCATATAATACACATTTAAATGGCCTAATCGCAAACTTTGCATTAAATGAGACATTTCTAAACTCATCTCAGTTGAGATCATCAGTGGTATCACATGCAGAAATGCTTGGCTACTCACCAAGATCAAAAACTTCATCAAAGGCTAGTGTTAATTTAAATGTGCTTATTACAGCTGGCACACGGCCTAATACAATTTCGCTTCCAGCCTTTAGCAAATTTAATACATCCATTGAAGGTAGTTCATACGTTTTCCAAACACTAGAAAATTATATTGCCACGGATGATGGCTCTGGTGAGTATGTATTTGTGGATGAGAATAATAATCCAAATTTGACAATTGCTGAAGGTGTGTTGCGCACAAAAACGTTTATTGTCGGAGATGTCACAGATCAACAAGTGTATGTGATACCTGATAAAGATATTGATACAGAGACCGTTACGGTAAACGTGTATGACGCAACAACAAGCACACGATTTACTACGTATACTAATTTAAATAAAGCAATTAGAATTGATGCGGCAAGTTATTTTTACCAAGTGAAAGAAGTACCGAATGGCTATTTCGAACTAAATTTTGGCGATGGCAGCGTTTTAGGCAATACACCATCGGTTGGAAACATGATTGTTGTATCGTATCTAGCATCATCTGGGAATGAAGCCAATGGCGCAGATGTTTTTAATTCGCAGGCAGATATAAGCGTTGGAGGTATAGAATATCCGATCTCTGTAACAACACTCGCAGCATCAACTGGTGGTAGTATTGGTGAAAATATTACATCAATCAAACAAAATGCATCACTTGCCTTTGCTTCACAGCAGCGTATGGTTACAGCCGAAGATTATAGAGCCCAGATATTAACTAATTATTCATCATCTATTTCCGATGTAACTGCTTGGGGCGGACAGGATAATACACCACCTATTTACGGTAGAACATATGTAGGCCTAAAGTTTAATGACGGCGTCACTAATGCTCAGAAACAAGTAATTAAAGATTCGATTGTTACTAATCTAACTAATAACTTGGCGATTATGTCTATTGATACTGTTTTCGCTGATCCTGTAGTTGTATATCTAGAACTTACTACTCGATTTAATTTTGACCCAGATCTAACTAATCTTACTGTCAGAACAACAGAGTCTAGCGTGACAGCTATAATTCAGAAGTACTTTAACGAAGAGCTAAAGAAATTTGGTGCAGTATTTAGAAGATCATCAGTGCTAACATGGATTGACACTGTAAGTAAAGCCGTTCTTAACTCTAGGATGGCCGTTAAAATGCAATTAAGAATTGCTCCAACATTTGGCGCGTTGAATAACTTTGTCTTATCATATCCTGTGGCAATAGCAGAACCAAACGTAGTTACCGCGTCAGTAACATCATCAAGGTTTACTTTTTTAGGACAAACTGCTATAATCAGCAACAGGCTTGGTACAAATATTTTACAGATACAAACAATCGCCGGCAATGTGCTTTTAGACAACGTCGGCGATTATACTGCAAGTACAGGTACTATCGCACTAGTTGGTTTTAACCCGGAAGCTGCAGTAAATGATATCATTAAAGTTTCAGCAGTACCAGGTAATGAGTCTACAATTAGACCGTTGAGAAATTATATTATAGACATTGATAATGGTCTTTCATTTGCTAAGGCTCAAATTGATTATCAAAATACTAATGTCGCTCTCTCATGATAAATGCAGCAGAAGATTTAGATAGAAGAAATTTAAGTTTCTCTCAAAGTAAAATACGAGAGGTACTACCAGAGTACTATGAAGAATCGTATCCTAATTTACTGTTGTTTCTAGAAAAATACTATGAGTATTTAGAAGGCGAGAATAAAGATTCTTTTAAGACGCAGATTAACAACTTGTTCCTGTCAAGAGATCCAGCGCAGGCGGATAAGGAAAGCCTAGATTTTCTAATTCAGGAATTTGGTAATGGTCTGAAATCGTCTAGCTTCTTTGACAATCCAAGGTTGATGTCTACTCTATTAGCTAAGTTTTATAGAGTAAAAGGTTCTCTTGCTGCTCTTGAAGGTTTTTTTAGAGGTTTTTTTGGCGAAAACGCCAGTGTCGAATACCCAAAAAGAGACCTATTTACAGTAGGCGATTCAAAAATAGGCTATGAATCATTAAAGTTTATTCAGAATGATGCCTTGTATCAAACCTTTTCTATACTAATTAAGACAGCATTTGCAACAGGGGATTGGCGCGATTTATATTTAAAATTTGTACATCCGGCAGGATTTTATTTTGAAGGCCAAGTTGTAATTCAATCTGAAACAAATTTTAATGTAGCTAGTTTTAGCGAAAATCCATTAGCAGTACCTGTAGCATCTTTGGTTTTGGCATCAGAAGGTTTCATTACATTAAATACGACATTCACTCAAACCACTGCGTTGTGGGATTCAAATGGTGATACATTAGCTGATTATAGATTTGATATGTCCAAGGTCGTTAGTACATTTGCTGGCCTAACATCACTAGAACTAGACGGATTTTATCCTAATCTTTCTGGTATGCTCAATCCAAACTCATTTACGTTTGATGATTCAGCTACAGTTCGACCTGATTTCTCATTAACTTTAGAAACAATGGACAAGGATATGTTTACTCGTTACACCAGCGATTCAACTTATTAGTATAAATATAAATTGATTTATCTAAACGGAATAAGATATGACTAGAAAAAATATTAATGTAGGCACCACAGCCAACGATGGCACAGGTGATACATTGCGCACTGTTGGCCAGAAAATTAATGATAACTTTATAGAAATTTTCAACTGGATCGGTGATAGTAATTCGCTTAATTCACAAATTTCCTTAGAGGATAGTGCGATTGCGTTTGAAGGTTCTAGTACAGATGATTTTGAAACACGGTTAGCCGTGGTTAACCCTACTGCCGATAGAGTTATTCTATTGCCAGATGCTGGTGGTACAATTGTAGTCACCTCGGCAACACAGACACTAACAAATAAAACACTAACCAGCCCCAATATTAGTGCGCCCACAATTACTGCGCCAACTATTAACGATGCAAACAGCAATGAGTTAATTAAGTTTACAAGCATTGCATCGGCAGTAAATGAAATTACAGTTTCAAATAATTCGACCGGCAATCCGGTTATAGTTAGTGCCACAGGTGGTGATACTAATATTAACATGAGACTTGATGCAAAAGGCACTGGAGCTATTCGTGTGAGTAAGGTGGCATTCTCATCTACTGAAATTACAGCCAATGGTGCGGCATCGGCGACCACATCATATATCATTTGTAATAAAGCTACTGCGCTGGCAGTTACTTTAGCAAATGGTACAACAATCGGTGAATCTAAAATCTTTACTAACAAGGGTGTTGGTATCGCAACAATTACTCCAGCAAGTTTTGCTCAAGGCACTACATTCGCCTTGGATCAATATGATGCAGCAACACTTGTATGGGATGGCACTAATTGGTATGTGTCTGGGCATTACGGCGCAACAATAGCATAATAGGAAACAAAAATGGCAGCAATTATTACTGATACGCTGAGAAGACAAACGGCTAATGATCTTTTAGCAGATATTCTAGATACAGCAGGATCTAATAAGTATTTTATTGGAATCGGTAAATCAGACCAATATGACTCAAGCGATACCGCAACAGTTCCGACCAAGTCGGTAAGAGATGAAAGAATTGCAAGAGCAAACCTTCAATCGGTAAAGCAAATAGCCACAGGTGGTGCATCATTTGTATCACCTAGGTATAATTGGTCTTCAGGTAGTCTGTATTCTGCTTGGAGCGATACGTACGATGATATTCCGGCTAATCCGCATTATGTGCTTACAGAAGACAACGAGGTATATATTTGCCTACAACAGGGCCTTAACTCACTAGGTGTTCCTGTTAACTCTATTGTTAAGCCGAATTTCACTAATGCCGGGGTCACTCAAGCACAAGCGTTTGAAACGGCAGATGGTTATAGGTGGAAATTCTTATATGCGTTGAGCCCAACAAAAGCAAATAACTTTTTATCATCAAATTACTTGCCAACTTCAGCTATTTCTGATTCTTCTGGAACACCCGGTTTAAACATCTTTGATGTCCAACAAGCACAAATAAGAGAGGCAGCAGTAGGCGGCCAGATTATTGGCGTTTCAATTACAAATGCCGGCAGTGGATATAATAGCGCACCTACCGTAATATTTAGAGGTAACGGCAGTGGTGCCCAAGCCACAGCAACAATAGATACTAATGGAGTAGTTGTAAAAATTGAGATGAACGACGAAAGTGCGTCATTAGGCAGTGGCTATCTTTATAGTAGTGTTGAATTTAGTGGTGGTAGTCCATCAGTCGCTGCTGTAGGTCAATCTATTATTTCATCAATTGAAGGTATTGGTTATGATCCAGTAAAAGATTTACTGTCAACTTCTGTGATGGTTGTGTCAAAACCAACCGGGACAGAATCAGGAAACTTTTTAGTTAATCAAGATTTTAGACAAATTTTATTACTTAAAAACCTTGAACATAAAGATAGTGATGAATTGTATGATGAAGTATCAGGCAAGATACTAAAGGCGTTTAGCGTTGATAATGCAGTATCACTAGCTGTTGATAACTTGGTATCTGGCGATTCAGCCGTTGCCTATATTGATGAAATTATTGGTAATACGGTATTCTATCATCAAAACGAGACTACTGGTTTTGGTACGTTTGCTAACGGCGAAGCAATTACAGACAACGGTGGCGGTAGTGCAAATATTATCTACGGGCTAGACAGCGCCGGATTTGGTGGTCAGGTAGACGGCTTCTCTGGAGATCTATTATACATAGAGAATAGAGCTCGTATTTTAAGAGATGCTGCTCAAACTGAAGACATCAAAGTTATTCTTACATTCTAAGGCAATCATACATGGCAACGACATTTACAACCAATACATTTGCTAATACCTATAAGGATGATTATCGCGACAGTGATAATTATTACAGGATTCTATTTAATAGTGGTAAGACACTTCAGGCTAGAGAGTTAACTCAACTTCAAACTATTATTCAATCAGAGATTGGAAGATTTGCTCGTAACATATTTAATGAAGGCGCCATGGTTAATCCAGGCGGGATTACAGTAAATAACGGGTATGAGTTTTTAAAGCTAGATACTTCATTAAATCAATTACCCGATGTTGATTTGGTAGGCGAAGATTTTGTTACAGAGGATGGTAATATTACTGTTAAGGTGCTGCAAGTTGTAGCAGCAAATGCAGTGTCTGGTGATCCAGCAACCCTATATGTAAAATACATTGATACTGCTAATGCACCAAGCAGCGATGTTGCAATTAGAGTTCCAAACGGCACTGATATTAGTAATGGAACTTATACATTAACATTAGAGGCATCAGGTGCTGCTGGTGTTGGTACTATTGGTGCTGTAGCAGCTGGTGAATATTTTACAAAAGATCATTTTGTATATGCTGAAAAACAAACGTTTTTTATTAGCAAATACACATCCAACCCGACTGCTGACTTAGGTTTTCGCATTACAGAGGATATTGTAACAGCGGCTGATAATTCTGCGCTTTATGATAACCAAGGCGCAATTGCTAATACTGCTGCACCAGGCGCTGATAGATACAGAATTAGACTCACTCTTACTACTAGAGACCAAGTAGACTCTGCTGATAATTTTTTATATGTTGCTAGGGTTGTGAATGGAAAAGTTTCTGGTGAATCCACTGGAAGTAACGAATATAACAAAATTGCTGAATTAATGGCGCAGCGGACTGACGAAGAGTCTGGTGATTATATAGTTAATCCAATTACTGCTAAGTTTGAGGCTTTAAATGATTCTAATTTAACGTTGAATATCTCTGATGGTATTAGCTATGTTGAAGGTTATCGCCTTGAGGTGCCAATAACGACGCTAACGATTCCTAAGGCGCAGACCTTTACATCTGTCGTAGGGCAAAATGTTGTTGCTCAGTATGGCAATTTTGTAAATCAAGACTCTGATGGTGGTTGTGCTGGTTTGCCTAATATTGATAGTTTTGCACAACTTGATTTACGGGACGGAAAAGGTTACGGTGGTGCCACTATTGGTACAGCCAGAGTAAGAGCAGTTGAACGTAATCAAAGCACAATTAGATATTACCTATTTGATATTAAAGTTAATGCTGGCCAGAGCTTTTCTTCTACTAAAAGTATAGGTACCGGTACTTCTTCATATTTTGATGTTGAATTAACCGATGGTATTGTTTTACTTAAAGAAACTGCTAATAATTCGCTTTTGTTTAAACTGCCAAACACAAGACCAACGAGCGGTAGTGTAGTCGTAAATACTCTTCAAGTTCAACGGCGATATTCTTTTCAATCAAGTGGCAGTGGTACATACACGCTGCCTGCTGGCAGTTTTGGTGGTTCAGGCTTAACGTTTACTGACACTGGCGATTGGATTATCACAAAATTAGATGGTAGTGTTTCAGATACATCTGCGACATTTGCACTTGCTGGTTCGCCAACTGGCACTACTGTTAACATTACTGGTCTTGAAAATTCTACTGACTATGAGCTTATTGCTATGGTTGATATTGCAACTCCAGTAACTAGAGCAAAAAGCATTGAAACTAGGACTCTTACAAAAGCATGGCCAGGTGATGCCGACTCTGATGGCAATGGTTTGCAATGGCTAAACTTAGACCGTGCTGATGCAATTGATGTTTTAAATGTCAAATTAAATACGGTATCAGGCAGGGATTTAAGCGAAAGCTTTACATTTGATAACGGCCAACGAGATAATTTCTATGCACGTGGCCGTTTAATCCAAAAAACTGGATCTACGATTCCGACAGCTAATGTGTATATTCAATATAGACATTTTGCTCATGATCCAGGCCATTTCTTTAATGTAAGTTCTTACGCAGGTATTAACTATGCGGATATTCCAAGTCATCGTAAGAATAATGGTGAAGTTGTTCCATTAACTGATGTCTTGGATTTTAGACCGAGCGTAGATTCTACTGGAACTTTTCTTGCTGACCAAGATTTTATTTCTTTATTACCACAAAATACAAACGCAATTGATTTAGATGCAGATTATTATTTGCCTAGGAACGACATACTTGTCATTAAACGCGTTGAAAATGACGTTAAAACGAATAGAGCCGAAGCAAAATATATTCGAGGTGTTCCAGACTTTATACCTGCATACCCTGAAGTACCTTCAGGGTCTATGGAGCTTTATAGATTTGAATTAAACCCGTACACTGTATCTGATTCTGATTTAGCGACGACTTTTGTAGATCATAAGCGTTATACAATGAAAGATATCGGCGAACTTGAAAAGCGAATTGTCAATCTTGAGGAATATACTACGCTATCAATATTAGAAAATAGTACAGCAATTCAATTAGTGTTAGACGAAAACGGTAATCCTAGAACTAAATCTGGGTTCTTTGCTGATAACTTTTCTGGTATGGCATTCGCTGAGACTGGTAGCAGATACAGAGCTTCGATGAGCCCGCAGGACAATACTCTGAACCCGCCGTTTGTATCAAATAACATTAGGTTAATTTATGACTCTAGTGATGTTGCTAATACTGTAACCCGGTCTGGTGATTTGCTTACTCTACCATATACGACTAGTACATTTGTAAATCAGAATCTGGCAACAGAAACAATGAATATTAACCCATTTGCGGTTATTACGCAAACTGGTTATACTGAATTATCACCATCATCAGATGAATGGGTTGAAACAAGATTTGCAACTGATGTGACTGTCAATGGTGGCACTTCTATCACGATAAGACAAGGCACGTGGTTTGCCGCTGCGTCGACAAGAGTCTTATCAGATGTTACAACTAGAAGGCTTACGTCAACAGCTGTTATTGATGTTGCAGTAGCACCTTTCATGCGATCCAAGAAAATCCACTTTAAAACTGTTGGATTACGCCCTAACACACAATTCTTCCCATATTTTAATAACGTAGATGTAGGTGCGTGGTGTAGAGAAGAAAGCACCTTTACGCTTTTCGGTTCTACTACTACTGATTTTGGCAACCAATTCTCTCAAAGAACTTCACACCCAGACGGTAATACTAATTTGGTGAGTGACGCTACAGGTGAAATTATTGGTTCATTCTTTTTGCCATCTACAGAAGCTATTAGATTTAGGACTGGAACTTCTGAATTTAAACTTTTAGATGTAACTGGAAACAATGAAGCTGCTGCCATATCGTTTAGCAAATCAAGATATACGGCAACAGGTACAATTGAAACAAGACAAAGAACTTTTGTGTCAACAAGATCTGTAAATATTCTACAGTTAACTCAAACGTTTCCACAAGGCGCAGCAGGTGATCCATTAGCACAGTCATTTTATATTGATAGGGTGGAATATCCAAACGGGATGTTTTTGGCATCTACCAATATTTATTTTGCAACCAAAGACAATACAGTACCAGTACGTTGCGAAATTGTTACTATGGAAAATGGTCACCCCACTACAACGGTTCTTGCTAACTCAGTATTATTACCAGCAGATGTTAATTTGCCAGTAGATGGTAACGATATGGCATCTGTGAGGGCAGCGGCCACACAGTTCACCTTTGCTGAGCCTGTTTTCTTATCTCCAGGCCGTGAATATGCGGTTGTACTAAAAGCAGAATCTACAAATTACAATGTCCATGTAGCTAAAACATATGATTTTATTCTAGGTACTACATCTGCACGTGTCACTAAACAACCAACATTAGGTACGTTGTTCCAATCACAAAATGCTTTTACTTGGACACCAGATCAAACCCGTGATTTAATGTTTACATTAAACAAGGCTGTGTTTTCAACTAGCGGTGTTGCATTGCTTGAAAATGGTGCGCCACCAAATGAATTGTTAAACACTAATCCAATTCTAACTACTACTGGTGATTCTGATGTTCATATCTTATTGACCGGTCATGGATTTATTACTGGAGACGTTGTTACAGTATCCGGTTTTGCCGAAGATAGCATTGGTGGTGTTGCAGCTTCAAGTATTAACGGAACACGGGTTGTTACTGGAGTTGATTGGACTGGATTTACCATTGGTGCAGATTCACAGGCAAGTACTACCTTACGTGGTGGTGGTGATGGTGTGATTGTTACACAACAGTCACACTTTGATGAATATACACCAGTGATTCAATCAATAACACCAGATTTAACGACTATTTCTGCAAGTGCCAAGTTTACCTCAGGTGGTTCATATGCCGGTTCTAAAAATAGAACAACTGGAACTAACACAAGAGCTAAAGCATCAAGTTATTCACCAATTTCACCAAATAGAACCAATTTTACAACTGAGCCTAAGGTGATATTGACCAATGCGAGTCAGACGAAATTCTTGGCTGGCGCTAAGTCTGCGACAATTAAACTTGATTTTTCAACAGCAGATGTAAACGTATCACCTGTGGTTGATTTACAGAGAGTATCAATGACGGTAACCGAAAACGTAATTGATAAACAAGATGCTTCACTTACAAATGGTTATAATGTACCATTAGTGTATGTGGCTGAAACAGATCCTACAGAAGGAACCGCTGCGGCTAAACACGTTAGTAAGCAAATTACATTGCAAGAACCAGGTATTGGTCTTAAAATCTTGTTAACTGCAAATAGGCCTACTGAAGCTGATTTTGATGTTTACTACAAAGTTGGCACAGGCGATGATGTTTTGGATGATAAGGTTTGGGTTTTGGTTGATAAAGAAACCGAAATGCCGGCAGATAACGATAGAGTAACTTTTAGAGAATACGAATATTTGGCTGGTGGTATTACTGGTACATTGTCACCGTTTACCACATACCAAGTTAAAATTGTAATGACTTCTACTAGTAGCTCTAGAGTTCCACTTATTAGAGATCTAAGAGTTATTGCATTAGCCACATAATGAAACAATTAATAAAAGTTGACGGGCATCCGGGTCTTACAAGAGATCCGGTATCCGGTGCTATTTTGAATATAAATAAGAATGAAATAGCTACTGCAAGGAAGGCCAAAGCAGTCGTAAGAAAAAATCAGTCTAAGATTGAACAATTAGAAAACGATATCTCAGACATCAAAAATATTCTATTGAGAATGCTAGAGGAAAAAAATGGCAGTAACAGTAATTAATTTATCTGACCCAGTATCGACGCTGGTCACTAAAACCAATACCATCTCGGGCGACGTTGGTGACGTTGCGCAATTAGTCACCGGCGATAATAACGTAGTTGATGCCATTAATGCATTAAGAGCTATAGTCGTGCCGTTTGATGACTCGTCGGAAGTTATTGCTATTGCCAGAAGTGGTCTATCGGTGAATAACGATTCAGCTAGCGGCTTATCCTTAAGCTATAGCAGTAGTACTGGTATTATTAAATTGGTTGGCGCTGCTGACAGAAGCACAGTAGTTGGGTATTTTACTAGTGATAGCGCAAATAGTATTGCTTTTAACTCTGGGGCCGGGACTTTTGGAATCGTACCAAATAGTATCACGTCATCGAGGTTTAATTCTGCAGTGTCGCTTATTATCTACGATGATGCTGGTTCGGTAGTAAAGACGATTTACAGCCCAGGAAGTTAAATTATGGCAGCAAGACAACCACTATATTGGGATGCTGGGTCAAGCTCAATAAAGACAATGACTGTCAGTGAGGTTAATAGCGTTATTAGCCAGGTATCTTACCTGTATTCGTTATCACCATCTGTGACTTTAAGCGTTGTTTCTTCAGGCGGCAATATTGGTACCTTAAGTGATACACGTAAATCTGCTGGTGCTTCTTTAACACGTGTTGAGAGATTTTCAACTGAAGCAGAAACGGACGAACCAGGCACTGTTACCGTTAACTTTGCAAAGGTAAATCAGACAGTAGCTTCTGTGTCAGAACCAACATCTGGTGTCCAAGGCTCTTATCCATGTTATTATTATAATAGCGGCATTAGACCAATGACGGATACCGATGTTTATGACACATTTATAAGTCCGGCAATTACCAATTTAACATCAGGTAGTACAGGCACTGCGCAAGGCGGTACTTATAGAATTCACACTAGTGATGGTGGTCTAAGCGGTCATACTTTAGTAAGTGCAACAGCTGTGTTTACAGATACCAGAGCCGATACTTCACTATATACTGCGGCCGGGATTGGTGAAACATTGGATCAACCAACCACTATTAGTAATTTTTATCTCTATAAGCTTGATGGTTCGGCCGCTAGTTATATCCAGCCGATTAGAATAACGGACACAAATAATAACTTGCAAACTTTCAGTAAATCATTATTTGACACACTGTTGCAAAATCATGTTAGATATGCGGCAGCAAGTATCTCCGGTCAACAAGTTAGATATAGTTACAGCACGGGTAATAACAGAGGTTCTGGTATGACTGATACTATTTTAAACGGGTCTGGTAACTATCAAACTCTATATGTAAATACTAATGATTATCGTGCTCAAGAATTCCCGGATGGATCAGCGGTAACAGCAAATACATATTTTTTGAAAATTAATAAATCTTAAGGTAAAATAACAATGCAAGGGTATAATTTACTTACTGCCAACTTCAGTAATAACGAACGCACTATAGTTGAAGTGTACTGGTGTGATGATAAGGGCGGAGATATTCAAGTCGAATATATTGAAGCCAAAGAAGGCGATGCTGCTTGGGAAGATTTGCTTACACAAATCAGCATTGATCAATTGCATGAAAACACTTATCAGCACATGCGTAAACAGCAAGAAATGCTTGATGATGCAGCAATTGAAATTGGTAAAAAGCGTGGGCTATTGTACGACATTAATACCGACAAGACGGCGGTGGTGAAAGCAACGGCTGAAACTCTGTTTAAGCAATACACTGAAGAAGAACTAAAAGAATACTTATTTGTGTATAAGTTAAACTTGTTTGAAAATGAGATAATTAAAAAGTCTAAGAACAGAACAGGTAAAGCAGCAATTCGTAAAGCAACTACTATCGTTGAAGCTACGCTGTCTGCGTGTGAGTTATATCAAAAAGAATTAAACAAGTAAATATTTACACCACCAATCAACTTCAGTTTGCATATGCTCGTGTCTCTGGTTAAATAGATAAACATCAAACTCATCTGATTCCTCAGTTACGGTTTGAAAAGAACAAAACCCCTCTACGAAAGTATTGGGGTTTTTTATTTCATAAAGGTATTGATCCATGCCTTTAGAATATTTAAACATATAATACTCTGGGTCTGCAGCAAACTCATTAAATACGTCTGATCTATCACCCGTCCAAGATATGATTGATGAGTTTAACGGCGTGTGCCAGGCATCCCTCCACCACGCGCTACACACGGTTAATTCATCCCGTAAAAATTGATTGCAGTCGCCTTTAATTAAGACATCAAGATCAAAGTAAATATTCGTACCATCACGGTATCTGTCAAACATTTGCAGTTTGTTAAACACCTGCAACTCATATTCATTGTCACGAATTACTTCAAAAGAGTCGTAGTCCAAACCGGAGTATGTGTCAATCATGTGCTTTAGGTTATCCTCAAACCATTGGGGATACTTATCCCCGGTGCGTACACATATTATTCTAATCACTTATCTTCGTCTTCGTAAATAAAATTGTCTTGGTTTTTTGGTGGCTTATAAAAAATAAGCTTGATTCGCCACCAGGTAAATTTAATATATTGTTTTAAATCGTTCATAAAATATGTCTCCTATTACTTTTTGGCCGGCAGCGGTATAATGGCGGTCTTTATCGGATATGAATGTGTTTTCCTCGCCAATTTTTTTTATAATTTCAGAACGCATGTGTGTTCCGTCAAATCTCGTAAGAAACGGAAACCCAATTAATGAATCATTTAATAGCGGTTTATATTTTTGTATAGAGAATAATATTTTACGAATCAGTTTTTTATCATAAGTATGATTGGCCATACCGTGCACAAGTTTTATTGATCGGCTATTGCAATATTCTTGCAATATAACTAGGTTTTTAAAAAAACATTCTACACTGGAGTCTAATTCATAAAACCCTAGGTTTAAACCTTCTTGAATCCATTTTATTTTTTCGTGCAACCTATTAAAATTATTACCTTCAATCCGAGATAAAGACGGATGAAATGTTACGCTATCATAAACATCAATGCGAGTAATTTCGGTCCAAAGCACTAAAACAATATCATAATCGGTTACAGAACACTCATATAAAACATTTTTTAAGATGCGATTATTGCCTATACCAGATTGCCCTATATTATTACAGATAGCGTCGTCGAAATTATTAGTAAATATTTCTGGCCACTTTGGCCATGACGTATCCATTTCAGGATGGAATAGCGTTTTAAAATAATAATCAGTATGGCTACAACCAGCTGCTAATATTTTATGCATTTAAATAACTCCACACACATGATTTCGCTGATCCACCATCGCCAGGGTTATTAGGCACCCAGATATTAATTTTGTTTCTTATACTTTTATTAAAAGCACAGCCACCAGTAAAAATTACTCCATCATGGTCAACCTTAGGGGTCCAATGATTATATATGTTTATAATTAGATCTTCGAATATACTTTGTACAGCTGGGGCGATAAGCTCTGCGCTTATTCTTATATCAGTGCCTTTGTGTAAATTGACTTTAAATAATGGAGCCCAGCTGTGTTCAACAATGAATAAGTCTTTTATATGTTTTTTTAAATCAAGATCAATTTCATTTTCAGATGCAATTTTTTCAAATAATCCTTCATCTTTATTAGGATGTAGTCCGGCAACTTGTGTCATTGAACTGTAAAAAAGGCCTATGCTGTGCGGATAATTAATTGATGCTATTTTTTTATTATCATTCCAAACCGAGGTGCAATCAATCTCACCTATTGAGTCTGCAACAATAATTAACGGGTTAACATACGGACTATCATATTGATGGCCACAATGACTTTTATGGTGGTCAACGTAGGTGTACGCGCAATTTATATTTTTTGATTTAAGATATTTTGAAATGTTATTTGAGGCATACACATTCTTATGTCCATCCCACCACTGCCTTAACATTTTTTTCCATGGATTTTCATACCATACAACCAAGTTAGGCTCACCGTAATCATGTTTTAATTTTTCAATAACATCTATATTGTGTTCAGTATCTCGAGTATAACTTTCAAAAACAACTGCACCAGCATAAAATACAACTATTGATGCATCATGGCCCTTTCCAGACATTCCCCAAATAATATCATAATTTTTCATTTGTAATTTTCATGTAATATTAACAGTTTATAATACACTTTAGTGTTATCCAAAAGATATATGGAAGTCTTTGTTGACATGGTGCACGAAGTGGGACCCAGCCGAGATATCCGGGCAGTTATGGTCTAATAAAAAATTCCACTGCAATCCAATATTTTTAAATGGAACATTATATTTCTCAATCAGGTAGGTAACGAATATTTCATTGTTATTTTTCCAGTGCTTACAAATTTCATCCGGATAGATGTTATTTGTTTTTGCTTCATGAAGAACAGCTTTCATTTCATCAAGCCTCTTTAAAAAGTTTAATTTACTTAACGATTTTTTATTACCTGCAATCACGCCTGTGTTAATAATGCCGCTTGAACCAGTGGCATCATCTAAGCTTAACATAGCCGTTTTAGCACAAAATTTATTGTACATATTCATAGCATCAAACATATTATGAGTAATGGCTTCGAGCAAAGCTTCTCTATCCATTTTTTGTTCTATGTTATACGCACATATAGAATTTAAATCCCAGGCCTCAAAAAAATTGACCTTTGTATTTGGCACTACATCAAAGTCTAAATACAAAACCTCGTTGTTATTATCGGCAAATTCTTCTAATAGAATTAATTTATCAAATTGTATTTCATCGTAGTCTGTTGATCTAGCATCAACTAGTATATATGATGCACCACAATACATAGCATATTCTTTTTGTGCTTTATAAAGCTGCTTTTTATATTTTTTAAACTGACTAAGTTTGTAGTCTGATGATGACGAGTGGCCTGGATTTAAGTCATCAGTGAATATACTAAATACAATTCTTTTCATACCAACTCTTTACAAATTCAAATTTCTTATTGATGACATGGCATAGTGTGCAGCCAGGTTTAATATAATCCCATTTATCAAAGAAATGATGCCATTTCGAGTCTAGCCACTGAATTTTAATATTATTTGTTTTGACTTTATAACTCCAAATAGTTTCATTGTCATAGCCAAACATATTCCTAATTTGATCTGGCCAAATACCGTCAGATGTTCTAAGTTCGCTCATGAGTGCAATGGTTTGATCAAACGTACCCCAATAATCTAATTGCTTTATGTCTGCCGCTGATGCACCAATAATACCGGTGTTAAATACATCGTTTTCCCCAGACATATCATTTTCGATCAACATCGCTCGACAATTCCAGTACTTAGCCGTAGGCGAACGAATAGAAGATACTCTATTTGGGTCTGTCAGCTCAACGTACTTGTGCAGAACATCATCGTTGTTATTTAGTATCGCAATACCGTTGTTTTGCAAATCCCATGCTTCAAAGAAATTATCGTTATTCAGCGGTACTACGTCAAAGTCTAGGTACAAAACCTCATCGTACTCTTTACTTAACTCATCAAGCAAATGTATCTTGTAAAAGTTAACTACGTTGTATGCAGTGACTTCAGGGTATTTCTCATTGAAATATTTCTTAAACTTAAACCACGCAGGATCGTTTTCAAATAAAACGTATTTGACACCAATGGCCTCACAGTAGTTTTCATGGCGTTCTTTAAGCCAATCATAATACTCTTTTAGCAACAGCTTGGTTTTTTCTGTTTTAGGTAATTGGTCCTTGTCCCACTTATACGGGTCTTGGTAATCTAGCTCTGATTTATCAATGTCAATGTATAAGCTATAAACAATTCTTTTCATAATAAATATCTATATGAACTATAAAAACATTTTAGACGTAATTGGTAAGTGCGATGATATCGGACAAGTAAAAGACATTATTAACTCTATTAATCAGAATCAAGTTTATAGCAAAGAATGGTTGGTTGAAAGCTGTTTTAAACATATCGAAGCAAAATCAACAGGGATAATTGCAGGTTGGTATGGATTTTTAGGCGACATGCTTACAAGAAGTGGTATGTGTGATGATATCACTGTCTATGATATGGATCCTAAGTGCACAGAAATTGGATTACAATTGTATCCTCATTTAAAACATACTACCCAACGCATGGCTGATATAAACCCAAATGCGCACGATCAAATCATTTGTACCTCGTGCGAACATATTAGTGACGAAGAATTAAATGATTTTCTAAATAAAAGGACCCGCGGGCAACTGGTTGTACTGCACAGCAACGATTATTATGGGATCCCAGGACACATCAATTGTAAAGGGTCTCTCGATGAATTTAAGATGTCATTAAATTTAGAAGTAGTTGAAGCTCTTGAACTCGAAACACACAAATACAAAAGATTTATGGTCATAGGCTATTGAACTTGGTTTATGTATAAATAATGAATAAGGCAGGGGCGTTATTCATACGTCCGACAAAGAAATTAACAAAGGATAATTCGTGGCCACCTATGAAGAATTTAGCATCGATCAAGGTGCAGACATCACCATTGAGCTACAATGTGTTGATATTACCGGCGCAAAAAAAGATTTGTCAGATCATTTGGTTTTTGCCAAAATGAAAAAGAATTACAACAGTGATTCTGCCGATACACTTACCTTCACTACAGGCATTAGTGCTGATCCTACGGATGGCATTTTAACACTAAGCCTCACAAATACCCAGACGGATACTTTAAAACCCGGTAGATATGTTTACGATGTGGAATTGTCCTTTGTAGACAGTTCGGGTGATACCATAATTGAAAGAATCCTTGAAGGCAGAGTTCAGGTAACACCATCAGTCACAAAGTAGAATAATATGGCAACAAAAGTTTTAACGCCAGGTACAACAATAGTCAGAAAGATAACATCAGGAAGAACAATAGTCAAAAAGATTGTTGTTGGCATACCATTAACAAAGAATGTATCTAGTGGCGCAAATGTTGATAACTTAGTTGGCATCAATACCGATGGTAAGCAGACCGGTGATGTGCTGTTATACGATTCAGATGCTGGTGGTGATTATGTAACCACATCCTTAGTAGACTTAGTAAGAAGCTATATTAGTGCTGGTGGTGATTTATCATATGATTCTGCCACAGGCGAATTTAGTATTGACGTTGAGCAGATTTATACTGCCGAAAACTTTGATTCCGATTTTATTATTGCCATTCAAACTATTGACGGCAGTTTAGTACCAAATTTAGATAGCTCATATAATCTAGGTAGTCCAACGAAGAAATGGAAAGATCTATACCTAAGTGGTAATACCATTTACTTGGGTGGCATCAGTCTTGTCGATCAAGCTGGATCCTTTGCTGTAAAAGATTCAAACGGTGCTGCTGCTCCATTCTCGCTTGAAGCTAACAACACAAATGACCTGGCAGAAGGCGGTAATAATCTTTATTATACTCGCACCAGGTTTGATTCTGCTTTAGCTGATGGTTTATCTACTCAGCAAATTCGTGCATATTTTGATGGTGGCACTGGTGTAACGTACGACTCATCTACGGGTGTGTTTTCAATCGGACAGCCGGTTGCAACTACTGATGACGTAACATTTAATAATGTAGACGTATCTGGTGAATTAGTCGTTCAAGGGAACCTTACAGTTCAAGGTACTACGACAACAATTAATTCAACAACCGTTAGTATAAACGATAAAAATATTGTACTTGCAGATTCTGCTGTAGATGCTGCTGCCGCTAACGGTGCTGGTATTACAATTAATGGTGCAGATGCTTCATTAACATATTCTGCAGCTGAAGATAAGTTTGTATTTGATAAAGGTGTTATAGCACCCAACTATCAGGGTGTTTATCTCGGCTTTGATTCCGATTTAGCTAGAAACTCAACTGTACAATCAATTCGTGGATATTTTAACGCGGCCGGCGACTTATCATACAATTCAGCCACGGGTGAGTTCTCATTCGATGTTGAGGAAGTATATACAAAAGCTAACTTTGATTCTGATTTCAATGATGCTTTAGACGAGGCATCAATCAACGGCCTTGGTCTTTCATACAATAGTGCAACAAATACTATTAGTATTACTAATACTGGCGTTACGGCAAATACCTATGGCTCTGCTACTCGGATTCCGGTGTTCTCCGTTAATGCTCAAGGTCAACTTACACTGGCCACGGAAACAAATATAGCCTCTGTTGAATCAATAGACTTTGATTCTGCTTCAGGTAATTTTAATGTGATGACCACTGACGGTCAGTCATTTAATACAGTAATTACGCTTGATCCATATACGACTAGCAACTTAACTGAAGGCGATGACCTTTATTATACTAGAGCCAGGTTTGATTCTGCATTAGGCGATACTACATCTATACAATCCATCCGCAGCTATTTAAACGCTGGTGGTGACATGTCATATGATGCAAATACTGGTACATTCAGTATTAATGTAGAAGAGATCTACACTAAAGCTAATTTTGACAGTGACTTTAATGTCTCAGTCGATGAAGCAGCATTGAATGGTGATGGCCTATCTTACAATAGCGGAACAAATACTTTAAGCATTACTGCTACTGGCGTTGATTCTGGCACTTATGGATCTACAACACAGATTCCGGTGTTTACAGTTAACGACAGAGGACAAATCGATTCTATCGGCACCGTATTAGTTGCTGGTGTATCATCAACTAGTTATGATTCATCAAACGGCCAGTTGACAATCAACACAGCCGACGGTAACTCATTTGTTACTACATTGCACGATTCTGCTGATCATGTGTCAAGAGCAAGATATGCAATAACCTCTGTCGATAACGGTGGTGATGGTTCATTCACATACAATGCATCCACGGGTGTGCTCACGTACACGGGCCCATCGGCAGCAGAGGTGCGTTCACACTTTAGTGCTAGCGGTGACCTAAGCTATGATAGCGCAACAGGTCAATTCACCTTTGATGTTGAAGCTGTTTATACTAAGGCTAATTTTGACAGTGACTTTAATGTATCACTTGACGAAGCCGCATTAGGTGGTACTGGTTTAACTTATAATTCAGGTACTAATACACTTGACATTACAAACACCGGGGTTGTTGCTGGCGAATACGGTTCTGCAACACAGATACCAATTATTACTGTTAATGCTCAAGGACAAGTTGATAGCATTAGTGAAATCCTTGTTGCCGGTGTTACTGATTTTGGCTTTGATTCATCAAACGGACAGTTTACAATCAGTACTGCTGACGGTGGTTCATTTACAACAGTTGCAACGTTAGATCCATATACAACAACTACATTGGCCGAAGGCGGTAATCTTTACTATACAACGGCACGTGCTGATAGTGATGCAAAGAATTCGGTAAGTGCTACCGACGCTGGTGGTGATGGTTCACTTGTTTACAATAATGGCACTGGTGTGTTTACCTATACTGGCCCTAGCGCTACTGAAACAAGAGCTCACTTTACCGGCGGTACGGGTGTAACGATTACAGATGGTACTGTTGAAATCGGACAGACTGTTGACAGCACAAGTGATGTTATTTTCGGCAAAGTAACGGTTGATTCTGCCAACGTTGGTGGTATTAATTTTAACGCAACACCTGGAACATATTCATCCGTACCTGGTGCGTTGTATTGGGACTCAGATCCACAGAAGGGCTTGAGCTTCATACCCACAACTAATGAAGGTAATAGTG
>ERZ888423.1431-NODE-1431-length-20518-cov-7.859942_pt1 | contig 20518 bp, 22 predicted proteins | sample MGYA00520523_ERZ888423 | MGnify/ENA primary metagenome ERZ888423 (study PRJEB32303, sample SAMEA104408611) | aquatic metagenome | biome: Brackish water; feature: Pelagic; material: water | place: Baltic Sea | collected 2014-06-08T10:24:00 | depth 30,27 m ...
CTGCCCGATCACCGAGAGCCCACCGTGGAAGGCATCGACGACGGCGTAGACCTCGACGCGGTTGCAGGTGGAGAGCACCATGGCCTCGGTGACCAGCGAGGATTCGAGCACCTGGTCCACGATCTTGACCTGATCGGACTCATCGGTGCTCAGTCGCTCGAGGACGGACACCGGCGCGCTGCGGTGCGAAACCCCGAAAAGCAATACGCTCATGGCTCCCTCACCACGTCATCCACGCTAGTCGTTGAACAGCCGGGCTACCAAATTTGCGCAACCCCTGTTGCGGAACTGTATTCCAGCCGTCCGCCCCTCGTGCCTTCCCCGCCGAAATACGGTCCGCAAACGGGATCGGGTGGGCTGCTCACCGGGCGAGGTCGGCCCGCAACCTGGTCTCATCGACCTCCCAGTAACTGTGCTCGGCGCCGTCCAACAACACCACAGGTAGCCGGTCGCCGAACTCGGCGCGCAGCGCGTTGTCGCCGGCGACCGCAGCTACATCGACATCGGTCACCGCCAGCACGAAGGCCAGTTCGGCCGACAACTCGGCCAGTCGCGTCTCCGCGGCCAGACACATTGGGCATCCCTGGCGGGTGAGCAACTGCACCTGTCGTTCCACCCCGCCAGTATCGCCGCCAGGTGACCTAAAGTTGTCACTGTGTCTGCTACCGGGGAGAGCGAGCTCAGCGGCGAGGGCCCGCAGCAACAACTCGGCGGTGAACCCAACGCTGGGATCACCGCTGACGGGCTGTTGGAGTTGGACGTGGACGTGGACGTAGACGTGGACACGGACGTGGAGTTGGATTCGGATGAAGCGCCCAGCCCGTTCCCGCCGCCGCCTGACCTGACCGCGGCGGCATTCTTCGACGTCGACAACACGCTGGTGCAGGGTTCCTCGCTGGTGCACTTCGCACGCGGCCTGGCCGCCCGCGAGTACTTCACCTACAAGGACCTGGCACGGTTCGCGCTCGCGCAGGCCAAATTCCAGCTCACCGGGCGGGAGAGCAGCGAAGATGTCGCCGCAGGCAGACGCAAGGCGCTCAGTTTCATCGAGGGCCGGCGCACTGCTGAGCTGGTGGAACTCGGCGAGGAGATCTATGACGAGATCATCGCCGACAAGATCTGGGCGGGCACCCGGGTACTGGCGCAGATGCACCTCGACGCGGGCCAGCAGGTGTGGCTGGTCACCGCGACTCCCTACGAACTGGCGGCGACTATCGCGCGGCGGCTGGGGCTGACGGGCGCGCTGGGGACCGTCGCTGAATCGGCCGACGGCGTGTTCACCGGACGACTGGTCGGCGAGATCCTGCACGGCAGCGGCAAGGCCCACGCGGTGCGGTCGCTGGCCATCCGTGAGGGTCTGAATCTGCGCCGCTGCACTGCGTACTCGGACAGCTTCAACGATGTGCCGATGCTGTCGCTGGTCGGCACCGCGGTGGCGATCAATCCGGACGCCGCCCTGCGCGATCTGGCCCGGCAGCGGGGTTGGGAGATCCGCGACTTCCGCACCGCGCGTAAAGCGGCGCGAGTCGGAGTTCCGTCGGCACTGGCGCTGGGCGCCGCCGGGGGTGCGCTGGCAGCGGTCGCCTCGCGCCGCGACAAACGGTAGCGAACGCACGGGCGGCGAATTTCGCGCTGATAGGATCGCGCCGCTACCCGAGAAACGGAAAGACCGGCCGCGCATGAGTATCGCTGAAAACATCATCGGAACCCACTACCGGTATCCGGACTATTTCGAGGTCGACCGCGAGAAGATCCGTGAGTTCGCCCGCGCCGTCAAGGATGACCATCCCGCGCACTTCTCCGAAGATGCAGCCAAGGAGTGCGGATACGACGCCCTGATGGCGTCGCTGACGTTCATCGCGGTGGCCGGCCGGCAGGTGCAACTGGAGATCTTCAACCAGTTCGACGTGCCCGTCAACATGGAACGCGTCCTGCACCGCGACCAGAAACTGGTCTTCCACCGACCCATCGTCGCCGGCGACAAACTGTGGTTCGACTCCTATCTGGATTCGGTCATCGAGTCACACGGCGCCATCCTCACGGAGGTTCGCGGCGAAGTCACCGACGACGACGGCAACCCGGTCCTCACCAGCATCGTGACCATCCTCGGTGAGGCCGAGCACGAAGGCGAGACCGAGGAGATCACCGCACAGATCGCCGCGGCGCGCGACGCAGCCATCGCGAAAATGATTGCTGGGCAGAGCGCCCAGGGAAGCTAGTCGGCCCCGCTATCCGAGGAACATATTGCGGCGATTCGCCAACAGCTGGTAGAGCGTCTGTTGGATGGTCTCGCGCACCTGGTCGGTCAACTCGAAGGTGATCATCGGGTCGTCGGCCGCCGACTCGTCGTAGTCGGCGGTATCGATGGGTTCGCCGAACTGGATGTACCACTTCGATGGCAACGGAATGACGCCCAACGGGCCGGCCAGCGGGAACAACGGCGTGATCGGGAAGTACGGCACGCCCAGAATGCGCGCCAACAATTTCACGTCGGCGACCATCGGGTAGATCTCCTCGGAACCGACGATGGAGCACGGCACAATCGGCGCCTTCGTCCGAAGCGCCGCCGACACGAATCCACCGCGGCCGAAACGCTGCAGCTTGTAGCGGTCCTTGAAGTGCTTGCCCAGCCCTTTGTAACCCTCGGGGAATACAGCCGTCAGCTCGCCGGCGGCCAGGAGTCGGTGTGCGTCGTCTGTGCACGCCATGGTGTGGCCCGCCTTGCGGGCGGCCTGTCCAACCATCGGCATATCGAACACCATGTCGGCGGCCAGCAGGCGCAGGTCCCGGTGAGTCGGATGGTGGTCCCGCACTGCGACCGACGTCATCAGCCCGTCGAATGGAAGGACACCGGCGTGGTTGGCCACCACCAGCGCCGCACCGGACTCCGGCAGGTTCTCAACGCCGCTGACCTCGACGCGGAACCATGAGTTGAACAACACTCTCAGCAAAGGTAAAAAGACGGCGTCGTTGAGGTGCGGATCGAAGCCGAACTCGTCGACGTCGTAGTCCCCCATCATCCGCTTACGCACGAACTCGGCGACCGCGGCGATACGTTTGGCGAGTTCGTTGGGGACCCCGTCCCTGGCGGGCCCCTCTGTGGTAAAGCCTCTGTGTTGGTCGATTTCGCGAACCACGGACGCGATCTGTTCGGCCGAAGCCTGGCTGCCCGGTTCAGTCAAAAGCGACGGATGTCGACGCGACCGATCAGCGCGCTGCGCAGTCGCGCGACGCGCAGCCGCGCCCCGTCCCGAATTCGAATGCAACGGAATCACATTCGCTCTTGGCTCGCCCGCCACTGGCATATCCTTTCGACACCCCATGTTTACGAGGTGAAGTCTAGCGCCCCCAGCGCTGTGCCGCCGCCACAGCACGCTCCCCAGCTGAACGTATCCAGCGCGGATCGACGATCGGTGTCAGTTGGCGCCCCCGCACGTAGTCCTCGAAAGCCTCCGCCGTCGTCCACTTCGTGGCGAAGCCAAGTTCGTTGCGCATCCGCGAGGTGTCCATGACGCGGCCGTAGCTCAGGTAGTCGAGTTGCTCGCGATCCAATTCTGTGTTGTGGGCGGCGCGCCACAGCGAATCCACAGCCACCAGGGCCGAACGCGGCGCCGGTAGCGCCAGACGTCCCGACCGGCGAATGGCCTGGCTCATCATGATGATGCCCGACGCCCCGACATTGAAAGTGCCCGCCCTTCCGGCCACCGTGGCGCGTTCGAGAGCGCCCAGAGCGTCCTGCTCGTGGAGTAGCTGCAGTCGCGGGTCGTGGCCGATGATCGTGGGCACCACCGGACCGGCGAGATAGCGGGACAGGGCCGTGTCCATGGCCGGACCGATCATGTTGGCCAGTCGCAGGATCGTGACCGCAATGTCGGGTCTGCGTCGGCCGAGGCCGCGCGCGTAACCCTCGATGTCGATGCTGTCACGGGCAAAACCGTCACTTGGTGGCCTACGACGGCTACTGCTCTCGGCGAACAGCACCGGGTCACGAGAGTTGGAGCCGTACACCTCCGATGTCGACTTGAGGATCACGCGACGCACCGTCGGCGCCTTCTGGCAGGCCGCGAACAGCTGGATCGCGCCCATGACGTTGAGTTCCTTGAGCGCCGCACGACCGCCGGAACGGGGCGAGTATGACGCAGCGGCCGCGTGCACCACGGTGTCGACGTCTCCATTGCGGATGACTTTGGCGATGAACGGGTTGCGAATGTCGGCCCGGACGAACTCCGCACGGCCCATCCTGCGGAGCAGGTCCTTGCTCGGCGCGACCGCGTCAACCGCGATGACTTGATTGATCAGCGGATTCTGGGCCAGGCGTGCGATCAGATAGCCGCCCAGGAATCGGCATGCACCAGTGACCAGCACGACCTTGGGATAGTCAGAGCGTCGCGGACCTCTGATCCGTCGGAGTTGCCCCCGGAACGACCCGCAGAATCCATCGGGACAGCCTAGCGATCGGCCCGAAAGGCCTACTTGCCCAGTTTTCTACGCTGCACCCGGGTGCGACGAAGCAGCTTACGGTGCTTCTTCTTCGACATGCGCTTACGCCGCTTCTTGATGACAGAACCCATGAACTCCGCTACCTAAAGTTGTTGGACGATCCTTCGGACACCGTTGGTGTCGATGTCAGTCTCGAGCGGTCACCTTACCTGGACGGGCTGGGTTAGCGAAAAACGGATGCGTCGAAGACAGCCACGAGGCGCTCCACAAAAAGCGAATTTCGGCACACCAAAGGTCGCACCGGCGATGAGCAACCAGCCGACTGCGAGCGCTTGCGCGCCCGGGATCAGCCAGCGTCGAAGTACGAGCTCTCAAGCATGTCGTGGACGGCCTTGGCATGCACACGGAACGAGCGACCCACCCGGACTGCGGGCAGTTCCCCGTTGTGCACGAGCCGATACACGGTCATCTTGCTGACCCGCATCAGGCTTGCCACCTCAGCGACAGTGAGAAATTGAGATCGAGGCGGTTGACCTTCGGCCTGCCCGGCGTCATGCGCCGCCCCTCCGCTGGCCGAATCCCGCGCCGACGGTCCGTTCATAGACGTCATCGCAACCCAATCCATCAGGCCCAGGCAGTTCCAGCGGCTTCCCCACCGCTGGCACCAACCTGCGCTTACCACTGGGAGAATAGCGTGGCAGGTGGGGTCACTGCGACGGGTGTGGGCCAATCCGTTCAAAATTGATTAACTACTCGGGTGTAATTCCGAACTGCTTACCGAGTTGTTCAGAACGCAGCTTCGCGGCGTTCACCGCATTGGCGACCGCTGTCCGCACACCGCTTCGTTCAAGTTCGCGCAGACCAGCGGCGGTCGTGCCGCCCGGCGAGGTAACGGTGGCGCGCAGCTGGGCGGGCGAGGTATCCACCGTCACACCCATCGCCGAATCCCCGTTCGGTGTGGCGTCGTCGAGGCGCTCGAGGAGCATCGCAGCCGCACCCGCCATCGTTTGCACCGCCAACTCGGTGGCCACAGACCGCGTCAGGCCCTGATCCACACCGGCATCGACGAGTGCCTCGACCATCAGGAAGAAATACGCCGGCCCCGAACCGGACACTGCAGTAACGGCGTCGAGGTGGGGCTCGTCCACGGTGAGGACTCCGCCAACCGCGTCGAACAGCGCCGAGACCTCCTTGAGGTGTTCGGTGGTGGCGAAACGGCCCGGCGCAACCGCGCTGACACCCCCGCCCACCAGCATCGGCGCGTTGGGCATGACCCGCACAACCGGCGAACCGGCGGGCAGCTTGTTCTCGTAGTAGCCAGTCGTGACCCCCGCGGCGACTGTGACGAAAACCTGTTCGGCCGCGTCACTTTCCGCCTTGGCAGCGGTCTCGGCGATGTCGCCGATGACGGTCTCCACATCGGCTGGCTTGACCGCGACGACAACGTAGGTGGCGGAGTCAACCGCGTCCGAGACCGTCGTCACCAACACCGAGTACTCGCTTGAGAGGTATTTCGCGCGCGCGGGATCCCGCTCGGCCACCACCAGGTCCTTGACCTGTTTTCCGGCGCGAAGCAGCCCCGCCAACAGCGCCTCGCCGATACTTCCGCCGCCGATGATCGCGATTCTGGCCATGCCGGCAAGCATCGCACGACATTCGGCTCAGGCAGTGGGCGGCGGCACCATCGCCAGTTGGCGGCTCTGCACGATGATGCGCCCTTCGCAATCGACCACGATGTGGTCCTCGTCGAACCAGTCCTGACCGATCTGGGTCGTGGTGCACATCACCCGCAGCCATCCGTCCGCCGGTCGCGCGCGCAGGTAGGCCGTCAGCTGAACCGTCGGGGCCCAACCGAACCTGTTGACGCCCCATGTCACCGGAGCCGACACGTCGGCGCACATGAGTGCAAACAGCAGGTCCGGGGCGACGTCCACGGGGCGCACCCAGTACTCGATGACGGGAGCCCCGCCTTCCGACCGTGGCGTGAACGTCGTCAACGACGGTCTGATGTCGCAGCCGTGCGCCAAGTGGACGATGTCGGCCATCTGATGCCCCGGCCCGATCGGTTCAAGGTCGGGCGGGGGGTCCGGCGTCATGAGTGACACCACCGGGTTGACCGACAGCAACGGCGGTACGTGGTGCTCCGGAGTACCCATCGTGATCGAGGCGCGCAGCGCGGTCCGCTCGCCTTGGTTGAGCGCGACATCGATGAGGCTGACCCGCCGCCCACGCTTACGCACCGTGGTGACCACCTGCATCCGGCCCGGATCCGGCGCCCACAGGAAGCTCCCCGACACCGCGATCGGTTCGGGGCTATCGGGGCTGGTGGGGCTATCAGGGCTGACGAACTCAGGGCTGGCGAACTCGGCGCGGGCCGCGTTGGCGCACAGCGCCAGCATCGCGCCGCCGTGGACCTTCGGCCCGATCGTCCAGTGTTCGTTGAGCACACCCTCGTACACACCTTCGCCCGCTGAGGTCAGCGCCATCGCGTCGGTGAACAGGGTGGAACTCGTCATGTGACGTCCTCGGATATCAACGCAACAGGTGGGTCCTGGCAAACTGCAGCGACTCGGAAAGCAGCGCCTCCCGCTCGGCGCCGTTGCGCGCGCCGGAGGTCGTCACCTCGAGGATGACATGACCGGCGAAGTCCCCGGCGGCCAGCATCTCGCAGATCTCCACTGCCGGCTGGGTACCGCGGCCCGGCACCAGGTGCTCATCGGCTGACGCCCCACTGCCGTCGCACAGGTGCAGATGCACCAGCCCAGCAGCCATCCGGCGGGCCATATCCAGGGCGTCCGTGCCAGCCGTCGCGGAGTGTGACAGATCCAGCGTGTAGTGAGCGTGGTCGCCGTCTAGTGGGTCATAGGACGGCGCGAACGCCGAGATCCCGGGGCCCGCGGTGCCGCCCCGCTTGCGCATCCGCTCGATCGACGTCTGCCCCGCCCCGAAGAACCTATCCGCACGGAACGGGAACATGTTCTCCACCGCGACCATCACGTCGCCGGCCGCTTCGAGCTCGGCCACCTGATCGGCGAAACCGTCGGCGTAGCGCCGCTGCCAGCGAAAAGGCGGATGGACAACCACGGTCTGCGCCCCGAGCTGCTCTGCGGCGCGGACGCTGCGCTCCAGCTTCGGGATCGGGTTGGCGCCCCACACCCGCTGAGAGATCAGCAGGCAGGGCGCGTGCACCGACAGCACGGGCATCCGGTACCGCTTCGACAGCTGCTCGATGGCGTCGATGTCTTGGCTGACCGATTCCGCCCACACCATCAACTCGACGCCGTCGTAGCCCAAACGGGCGGCGTACTCGAATGCAGCCTCGGTCCTCAGCGGGTAAACCGAGGCCGTCGAAAGACCTACCTTGATGGCGGGGCGCACAGTGCTCTTTTCGGCATCTTCTGACTCAGGGCGGGGCCGTCAGCCCGATTGCAGCAGGGCCAACGGGCCGAGTGTGACCAGCGCGCCGACTGCCACCGCGATCAGGGTGCTACCGATGTCCTCGGTCTTACGCACCACCCGCACAGCGACCACCAGGCCCAGGATCACCAGCACAGACAACACGAGCGCGACGATATTGTTCCACTTCCACAGCTGGTCGAACGCGACGAACAGCCCCGCGCCGAACATGACCGCGATGACGCTCTGCCCGACGATCCACAATCCGTGCACGAATGACGACATCCGACGCGGTTCGCCGTACTCCGCCAGTTCCTCGTCGGCGAGATCATCTGTTTCTCCCAGGTCGACTTCACCCAGGTCGATCTCTCCGGGTACCGGAGAAGTCTCGCGCCGGGCGAGATCGTCGGCGACGGTCTGACCGCCGAAGAGCGGCTCCTGCGTGGAGCGCAGGTAGGAGGGCAACTCATCGCTGTCCTCAGCATCGGGTGCGACCTGGTCGTCGAGACTCTCGATGTCGAGATCCACGATGTCGATCGCCGCCACGGCCGGTGAGTCGACCAGATCAATCTCGTCGCCCCCCGACGGATCTGGACTCATCTTTTCGGCATCGGCGGTCACCGGCTCGTCGGAACCCTGGGGCTCCTGAGGCTCCAGAGGTTCCTGAGATTTTTTAGCCTTCTTTCTCGACTTACGGCCAAAGCCGAACCGCCGCGGCGGCGGCGGCGGCACAGAATCGGCCGGGTCGGCATCATCGCCGCGATGCTCGAGATGTGCCGCATACTCGGCGACCGCGTCGGCATAGTCGTCATCGACATCATCGCCGGCGTCGTCACCGCTGTCGGGTGCCTCCGCAACCGCCTCCTCGCTTTCGGCCTCAGGGACCTCGGCGGTTTTCTGCTCGGAGCCCTCGGGGACCTCGGCACCGTCCGGCTCAGGGACCTCGGCGCTGTCCGGCTCGGGGACCTCGGCGGTGTCCGGCTCAGGGACCTCGGCGGTGTCCGGCTCGGGGACCTCAGCGGTGTCCGACTCAGGGACCTCGGCGGTGTCAATCGCCGGGACCGTGCCGGCGTCGACCTCTTCGACCTGATCTTCTACCGCAGCGGTGGCCACGGACGGATCAGGATCATCGAGGCGGATGATGGGAATCTCACCGGTGAGTTCGGCGACGCTGACGGCGTCGGCGTTACCGCGCCGGCGGCGGCGGCGTCTACCGCCGACCGGGGGTGCGCCGATCGAGCCGTTCTTAGCCAGCAACTCGGCGACCGAAATCGGCCGGGTGTTGCTGTGGCTGTCATCTGATCCAGTCATCGCCTGTCGCCTTTGAGCTTCGTTGCTTCACCGTCCAGCATTGCGTAAGGGCATCCTTCGTGAGGTCGATTCTCCGGCGCCACCCCTTTTAGCCGAATCTTGGGCGCCGCCGACCTTGGCCGATTTGTCGGCGCCGCCCACCAAAGCCGTCCCGTCGGCCTCACTGTCGAGTTTCCGCAGAATCAGCCCCTCTCGCAACGCCCACGGACAGATGTCGACACTCTCGATGCCCAGCGCCTTCATGCTCGCCTCCGCCACTAGAGCGCCTGCGACGATCTGTGGCGCCCGATCAGCACTCACACCTTCCAGTTCCGCACGGTCGGACGCGGTCATCCTAGAGATGAAATTTATGAGTTGCCGAAGACCCGGCGCCGTCAGCGTCCGCTTGACCCGCGGTCCCGCCCCCGAGGGCGCCGCGCCGGTCAACCGGGCCAGCGAGCGGAAAGTCTTCGACGTCGCCACGGCCAGATCGGGACTGCCCGCCTCGGCGATGACAACGCCGGCCTCCGACAGCTCGTTGGCCAGCCAGTCACGAAGCATGGCCACCCGCCGACGGCCGGGGGGGTCCTCCGGCAGCCACTCCCTCGTCATACGGCCCGCACCGAGCGGCAATGACAAGGCGACGTCAGGCTCCTCGTCGACGCCACTGGACAGTTCGAGCGACCCGCCGCCGATATCGATGTTGATGATGCGTCCGGCGCTCCAGCCGTACCACCGGCGCACAGCCAAGAACGTCAACCTGGATTCGTCGACACCGCTGAGCACCCGCAGCGCCACCCCGGTCTCGGACTTCACCCGGGCCAATACGTCCTCGGAATTCTTCGCATCGCGCACCGCCGACGTGGCAAACGCCATCAGCTCAGAACACCCCGAACTGGTAGCGATCTTGGCGAACTCGTCGATGGTGCCGACCAGCCTGTCGGCGCCCCGGCGGGTGAGCTTCCCAGAGTTGTCGGTGGCCTCCGCCAGCCGCAACGAGGCCTTGGTGGAGCTCATCGGCGTCGGGTGTCCGCCGCGGCGTGCGTCCACTACCAACAGATGGACGGTGTTGCTGCCCACGTCGAGCACGCCTAATCGCACCCCACCAACTTAGTGGGTCTACCGTGGAAAACCATGACTGGATCGCCCGGTGAGGTCGAGTTGGATTTCGCCCGCGAATGGGTGGAGTTCTATGACCCCGATAATCCCGAGCATCTGATCGCTGCGGACATGACGTGGCTGCTGTCCCGCTGGACATGCGTATTCGGCACCCCGGCCTGCCAGGGCACCGTCGAAGACCGGCCGGACGACGGATGCTGCTCGCACGGCGCGTTTCTGTCCGACGACGACGACCGCGCCCAACTCGACGACGCCGTCAAGCTGCTCACCGCCGAGGATTGGCAGTACCGCGAGAAGGGCCTGGGCAGAAAAGGCTATCTCGAGATGGACTCCTACGAGGATAAACCCAGCCTTCGCACCCGAAAGCACAAGGGCGCCTGCATCTTCCTGAACCGTCCCGGCTGGCCCGGTGGTATCGGCTGTGCGTTGCACAGCAAGGCGCTCAAGATCGGTGTGGAACCGCTGACCCTCAAGCCCGAAGTCTGTTGGCAACTGCCGATCCGACGCACCCAGGAATGGGTCACCCGACCCGACGGCACCGACGTGCTCAAGACGACGATCACCGAGTACGACCGGCGCGGGTGGGGCGAAGGAGGTGCCGATCTGCACTGGTACTGCACCGGCGACCCGGCAGCCCACGTCGGCGCCCGACAAGTCTGGCAAACCTACGCACCCGAGCTCACCGAACTGCTCAGCGAGAAGGCCTACGCAGAGCTGGCAGCAATGTGCAAGCGCCGCAGCGGTTTAGGCCTCATCGCCATCCACCCCGCGACCCGCGCGGCCGATTAGTCGCGATTTCGGTGCACTTCGTCACGCTGGCGTTGACGAAGTGCACACAAATCGCACTGAGAGCTCAGCCCTCCAGTTTGTAGCCCAGACCGCGCACGGTGACCAGAAGTACGGGATTGGCCGGGTCCGCCTCGATCTTGCTACGCAACCGCTTGACGTGAACGTCGAGCGTCTTGGTGTCGCCGACATAGTCGGCACCCCAGACCCGGTCGATGAGCTGACCACGGGTGAGTACCCGACCGCTGTTGCGCATAAGATACTCCAGCAGGTCGAACTCCTTGAGCGGCAAAGTAACCGAGATCCCGTTAACACTGACGACGTGTCGCTCCACATCCATGCGCACCGGTCCGGCGTCCAGCACGCTGTCACCGATTCCGGTGTCGTCGGCGTCGACACCGCGCCGCAGCACCGCCCGAATGCGCGCGATCAATTCGCGCGCGGAGTACGGCTTGGTCACATAATCGTCCGCACCGAGCTCGAGACCGACAACCTTGTCGATCTCACTGTCGCGAGCGGTCACCATGATCACCGGGACGCTCGAACGCAACCGCAGCTGCTTGCAGACATCGGTGCCGCTCATCCCTGGCAGCATCAGATCCAGAAGCACGATGTCCGCGCCCGACCGTTCGAATTCGGCTAGCGCTGAGGGTCCGTCAGCCACCACAGTCGCCTCGAAGCCCTCCTTGCGCAGCAGAAACGCCAGTGGATCGGCCAAGGATTCCTCATCCTCCACAATCAGCACGCTGGTCATCGATGCACTCGCCCTCTCGTTCGCCATGATCGTCTGAGTCGTCCCCATCGAAGTCTCCATCTGAGCCGTCCTCATCGAAGTCGTCCTCATCTGAGTAGGCGGGAATCGACAAAGTGAAAGTCGAGCCCGTGCCCGGCTGACTCCACAGCCGAATGGAGCCGTTGTGATTGGCAGCGACGTGCTTGACGATCGCCAGCCCCAGCCCGGTACCTCCGGTGGCCCGGGACCGCGCCTGGTCGACGCGGAAGAATCGTTCGAAGACCCGCTCCTGGTCGGCGCGGGGGATACCCATACCGCGGTCAGTGATCGCGATCTCGATGTTGTCGCCGCGTCGGCGCCGACTTATCGACACCGATGATCCGTGAGGCGAGTAGGCCATTGCGTTGGAAACCAGGTTGGCAATGGCAGTGACCAACAGTGTCTGGTCGCCGAGCACCCGGAATCCTGTAGGGGCATCGGTGTTGATCGCGATGTCGGCGATGTCGGCGGCAACCTTGTGGCGTGACAGCGCCTCGGCGACCACGATGTCGACGTCGACGGCCTCCAGGTCGGGTAGTCGCTCGGCGCCCTGCAGGCGCGACAGTTCGATCAGCTCACCCACCATGTCGGCCAGTCGATGGGACTCGGTGACCATCCTGCGAGCGAAGCGACGGATCGTCTCGGGGTCATCGCCCGCCGCCAGGATGGCCTCGGCCAGCACGCCCATTGCCCCAACCGGAGTCTTGAGTTCGTGGCTGACATTGGCCACGAAATCCCTGCGTGTCGCTTCCATCCGGGCGTGCTCGGACTGGTCGTCGACGTAGACCACCGCAAACCGCCGGTCGTCCTCGCTCAACAACCGCACGTGGCCCCGCACCGAGAGCCCCGACCGGCCCGGTCCGCTGCGTTTGCGCGGAGACAGGTCGACCTCGCCGTCCTCACCGGTGGTAAGCGTGCGCTGAGCGGCCAGCCAGGCGCGATCGTCGAGCAACCGGTCGCGGACCAGGCCCAGTTCCTTGGCGCGCTCATTGGTGTAGACCACGTCACGGTAGGTGTCGACGACCACGATTCCCATCGGGGCCTGCGCCGCGACGTGCTCGAGCATCTGGGAGACGGTGATGCCCGACTGTTCGGTGGAGCGCCGCTGCCGACGTTCCCGGACGCGAGGAGCCAACCCCACCCCGGACACCACCCCGATCGCCAACGCGAGCAGTGCCACGATCGCTGCGAGCAGCAGCGCCGAAATGACACTCACAGGAAAATCGTACGCATTCAGTGAGCGTCATCCCAGCCGCGTGCGGCCAAATCGGGACACGTCACAGTGCCAGACATCGATGTTCGGGTCCGCGTCCTCGACTGTTCACCCATTGTTGGTCGGATGACGACGCAGGGCTGTTGGTCGGATGACGACGCAGGGCTGACCGGCTGGCTACTTGGCGCCCTGCGCGGCAACCGCGGCCGCGCCGGCCGCCGCCGCCTCGGGATCCAGGTACAGGCCGCCGGGAAGTGTCGGCTTGAGGTCGGCGTCCAGGTCGTAGCGGAGCGGGATTCCGGTCGGGATGTTCAGTCCGACGACGTCCTCGTCGGACATCCCGTCCAGATATTTCACCAGCGCACGCAATGAATTGCCGTGCGCGGCGATCAGCACCGTCTTGCCCGCCTTCAGATCGGGCACGATCACCTCGGTGAAATAGGGCACGAACCGGTCGACGACGTCCTTGAGGCATTCGGTCAACGGCCCGCCGGAAATGTCGGCATACCGCGGGTCGCTGTCCTGGCTGAACTCACTGCCCGCCTCGATCGGCGGCGGCGGGGTGTCATAGCTGCGCCGCCAGGCCATGAACTGTTCCTCGCCATACTTGGCCCTGGTCTCGGCCTTGTCCAGGCCCTGCAGCGCGCCGTAATGACGTTCGTTGAGCCGCCAGTCCCGGTGTACGGGAATCCAGTGCCGGTCTGCCTTGTCCAGTGCAACGTTGGCAGTGGTGATGGCGCGCCTCATCAGCGAGGTGTACAGCACATCGGGAAGTCGATCCTGCCCTTTGAGTAGCTCACCGGCCCGGACCGCCTCGGCCATGCCCTTGTCGGTCAGGTCGACGTCGACCCAACCGGTGAACCGATTGAGCGCGTTCCACTCGCTCTCGCCGTGGCGGAGCAGGATCAGCGTCGCAGTATCGGCCATGCCGGAAATCCTCTCACGACGCCGACGCCGACGCCGACGCACCGCTGCGCCGTCGTCCCGATCGCTGCAGGCCGGTCAGTCGTCGTCGATGAGATGTTCGAAAGCCTGCAGGTTTTTCAGTGATTCACCACGCGCTACCCGCCACTCCCACTCTTTCTGGATGGAGGTGCGAAAACCCAACTCCAGCAATGTGTTGAAGTCCGCATCCACGGCCTCGAGTACCTGCCCGAGCACCCGGTCGATCTCATCGGCGGTGACGGACGCCAACGCCATCCGGCCGACAAGGTAGATGTCGCCGGTGTTGTCGAGGGTGTAGGAGACCCCGTAGAGCCTGCGGTTGCGCTTGAGCAGGAACCGGTAGACACCTTCGTGGTTCTCGTCGGGTTGGCGGCAGACGAATGCCTCCACGCGCAGCGAGTGCTCGCCGATGGTCAGGATGGTGTTGGTCTTGAGCCTGCGCTCACCCGGCAGCTCGACCACCAGTCCGGGCAAGCCCCCCCGCGCACCTTTGTGGTGGGTGTAGGTCAGATCGTGCTCTTTGAGAGTGTTCTCGATCAGGTCCTGAACCCCGGCCGACCCGCTCACGCGCGCACGCCCCGACGCATGGAGAACCGGCGTCCGCTGCGTCGCGCCGAGGGCGGGCTCTGATGGCGGGCCCGGTGGTCGGCGATCGCATGCCCGTAGCTGCCCAGCAGTGCATCGACGGTGTGCCCCCACGAGAACATGGCAGCGTGCTCGACAGCCGCGCGCCGCATAGTCGCCGAATCTCGAAGAAACATGTCACCGATCGCCTTCGCCCAATCGTTGATGTCGTGTCCGTCCACCAGCGCACCGCTGACACCGTCGCGCACCGCCACGGGCAGCCCGCCGACGGCGGCCGCCGCCACCGGAGTGCCGCAGGCCTGCGCCTCGACGGCGACCAGACCGAAGGATTCCGAATAGCTCGGTACCGCGACGATGTCGGCGGCCCGGTAGACCCGCACGAGATCGTCGCGCGACTGCGGCGGAAGGAACGTCACGCGGTCGGTGATCCCCAATTCTGCGGCGAGGTGAACCAAACCGTCGAGGGCCGAGCCACCCGCGCCCGAGCGCGGAATCGGGCTGCCCGTGCCCGAGCGCGGAATCGGGCTGGAGCCCGACGGCCCGCCGGTGATCAGCACGTGGATGTCGGGCAGCAGCGCGGCCGCGCGCAGCAGCACGTCGGGCGCCTTGAGCGGCTGGATGCGTCCAACGAATGCCACGATCGAGGCCCCGGTACCCAGGGCGGGCAGTCCCAGCGCGGCGCGAGCGGCCTGGCGGTCACCGGGGGTGAACTTCTGCAGATCGACGCCCGGGTGTACGACATCGATGCGTTCCGGTTCGGCCTGATGTAGCGAAACCATTTGCTGTGCTTCATGTTCAGTGTTCACGATGAGCCGGTCGGCCTCGTCGACCACCTGCTGCTCGCCGACGGACCGTAGCGGCGGTTCCGGTGAGTCGCCTTCGGCCAGCGAGGCGTTCTTCACCGCGGCGAGGGTGTGGGCGGTGTGCACCAGTGGCACCGCCCAGCGGTCGGCAGCCAGCCATCCGACCTGTCCGGACAGCCAGTAGTGCGAGTGCACGATGTCGTAGTAGCCAGGTTCGTAGGTGGCTTCCGCGCGCAGCACACCCGCGGTGAAGGCACACAGTTGGGTCGGCAGGTCGTTCTTGGCCAGCCCTTCGAAGGGTCCGGCCACGACGTTGCGCACCAGCACGCCTGGCGCCACCCGGACCACCGGCTGATCGGCAGACGAGGTCGCCCTGGTGAAGATCTCCACCTCGACGCCGCGACGGGCCAACTCCAGCGCCGTCTGCAACACGTAAACGTTCATGCCACCCGCATCTCCGGTGCCGGGCTGAGCAAGCGGGGAGGTGTGTACAGACAGCACCGCGACCCGGCGTGGCTTGGGCGGTCCGGACGGCAAGGCGTGCGGATCGGTGGCTAGACGCACACCACCATGTTTACACCGCCAACTCAACTGGGCCGTTTAGGGTGGCATGAATGACGACTCCTTCAGACGCCCGCCGGGTAGCTGTGGTGACCGGGGCCAGTGCCGGAATCGGGGCAGCAACCGCAAGAACTCTTGCTGCACAAGGGTTTCATGTGATCTGCGTGGCCCGCCGCGAAGCTCCGATCGAGGCGCTGGCCGCCGAGATCGACGGTACCGCGATTGTGACGGACGTCACCGACGCCACCGCCGTCGCGGCGCTGGCCGGCCGACTGGACCGGGTCGACGTGCTCGTCAACAATGCCGGCGGCGCGCGTGGGCTGGAATCAGTGGCCGACGCCGACGTGGAGAACTGGCGCTGGATGTGGGAAGCCAACGTGCTGGGCACGCTGCATGTCACCCGCGCGCTGCTGCCCAAGCTGATCAACTCCGGCGACGGACTGATCATCACCGTCACCTCCGTCGCGGCCGTGGAGGTCTACGACAACGGATCGGGCTATACCACGGCCAAGCACGCCCAAGGCGTACTGCACCGCACGTTGCGCAGCGAGCTCATTGGAAAGCCGTTGCGGTTCACTGAAATAGCACCCGGGATGGTGAAGACGGACTTCTCACTGCGCCGGTTCGGCGGCGACGCCGAGCGCGCCGAAAAGGTCTACGAAGGCGTGACTCCACTGGTGGCTGAAGACATCGCCGAGGTGATCGGATTCGTGGCCAGTAGACCCCCACACGTCGACCTGGATCTGATAGTGGTCCGGCCGCGCGATCAGGTCAGTGGAGCCAACGGCCCCCGCTTCAACCGGAGGTTGAAGAACTAGCAGCGCAACCGGAGGTTGAAGAACTAGCGGCGCAACCGGAGGTTGAAGAACTAGCGGCGCAACCGGATCCTAATTCTCCTAGCGGCCGGGTCGACCGCTTACCGGCTTCGGCGCATCTGAGGGCGTCGCAGGCGCGGTGCTGGGGATCTGGCCTGCCCCCGGGGCCGTCAACGCAGACATCGCGACCCAATCGTCCCAGTCCACGGCCCAGTCCCAGATGTCGCCGTCGGCGTAGGACAGATCGATGCGGGTACCTGTGACCTCGACGGGGTCACCGTAGAGCGCGCTGTTGAAGTACTGCTGAGCGTCCTCGGTCGACAGGTTGATGCACCCGTTGGTGACGTTGCTGTTGCCCTGGGCCCCCGCGCTCGACGGGTTGGCGTGGATGAACTCGCCGTTGTTGGAGATCCGCACGGCGAACCGCTCGCGCACGTTGGAGTAGCCCGCCGCGGGGTTGGTCATGTAGAAGTCTTCGTACTTCTCGGTGACGACGTGGATGCCGCTGCGGGTGACGTTGCGGTCCACGTCACCCTCGCCATAGCTGCACGGCAGGGTCATGATCACGCCGTCGTCGGTGATCACCTCGATCTGGTGCGACGGCGCAGCGGCCTTAACGACCTGGCGGCGTCCGATGGTGAAGTCCAGCGTCGAATCAGCTGCACCGTAGGCACCCTCACCGAACGGCACGCCGTAGAGCCTGGCGTCGACGTGCACGGCGGTACCCGCTGGGTAGTACTCGCGGCTGCGCCAATGCGCGCGTGAGCCGCCGACCTCGTCGGGCAGCCACGCCCAGCCACCCTCGACCGGCGGGGTAGTCGTCACTGAAAGCGCCTTCTCCACCGCCGGGCGGTCGTCCTCGGCGATAGCGGCATCGAATTGCAGGATGACCGGCGCAGCAACGCCCACGGTTCGGCCATCGGTGAGCTGGAACTGTCCATTGACCTGATTGTCCGGGCTCAACGTGGTGAACGATCCGGCCACCGGTACTGCCTTGCCGTCCTGGCCGACGACGGAGCCACCCCACGTGTAGGAGGCCCCGTAGCCCAACGGCTCAGTAGCTGTGAATGTTGTGCGATCTCGGTTGAGCGTGCCGGCGACGCTTCTTCCGTCGGAGTTCTTCAGGCTGATCTTCTGGAACCACCCGTCGGTGACCTGGACACCGACACGCGCCGTAGGCACGACATCGGCCGATGAGTCGGCGGGTTCATAGGTCACCATCGGGGGCGCCGGCGCGTCCGCGGCTACCCCGGAGACCTTGCCGGCGTCGTTCATACAGGCCGCAAGGGTGCCGGGCGCCACGAGTCCGACGGCGATGGCGGCAAGGGCACGCCGTCTGGTGACCGACGGCCCGGGGTTTGCATGGCTCACGTGGATCCACGGTACTTAGATATCGCACCCAATCAGTACTGGTTCGGGTGTGAGTTTGATCGCGAATGCCGCGTGAACACCGTCGGTTACCGTCCTGGCCAGCGCAATAACGTCAGCGGTGCTCGCGTAGCCGCGGTTGGTCAGCGCCAGCGCGTGCTTGGTGGACAGCCGGGCCGGCGCCGAATCACCGGGATAGCCCTTGCCGAAGCCGGCGTGCTCGACAAGCCAACCGGCGGCCAACTTGACCCCACCCGGGGCGGGATAGTTCGGGATCGGGCCCTCGACTGCGCCGCTGAGGCGTTCGAACTCGGCGCGCGTCACCACCGGGTTGGTGAAGAACGACCCGACGCTCCAGGTGTCGTGGTCGGCTTCGTCGAGCACCATTCCCTTGCCTGCGCGCAGCGACAGCACCGCAGCACGCACCCGGGCCGGGTCCGCGGTCTGCCCCGGATCCACATCGAGCGCGGCCGCAAGTTCGCCGTATCGCAGCGGCGCGCTGAGCCCCGCGGAGTCCAGTAAGAACTCCACCTCCAGAACCACCGATGCCGCGGAATTCTTCAAAATACTTGTGCGATAACCGAACTGAAGAGCACCAGGCGACAACCAGCGATCCTCACCGGTGCACCGGTCCAGCAGCCTGACCCGGTGAATCGTGTCGGCGACCTCGGCCCCGTAGGCGCCGACGTTCTGCACCGGGGTCGCGCCCGCCGATCCGGGTATCCCCGACAGACACTCCAGCCCCCCAAGTCCGTGCGCCAGCGATGCGGCGACAACGTCGTCCCACACCGCCCCGGCCTCGGCCCGCACCACGGCACCGTCGACCACGATCCCGGTGTTAGCGAGCCGGACCACGGTCAGATTCTCGAGGTCGTCTGCGAGCACCACGTTGGATCCGCCCGCCAGCACGAGCGCGTCCGAGCCGAGCGCGCCTAGCGCAGCAACCACCTGCTCGGTGGTGGTACACGTGACCAGCATGCTCGCGACGGGCCCGACGCGCAGCGTGGTCAACGGCGCAAGAGGGACTCCCTCTGCGACCGTCGCACCGCCTGTCGACGAAGTCACCACGGGCGGTAACGGTAGCCTGACCAGCTATGCCTCGTTCATTCGACATGGCCGCCGAATACGAGAGCGCTGTCGAAGATGTCCACCGGGCGTTCAGCGACGAGAAGTACTGGTTGGTGCGTCTGGACGATTCCGGCTGCGACCACGCCACCCTCGACGAATTGGCCGTCGGTACCGACGGCGGGATCCGCATCAAGACCACCCAGACGCTGCGAGCCCGCCGGTTACCTGGCGTGGTGACGCAATTCCATCGCGGAGACCTGAGTTTCGTCCGCGAGGAGACGTGGACGCCGATGGTCGACGGGTCCGCGACCGCGGCGGTCGTCGGCACCATCCCGGGCGCCCCAGTCGGCCTGACCGGCCACGCGGCGCTGGCACCAGCGGCCGCCCAACTAGGCTCGCAGATCGCGTTCTCTGCCACCGTCGAGGTCCGGATTCCGCTCGTGGGCGGCAAGATCGAGGGCTTCATCGGCAGCCAGCTCATCCATCTGCTCGCCGCCGAGCAACGCTTCACCACGGTGTGGATCACCGAGACCGGCCGGTCCGGACACTAGAATCCGGTGCCATGGCTCAGCGTCCAGGCGTGCCGCTCGGCGCGATCACGCGGGGTACCACTGGCCACAACCGGCTACGCCGCAGCGACCGCTGGCTGGTGCACGAACCCCGGGTCCGCAACGCACTACGGTCATCCGCCGATCCGCTGGTCGTCGACCTCGGTTATGGTGCGCTGCCGGTGACCACGCTGGAGTTGGCGATGCGGCTGCGTTGGGTCCGCAGCGACGTCCGCGTCATCGGCCTTGAGATCGAGCCCGACCGGGTGCGAATCGGTCGGGCCGCAGCAACACCAGGACTCCGGACATAGCTCACTAATTGGTGTGCGGTCGCCGGTGGGATTTGATGCTGTAGCGCAGGGTCAGGTTGGTGCCGGGGTAGACGGTGTTGGTGTCGTTGAGGACGTGGCAGAGTTCGGCGATGGCGGCGGTGTGCCGTGGCGCGGACAGCGGGTCGAGCCGGATATTCAGGGTGTTGGTGTCGGGGTCGGGGATGATGTCGCCGGAGCTGGCCAGGGCGGTGTGGATCAGGGTGTGGGCTTCGTCGCGGGCGCGGGTGTAGCCGGTGTCGGTGACGATCGCACGCGCCAACGCCTGGGCGGTGTTGAACGCCGCGATGCGGATGGCGTGGTGGGTCAGTTTGGTTTCGGTGTCGAGGACCTGCTGGCCGGGGTTGACCTGGAATAGCGGGAGCCGGGCGGGGATTTCCTTGTGCGCGGCCAGGGCGGCGTTCAGCGTTGATTGGGTGGCGTGGACGTCGGCGTTGATGGTGTTGAGCATCTCGTTGGTCAGCAGTGTCCTGGTTCCCG
>ERZ888423.1432-NODE-1432-length-20517-cov-7.977470_pt1 | contig 20517 bp, 18 predicted proteins | sample MGYA00520523_ERZ888423 | MGnify/ENA primary metagenome ERZ888423 (study PRJEB32303, sample SAMEA104408611) | aquatic metagenome | biome: Brackish water; feature: Pelagic; material: water | place: Baltic Sea | collected 2014-06-08T10:24:00 | depth 30,27 m ...
GTGGCGAACGGCACTGCCGCCGCCGATGCGTTGGTCGCGGCCAACCCTTCGGAAACCCTGGATGCACTGCACCAGGGCATTTTCAGTGCAGTACAGGTCCAAGTCCCAGCGGACCTCCTGCCGGTGGTCGACTACACCAGCACTTTCTCCAGCGGAATTGCGATGGGCATGCTGGGCGCGTTCATCAGCCCGTGGCTGGCGTTTGGCGACAGCGTCGATGACATCGTCAACTACCTGTTCGTCGAACCGGACGTCGGGAAAGCATTGAACACCTTTCTCAACATTCCCGCCGATTGGCTGAACGGATTCTTCAACGGATACGACGGGATAGTCGACCTCAGCTTCCTGATTCCCCTCTTGCCTGAAATTTCGGGCGTAACGATCGAAGAGCTCGGGCTGGTGCTGGGCGGGTTGTTCAGCCCTGCCGGTGCGCTGTTCAGCGGAGTGAATGCTGAAGTCGGAATCGGAATTTGCCCTGGCAAGCTCTGTACACAGATTTCTATCCCTGGAGTTAGGGTCGGACCGCTTGCTTCCTGGATCGCGCAGGGCAAAGTCCAGGCCGAGGCGCTCGGCTGGAGTGGTACGGGCAACCCGGTGACTGCGCTGCTGCCAGGGGAGGAAGAGGCTGCGGTCGAAGAGACCCCGGCCGAAGAAGCTGTAGCAGTCGACGAAGCCGTAGCCGAAGAGACTCCGGCCGAGGAAGCCGTAGTTGAAGAAGAAGCCGTCGTCGAAGAAGCCGTCGTCGTCGAAGAGGCCGTCGTCGAAGCAGAGGCCGAAGAAGTCGTCGTCGAAGAAGCCGTCGCCGAAGCACAGGCCGAAGAAGCCGTCGTCGAAGAGGCCGCAGTTGAAGAAGCCGCAGCCGAAGAGACTCCGGCCGAGGAAGCCGTAGCCGACGAAGCTGCGGATGATTCGTCATCAGGCGCGGGCGAGGTGTCCGATTCTGACAGCGGCGCCGACTCGGGGGCGGATTCCGGCGAGGGCGACGCAGACGCCGCCTGACAGCAGACAAGCGGCCGGGGTTACTCGGGCCGCCCGTCCCAGATAGCCGAAATCCAGTTGGCCCCCACGAACTATGCGGGGGCCAACTGGCTAAGGGTTGGCGGGCGTGGACGGTACTCAGGCCAGGTGGTAGAGGATTGGCATGGCGGCAGTGTTGTTCGCCTCAAAGTGCGCCAGGACGTAGCGCCGGAAGCTCGGTTTGAAGACGATTGCGGGCAGGATTTCGCGCAGCTTGTCCTAGCGGCAATGGTTGATCACGGTGTAGTCGGTGTCGCTGTCTGGCCTGAGCAGGATCGAGTTGTGCAGTCCAGTCTGGTCCTGGAACCAGCCGGCTGTGTATTCCCAGACAGCGAGGTTCACCTCGGTGCTGTCGGCGTAGAAATAGTTGATGAGGAAGACGCCGTCGCGGGTGTGGTCCACATCGCCCATGCGCCGCGCATTGTGGCCGGTGATTACCTGGATGTCGGTCGACGCCGCCATCAGCAGCGTTTCGATCCGGCGCCATGGCGCGCTGTTCCGCAATAGCGCTGCGCCATCAGGAGTGTCAGTCTCGACCCACACGGCGACGTCGTAGCGGGCGCGGTGCACGGCGGGACGCTTTCTTAGGAACGCTCCCTTGCCGGGTGGTCGCACCAATGTCTTCAGCACGACAGCTTCCCGGACTCCCGGCGCGGCCTTCAGGTCGGTGGCGGCGGCGCGCAATGCGGGCAGCAACCCTCGCTTGGTGCTGCTTTCGACGAAGTACGCGAACGGTGGCCTTCGGTCGACGACCGCCGCTGCCACCAGGTAGCCGAATGAGTTCGGTGCCACCAGGTCAGCTTTGGGAAAGTGGCCTGCGTTCTGCACCACGTTGAGTTCGGTGTGTGTCATTGGATTCCTTTGCTCCTATAGTTCAGTGCTGTAGCGCCACGATCGCTCGGCGGAAGTAACCATCGACGGCGGCGCTGTCCACGCCGCGCAGGCCGAACAGTTGCGCTCCCTGCACAATGCCGACCAGGTAGTCGGCTAGGGCGTCGATGTCGGCGTCACCCGCGATCTCGCCGCTTGCGTAAGCCCGTCCAAGCGCCTTCTTGAAGAGCGCCTTGAGTGCCGCGAAGTGCGATTCGACCTGAGCTCGGATCGTCGGAATGTTGCGCACAGGCTCAATCAGGGCCCGGCAGGCCATGCATCCGCGAAGTGCGTCGGCGGTGTCGAACAACGTCAAGCTGGCGTCAAAGGCCGACTGGATGTCTTCGAGCCCACCCGTGCCGTTGGCGAGGGGGGCGAGCGCAGTGTCGGCGAACATCTCGCTGTATAGCCGCAGGGACATGGCGTAAAGGTCGGCCTTGCCGCCCCAGTTCTGGTAGATGGCATACCTGTTGAGACCGCTTACCTGGACGATCTCCTCCATGGAGACCTTGTCGTAGCCCTTCTCCCAGAAGAGTCGCATGACATCAGGAAGCATCCGCGTAGCCCTTCCAGCACAGCCCTATCAGAATGATCATTCTGATAGGAAACGTTACCGGCTGGTTCTGGTAGGTACAAGGGTGAGCTGTGACGGCCGACAACAGACGTCTGCCCGGTCCCGCGCACGTTGCAGAGCCCGCTTGACTGAGCCGGCGACGGCGTCGACGTGCGTCTCGGCAAAAGTTCGGATGTCGGGGACGTGGATGGCGGACTCGATTCGACATGCTTCCAGATCGCCGGGCCCCCCTGCCGAATTCAACTACGGTGTGCTGGTGAGGCTATGGACCTATGACGTCACTGACCTGTACGTCGTCACTGACCTGATGGAATCTCCGGCACTCCTGAATGTTCTGAAGGCGCCCTGATGGCCACGGTCGTGTTCTTTCACGCCCACCCTGACGACGAGTCCATCACCACGGGGGGGACCATCGCCAGGGCCGGCGCCGAAGGTCACCGAACAGTGCTGGTCTTCGCCACCAGAGGCGAGGTGGGGGAGGTCGGCGACGGTGTGCTCGCCGCCGATGAGTCCCTTGCGCGACGACGAGAACAGGAGTCACATAAGTCCGCCGAGATCCTCGGCGTGGCCAGGGTGGAGTTCCTGGGCTACCACGACAGCGGGATGATGGGTGAGGACTCCAACGATGCCGACGGCAGCTTCTGGAGGGCGGACCCCAACGTTGCGGCCAGCGCGCTGGCCGCGATCCTCGCTGACGAGCGCGCCGACGTGTTGACGATCTACGACAGCCATGGAGGGTACGGCCACCCGGACCATATCCAGGTGCACCGAGTGGGTGTCCTGGCCGCAGAACGGGCTGCCGTTGACCAGGTGTTCGAAGCGACGATGAACCGCGACCACTTCGCCCGCCTTACCGAACACGCCACGGCGTTCGGTATCGACACCGACGGCATCCCAGATCTCGCGACCAACCCGAACTTCGGCTCGCCGCAGTCGGAAATCACTACTGCCGTCGACTGTTCGCGCTTTCTCGATCAGAAGCGTCTGTCGATGGCAGCGCACGCGAGCCAGATCGGCCCGGACCACTTCATGCTGGCCATGCCTCCCGAGGCATTCGGCTTGGCGATGGGAACCGAGTGGTTCATCGAGCGGGGCGCGCCTCGCCCAACGCAGGAGACACCAATGCGGGACCGACTGCTGCCCTGATCGGCCCGCCGCCGCAACCTGCTAAGTGAGGCGGCAACCGGTGGGGTGAGGCGCCAACCCGCCAGGTGAGCAGGCCTGCGCTAGATGCAGCCGTTCAAGCAGATATCGGCAGGCGGCCCGTAGTCGGTATTGTCGGGCGCAGTGGGCATTTGAGGAACCGGGTCGCCGGCGATGAAGCCTGAGGTCTGCGTGAGGTCGATGCCTTCGTCGAGATCGGGCGCGATGGGCACGAAATTGCACAGGAAGCTGACCGCCAGCGGGCACGGGTCCCCCGGGTTGGCGCTTGCGGGCGCAGCCACACCCAGCGCCAAGGCGCTAGCGCCCACGGCAAGCACGACAACGCCACGGATGGCGGCCTTTTTCATCGTGAACATCGCACCCTCCGATCTGACGCGCTCACCTTCTCAAGGCCACAATCCTAGACCACCGTCAGTCTCTTCCATGGCGATCCGCCGAACGCGGACCTCCGGCCTGCATGGTCTGAGTACTGGCGGACTGAACTGCAACGGCTGTATCGACTTTCGACGCCGGTGGGCAAGCGGACCAATTGACACGCGCGACCCGGGCGAAGGAGCATGCAATTCATGAGCAAGAACAAAGTGTTCGTGATCGGTGTCGGGATGACGAAGTTCGAGAAGCCGGGCCGCAGGAGCGGAGTCGCGGAAGCGGCCCAAGAACCCGGCGAGGGCTGGGACTACCCAGCCATGGCCAAGGAGTCGGGGACCAAGGCCCTCGAAGACGCCGGCATCCCGTTCGAGGCGATCGAGCAGGCGCACGTCGGCTACGTCTACGGCGACTCAACCTGCGGACAACGGGCAGTCTATGAACTCGGCATGACCGGGATCCCGATCACCAACGTCAACAACAATTGCTCCACCGGATCCACCGCGCTCTATCTGGCTACCCAGTCGGTGCGCGGCGGACTCGCCGACTGCGCGCTCGCGCTCGGCTTCGAGAAGATGCAGCCCGGCTCGCTACAGGGCGGGCTCAGCGACCGTGAGCAACCGCTGGGTCGCCACATCAAGGCCGAGGCGGAGCTTTTCGAGTTCGCCTTTCCTGCTGCGCCATGGATGTTCGGCGCCGCCGGGGTGGAACACATGCAGCGCTACGGCACCACTACGGAGCAGTTCGCCAAGATCGGCGAGAAGAACCATCGGCATTCCGTGCACAATCCATACGCCCAATTCCAGGACGAGTACACCCTCGACGAGGTCAAGGCCGCAAAGATGATCTACGCGCCGGCCGAACTCACCAGGCTGCAGTGTTCGCCGACATCCGACGGATCCGGAGCGGTGATCGTGGCCAGTGAGGCGTTCGTCGACAAGCACGGCCTGGCCGCGCAGGCAGTCGAGATCGTCGGGCAGGCCATGGTTACCGATCTCGAGTCCACGTTCACCGACAAGAGCGCGATCACCATCGTCGGTGCCGACATGACCCGCCACGCCGCGCAAAAGGTGTATGAGCAGGCTGAGATCGGACCCGCCGACATCGATGTCATCGAGCTGCACGACTGCTTCTCCGTCAATGAACTACTCACCTACGAAGCGCTCGGGCTCTGCGGAGAGGGCGAGGGCGGCAGCCTCATCGACAACGGCGAAACCACCTACGGCGGCACGTGGGTGGTCAACCCGTCCGGCGGCCTCATCTCCAAAGGTCATCCGCTCGGCGCGACCGGCCTGGCCCAGGCGAGCGAACTCACCTGGCAGCTGCGGGGGACCGCCGACAAGAGGCAGGTCGCCGGCGCAAAAGTCGCGCTGCAGCACAACATCGGACTCGGCGGTGCCGTCGTCGTGACCGCGTACCGCCCCGCGCAGCGCTAGCGTCGCGATCCCAGGCCCGGCTGCCCGGCCAGCAGCTCAGCGAGGTGGACCCCTTCGCGGCCAGTCAGGTTGAGAAGTTGTGTTCGACAAGAGAATCCATCGGTCAGCACCGGGGAAGCCGCATCCGCCTGCCGGACTGCGGGCAACAAGTCGTTTTCCGCGACGGCGACGCTGACGTCGTAGTGGCCGCGCTCGGCGCCGAAGTTGCCGGCCAATCCGCAGCAGCCGTCCACGACCTGCGTCGCGATACCGGCGCGGCGCAGGATGTCGAGGTCCGCATCGAAGCCGAGAACGGCGCGGTGGTGGCAGTGCGGTTGAACGACGGCGCTGGTGCCAGCACGATCCGGTGGTTCCCAGCCGTCGGTCCCGCCGAGTAGCTCAGCCAGGGTCCGTACCGAGCGCGCGACTGCGGCGGTGGCGTCGCTCTCCCCCAGCAACTCGACAGCGTCACTCCGGAATACTGCGGTGCAGGATGGTTCCAGCCCGACGATGGGAACACCGGCGTGCGCCGACTCCGCGAGCACGGTGACGCCGCGGTGCAGGATCTTTCGCGCCGTGTCGAGCTGTCCGGTGGAGATCCAGGTCAACCCGCAACACAGCCGGCGTTGCGGGATACGCACCGAGTAGCCAGCGTCTTCGAGCACGCTCACGGCGGCGATGCCGACGTGCGGGGTGAAGTGGTTGGTGAAGGTGTCCACCCAGAGCATCACCGGATCGCCGGGGGCGCTGGGGTGTTGGGCGAACCAGCGGCGGAACGTCTGCGCAGCGAACATGGGCAAGTCACGCCTTGAGTCGACGCCGGCCGCCCGCTTGCCCAGCGGAGCCAGGGGTCCTGACATGGCCCGGTTGACGGTGCGCGGCATCACCGATGCCAGCCGAGCCCACCGCGGCAGCCAGCCCAGCGAGTAGTGGGTGGCCGGCCTCGGCCGGTGGCGGTATCGCTGAAACAGCGCCTCAGCCTTGTACATTGCCATGTCCACTCCGGTCGGGCATTCCGATGAGCAGGCCTTGCACGACAGGCAAAGGTCCAGTGATTCCAGGATCTCGGGTGACCGCCAGCCCTCCACGATGGAGCCGTTGGCAAGCTCCTGGAGCACCCGCGCCCGGCCTCGAGTGGAATCCTTCTCGTCCCGGGTGGCGCGGAACGACGGGCACATGACGCCGGGGCCGCTGGGGACGCGGCATTTCCCGACGCCGGTGCAGCGATGCACGGCGGTGCTGAAATCGCCACCGTCGTGTTGGTAGCCGAACGCCAGATCCGAGCGTATCGACCGAACGGATGCGGCCCGGAGATCGGCGTCCAGTGGCTGCGGTGACACGATGACCCCTGGGTTCAGGACATTGTCGGGGTCGAACACGTTCTTCACCGCAGCAAAGGTCTCGATCGCTGCGGGCGTGTACATCAGCGGCAGTAGCTCACCCCGGGCGCGCCCGTCCCCATGCTCGCCCGACATCGAACCGCCATAGCCGGCAACGAGTTTCGCGGCATCGGTGAGGAACTCCCGGAATCCTCGGCGCCCGGCGGCGTCGTCCAACCCGAAGTTGATGCGGATATGGATGCAACCGTCACCGAAATGCCCATAAGGCACGCCGGTCAGTCCGCGCTCGGCCATCAGTGCCTCGAACTCGCGCAGGTAGCTGCCGAGATGTTCGGGCGGTACGGCCGCGTCCTCCCAGCCGGACTTCCCGGCGGGGTCGGTCGCGCGGGCCGCGAGGCCGGCTCCGTCTTCGCGGATCTTCCACAACGCGGCCGCCTCGCTCGGGTTTCCGACCACCCAGCCCTGAGTGGCGTCCGACGCGGCGAGCGCAGCATCAGCGCGAGCAGCGACCTCGGCCGGGTTGTCTCCGCAGAGCTCGATCAGCAGCCAGCCCTGACCGGCAGGCAGATCAGGTACGGCGGCTGAACCCTTGCGCGTCCGAACCACATTCACGATGCGGGCGTCCAGTCCCTCCACCGCAACCGGGCGGAACGGCAGCACGGCGGGGACGGCGTCGGCGGCGGCGGGCATATCGGGATAGCCCGCGACCAGCAGCACGGTGGTAGTTGGCGCGCGCACCAGTTGTACGGTCGCCTCGCGCACCAGGCCCCAGGTGCCTTCGGTTCCGACGAACGCCTTCGCCACGTCAAAGCCGCGCTCGGGGAGCAGGTGTTCCAGCGAGTAGCCCGATGCCTGCCGGTTGAACCGGCCGAACTCGGTGCGGATCAACGCGAGCCGTGACGCGACCACGTCGTCCAGTCGCGACAGCGCGGGGGACGTGGCACGCTCAGTCCGCTTGGCCACTCGCAGAAGCTCACCGGTGCCCGTTACCACCTCGAGTTCGACGACGTTGTCGGCGGTGCGCCCGTACCCCAGTGCCCGGGAGCCGCAGGCGTTGTTTCCGATCATTCCGCCGATCGTGCATCGGCTGTGGGTCGACGGGTCGGGGCCGAAGCGCAGGCCGTGCGGGGCGGCGGCGCGCTGTAGGTCATCAAGGACCACACCGGGTTGCACGATCGCAGTCGCCGCGCCGGTATCGATGGCGCGAACGCGGTGGAGGTGGCGGGAGAAGTCACACACGATGCCGGGGCCCACCGCGTTGCCAGCGATCGACGTACCGGCGCCGCGCGCGGTGATCGGCACCCCCAAAGAGCGGGCTACCTCCAGAATCACGCCGATCTCGTCAGGCTCCCGCGGAAAGACCACCACATCGGGCAGCACGCGGTAAAGCGAGGCGTCGGTGGAGTATTCGGCACGCCGTCGTGTTGAGGCATCGACTTCGGCGACGCCCGCGCGCCGAAGCGCGCCGACGACCTCGTCGGCCTCAGCCCGCAAGGCATCCCCCAAGGCATCCCCGGCGGCAAGCTTGCAGGCTCGGGGGTTGCTGCGGCAGTCGGGCGCCACCGTCGGAGTCGGCTTCAACGACTTTGTGCATCATCGGATCGATTATCTCCCAACCACGCCAGAACCAAACCATGCGGCGGCGAGCAGCTGGCTCCGGCGCTCCCTTGACAGGCGTCCTCAGCGCGGCGGCTCCGAACTGCCGGTGGGATCGGATTCAGGCGTCGACCTCGCGAGCCTTGTGTCCGGGGTGGTTTTGGGTGGGTCGTTGATCAGGAGGCCGCCGGTTACCCATTGGATGGCGATGGTGGTTTGCGGCAGGTTGGTTCGTAGTTCGGCTTGTAGTTCCTCGACGTCGGGTTTGGTAGCCCCAATGAGGGTGACGGTGATCCCGGCATTTGTCCCGGTGGGGGCGGTCCCGGTGGGGGCGGTCCCGGTGGCGGCGGTCCCGGTGGCGGCGGTCCCGGTGGCGGTGCTCTCCCCGGTGATGGACAAGACCTCGGTGTCGGGTTGGGTGGAGGCCCACGCGGTGGTGGTCTCGCGGACCGCGGCCAGGGCAGTCTCGGCGTCGGTGGGTTCGGTGGCCCCGGGAGTGTAGGTCCAGGCCAGGCTGACCGGGACGTCCTGGGCGAACTCTGCGCTGATGAGGGCAGACAAATCCGCAGAACTCTGCGGTGGCAGCGGCCCGGCAGTGGAAATCACCAGCGTGCCCGACTGATAGCTGAGACCCTGCAAGGTCAACGATTGTGCGACAAGCCATTTCTGGACGACCGGGCTCAGATCACTCAACGGCAGCGCAGGTGCGTCTGTGCGGAGGTGTTCGGGGTTCTGCATCGGTATCCATCCCAGTTGCACGGTGACCGGAAAGCCCAGTGCCCGACTCAGCGCCGCAGCGACATCGCCGACCGGTGGTGGCGCAGTTTCACCGGTGATATCGGCCCGGACGGTGCCCCCGGAGATCGTGGTGTGGCTCAGCCGACTCCCTGAGCCCAGCAGATCGGTGATGGTTTGGGTGGCGATCTTGAGTTCGTGGGCCCGGCCGCTGATCGCGATGAACCGCGGTGTGAGGATCAACGTGACCGCCAACGCACATAACGCGGTGATCGACACCGAGCCGACAATCCAGCGTCGATGGGTACGAAACCGGTGCCTGGGCACCAGACCGGTCAGCAAGAACACCACCGCAGCCATCAACACGATACCGACCAGGTTGGTCAGAAACAGCAGCGTTGCACCCCGGGCCAACTGCGGTTGCCCGTACCCCAACAACACACCGATCGCCGCCAACGGCGGAACGAGCGCCACAGCGACCGCGACACCGGGCAGCGCGCCGGAGATCTTCTTGTGCACCGTGGCATAAGCACCGGCCGCACCAGCCCCCAACGCAACCAACAGGTCGCGGATATCGGGACTGGAACGGTCCACAACCTGAGAGGGCAACTCGGTTCCCGCCGCGGTCAGCAACGTCGTGAACAGCCACCCCACCGCGACCGCACCCAACGACGACAACGACACCAGCCCCAACCCGACCAGCAATCGCCGACCCCAACCCATGATCAAACAGGCCGCAACCCCCATGATCGGCGCCATCAACGGGGCGATCATCATCGCACCGATCACCACCGCCGCGGAATTCTGCAACAACCCGATCGCGGCAACCATGCTGGACAAAAACATCAACACACCGAACCGCCACACCGCAGTAGCCGACGGCCCCACCATCAAATGATCCATCGCCGAATGACGGTCCTCGACAGATAGTCGCCGTATCGGCCAGCGGAAACTACGGCCGCGCGCCGGTGCCGGCTTGACGATACTGGCTTCCCGCATCGATTTCGGTCCTGTCCGTAGGGTGCGACGACATGTTGGTGGTGCCAGCCCGGTAGTTGTCCACCTGGCGGGCAGCGCGAACGTACGACTGGAATAGCTACCAGCTGATCGACGAAGAATAAGGCAGGCTTGGGCGGCCGGGTCACCGGATCGCGTTCAGGAGTAGTTCAGCGACTGCTCAAAGGCTCTGGTCAGCAGAGCTATGTCGACGTCGATGGGTGCATTGTTCAGCAACCGTTGTTGGGGCCAGGCGCCATCGGCCAGAGACGGTGCATCGGTCCGGTTGTATCCGACAGCGGCGAGACCGTCAGGCATGCCCACGTTTCCCATGATGGCGATCAGGTGTTCGGCGAGCAGGTCGCCCGCCTCGCTGTCAGAAACGTCGTCGCCAACGTCGGCACCGAGGTGCCGCGCCGCGTCGAGGTGTCGAGTTGGATCTGTGTGGGCGGTGAGACGAAAGACGGCCGGCGCGTTGAGAATCACTGCCATGCCATGGGGTACGAGGGGTTCGGCTCCCGGGTACCCGGTGGGGTGAAAGCCACGCACCTGGCCGGCCACCGCGTAGGCCATCGCATGGGGGATGTGTACCCCCGCGTTGCCGAAGGCAATGCCCGCCAACGTCGCGGCCCACATGGTCTGTTCCCGGGCCTGGTGATCCGATGCGTCTTTCACGGCTCGTTCCAGGTACTGACCGAGAAGTCGCAGAGCCTGGCAGCTGCCCAGGTCGCTCCACGGGTTCGCGCCTTGGCTCATCGGGCGCTGACTTCGCCGAGGCGGAACGGCGCGCCGATTGAAAGGGCGCGCGGTGTAGGACTCCAGCGCGTGCGACAGCACGTCGAGTCCGCTGCACGCGACCACGTTGGCGGGCAGGGTATCGGTGCAGTCAGGGTCGACAAGCGCTTCGGTGGGGCGCAGCGCCGGAGAGGCGATACCGGTCTTGGCCGACATGGACAGCAGGTCGAAGATCGCGATGCCGGTGACCTCACTGCCGGTGCCTGACGTCGTCGGACACGCGATGTGCGGCCGCAGGGGGCCCGGCACGGGCTTTCCCGCACCGACGGGTGCGTTCACGTAATCGAGGAAGTCGGCGGGATAACTGGCATAAAGGTTGGCCGCTTTCGCAGTATCGATCACTGAACCCCCACCCAGCGAGATATAGCCGTCCGGATTGACCTCGGATGCAAAAGCTGCAGCCTCTCTGAATGATCCATCGGTGGGTTCTACGCGTACATCGGTGTAAGCCACGACGTCGATGCCCGCTTCGCGCAACGACCGCACGGCCGCGTCGTAGACGGCGAGGCCGGAGACGATGGCATCGGAGAACACCGCCACCCGGGTGATCCCCAGCGCTCTGGCTCGATCACCGACTTCCCGCAGGCACCCGCGACCGAACGTGACCCGGGAGGCGTCGACGGTGAACGCCGTGTCGAACTCGTCGGCACGGTTGATGTGCTCGCAGCAGCTCATCAGATAATTCTGCGCCAAGGTGTATCCGCGGTGGGCACGTTCTGGTCCTGCGCTGACACCGATAAGTAACGTGTGCGCGCTCAAACCGATAACCTTCGTACTATGGTCCCATCGCCCCGCATCAAGATCGCTGTCATCGGCGCACTCATGGCCGGAGGCGCGTTGACCGCCGCCGGCCTGGCCGGCGCGCAGCCGGCGCCCGTCGATCCCATGCTGCCGCCCGTCCCAGGCGTTGCCGGGTCCCCACCGGCACCCAACCAGGTCTTCACCTACACACCCATCGGTGAAGCCGGTGCCGTCCCGGGCCCTGCCCCGGCACCGCCGCCGATCGGTGCCCCCTACATCCCGCCGGTGGAGAACGGCAGCTTCAACAACACCGGTCAAATGAGCTATCTGCGCGAGCTGTGGAATATGCGCAACCCCGCCGACTTTTACGAGACGCTCTATTCGCCACCTTTGGACCCGGCAACAGCCGACGCTATGGGCGTGCGGCAGATGCCGATGCTCGCCCCGGGGCAGCTGCCTCCGGGCGTCGTCGCGCCTGAAGCGCTGCCGGGTGCACCCGCGGCGCCGGCACCCGCCCCCGCTCCGGTCTGGCCGCCCGTAGGTATGGTTCCGCTCCCCACCCCCTGAGGCCTGCGCGAGGTCCTCACATTGGCACTTCCAGCGGTCTCCCGGCGTCGGTACCTAGACGATGACAGCCGGTGCCGCAGCGTTGGTTTCCGGCCGCGGATCCGACGAAAGTGGCGCCGCGCAAAGTCTTCACCGGCAAGGATATTGCCGGCGCGATCGCCTACGCCTCGACCCTGTCCTACCCGATGGTCATCGAGAAGCTGCCGCCGATGATTGCCGCGGCGCTGAGCTGATCTAATGTCCGGGTGACCAGCGAGCAGACCGACGCCCGGGAGAGCCACGCTGCCTTCGCCCGAGTGGGGTCGGCCTACTATCCGGTTCTTGTCGCGGTGTTCACCGCGCTGGTGATCGTCTCCAACGTCACCGCGACCAAGGGAGTCGCGTTCGGACCCATCATCACCGACGGCGGGTTCATCGTGTTCCCCCTGACCTACATCATCGGCGACGTGCTGTCGGAGGTGTATGGGTTCAAAGCCGCGCGACGGGCAATATTTACCGGGTTTGCGATGAACATCCTTGCCGCAGCGGCGTTCTGGGTGACTGTCTATCTGCCTGCCGCGGACTTCTACGAAAACCAGGAGCATTTCGAGAACATCGCGGGTGCCTATACGGGGCTGATCATCGCGGGTCTGGCGGGTTTCCTTGTCGGACAGACCCTCAATGCGTGGGTGGTGGTCCTGATCAAGGAGCGCACCAAGGAGAAGCACCTGTGGGCCAGGCTGATCGGGTCGACTTTCGTCGGGCAATTGGGTGACACGGTGGTGTTCTGCGCGATCGCGGCCAGTGTCATCGGCATCACCAGCTTCGGCGATTTCGTCAACTACACGGTGCTGGGCTGGCTGTACAAGACCGCTATCGAGATCCTCATGCTGCCGATCACCTACCGCGTGATCGGCTTCATCAAACGCCGGGAGCCGACCTACCAGCCTGCAACGTGAGTCAGCGTGCAACGCGCAGCCTGTGACCTGATTCTGTCGTCGGCGGCGTCGAGTTCAGATGCTGACGGTGTTGTTGCGGCCGGCGGTTTTTGCTTCGTACATGGCTTCATCGGCGCGGGTTGTCACCACCGAGAAGGGTTCGCCAGGGATGGCGATGGTGGCGCCGATACTCAAAGTGGCGTGGATGGTTTTCCCGCCATAATAGATGGGTTCGGCGACCCGTTGGCGTATCAAATCTGCGATTCGGGTGGCCTCGTGCAGGTCGTGCAGGCCGGGCAGCAGAACCAGTATCTCGTCTCCTCCGGTGCGTCCGACGGTGTCGCCTTCTCGTAGGCATCCACGGATCCGGTCGGCCACGGTGGAGAGCGTGATGTCGCCCGCGGTGTGTCCCCAGGTGTCGTTGACCGCTTTGAAACGGTCCACATCGCAGAACAACACGCCCAGGTGCGCGCCGGGGGTTCGCGGGTGTTCTAGCGCGGCTTGCAGTCGAGCAATTGCTTCGGCTCGGTTCACCAAGCCGGTCAGGGTGTCGAAGCGAGCCAACTGTTCGAGTTGGCGTTGAGCTTCGACCTGGTCATCGACGATGCGCAGCGCAGCGATGATCCCGTCGGTCTCCCATCGGTCGTTGGTATAGGGCTTGGCGTGGCCCTCCACCCAGTGATAATCACCATCAGCGGTGCGAAGGCGAAACCGTGCAACAGTGGAAACCCCGGGGGCCATCTCGTTGAGCGACCTGGCGACGAGGTCGAGGTCGTCGGGGTGGATGCGACGACTGAAATCCGAACCGATCCACTGCTGCGGTGGGTCGCCAAACGCGGCTTGCACCGATGGCGAGATCCAGACGACATCGCGGCCACGGAGGCGAACGATGATGTCGACGGCGTTGTCTGCCAAGAGTCGATACCGTGCCTCGGCCTCGATGCGCTCGTTGCTGAGTAGCTCTTTTTCGATCAGCAGTTTCTGCTCACGTTGACTGAGGAAGAACGCGGCTGTTCCGACAACTACGACACCGATTGTCACGGAGAAATCGCGCACCAATCCGGGGTGCAGGCCCATAGTCAGCAGGGCCAACCGCGACAGTCCTACAAGGATCGGAAGACCAGCCAGAATGGCGCCCAGCCGGATCAGCGCCCACCGGTCAGGTCGGGCCAGCAACCAGGCAAGCGGATCGCGGTCTGGCCGTTGCAGGAACGTGGCGCCGGCCAGCAGCAGCAGGCACACAGCTGTCCAAACGCCCTGACCAGTAGGCGATTCTATGCCGTCGAGAGAGACGTCCCCGAAAAGGTAGCTGGTGACGGTGACCGTGGGCATCAGCACCGCACCCGCCAGGCACAGGGGCCACACCACGCGGGTGCCCCGAGGGTCCAGTCGTAGGAGTCCGACCGCAATCGCCAGTGGCGCCACCGACGACACCGTCCGCAGGCTCGGACGGCCCGGCCACGTCTCTGGGCGGCCGTTCATGGTTTCGGAGAACCACACCTGATCGAGTCCAAACGACCTGTTGGTTGCGTACTGAGCCACGATGGCGACCGCGAGTGCGCCGGCGACCACAGCCACACTGAGCCCGACCCCCACCCGCAGATGCGATTCGCGACCACTCTGCACCAGGATGGCCAGCCCCAGCGAGGCCAGGAACATCCCAGACCAGGGCGTCATCTGCGCCCAGGGCGCGGAGGGACTTCGCGTCAACCACTCCAGGCCGGCGGCCCAACCCACCCAATTGGACGCGACAACGACCAACACCGCCGTCGCGGCACAGCGGCTCCACCAGGTAAGCCGGGTTTCCAGGCGCACTCCAGAGGGGGCCTTGACACCCTTGTTCATCGGCTACCCTTCCCAGCTCCGACGCAACCGACGTCACATTCATACCGAAAAGTCCGCGCAGTGATCGCGAAGGATGGAGCTTCCACGCAATCCACCTGCCCCGCGCGGTCATCGCCGCGTGGCCATCAAGGTACTAGTCGATCACGTGCTGCGCTCTTCTGATCTGCTCGACCGCGCCAAGGATCGATTGGGCATCCGGATTCTCTTCGCCGCCCAGCGGACGCCGATTGGCGGTGGGCGGTCAATGAACTCGGCGGCCCAGACCAAGGCGAACAGGTGTGATGCGTTTACCGCCCGTCAGCAGGCTGGTCCGGCGTCGATCAGCTTGCAGGCCATGGCAATATCACACGGCACGAGATCCGGGGCCTTTGGACGACCCGGCGCCGGCGCCCGGTTAGTTGCGTGGCAGGTTCATGCTGCGGCGTGGCTACGACCAGCTGATCTCGGGATGCAAGGTGCTTGTAGTGATCCACTTGCTCCGCCATCCGCGACCGGAAATGTGGCATGTTCTCCCCGCTGATCTATCTCCTTACCCGCAGACCTGCCGGCGAAGACTCGTCACAAACGTCAGCGCGCCGCACTTCCAGCTGACAGACGAGCGCACAAGGGAGCGGCCCCGGACGACCTCCCGTCCAGGGCTGCGGGGCGACTATTGTCGTGGGACACCACCACCACCACCGGGCGGGTACCGAGAGCGGGCACACCGACCGAAAGGACCCGCCGGACTATGGACATTACTGGCCACATTGCTCGGCAACGCCGTGAGATTGGTGAAACGCTCACGGAACTGACCGCTGAGCAGTGGCAAACCCCGAGTTGCTGTCGAGGGTGGACAGTGCTCGATGTCGCCGCGCATCTCAGTGTCGGCTGGCACTATTCAAAGTTCAACTTGAGCTGGCAGCTGATGAAGAACGCAGGGAACCTCGACAAGGTCAGCGCACACTATGTCCAAGAGTTGACGCAGGCTGTCCAAGAGCTGACGAAGGCTGGCGGGCCCAAGATCGCGGCAGAGTTGGGGGCCAACGCCGATTGCCGGTTCAAACCGCCCGGTCTCGGGTTCGCTGCACCTCTCACCGATCTCGTCATTCACCGGCGCGATATGTTCCTACCCCTCGGGATCACCTACGACACCGATCCAGATGTTGTCCGGCTCGTACTCGACAAGGCCGTTGCCAAAGGCATGTTCGGCATGGTCAACTCCCACAAGAGACTTCGCGGGTTGTCATTCCGGGCCACTGATTTCGACTGGCAGCACGGCCATGGACCGGAGATCAGTGGACCCGGACTCGCCCTCGCCCATGCGATGTGGGGCAGGCCCCAATCGCTCGAGGAACTCAGCGGCAGCGGCCTGGACACGCTTCGCGGCAACCTCGCGTCCTGAGCCGCGGCACATGACGGAGGCGATGCATAAGGGCGGCGTGGACCGCGTTCTCGACTACGGCGATCGAGCGCTTCTGCTGGAATTCCACAGCACGGCCGAGGTTCTCGCGTGGACCGACGCACTGCGGGCGGCCGGCCTGTCGGGCGTCGTGGACATCGTCGCGGCCGCCCGGACCATCCTGGTGAAGCTGGCGGGATCCCGGTATCAGGCACCCACCCGGCAGCGACTGAGCCAGGTGGGCCCGAGCAAGGATGCCGGAGACGAATCGGTCGGACAGGCCGACATCGTCATCGACGTCACTTACGACGGTGCGGACCTCCAGGAAGTGGCCCGGCTGACCGGTCTGACGCGGAAGGAGGTTGTCGCCGCGCACACCGCGCGACCCTGGCGCGTCGGATTCATCGGTTTCGCACCGGGTTTCGCCTATCTGGTGGGCGGCGACGAACGACTGGCCGTGCCCAGAAGGTCGGAACCACGCACCACGGTGCCCGTCGGCTCCGTCGGGTTGGCCGGTGAGTTCAGCGGTATCTACCCGCGCGAATCTCCCGGCGGATGGCAGTTGATCGGGCGCACCGCGGCCGTGCTGTGGGACCTCGACCGCGACGACCCGGCGCTGCTGACTCCCGGGACATGGGTTCAGTTCCGCGCGAACAACGAAGTACCGCCGTGAGGTTGGAAATCCTGCAGACGGGCCCGCTGGCGCTGATCGAAGACCTCGGCCGGCCGGGGTGGTCCCATCTGGGCGTCACCCGCTCCGGCGCGGCCGACCGGCGGTCACACACCCTGGCCAACCGGCTCGTCGCCAACCCAAGTGACCGGGCGACCGTGGAGGTGACCCTCGGGGGGTTTACCGCCCTGGTCCGCGGAGGCGGCAAAGACGGCGTGGCGATAGCGGTGACCGGCGCTGACACCGACCCCGCAGTAGAAGGAGTTCCGTTCGGCACCAATAGCATTCACCATGTCAGAGACGGCGAGGTGATCTCACTGGGGGCGCCGCGATCGGGCTTGCGGTCGTATCTGGCGGTACGGGGCGGTGTCGACGTGGCGCCGGTACTGGGCTCGCGCAGCTACGACGTGCTGTCCGCGATCGGCCCGCCGCCGCTAAAGCGGGGCGATGTGTTGCCGATCGGTTTGCATACCGACGACTTCCCCGTGCTGGACCAGGCGCCGGTGGCCGCCATCACCGACGACGTGCTGGAACTCAGGGTCGTGCCGGGCCCGCGTGACGACTGGTTCGTCGATCCCGACGTCCTGGTACGCACCAACTGGCAGGTCACCAACCGCAGCGACCGGGTCGGAGTGCGACTGACCGGGATGCCGCTGACGTACCGCCGGCCGGAACGCCAACTGCCCAGCGAGGGAGCGACCCGGGGTGCGATCCAGGTTCCGCCGAACGGATTTCCGGTGGTCCTGGGTCCCGACCACCCGGTGACCGGGGGCTACCCGGTGATCGGTGTGCTGGTCGACGACGACACCGACACGGTCGCCCAGGCGCGTCCCGGCCAAACGGTGCGGCTGCATTGGTCACGCCCGAGGAAGCCGTTCCGAGGCGTCGGGAGCTGACGCGGCGGTACCGAAGCGCGCAGCGGCCGCCGTTATTGGACACCCGCCTCAACCGCGGTGGTAGAACCGGGGGTGTGCGTGCCCGCCTCGTTCATACATCCGATCTTGACGAAGAAACACGCGAGCATGCCCGCTCGATGGTCACCGAAGCCTTCCGGACAGCTCCGGAAGGCCAGTTCACCGACACCGACTGGGAGCACGCTCTCGGCGGAATGCATGCGGTGATCTGTCTTCGTGGCGCGATGATCGGGCATGCAGCGGTCGTGCAACGGAGACTCCTCTACGGCGACATCGTGCTGCGGTGCGGATACGTCGAGAGCGTGGCGGTCCGCGAGGACCACCGCGGTCAGGGGCTGGGCAGCGCGCTGATGGACGCCGTCGAACAGGTGGTGCGGGGCGGTTACCACCTGGGCGCGCTGAGTTCGAATGACCTGGGCAGACCGCTGTACGTCGCCCGCGGGTGGCTGCCGTGGACCGGGCCCACATCGGTGCTGGCACCGGATGGACTGACCCGAACCCCCGACGACGACGGGTCGCTGCTCATCCTTCCCGGCGAGCTGCCGCCCGCCGTGACGCTCGACACCGGCACGGCGATCGCCTGCGACTGGCGTGACGGCAACGTCTGGTGACCTAGCAGTGGGGCTCCGCAGTGAACGGAAATTGATCGCCAGAGCGGGGCTGACACACTTGCGCAACGGCCCCTTAATCACGGCGAAACACGACCTGTTTAGACAGATGGCATGAGTGAGCCGGACTGGGCGCCGCTCACCGGGTTTCGAGTCGCGGTGACGTCGGCGCGGCGCGCCGAAGAACTCGGGGCGCTACTGAAACGTCGCGGCGCGACCGTGACCAGCGCCGCAGCCATCGAGATGGTGGCGCTGCCCGATGACGACGAACTGCGCCAGCGCACCCTGTCGTTGATCGACACGCCGCCCGACATCGTCATCGCCACCACCGGCATCGGCCTACGCGGCTGGATCGCGGCCGCCGACGGATGGGGCCTGGCTGACGAGTTGACCGCGGCTCTGGGCAAGGCCCGAATCGTGTCCCGCGGCCCGAAAGCCACCGGCGCACTGCGCGCGGCCGGCCTGCCCGAGGAATGGTCGCCCGAATCGGAGTCATCCCGCGAGGTGCTGCACTATCTGGTCGAAGGCGGCATCTCCGGAACCCGGGTGGCCGTGCAACTGCACGGCGCCACCGCGGACTGGGATCCGTTTCCCGAATTCCTCGACGAATTGCGCGCAGCCGGAGCCGAGGTAGTGCCGATCCGGGTGTACCGCTGGCATGCGGCACCCCGAAACGGCGAGTTCGACCAACTGGTGGCCGGCATCGCCGAGGAGAAATTCGACGCGGTCAGTTTCACCTCGGCCCCCGCGGTCGCGTCGGTACTCATGCGCGCCGGGGAACTAGGCATCGAAAACCAGGTGCTCTCAGCGCTGCGCAGCAACGTGCACGCGATGTGTGTCGGCCCGGTGACCGCGAGACCGCTGGTGCGCCTCGGCGTGCCGACCTCGGCTCCCGAACGGATGCGCTTGGGTGCGCTGGCCCGTCACATCACCGACGAACTGCCCCTGCTGCAGTCCCGCACAATCCAGGTATCTGGCCACCTGCTCGAAATTCGCGGTAACTGTGTCCTGGTCGACGGTGCGGTCAAGGCGCTGCCCCCGGCGTCGATGGCGGCGATCCGGGCGTTGGCACACCACCCCGGAGCGGTGGTGTCGCGGGCCGAGCTGCTGCGGGCACTGCCCGGGAACGGCACCGACACCCACGCGGTCGAAACTGCCGTGCTGCGGCTCCGTACCGCGCTGGGTGACAAGGCGATGGTGTCCACCGTGGTCAAACGTGGTTACCGGCTGTCTGTCGACGAGTCGCCTGAGTCGTGAACTTCCTCCTGGTAGCGCACGGAACCCGCAAGCAGCGAGGTGTATCGCTGATCGGTGACCTCGCGGCACAGGTGTCCGCCGCGGTGGCTCGACCGGTGCACGTCGCGTTCGTCGATGTCCTGGGCCCGACGCCCCGCGAGCTGCTCGGCGCGACACGGGGCCAGCCGACGGTGCTGGTGCCCGCTTTCCTGGCCCGCGGGTACCACGTCAGCGCCGATATACCGGCTCATGTGCAGGCCAGCGGACACCGCGATGTGACCATCACCGGCCCCCTTGGCCCCGACCCACAACTGATCCGGGTACTCGTCGGCAGACTGGTCGAATCCGGCTGGCGACCTGATGATTCGGTGCTCCTCGCCGCGGCGGGGACGTCGGACCCGGCCGCCATGCGCGATCTACACACGACGGCGACCTGGTTGTCGGCGACGATCGGGTCGCGCGTCGAACTTGCCTTCGCGGCGACCGGCGAACCCAGGGTGGCCGATGCAGTCGAGGTGCTGCGCGGGCAAAGCCGGGGCAGGCGCGTAGTCGTTGCGTCCTATCTGTTGTCCGAGGGCCTGTTCCAGGATCGGCTACGAAACAGTGGGGCCGAGGTGGTGACTGACCCGCTGGGCACACATCCCGGGGTGGCGCGCCTGATCACCAGCCGTTTCCTGCGGGCCCGCGCCTATAGACGATCCGCTCATGGCATGCCGGAGCTCGCTCATGGCATGCCGGGGCTCGCTCATGGCATGCCGGGGCTCGCTCATGGC
>ERZ888423.1433-NODE-1433-length-20512-cov-7.244513_pt1 | contig 20512 bp, 15 predicted proteins | sample MGYA00520523_ERZ888423 | MGnify/ENA primary metagenome ERZ888423 (study PRJEB32303, sample SAMEA104408611) | aquatic metagenome | biome: Brackish water; feature: Pelagic; material: water | place: Baltic Sea | collected 2014-06-08T10:24:00 | depth 30,27 m ...
GTGGATCTTGATTTCGCGTGAATATAATGAGGATCCAATTTTACGGACTATGTTACCCGCTACTTGGCTCAATGCAAGAAGACGTACCATAATATTGTATTACCGCGATGCCCAAAAAAATATTTTTGAGGCGCTGGCTGTGGCTCGTTATGGTATCGGTCAAACAATAAAATCTGCTTGGGATATAGAACAACAGCCGGATCAATGGGCTCGATTAGTGGAATTAATTCAAGAGCGCAATCCCAATAAAATTGGCTTGAACATCTCAGAGGATTACGGCATTGCTGATGGACTCGTTAAAACTGATTATGAAGAATTTATGGGGCATTTGCCTGAGGAATTAGCTGCGCGTATCGTTTCTGCAGAGCCTCTAGCGGTTTCTTGGGTTGAAACGAGAACCGATACGGAAATGAAGGAATTTGAGGCGCTTGTTCAGGTGACTCACGACATTATCGCAGAAGCCTTTTCATCAAAGGTAATCACACCCGGTAAAACGACCAGTGAGGAAGTGGTTTGGTGGTTGCGCCAAAAAGTAAGAGATATGGGATTGGACACTTGGTTCCATCCCACAGTGGATATTCAGCGCGATAGTGAAGCCTTAAAAAGTCATATTGAGGCGTTTTCAAATGGTTATGAAGAAACCGTTATTCAGCCAGGAGATTTGTTGCACTGTGATTTTGGGGTCAGTTATTTAGGCCTCAATACGGATTGTCAACAACACGCTTATGTGCCTTTTCCAGGAGAAAAGCAGGTGCCTGAATTTTTAAGTCAAGCCTTTGCCTCTGGAAATCGCGTTCAGGATTTATTTACCGATTCCTTTGGTTATGGGCTCACCGGAAATAGCATTTTACGCACCGCTCTTGAAAAAGGACGTGCCGAAGGTCTTAGACCGTCTATTTATACTCATCCTTTAGGGAGTTTTGGTCATAGTGCGGGAACGACCCTTGGGATGTGGGACGCACAGGGGGGTGTCCTTGGGTCCGGGGATCACCCGATGGCCTATAAAACGGCTTACGCCATTGAACTGAACAACACCATTTTTGTCCCAAAATGGAATAAGGACGTCCGCATTATGCTTGAAGAGGCGGGTTACTTTGATACGCATGGGTTTCGCTATGTAAACGGGCGTCAAGAATCTATTCGCCTGGTGCGCTAGGACTGAATCGCTCAACTATGTAAGGTGTTGACAGGGCAATTTATACCTGGATTACCCCAAGATTAAATGGCTGAGTGATCGGGGCGTGATTCGCAGCCTCAATGCCCATTGAAATCCATTTTCGCGTTTCTATCGGATTGATGACGGCATCAGTCCAAAGTCTGGCCGCTGCATAATAGGGTGAAATTTGTTCATCGTATCGCGCCTTAATTTCTTGATAAAGGGTCTCTTCCTCTTCGGGGCTCATTTGGGTGCCCTTTTTATTATTTTGAGCTGTTTCGATTTGAAGCAAAACTTTGGCCGCACTGTTACCGCTCATTACCGCAAGTTCTGCACTGGGCCAAGCGGCGATAAGTCTCGGATCGTAGGCTTTTCCACACATGGCATAATTACCCGCTCCATATGAATTGCCGACGATAATGGTAAATTTCGGCACGACAGAATTACTCACGGCATTGACCATTTTAGCGCCATCTTTGATGATGCCGCCGTGTTCACTTTTGCTGCCGACCATAAATCCAGTGACGTCTTGTAAAAAGACTAACGGAATTTTTTTCTGATTGCAATTTGAGATAAATCGTGTGGCTTTATCTGCGCTATCGCTGTAAATGACCCCGCCAAACTGCATCTCACCTTTTTGGGTTTTAACCACTTTTCGTTGATTGGCTACAATCCCCACAGCCCATCCGTTAATACGCGCATATCCGGTAATGATGGTTTTACCGTAATCTGCCTTATAGGCATCAAACTGTGAATCATCGACGAGTGCCTTGATGATTTCCATCATATCGTACTGATCCGAACGTGATTTGGGCAAGAGGCCAAACAATTGATCCGATTCAATTTGTGGCAAGACGGGCGTGGTTCGGTTAAAACCAGCACTGTCTGGCGCCCCGATTTTATCAATAATATTTCTAATGGCGTCTAAGGCCTGTTGGTCATTGTCGTATTTATAATCGGTTACACCACTGATGGCGCAATGGGTGGTCGCGCCCCCGAGGGTTTCGTTGTCAATGGTTTCTCCAATGGCGGCCTTGACCAAATAACTTCCTGCCAAAAAGATACTCCCCGTTTTATCCACAATCATGGCCTCATCGCTCATAATGGGTAAATAAGCGCCTCCGGCAACACAGCTCCCCATAATTGCTGAGATTTGTGTAATCCCGGCACTGCTCATTTTGGCATTGTTTCTAAAGATGCGTCCAAAGTGCTCCTTATCTGGGAAAATCTCATCCTGCATCGGCAGGTAGACCCCAGCGCTGTCTACGAGGTAAATAATGGGAATTTTATTTTCTAGGGCAATTTCTTGTGCCCGCAGATTCTTTTTGGCCGTAATAGGGAACCACGCGCCCGCTTTGACTGTGGCGTCATTAGCCACCACGATACAAAGCCGTTTTTTTATGTAGCCCATTTTTACGACGACCCCTCCGCTCGGACACCCCCCGTGCTCGGGATACATTTTATCACCCGCAAAGGCCCCGATCTCAATAGTTTCCCGGTTTTTATCCAGCAAGTAGTCGATCCGTTCTCTGGCGGTTAGTTTGCCTTTGGCGTGCTGTTTTTCTATGGCTGTATTCCCGCCACCAAGGGCTACTTTTTGCAATCGCTTACGCAAGTCTGAGGCCAACAATTTGTTGTGATCTTCGTTGCGATTAAAGTCTAAATCCATAGAAAATTTGTTTATTCAAAAATACGAATTGCCCATCAAAATCTCCCTAAATCTCGTAAGAATTCCCGATATTTGTGAGGTTAGGCTCGTCTTATAGTGCGTCTAATTTCTGCGTTTTATCGCATATTTAATTGGTAAATTATGATGAATAAAAACACTGTACTTGCTTGGGCGACGTTCATAATGATGCTTATGGGATGCCTGCTCATCGCTCTTGGAGCGTTTCGATATGAAGATGTTGCCGGATGGGGCTTTGCCTGCGTTGGATTCGGTTTTTTTGCCATTGCCTGGGTGTTTAATGCCCTTAAAGGTCGCGTTTGATCGAAACAGTTTTTTCCAGTTTAATATTTAAAAAAGATTAAAGTTATGGCCGACGATCAGAAGGTTATCTTTTCTATGTCCGGGGTGAGTAAGACGTTTCAAAGCGCACAAACTCCGGTCCTTAAAAACATCTATTTAAGTTTCTTTTACGGGGCAAAAATCGGGATCCTGGGGCTTAACGGGAGTGGAAAATCAACCCTGCTTAAGATTATAGCGGGTCAAGATAAGAACCATCAAGGGGATTTGGTCTTTGCTCCTGGATACACTGTTGGTCTCCTGGATCAGGAGCCTGATTTGGATCCTGATAAAACAGTACTCGATATTGTAAAAGAGGGAGTGAAAGAGGTAGTAGCGGTACTGGATCGTTACAACGAAATCAACGATGCCTTTGGTCTTCCTGAAGTTTATGAAAATCCGGACAAAATGGAGGCCTTAATGAATGAGCAAGCGAAGCTTCAAGATCAAATCGATGCGGTTAATGCATGGGAGCTGGACACGAAATTAGAAATTGCTATGGATGCCCTTCGCACCCCGGAGCCGGAGACTAAAATTTCTGTATTGTCAGGAGGGGAGCGCCGTCGCGTGGCTCTTTGTCGTTTGCTGCTCCAGGAGCCTGATGTCTTGCTGCTCGATGAGCCGACCAACCATTTAGATGCAGAAAGTGTCCATTGGCTAGAACAACATTTGGCACAGTATAAAGGCACCGTTATCGCGGTAACCCACGATCGATATTTCTTGGACAACGTTGCCGGCTGGATTTTGGAACTCGATCGCGGTGAAGGGATTCCTTGGAAAGGAAATTATTCTTCTTGGCTTGAGCAAAAGTCCAAAAGACTGGCCCAAGAACAAAAACAAGCCAGTAAACGTCAAAAAACGCTTGAGCGCGAATTAGAATGGGTACGCATGGCGCCCAAAGGACGCCAATCCAAACAAAAGGCCCGTTTGAATAACTATGAAAAGCTCATGAGTCAAGATCAAAAGCAACTTGACGAGCATTTAGAAATCTATATCCCGAATGGTCCACGACTGGGAACTGAGGTGATTCAGGCCAAAGGCGTTAAAAAAGCATTCGGTGATAAGTTACTTTATGAGTCTTTAGATTTTCAATTGCCCCAGGCGGGAATTGTTGGCGTAATTGGTCCAAATGGTGCGGGAAAGACGACGATTTTCAAAATGATTATGAATGAGTTGGCCCCCGATGAAGGAACCTTTACCGTGGGACCAACGGCAAAAATTGCTTATGTGGACCAAGCCCATGCCAACATTGATGCCCAAAAGACCATTTGGGAGAATTTCAGCGATGGACAAGAGCTTGTGATGATGGGGGGACGTCAGGTGAATTCTAGAGCTTATTTGAGTCGTTTTAATTTTTCAGGAAGCGAACAAAACAAAAAAGTGGATAAACTTTCCGGAGGAGAGCGAAACCGCCTTCATTTAGCCATGACCCTTAAGGAAGAAGGTAATGTTTTGCTTTTAGATGAGCCCACCAATGACCTTGATGTCAACACTTTACGTGCTTTAGAAGAAGGTTTAGAGAATTTTGCGGGCTGTGCTGTAGTGATCAGCCACGATCGTTGGTTTCTTGATCGAATATGCACGCATATACTCGCCTTTGAAGGGGATAGCCAGGTTTACTTCTTTGAAGGCGGCTTTAGCGATTACGAAGAAAATCGCAAGAAGCGTTTGGGGGATGCAGGACCAAAACGAATCAAATACAAAAAACTCATACGTTGATCGATCACGAGCAAATAAAGGTGATTGCCTTTGATGCAGACGACACGCTTTGGGAAAACGAAACGCTGTTTCGTCAGGCTGAACAGCGATTTTGTGAATTAATGGGTGGTTTTCTGAACGCAGCCACCTGTGAAAAGGAACTTTTTGCCATTGAGATGAAAAATCTACCGCTATATGGGTATGGCATAAAGCCCTTTACTCTTTCCCTGGTCGAGGCGGCTATAAGTTTAAGCGAGGGTCGCGTAACCAATGATATTCTTCAGAAAATTATAAAACTTGGACAAGACATGCTTCAAGCGCCCAATCCATTATTGGCGGGAGTCGATGAAGTCCTTACCAAACTTAAGGGGTCCTATCGATTGGTCGTGGCCACCAAGGGTGATCTACTCGATCAAGAACGTAAATTAGAGCGCTCGGGCTTAGCAAAGTATTTTCATCACATTGAAGTGATGTCCGATAAAAAGCCCAAGAATTATCAAAAGTTGGTGGCGCACCTCGACATTAATCCCAGCGAATTTCTCATGGTGGGCAATAGTGTCAATAGTGATATACTGCCGGTCCTTGAGATTGGCGCCTCTACAGTACACATCCCATTTCACACGACTTGGGCCCATGAGGTGGGTAAAGAACCGATTGACCACCCGAAATACGTTAAAATCAATTCGATGAATGAATTGCGGTCACTCCTAGGTTTTTAAAGACCATGGGCCTAAGGGTTGCGATCGAGTTCCTCTTGAAAAGCCTCAATAAAGTCTGCCACGTCTTTGCCATAAACCATACCGTGATGCACATGTACTGAAACCGGCATTAACCAACGTCCGTGGTTTTGCGTGATTTTCCCAAATGTTATTTTAGGGCTACAGTCTTGACTTTCTAAATCTCGAGCATGGGTAATGCCGGAAAAATTAATCCAGGGAAGTGCCGAAAAGTGAACCACATTGTCTCGAGAAACGGATAAATCCAATCCCTTTGATTGGCGTACACGCTCAAATTCTTGCTTGGCTTCTGCTTCAAAAACACTAAAGTCTTTATTAAAGGCGACAAACGAAAAGCCAAAAGGCGCATGATCACGTGCAACAGTCATGGTTACATGGGTTGTGTCAAAAAGATAGACCTCGTTATTTAGGATGCGATAACGCAATGCCTCTACCTTGTTTACGGCGATGATCGCTCGATGTAAATAGTGCATGAACACAGAGGAATTATCTTGTTTGCAGCGCTCTTTTAAGGCGGTTATATCCAATGAAACATTTACCCCGTGATAGGGTTCTTTAAACCTGGTGTAGAATTCGAAATGGTCCTTTCGATCCCAAGTTTGTAGGTCAATTTTTTGTTTCATTAGTCTTGAATTAATTTATTGAAGTTCAAAGTCGCACAAAGATACATAGCAATCAAAGAACCTGTCAAAAAAAAATGACAGCCGAGGCTGTCATTTTAGCGGGTCGATCGATCACTTAACCTAGTACATGAATGTATTTATCTCGATCTTCCTGTGTGTACAATTCAGCTGACGCCCTAACATACTGTGAATAACTCCCCAATTACTATTTAAAAGATGCAGAAGCCTCAGTGAATTGTTTTACGAATATCCGGTCATAAATGCACCCACGCAAGCAAACATGATTTGCTTTTATAAATAAAATCTCAGAATTTATAAATGCTCAGTAAAGTAGCTTATTGATTAGCACCTCGAAAAAATTGGACGACAAATGCAATGATGATTACCGCAACACAACCGATTACATTAAGCCATAAATAGGGGAGTTTAATCACTTCAAAAAGATCTAAAACAAAAAGAGTGATAACAAAGGCTTGGTTAATCAGAGCAGCCCAAAAAATGGATGGCCCCTTGATCGGTCGTATAAAAAAGGCCGCCAAGAACACCCCTAAAATATTCCCGTAAAAGATCGAACCAATAATGTTCACTAATTGGATTAAATTATCAAACAGGGGTGCGGTACAGGCGACTAAAATGGCGATGACCCCCCAAATCAGAGTAAAGTATCGCGTTATTTTTAAATAATGCTTCTCGCTGTGTCCAGGGCGATGTCGTTGATATAAATCGACCGCAGTGGTGGCCCCTAAAGCATTAATTTCACTCGCTGTTGAAGACATGGCGGCACTCAAAATAACGGCTAAAAGTAGCCCAATGAGCCCTACGGGAAGTTGGGTAAGAATGAAATGGATAAAAACATAATCTTTATCATTTGTTTCAGCATCTTTGTCGGCGGCAAGAATTAATTCACGCGCCTCTTTTCTCAAGGACAATTGCCGGGTGTTTAGTGCAGAAATTTCTTTTTGCAACAAATCCTTTTGTGCCGGGTCTTCAGCGTCTAGGTAGGTTAATTGTAAGGTTTGAATTTGTCCCATTAACAGGTCTTTTTCTTGGTCCAAGACCTTGTATTCTGAGGCGTATGGGGAATCCATAACCATTCGCTCATTGGTGGGATTAAAATTCAATGGAGCGGTATTGAATTGATAAAAAACAAAGACCAAAACCCCGATTAAGAGAATGAAAAATTGCATCGGGACTTTGAGCATTCCATTCATAATTAAGCCCATTTGACTTTGCCGTAAAGTCCGGCCTGATAGATAGCGCTGGACTTGACTTTGATCCGTTCCGAAATAAGACAGCGCCAAAAAGCTTCCCCCAATAATTCCACTCCAGAAGGTATAACGATTATCGAAGTCGAAAGAGAAATCCAAAATATTCATTTTGTCTTGAGCCCCCGCAATCGTTAAGGCTTCGTCTAAACCAACCTCAAGAGGCAAAAAATTAAGGAGCATGAGGAAGGCCAAAAACATGCCGCCAAAGATGACCCCCATTTGTTGCTTTTGCGTAATATTCACCGCTCGTGTTCCTCCGGTGACCGTATAGACCACCACTAACGTACCAATTAAAATATTAAGCCCTACTAAGTCCCAACCCAGTACGGCAGAGAGTATAATGGATGGCGCAAAAATGGTTATGCCTGCCGCCAGTCCTCTTTGGATAAGGAAAAATACGGCAGTGAGTGTTCTGGTCTGTACGTTAAATCGATCCTCTAAATAAGCATAAGCCGTAAAGACCTTTAAACGATGATAAATGGGCACAAAGAATAGGCTAATAATTACCATAGCTATGGGTAAGCCAAAATAAAATTGGACAAATCCCATCCCGTCGTGAAACGCTTGTCCCGGGGTGGATAAAAAAGTAATTGCGCTGGCTTGAGTAGCCATTACGCTCAGACCAATGGTCCACCAGCTTGCTTTATTTCCTCCCGTGACAAAATCTGAAACGCCCGATTGATTTCTTGTTTTGGCCAGTCCGTAAAGAACGATAAAGGCCAGAACGAGCCCTAAAATAATCCAGTCAATGCTGCTCATGAATTACCGTATAATTGATTGATCCAATAAAAGAGAAGGATATAAATAGCGTTTAGCCCGATGACGATAAAATAAATCCATTTGGATCCTTTAAAATCGACCTCAGAAAAATCACTATTGACCTGATGGGCATCACTTCTGCCAGAATTTGAGGTTTCAAAAATCTCGTTTTCAAGCACTTGTGTTTTATGAGGATCAGTTTGTTTCGTCATGACGATAGGACAATAAATTAGCTAAGAATTTATAGGCTCCTGAGATGCCTTCGGGGATCTGTCTAAAAAAGCTTATTCCCGTATAAACCACAGTTCCTTTTCCATAATGCCCCAAAATTAATCCGCCTTCAGTTTGCGCTTCTCCTGGATCATTCATTCCGATAAGCGGAGTGAATTGTGGACCCCAGGACTGAGCAAAATAGAGGCCCCGTTCTTGAACCCAGTGTTCAAAGTCCTGCGTACTCATAGAATTTGGCTCATTGAAAATAGGATGTTTTGCGTCCAAAAAGATCATGGGCGCGTCTTGATCAGTAACGCGATCTCTTCCCAGGACAAAAGGTAGTGGTCCCATTTGCTTGGTGAGTAAGCCGGAGGTTGTTTGGTATTGAATCAACAGCAATCCGCCCTGGGCGACATATTCATTGATCATTTCCATACGCGCAACGAGCGCTTGGCTTGTGTTGAACGCCCGAATTCCTACAACGAGTGCGTCCAAGGTTTTTAATTGTTCAGGGTTTAAACGTTCAGGCATGATTGGAATCACCTCATAACCGAGCTGCTCTAAGCCCTTATTTACCGCGTCACCTGCTCCCTGGATATACCCTATACGCTGGGTTGTTCTGGAAATGTTCATTTTTAAAACCTGAGTTTGTGCTTGTTCCAAAACCGTGATTTTCGGGATATGAGGATATTGAATTTCCAAAAGCGATTTGGTGTAGAATTGATCACCAATCTGAGCCAAAGGAATGAGTTGCCCCGATTGCATTTCTTTGGGGGGGTAAATAGTAAAACTCAGATTGGCTTGGCTTCCCGCCTTTGGCATATCAAAGTCAATATATTTTGGTTCCACACGCCAATTTTCTGGGTGCTGTAGGCTAAGACTTCCTTTTTGTGCATCACGATGAGCGGTCAGGGTAATGTTTAAAGATTTTGGCTTTTGATCATTAAAAACCATTACCGCTTCAGAACTGCTTAGGGTCAATGCGGGCAAGACCACGAAGGGATCAAATACTTCTCCTTGAACGCGGTCTCTGTACTTATAACGCAGGGGCGTTTTGACAGTAAATTCATGACCTTCTAAAGAAAAGTCCAGGCTAACGCTGACCGACTCTGGGCCAAGTGCGGCGCCGATTAGGGCCCTGTTTGAAACCTCAAAGCGACCGGATGTCGCCTGGTTCTTTAACCAGTAAGGGGTGCTCAAATCAATTGACTTTAGCGGAGCCTCCAAGGATTCAACGTATCGGGATGCTAAGGCATGAATGGATTGTGGTTGTGTGTTTTCAAAAAAATACAGTTGGTCTGAATAAACTCTATTGAGCAACAGGGTTTTATGGCTTCTGTTGGTGACCTCGACTTTGGCCATTACTTCATCCTTAGGCGTCACATAGGGACGAGAAGATTCTGCAGACACATACAATCCCAAGCACTGTGTTATAATCTGGGTTAGCGCTTCAATCTTTTGATTTTTCCAGGGGTTTTGGGGTAATTTTTTAAGTTCATCTAAAACGTATAAGAGTTCGAGAACATGCTTTTCTGGGCTTTTAAAATCAAAATTTTCGATAATGTCCTTCAGGCTTTGTACGATCAAATGATCCTTATTGATGCCCATTCGATGCCAATCGCGTGAGACCCCCTCAAATGGGTTGCGTTTATCTTGGGGTAAATCTCCGAGAATGAGTTCAAGATATTCAGTTTCTTGTTCGCGACTGCTCAGACTCCCAAATCCCTGAGACTTGTGCATGCTGCGACTCCTCGCCGCGAGTTCCCCGGTCGACGCACCTAAAGGGGCATAATATTGACCTACGGGGATTTCCAATAAATTCGTTTTATCAGCGGCCTCAAAAGCCTCTTGACTGCCATAAAACCACCATGAGGTATTAAAAAAAAGTCGCTTTGGCTGCCAAATTCCATATTGCGCTGCTGATTCAGGATCATAATTGGGGTCATTGGCTTTATTAAAAGCTTCAATACTCAATAGGGCAGAAGCAGTATGATGTCCATGAGTTGATCCCGGAGTACGGTGATTAAATCGATTCACCACAAGATCGGGTTTAAATCGACGAATATTCTGCACTACATCGCGTAGGATTTCCTCATGACCCCAGGTGTCCAGGGCTTCACTAGGATGTTTACAATAGCCAAAATCAAGGGCTCGGGTAAAAAATTGTTCCCCTCCATCGATGAAGCGCGCCTGAAGCAGTTCGTGGCTTCTAATGATTCCTAGTGTCGATTTGAGTTCTGGGCCAATTAGATTTTGTCCACCGCCCCCGCGCGTTAAGGAAAGATAAGCGGTTTGTGCCCGTTCGTGATTAGCAAAATAAGTAATGAGCCTTGTGTTTTCGTCATCAGGATGTGCCCCGACATAGAGAACGGAGCCAAAAGTGTTGAACTTATCTAGGGCGTGATAAATTTCGCTGGAGTTCCATTGCACCGGAGCTTGTGCATAACTCGAATGCAATCCCGAATAGATCAGTGCCAGACCAATCCAAAGGCTTTTTAGCCATAAGGCTTTTGAAATGTTTTTAAACTTAAAACTTAAATCGATCATTGGCTTTTTAAGTGTTTTTTAAATTGTCTTGAACGGCTTAAGATTGTTTGCTAACATTTGATGAGGGGTCCGAAGGGGCGTTATTGTTTTGATTGAGGATGCTGACCCCTTTTTGCAAAACAAGACTGTTGGGATAGGTGATTCGTTGTCCGGCATCATTGACAATCACGATATGAAAGGTCTTGATGTCTTCGATTATCCCTATATACTCGTATTCTTTATCGTGTATCATAATACGGTCACCGATTTTGTAGGGAAAAGTGAAAAACATGATCACGCCACTGGTGATATTACTCAAGATGGACCATTGGGCAAAAAATGCGACGCCGATTACGGCAAAAATAGAGGATACGATTACCCCTAGATTACGCACATCAACCCCCCAAATAATAAAAACACCCACCAAAGCACATCCGAGAATCACATAATTAATCAGCTTTGTGATCAACTGTACTCGGCGGTCTATAATTTGTTCACTATGCGAAAATCGACGAATTAGGCCCATAATTAAGGCTCGCGTAATGAGTAAGATTAGAACTAATACGCCCGTGGCAATTAATTCAAAATAGAGTTTGCTTAAAGTCATAAATGATTGCGCTAAATAAGCTTAAAATTACTCTTTTGCTGGACCTTTAACAAGCGAAACCAAATTTTGGTAAACCAAACGCGTGGGCAGCCCCATTACATTGTAATAACAACCCTCAATTCGCGACACCGCAATATATCCGAAAAAATCTTGTATTCCGTAGCTACCCGCTTTATCCATAGGGTGGAAGTGGTCTACATAATATTCAAGTTCTTGGCTAGATTGTTGCTCTATCCAGACTTTAGTGCAGTCGTGAACGATTTTGGTGTCATTCCGGGTCTTAAAACAAACTGAGGTGAACACTTCATGCATTGTTCCACTTAATGATTCAAGCATGGCCAGGGCATGATTGCGATCGCGGGGTTTTTCAACGGGACGTCCTTCAAACCAGACTATGGTGTCGCTGGTGATGACGATTTGATTCGACTGAAGCGCGTCAAAGGCTTCCGCTTTTTTATGGGCCAAGAAATCAGTGATTTCATGGCCTTTTAGTTCAGAGGGATAATTCTCTTCAATGGTTCGGACTTCAACCCGATGGGGTATGCCCATAGCCCGAAGTAGTTCTTGACGACGGGGCGATCCCGAGGCCAGAACGACGTCAAAGTGTTCAAATTCTTTGTGATGCATTTTAATGAGTTTATAGCCAAAAAAGGCTAAGTAGACCTAATATGAGCAATAATTTTAGGGTCAAAGATAAGGACTTGGCTTGGCTTGGTCTTTCAATTTTTGCGGATTTGTAGGTCATCCAGATGGCCAATAGTAAGGCCAAAGTCAAATGTATTCCCAAAGGAACACTCGTGCTCAAAGCCATAGCCACAAACACCCCTAGGCTCAACACCAAAATAAGGCCAATCGCTACCGTTATTTTTGCCGTACGCTCAATACCCAAAACTATCGGGAGGGTCCGTCGCCCCGCGTTTTGATCCCCATTGATGTCCTCGATGTCCTTGACAAGCTCTCGTATGAAATTCGATAAAAAGCCCAAAAAAGCAATACGCCAAATCCATGACCCAATAGGGGTGAATAAATCATAAACCGCTTCAAATGAGTTGCTTGTTACGGCTTTGGCATATAGGGTCAATGCTAAATCCTGCGCTAGGACGGGGTTTAGGGCGACCAGGCCAGAAATCATAACGGGCCCGATTAAAAATTTACTCCATTTAGATAGATTATAGCCAAAAAGCATGAGACCAATTACAATAAATAAAGCGCCATAATTTGAATCCTCAACAGTGCCGTCAATCCTGAATCCTAGATAAATGGCACAGAGATTCAATCCGATCCAAAATGACCAAAAAATGATTTTATGGGAAATTAATATATGGGGCGCTTTTTTTGGTTTGTTGATCGAATCAGCGCGCTGATCGTAGTAGTCATTGATTAAGTAGCCTGCAGCGGCTAAGGCAATACTGGCCCACATTAATTGATCCAGTGTAATTAATAAGTCTCCTTGGTTTATTTGGAGTTCTCGCCTTAGGCCCTGCCTAATCATGACCCCTTGAATTATTTTGTGCACACCGAAAAGCAACAGAAGATTCAGTGGGCGAAAAGCCAAAATGATCCCCGAGAATGATTTTATGAATTTAGGCTGCATAAAGGGGTGAACTATCCTTCGCGGCCACTGACCGAGCCCCCGTCAAACCAGTTCCCTTGGGTTTTGAGGACTTGCTCGATGATGTCGCGCACACAGCCTTTTCCGCCAGAACGATGGGAAATATATTGGGCAATAGATTTAATTTCAGGTACAGCGTCTTGCGGACAGCAAGCCAAACCAACCATGGTCATCACTTCATAATCGGGAAGGTCATCACCCATGTAACACACCTGATTTGCGGTCAGGTCATGTCTATTGATAAAATCCATGAGCAATTCTTTTTTGTGGTGCGCCCCGAGATGGACTTCGCTAATTCCGAGGCCTTCCAGTCTTTTTTGAACGCCAGGATTGGTTCCGCCTGAAATAATACACATGGGATATTTTTTATCTGCAGCGGCTTTTAGCGCAAAACCGTCTTTGATATTCATGTTGCGCAGCAGTTGTCCCTGGGTGTCGACGATTACTGTTCCGTCAGTCAATACGCCGTCTACATCAAAAACAAACGCTTTGATGTCCTTGAGAAGGGTTTTATAGCTCGTGTCCACTTTATTTTGATTTAGAATGATTTCTGATAGAATCAGAGAGTAAGTTATAAATTTCTTTTAGTTGTTGATCCGTAATTAAGTTTACATGCCGCTGAATGGTTTTAAAATCACCGCGCTTCGCGGGACCTGTTTGGGCGGAATCAGCCCCAATGGTCAGGGCTTTTCGTGTCGTTTCCTCAATGAGTGGATGAAGAAGATCAAAGTTAATTCCTTTGTTTTTCAAATGGTTTTGACTCAAAGCGTAGAGGTGGTTCGTGAAATTATTCACTAAAACCGCCCCAAAGTGTAATTCAAGACGTTGCGGGGAATCAATATGAACCACTTTTTTAGAGAGCTTATGCGCGACCTGCTCCAATAGAGTCATGGTTTCTGTGTCGTTTGATTCCAAACAAATCGGTATTTGATCAAAACGAACGTCATGGTTCTTCGAAAAGCTCTGTAGGGGATAAAATACGCCCCGCTTTGATTGCCTGGACAAAACATCCATCTCAACCGTACCCGAGGTATGCACCAAACAAATGTCTTTTGGTAATTTTTGGGACAAATCAGCGATGGCATCATCACTAATGGCGGCAATATAAAGGTCTGCAGCTTTTAATTGATTGAGGTCGCTAATGAGGTCCACCCCCTGAAAAGACCTACGCCTTTGACTTGGACTGTAAATTTGGACCAAGTCCAGTCCTTCTGCAGAATTAAGATGTGTGGCCAAGTGCTGACCTAAATTACCGAATCCGAAAAGACCGATTTTTATCATGGTGCAAAAATAATCAATAAAGGGGGCTCACGGGAGCATTCTTAACATTTATCTATGATTCCACAGGAGGATAAGTCACCTTAGTTTGCGTATTTTTGCCAAAAATTTCGACATGCAGAAGAAAATCGCAGCGTTTTTATTTTCGACACGATTGACGGCTTTTTTATTCCTGCTGTTCGCGGTAGCGATGGGTGTAGGCACATTTATGGATCAAGGATATCCAAAACCGCCCTCGCCCTATGCGCGTGAATTAATTTTTAACGCCTGGTGGTTTGAGGCCATTATGGTGTTCTTTATTATTAATTTTTTAGGCAATATCGCCCGATTTAGACTGTATAAAAAAGAAAAATGGGCGACACTTACTTTGCATTTGTCCTTTATCCTCATCATTATGGGGGCATTTATTACGCGTTATATTGGTTTTGAAGGAGTAATGCATATTCGAGAGGGCGCTACCGAACGCACCTTTTTATCCGACCAAACTTATATTTCAAGCTACATCGATGGAGATTACCAGGTCAATGGCGTATTGATGCGGCGTAATGTTCCGGCGAAACTCGTACGGCTTTCAGAACGATTAACTCCCGATACTCAATGGTCTACTGATTATAACGGTAAGGTCGTGGATTTCAGTGTGGTTGATTACATAGAAAACGCCAAAGAAGGTCTTGTGGAAGATCCTCAAGGGGACTTGTACCTCAAGCTGGTTGAATCTGGAGACGGGACCCGACATGAGCATTATCTCAAGGCGGGAAGTGTTGCCAATATTCATAACTTACTGTATAGTTTTAATCAGCCTACCCCGGGCGCCATTAACATTGAATTCACAGAGGGGCAGTATTTTATAGAATCCCCATTTGCGGGGGACTATATGCGTATGGCAGACCAACAAAAAGGAAGTGTAGAGGCCCAGGTTAAAGCGACGCTTGAATTGCGTTCTTTGTACCAAATCGGTGGTACTGCTTTTGTTATTCCAGAGCCGGCCTTGCGCGGCACAATGGATTTGGTCAAAGCCAATGATTCAGAATCTACGGGTAATGACGCCGTGATCGTCCAAGTCGCTACAGGAGATAAAACAGAGCGCATCGCCCTTTTAGGGGGCAAAGGCTTGAGTCCCGCGCCAAAAGTATTGGAAGTAGGGGGCTTGAGTATTGGCCTTAGCTACGGTTCGAAGGTTTATGAATTGCCCTTTAGTATCACTTTAAATGATTTTATTGCCGAAAAATATCCGGGTACAGAAAAGGCCTATTCTTCATTTAAAAGTAAGGTGACCGTTAATGATGAAACAGGATTTTTCGATTATGATATTTTTATGAATCACATTTTAGATCATGGGGGATATCGATTTTTTCAGGCCAGTTTTGATCCAGATGAGCGGGGAACCGTTTTATCGGTCAATCATGACTGGTGGGGAACTTATACCACGTATTTGGGTTATTTTCTTTTGTACATCGGATTGATGGCCATATTGTTTGATCGACATACCCGTTTCAAAGACTTGGAAAAGATGTTGGACAAAGTAAAGCGCAAGAAAAAAGCATTAATGTTTTTGCCCTTGGTGTTTCTATTTACGGGAATGGGTGCCCAGAATATGCCTATGAGCAGTCAAAAAGCGGATTCAATCGTTTTGGCCAACGCCGTGAACAAAGCGCAAGCAGAGGCCTTTGGAAGGCTGATCTTGCAAGATAATGGTCGAATGAAGCCGGTCAACACTTTTTCTAGTGAATTACTCAGAAAAATAAGTGGTAAAGATCAATACAAAGGGCTGAACCCCGATCAGGTGTTTTTATCCATGACTGAGTTTCCAATGATGTGGTATGGTATACCCATTTTGAAGCTGGACTGGCGCAATGACAGCATTAAAAAGATTTTAGGCGTACAGCCAGAAACCAAACAAATCGCCTTAATTGATTTATTTGACCAGCGCGGCAATAGCAAAATCGATAGCTATGTCGCTGATGCTTCTGCCAAGACGAATCCAAACCAATTCGAAAAAGATTTTATCAAGCTTTATGAAAAGTCATACGTCTTGAATGAGGCACTTGGTGGCGGGATTTTAAAGATTTTCCCGATTCCGGGATCGGTGGAGAACAAATGGATTTCTTATCAAGAATTAAGCGCTACGGCATTAAAATCTGAAGATTCGTTATTTATTCGCAACATTATGCCCATTTATTTTCAGGGCCTGCGTGAGTATCGACAAACCGGAGACGAAAGTATTGCCAATCAGGCTTTAGAGGCCATAGAACGTTATCAGCAAACTTTTGGTGCCGCTGTTTATCCGGCCCAAAGTAAGGTCAGTGCAGAAATCGCGTATAACCGCATCGACCCCTTCAATAAACTCTATCGTTACTTCGGTCTTTTTGGGGTATTGATGTTGGTAGTGATCATGATCCAAATTTTCAGTCCAAGATCATTTTGGAATTATGCGGTAAACCTCTTTAAAGGACTCATTTGGCTTTTGTTTATTGGCATGACCTTGGCCTTAGCCGGGCGCTGGTATATCAGTGGGCACGCTCCTTGGAGTGATGCTTATGAGAGCGTTATTTACGTCTCCTGGGCGACCCTATTCTTTGGTTTAGCATTTGGTCGTAAGAGTGACTTGACTATCGCCTCGACCGCCTTTGTGACCTCCATGTTACTCTGGGTAGCGCACTTGAGTTGGCTCGACCCGCAAATAGCCAATTTACAACCCGTTTTAGACAGTTATTGGCTCATGATTCACGTGGCAGTCATTGTGGCCAGTTACGGTCCCTTTACTCTTGGGCTTATTCTGGGGTCTGTTGTCCTGCTTTTGATGTGTTTAGGCACCAAACAAAATCGTGAAAAAATCATGCTCAATATTAATGAATTGACCATAATCAATGAGATGTCGTTGACCGTTGGTCTTGTGATGCTGACCATTGGTAATTTTTTGGGAGGCCAATGGGCTAACGAGAGCTGGGGGCGTTATTGGGGTTGGGACCCAAAGGAAACCTGGGCCTTGATCAGCATTATGATTTACGCCTTTGTGATTCACAGTAGACTTGTTCCTGGGCTTCGCGGAAAATGGACGTTTAATGTACTGTCAATTTTTGCCTATGCCAGTATCATGATGACCTATTTTGGCGTGAATTTTTATCTTACAGGATTGCATTCTTATGCTAGTGGTGATGTTCCTGTCACCCCGAGTTTTATTTATTATCTATTGGGCTTTTTCGTATTGCTTAGCGCGCTGTCTTATTGGCGTTGGCAAGGAATTAAAAAGGCCTAAACGAATCAATAATCAGAGGGTTTAATTGTATAAATAATCTGGTTGACTTTTTAATAAGGCCTCGTCCTCACGGATGTGCTCGGCGATATCAAGTTTTTGATAGAGGTCCTTTGTGCGGTCTTCAATCTCCTCAACCGTTGTTTTCATTTTTTTGGCAATAACGGCATTAGTTTTACCTTCAGAGATGTACTGCAGCAATTTAATTTCAAACCCATCGAGATCATATTGCATGATTAAATTTTCTAAATAGAGGTCCTCGACGAGTTTTTCAGTCTTAGCGCGTGCTGTAAATGCCTCCTGACGATCCATAAAGATGCGCATTTCGAGTTGTCTCATGTCTTGCTCTCCCTTTAGGGACTGCATTCTGTAAAGTAAGCCGTAGGTCATCGTCAGCACAAGTAGGGTGGCACTAATTTTTAGGAGACCATCGCTGAGTCCAAACAAAGATTGTCCGAGCTGGTTGTAAATCAATTGATCGGTTAGGACAATTAGGAACGGCGTTAAGGCGATAATAAAGATTTTTGCATAACCGCTGTCTTTGGCGCGTATAATCCCCAAAAAGAGGTAACGTCCTACAAGGGTCATCAAAATAACCTGTGCGATTTGAAGGTATAATATTGATTCTAAAAAAGCGTAAAACCCCACGGCAATGCCACTTAAGCTCAAAAGAATAACAGAGAGTATCTGAAGCCTTGGGGCGTATTCTTTAGCCAGAAGATATTGGTGCGAAAAAACACTGAATAAGGCGGTGAGCAACCATAAGGTTCCTATTTCCAGGAAGAGACCTTCTGTAAATTCAAGAGTGAAAAGCGCTGCCAATCCGTCGAATTGGAAAATCAGGGCACTCAAAGTCGTCATGCCTAGAGCAAAAAGGCCAAAGGTTTTGTCTTTAAACAGAACAAAGCAAAAGGCATTGAGCACTACGAGCATCAAGACAAATCCGTAAAAAATACCATTTGAAAAAATGTGGGTCTGTTGAAAAAACATCAAACCAGAGGCAGAATCTTGCGCAGCATTTTGGTTTGAACGGCTCATTTGAAGCGGTGATTTGTAGGAATTTTCTTTGAGGAACGTCACATTCTCAAGGGCTGATGCAGCATTTGAGTTCACTTGGTTGAGGGATGAATTTACCTCGTTCAAATTCAAAGTCTCCACAAAAGTTCTGAAAAATTTATGGTCCTCGTGATTACCAATAACACCCGTAAATACTGGGGTTAAAGCACAAATTGGCAGCTTAATTTGTTGTGTAATTGGGCGCGCTTGGGCGGCATTTGTTGACCATAAAAGGCCAAAAGTCAATACTAGAACTAGTCGTTTCATAGTAGGTTAATTATCAAATTTGGGTCCTACTAAGATACAATAATTTTGCTTTTAATCTATGTTATTGGTATTTCATCGATAAATATTAATGTTTTTTGAAAATAAATAAAAAAAAGGAGCGACGCGAGTCGCTCCTTAAATCAATTTGAAATTGAGGATTGGAAATAATTAAATGGGATTAACGACCGACCATATCCTCAGGTTTCACCCAAGCATCAAATTCCTCTGAGGTAACATACCCCAGATTGATGGCCTCTTCGCGTAAGGTGGTACCATTAGCATGGGCAGTATTCGCGATTTCGGCCGCTTTGTAATAACCAATTTTAGTGTTCAGTGCAGTGACTAACATCAAAGATTTATTGAGCTGTTCTTCGATGACCTTATAATTTGGTTCAATACCTTGAGCGCAGTGAAGATCAAAGCTCACACAGGCGTCACCAATTAATTGGGCTGATTCCAATAGGTTTTTGGCCATAAGGGGTTTGAACACATTAAGCTCAAAATGACCCTGTAATCCACCGACACTTAGCGCAACGTCATTACCCAATACTTGAGCACAGACCATGGTCATCGCTTCGCATTGAGTTGGATTTACTTTACCCGGCATGATTGAGGAACCTGGCTCGTTAGCTGGAATGATAATTTCGCCAATGCCACTGCGTGGCCCGCTGGCAAGAAGTCGAATGTCGTTGGCTATTTTGTTGAGTGAAACGGCAACTTGCTTAAGCGCACCGTGGGTTTCCACAAGGGCATCATGTGCGGCAAGGGCTTCGAATTTATTGGCGGCACTGACAAAAGGCAGCCCGGTAAATTCTGCGATATATTGGGCGACCTTTTCGGCATAACCCGCAGGCGTATTGATTCCTGTACCGACAGCAGTACCGCCCAGGGCGAGTTCTGATAGATGCGGCAGCGTATTTTTAAGGGCTTTTATCCCGTAGGTTAATTGAGCGGCATATCCGCTAAATTCCTGTCCTAGTGTTAACGGGGTCGCATCCATTAAATGAGTGCGTCCTATTTTCACAACCTGATCAAAATCTTTTGATTTCTGTTCCAGGGTCTTTTGTAATTGTTCTAAACCGGGTAAGGTTACCGATACAATTTTTTGATAGGCGGCAATATGCATTCCGGTGGGAAAGGTGTCGTTAGACGACTGCGACTTATTGACATCGTCATTAGGTTGGATGGTTTTCTCTCCCTGTCCAATTTCTTTACCTGCAATTTGATGCGCACGATTCGCAATAACTTCATTCACATTCATATTGCTTTGTGTTCCGCTTCCTGTTTGCCAAACCACTAAAGGAAATTGATCATCGTGTTGCCCCGAAAGAATTTCATCACAAACCTGAGCGATTAAATCTCGTTTTTCGGCGCTTAAGACCCCTAAATCACAATTGGTGTAGGCGGCTGCTTTTTTAAGGTGGGCAAAACCGTATACAATTTCTAGTGGCATA